>Ga0181582_10002943_pt1 | contig 13604 bp, 10 predicted proteins | sample 071ome_32_FD_132438 | JGI IMG/M metagenome (GOLD analysis project Ga0181582, IMG submission 132438) | Coastal salt marsh microbial communities from the Groves Creek Marsh, Skidaway Island, Georgia - 071405AT metaG (megahit assembly) | ecosystem: Environmental > Aquatic > Marine > Intertidal...
CCGGGGTCGTTAAACGCCCACACCTTTGAAGCGCACTGCCGCGCGGGCCGGCCTATCGCGCGGCAGCCAGCTCCGCCGCGATCTCGCAGAAGACGTCGCCGCGATGCTCGAACCCGCGGAACTCGTCGAAGCTCGCGCACCCCGGGCTAAGCAGCACGCACCCCCCCTCCTCCACAGCCCGCGCCGCCTCGACCATGGCGTCCCGCAGGCTCCCCGCCCGCGCCGCCGCCACCCCTGCGACGCAGAGCTCCCGATGGATATCGTCTCCCGCCTCCCCGAAGCAAACTACCCGGTGACCCGCCAGCGCCCCCGCCAGCCGCTCGAACCCAAGCCGCCCGTCCGTGCCCCGCTTGGCCCGCCCCCCGAGCAGCACGACTGTCGGCCGCCGCCCCATCGCCCGGACCCCGACGGCGGACGCCTCGACGTTTGTCGCCTTGCTGTCGTTCACCCACAGCACCCCGCGCACCTCCACCACCCGCTCCACCCGGTGGCGGGGCGCCCGGAGCGCCCGCGCCGCCTCCGCCAGTGCCCCCGCCGTCGCCACCCCCGGCCCCAACGCCAGACGCGCCAGCGCCACCGCGACCCCCGCGTTCGTCAAGTTGTGGTCCCCCAGCTCCGCGAGGCCCGCCAGGTCCACCCACTCGTCCCCGCCGCCCAGCCGCAGCCGGACCCGCCGCGACGGCACATCCACCCGCACCGCCGCGTCCCCGGCGGCCCCCACCGTACGCACCTGGCACTTGAGCCCCGCCCGCTCCACTGCGGCACGGACGACGTCGCCCCCGTCCGCGGCCCCCGCGGGGACGAGGAGCGTCTGGCCCTCCCCCATGTTCTTCCCAACCCCGCACTTGGCCGCCGCGTACGCCTCGAGCGCCCCGTGCCTCTCCAGGTGGTCCGGCGTCAGGTTGGTGATCGCTGCGCACCGGGGGGCCAGGGACCCCGGCAGCTCCAGCTGGTAGGAGGACGCCTCCAGTACCAGCACGTCGTGCTCTGCGGGGGCGGGGCGGGATGTGCGTGTCAGGGGCACCCCTGAGGTGTCAGACCCAGGGGCTGGTAGGGCAGGCGCCGCCCCGGGCGCGAGCTGGGCTGGACCTCCCTTCGCGCCCGGCCCGGCTCGCGCCTGGGGCCGTGCGTGCGTGTGTCACCCGCTGCCCCGAGGTGTCAGGCTCCACCGGGCGGGCCACTCACCCAGGCGCCCGCGCTCCAGCGCCCGCCGGGCGACGTCGGCCAGGGGGGTGCCCAGGTTCCCGCCCGCCCAGGCCGACTTGCCGACGGCGCGGACTGCCTGGCAGGCGAAGGTGGTAGTGGTGGACTTGCCGTTCGTCCCGGTCACCACGGCCGCGACGGGGTCCATGTGGCGGATGGCCTCCCACGCCAGACCCATCTCGGAGAAGACGGGCACGCCCGCCTGCGTGCGGGGCAGGGTCCGGTTTGGGGGGGGGCTGTGGTTGCGGGGTGGGGGGGGGGCGGGGCGGCCGCAGCCGTCGCCGGCACGCCCGAGGCCCGTCCCGGGGCGGGGCCGGCGGGAGCACTCACGGCAACAGCGCCCTGCACCGACGGCAGGTCGAGGGGCACGCCGGGGGACAAAACCACCGCGGAGAAGCCCCGCAGGAGGTTCCCCCGGCTCTGGTCGTCATGGCGCGTGAGGAGGGCGGGGGCGCTCCGCGGGGAGGCCGCAGCCGAGGCGAGGACGTCCGCGTCCCGCTCGAGGGGGACGACCCCCGGGTCCCTGTCGAACCCGACCACCCGGGCCGCCCCCAGCGCGGCGGCCAGCTTCGCCGCCGACCTCCCCGAGATGCCCAGCCCCATGACGGCGACCGCCTCCCCCCGGAGGTCGAAGGCCCGGCAGGCAGCGCCGCGCCGAGCCGTGACGCGAGCGCCCGGACAACAGCCGTAGAAGGCACCCCTGCGAGCCGCGGGGGCGGCAGGAACTGGGTTCGGGGCCTCCGTCGCGGTCGGCGTCGCCCCCCGTCTCGCCTGGCCAACGCGTGGTTTCGCCGCTTCCGCCGCTCTCACCTCCTAACCGGGGCTGTCCCAGGCGAGGCGCGATCGCTGCGTCTCGTATACCGCGCGTGGCATACCCGCGGAGTCGCCATTTTTCCGCGCCGCGGTGCGGCCCGGCCTGTCGCGCGGGGACTCCGAAAGGTCTCGGCGGGGCCGGGCGCGTGCGTCTCCACGAAGCGCCGCAGAAGGCCGCGGGGCGCGCTTCCGGATCGGTGCGACGGGCAGAGGACGGTGCGGGGGTGCTGCGTGGAGAGGGGCGGCCGCGCTCTTCAACGGGCGGGCCTCGCCAGTCACGGCCTTGGGGCCGCGCCCCCCGCGCGCCCCGCCCCCCCCCTCCCCCCACCCCCACGGTTGTCCAGCCCCGAGCCCCACTCGAGCGCGTCCGCGACCCGAGCGAGCCAGTAGCTCCCCCGCACGAGCCCCTCGACCCCCGGGAGCCGCCGCAGCCCCCGGACGAGGAGGTGGGCCACCGTGTAGGCCAGGAGGGCGAGCTTGTGCCCGAACCATGCGGCCATGGTCCGCGCGCCGACCTGGCGCCCCACCTGGGTGATAGCCAGGGGGTCCCGGAACATCATCCCGGCCATGGTCAGGCTCAGGGGCACGAACTGGATGGTGTCCTGCAGGAAGGGCCGCATCACGGCGTCCCCGAGGGCGCTCTGCACCCCGAAGCTGCACTTGAGCAGGCGGTTGACGTAGCCGGGGCGCAGGAACCCCCTGCCCCGCGGGACCGGCGCGGGGGGCTCGAGCCCCTTGCCGACGGCGCGGAGGTCCCCCGGCGCGGGCGGCGGCCCCCGGAGCGACCCGGGGGGGAGGGCCATGGAGCGCTGGTAGAGCCACGCCAGGGAGAGGCTCGGCTGGTACGGGTGGAGCATGGCCAGGGCGCCCCGGGACAGCCGGTCGCGCGACAGGGCGTCCGAGAGCCCCCGGGAGAGGCGCGGGAGGTGCCGCAGCATCGACCCGAACCCGCCGAACGAGAGGGGGCTCTGGGACGCCGAGCTGTCCCCGATCTGCACCACGCGGTCAAACCCGGGGCGCAGGGGGCCGTCCGAGTAGGCCGGGAAGGCCCCGAAGAGCACCCGCTTGAAGTCCAGCTCCTCGAGCGGCGTGCCCTGGTACGTCGGCAGCTGGGTCATGTAGTGGTCGAGCAGGCCCTCGAGGGAGGGGCGCGAGGCGTGGGCGTCGCAGTAGGTGAACATGTACGTGGTCCGGGCCCGGCCGCCCTCGGCGGGGAAGGCCTCCCAGTACATCTGCACGTCGGCGAACGAGTCGCCAAAGGTGTACAGGAGGTCCCCCGTCTCGTTGCCCGCGGGGGGCGTCCCCTCGTGGCAGCCCCCCACCACCATGACGGTCCCCTCGGGCTTCCTGTTGCCCCGCAGCTGCTTGACCACGGGGGAGTAGTGCCCCATGCAGTCGATCATCAGCCGCGCCCGAAGCGCCGCCCGGCCGCTGGGGCCGGGCCCCGCGGCCGCCGAGGCGCCCGCCGCCCCGTCCCCCCGCACGAGGTGTGGCCGCGACATGTCCCCCGCGTCGAGCCGCTCGCGCGCCGCCTCCCGGGCCACCTTGACCACCACCCCGTCGTCGCGCACCTCGGCGGAGCGGAACGCCGTGCGCTCCATCACCGTCCCCCCGGCCCCCTCGAACTCGCGCTTCAGTGCTGCGATGATGGCGGCCGGGGAGACCCCAATGTCGAGCACCCCGTCCGCCCACACGTCCTCCCCCCCCTTGAACCCCACCCGCACGCGGCCGTAGTCGGAGACCACGCACGCCTCGAGCTCCGCCTCGGCCAGCAGGCCCTCCCGGGCCAAGCTGTGCAGCTCGTGCCGCGAAGTGTTCCACTCCTGCGTCCGGCCCTCCAGCAGACGGCGCTCCACGACGCACACCCGGTGGCCCCGGCGCTGCAAGGCCAGGGCGGCGATGATGCCCATGGTGCCCCCGCACACGACCACGTCGAAGTCGGGCTCCGCGCCCATCACCCCGGGGGACCGGCGGACGACCGCTGGGACCGGGCGCGCCTCCGCCTCGGGGCCCCGCGTCCGCATCTCCCGCCAGAAGGCGTCCGAGACGTCCAGCATCTTGAGCGTGTCCCCCTCTATGGAGACCTCCCCACGCGCGATCACCCGCCGGGCGAGTCCGGGCACGGTGGCGTCCTCGGCCACCTCCCCGGGGCGGGGGCCCAGGAGCAGGGGCTCGGTCGCGGCCTGTGAGCTCGTGGAGGCCGCCGGCTGCCGCTCGTCGCGGGCGCCTGCGCGCCTACCAAGCGGCGTCGGTGCTTCTCTCGGCCACAGCCCCGTGGTGGGACGAACACGCGCGCAGCCCGATCGGGACAGGGCCGAGCGCGCGCCCGGGGATTCCTGGCCCCAAGAGCGGGTTCGGCCGCTGTGGCGAGCGGCAGCCATGCTCAGTGGGCGGCAGAGAAAACTCGGTGGCGGCCGACGGACGATGGACTAAAGCCCCGAATTCGTGTGGCGGAAACACGATGTGGTCCCTGCGGGCAGCAAGGAGGACGCTCGGTTCGAACGGGCAAGGCAGCAGAACATTCCCTTCTGAGAACGCGCAGCCCGCGTCACGGCGTTCAGGGAGCTAGTAAGCGTGTAATACTGTCCTTGTTCAGAGAAGAAGGGATGCACCGCACCTCGCGCAAATACATTCACCGTGATGGCGCGAAAATCGCTCACCAGTTATCGATGGGAGGACTCCGGGTAGAAACTGCGCACTCAAACTCTCTGCGCCCGACGCTGCGTAAGAATGGGGTCCTTGTCTCTGCCCGTAGTGCCCGACCCACGGGGCGTCAAGGCCGCCTGCAGCGATCGGCGTGGCGGAACCGGCCACCGCCGCCCCACGGCTCCCGCGTGCCGCTGACGCCGGCGTCCGGGTGCCAGTCCTCGGCTCGACCTGGTTGCTCCCGGGTGGGTCCCTAAGGACGTGCCCCCCGCCCGTGCACCTAGAGATAACCGCCGGGCACGGGAGAACACGCGGGACGGCGAGAGAGGGGAGGGAACTAGGCAGGATGAGCGAGTGCATCATCATAGGCGTGGACAACTCAGAGTACGCCCTCAACGAGGACTACTCCCCGTCCCGGTGGGAGAGCCAGAGGGATGTCATCTCCCTCCTGGCCTCGGTGAAGACCGACAGCAACCCGGAGACAACGGTGGGCATCATGTCTCTCGCTGGCAAGAGCCCGAGCATCATCGTCACGCCCACCCAGGCGAGTCCCTCCCACTTGACGAGCGCTCGCAGAAAGGCCCCGGGCGCGCGCTCCCTGTCGCGACCCTGATCCAATACTCCGGGTAACGGCATCGACTGCATCATGACGCCCAGAATCCGGCCAGATCTTCGTGGTTCGTCGGGATGCGCGCGGCCCCGCACCGTTTCGCGACCGTTTGTTGAGGAGTTAGGTTCAACTCCTCCGCGTGCGCTCCTCGGGCTCCTGCAGGACCAGGGGAAGATCCTGAACACGATTCACGACATGCAGCTGGAGGGGGCGGTGAACCTGGCGACTGGGATCCAAATCGCCCAGCTGGCGCTCAAGCATAGGTGAGCTCCCCCTCTCTAAAACCCGGCTGGCTCGAGTCCCGCCCTGTCCCTGGGGAATCTTCCGCGGTAATTCAGCGGCGAAGATGTTCAGACGGAGAGAGGGACACCCATCCGATGGAAATAGAGGCCACCCGACCGCCTAGTCGGGAGAACGAGGCGCCTTGTTGAGGTGCTCTGGAGTGTGGTTGGGCACGCAGGGAGAAGCAGCACCAGAGGCAGCGCATCATTCTGTTCGTGGGGAGCCCCGTCTCCGAGGGCAAGGACACGCTTGTGAAGATCGCGAAGAAGCTCAAGAAGAACAACATCGCCGTGGACCTCATCCTCTTCGGCTCGGGTGAGGACGGTGTCCGGGGCACCCGACCGGTTGACCCGGTCGACGGGACCCTGGCGCCCGAGCCCGCGCCCTTAACCTCGCCCTTTGCCCGTGCCGCCCCGCAGAGGATGAGTCCCACGAGGATCTCAAGCTCTTCTACCAGACCGCTGAGAACGGAAACAGCGCCATCGTGGAGGTGCCCCCTGGGCAGCACCTCGATGACAGCCTCATCTCCTCCTCCATCGTGCAGGGGGAGAGCGCCGGGAACCTCAACGAGTTCGGGATTGACCCCAACCTGGACCCCGAAATGGCCATGGCCCTCCAGATGTCGGCCGCGGAGGCCGAGGTCGCGGCGGGTGGCGGTGGCGGCCCCGCGGCTGCTGCCCCCGGGAATGACGGGGCGGGTGCGATGGACGTGGACGAGGACACGCTGCTGAGCCGGGCGATCGAGATGTCTAAGCAGGACGAAGCCGCCCGCGCGGCCGCTGAGAATCAGGGGGAGGCGGGGGGCTCTGGGGCCGCCGAGGGTGGCGGGGGTGCGGGGGAGTCTGCCGGGGCGGATGCGGGGATGTTCGACGCAGCCGACCCTGAGCTGCAGCTGGCCATGCAGCTGAGCATGATGGACGCGGCGGAGGAGGCGAAGAAGGGGGAGGGGAAGAACGATGAGAAGAAGGACGGGGAGTAGTTGGTGCTTTCAATGCTCTCAGGACAGTGGGCAAACTAAGCCCACAACAAGGAAGAGCACAACGGCTGACAAAACATGCGGAGCCGGCCAGTTCCGGGGGCTTCTACCCCCATTCGCCAGCTGACAACGCCCCGCGGTTAACCCCAGAGATGGAACGCCCCTTACTCGGCCTTGCGGACGACCTCACCGAGCACGAAGCGCTTCGTCTTGGAGAGGGGCTTGCAGGGGACCATCTCCACGAAGTCCCCGACGCTGGCCTTGCCCTCGGCGTCGTGCACCGTGTAGGACTTGGTGGTCTGCGGTTCGGGTGGGGTGGAGGAGGGTGGGGCGGCGGTGGGATATCCGAGCAGAGGGGGGGCCGGCGCGCCGGGGACAGGAGAGGGAAGGACCCCCCCCCGCCCCCGATGCGCTCATCCGGCCGCCCAGAGCACACAGCGGCATAACCGCCCTCTGAGGACGTCTCCCCCTCTCTATCACGATGGGATGCGCGCGAGGGGTCGAGGAATTGGCGACGGCGACTCCCGGGCGCCCCCCAATCGGCCGACGACTGCTGAGTGTTGGCGCACGGGCTCCTCACCTTCACGCGCTTCGTGTAGAGGGGGTGAGGCGTGAGAGTCTCCACCTTGACGGTGATGGAGTTGATCCCGGACAGGGAGGACACGGTGCCCTGAAGGCGCTGAGCCATACAGGTCACGTTGCGGGTGGCAACGGAGGAGCTGCACCAGACAAGGGACGGAGCGGCGATTCAGAACATACGAGAGGACTTCTGCGCGCCCACGTCGCGTATCACGAAGCATCATCGAGATATCGCTCTCGGCACACAGGGTCACACCCCAGGAACGCTTCCCGGACCGTGGGAGGGGGGCTCCTCCCCCACGGCCAAAGGGGGCTGTTTCACCCCCCAGTCGCGCCGACAGTCGGCATAGGCGAACACCGAGTATATATACCGGTAGAATATTGTCATATCAAAATAACATGCATCGTTACGGGGAGGTCGGGTGCGTAAGGACCGGGGGGGCACGGCTCGGCAGCTTATCGATCCGAAAGGGAAAATGCGGACGCCGAGGACGGCACTCCGGGGCACGGAGATGTCTTCAAGGAGGAAGAAAATTGTATTTGTGCAGCGACGGGCGGGTCAGCGGCCGCTCGCGGCGGAACTCACGTGCTGCAGACACCGACGCGGGAGGTCATGGCGTTCATGGCTGCGGGTTTGCTCAGAGAGGACCGTGTCGGAGACATCTGTGTGAGACAGATGGACGGGGGGTGGCAGGGGAATTGAGGGGCCGGAGGGGAGGGGGAGAGGGGGGCGGAAAGGGCGGACGCGGTCCTCTCTGTGGTCCTCTGCCCCGGAGCAGTCGGACGCACGAGATGCCTGTCGTGAGGCTCATCTTAAGCCGATGGCGCGCACACACGTGTCCTCAGGTTTTCGGGGGTCGCGCTCGAGGGCGGGACAAGTTCGCCAGGCGCGTGTCGACGTCCCGAAGGCTTCCGATCCCCGCGCCCCCCCCCCCACAAGGACCTACTGGCGTCCCGCGGGGCTCCTTCCTACCTTTTACTGGTTTCTGCACATCGTTTTGCAATACTCTCGGGTTGCAAAACGGTACGCTAGGTAAATCTCGCCCGTGCGGTCTTCGAGCGGCCTTCGCGGGTCGTTGGGGAGATGGGCCAATTGGTCACGCGCCGTGGCTCTTCCATTGGACACGCTGAACACCCGGGAACGGCCACTGTTCCGGACGTTTCGGGGCGCTACGAGCTGCCTGGCGCGGGCGCTGCGTCAACGTCCGCGCTAATCTGCGGCAGGCCGCGTCCCAACGAGGTTACCCTGCCCCCCCCCCCCTGAGCCCTCCCCGCAGGCCGCAAGGAGATCAAAGCCCAACTCGAAGACCGCTGAGTGCCCGTTCGGGTGTTAAGGGGCTAGCGAGTCGCAGCCGAGATGTCGCAGTCCAACTTTCGGGAGAGGGGGATTGAGGTGTGCCTCCCGACCCCAGCTCGCACGCGTCCCCCCCCCTGCCCTCCCCCCACCTCTCCTGCCGACACGCCAGCTCGGCCCGCGTCGCCCGCAGATCATCCGGAGCGCCATCGAGCTGGACCAGAATGGGGAGTATGACCTAGCGTACGACCAGTACCTGAAGGGCCTCGAGTGGCTGTCGACGGCCATCAAGTACGAGAAGAACCCAACGTCGAAGCAGAAGCTCAGCGAGAAGGTGGGCGAGTACATCGTGCGGGCCGAGCAGCTGAAGGATCTCCGGGCGGGGACGTCGCAGGCGGCACAGGGGAAGCCCGTTGGGTCGTCGGGCGGCGCCGGGCAGAAGCCGCGGGGCGCAAAGGACGACGGGGACGACGAGAAGGCGAAGCTGCGTGAGGGGCTGGGGGGTGCGATCGTAGTGGAGAAGCCCAACGTCAGGTGGGACGACGTGGCGGGGCTGGAAGGGGCCAAGGACGCGCTCAAGGAGGCGGTGATCCTGCCCGTCAAGTTCCCGCAGTTTTTCACGGGGAAGCGCAAGCCCTGGAGCGGGCTCCTCCTCTACGGCCCCCCCGGCACAGGCAAGTCGTATCTGGCCAAAGCTGTGGCCACGGAGGCTGACGCGACCTTCTTCAGCGTGAGCAGCTCGGACCTGGTGTCCAAGTGGATGGGGGAGAGCGAGAAGCTCGTCGCCAACCTTTTCGCCCTGGCCCGCGAGCACGCCCCGAGCATTGTCTTTGTGGACGAGGTTGACTCTCTGTGCTCGGTGAGGGGGGACAACGAGAGCGAGGCAGCGCGACGCATCAAGACCGAGTTTATGGTTCAGATGCAGGGGGTGCAGGGGAACGAGAAGGGTCAGGTGCTGGTGCTCGGCGCCACCAACCTACCCTACAACCTGGACCAGGCCATCCGCCGGCGCTTCGACAAGCGCATTCTCATCCCGCTTCCGGACGAGCGGGCGCGGGCGCGGATGTTCCCGATCCACCTCGGGGACACGCCGCACGAGTTGACGGAGGAGGACTTCCAGGAGCTGGGGCGCACGACAGAGGGGTTCTCGGGGTCGGACATTGCGGTGGCAGTGAAGGATGTGCTCATGGAGCCCATCCGGATGCTCAAGGACGCCACGCACTTCAAGAGCCACGCGGGGGGGATCGTGCCGTGCTCCCCAGCGGACCCGGACCCGACCAAGTTCGAGGCCACGCTCACGGGGCTCATGGAGGCGGGGAGGAATGCCGAGGTGGTCCCCCCCACCATCACGAAGAGTATGTTCTTCAAGGTGTTGGGCAAGTCCAAGCCCACCGTGAGCAAGGAAGACCTCGAGGTATTTGACAAGTTCACGAGCGAGTTCGGGGAGGAAGGGGCGTGAGCGGGGCGGTCTTTCAACCGTACTTCGCGTCCCCTCACTGCTCCCCTACCGCCCTAGCCGAAGGACAGGTCCACGTCGTCGTCCGCGTCCTCAGGGTTGTCACGCGGGGTCTCCTTGCGCAAGCTCATCCCAGGAGGGACAGGCTTGATGGGGGGCAGCTTCTTGGGCCTCCCCCTGCCCCTCTTGGGGCTGCCATCGGTCGCCCCCTTGTCGCCCGAGTCACGCTCGACTGCGCCCGCCAGCTGCTCCCCAGCTCCCTCCGACCTGTCGTCCCCACTGCTCCTCTCCGAGTTCTCGTCAGAGCTGAAGTCGGACCTCCGGCCCCGCACGGGCGAGCGACCCTGCCGAGGGCGGGGGCTGATCGACTGCCGCCCCCCCCCCCCGGCAACCGCGCCGCCGCGGCCCTGGCCGGCCCGGCGCACCCCGCGCTCCTCGGGGGACGCGCCCTCGACCAGGCTGGCCATGCGTGTCAGCACAGCGTTGGCGTTGCGCGGGTCCGCCTCGTGGGCAATGACGATCACCTCTGGGGAGCGCTTGTTGAAGTCCTTGCACGTGCGCCGGATGGCGTCGGCCACCTGGCGCTCGACGGCGCCCAGGGGGCAGTCGAGGGGCTGCTGCTCCACGGCCCGCACGGCGGCCGCGTGGAGCCGCTCCAGGAGGCGCCCCTTGTCCACCCAGAGGGCTCGAGTGGTCAGTCGCACCTTGGCCTGGAGCCGCGCCTGAGTCCACGCCGCGACCTGGTCGCCGCGGTTGACCCCTCCGCGGGTCTCGGTGATGGCGGGCGGGCGCCTGACGACGTCGACGGCGGCCACCACGATCCCCTCGATGGCCAGACGGTTCCGCTGCTCCAGCTGCATCTCGTTGTGCGTGCCCGTCCCGAACTCCCCGTCGTTGTAGAAGGGCACGAGGGACGCGCGGCCGATGACCTGCATGGAGCCCATGCTGACGTAGTTAGTCTTGTTGATGTCGTAGACGCCGAGCATCTCGCCGTTGCGGATCACGCTAGTGCGCTTCACGCCGATGTCCGAGGCCAGCTCGGCGTGGGCCACAAGGAAGGCGTACTCCCCATGAACGGGGAGGAAGTGCTGGGGCTTGACGATCTTAAGCAGTTCCTCGAGCTCCCCGCGGTAGGCGTGGCCCGAGACGTGCAGGAGCTCCCCCTTGCCCATGGCAATCTCCGGGCCCAGCGATGCCACGCTGTTCATCATCTTCATCACGCGCTTCTCGTTCCCGGGGATGACCTTGGCCGAGTAAAGGACCAGGTCGTCCGGGTCGAGCTTGAGCGAGTGGGAGGCGTTCTGCGCCGCTAGCGATAGGGCGGCGCGGGGCTCCGCCTGGGACCCCGTGGTGACAATGAAGACCTTGTTGGGGTCCATGTCGTCCAGCTCGGACCAATGCACGAGGTCCTTGGGCGAGAAGGGGGCGCGGCCGTCCCTCCAGGCGGCCTCGAGGTACGTGTTCAGCGAGGTTCCGATGAAGCACATCTTCCGCCCGGCCAGGTCCGAGGCCTTCTTCATCGACACGAGACGGCCGATGTTGGAGGCGAATTGCGTGGCCACGATGCGGCCGCCCTTGAACTCGGTGACGCGGTTGATGATGGACTTCTCAACCTCGCGCTCAGAGATGGTGCGCCCAGGGGAGAGCACGTTTGTCGAGTCGGACATGAGCAGGGCCACGCCCTCCTTGCCGATCTCCTCGAACGCCGTCTTGTCGAACCCGTCGCCGTCCAGCGGGTCCTCGTCCATCTTCCAGTCGCCCGTATGCACGATGTTGCCGAACTCGCTGCGCAGGATGAGGCCGCAGCAGTCGGGGATCGAGTGCGTCACGCGCACGGCCTCGCAGTCAAAAGGGCCCAGGGTGAAGCGCTCCCGCATCTTGAACGTGTGGAAGCGGTCCCCGTTCCAGAGGCCATACTCGACGAGACGGCGCTTGACCAGGGCCATGACGAAGGAGCCCGCGTAGACGGGCGTGTTGGGGTCGAGTGCCGGGATGACCCAGGGGAGCGCGCCGATGTGGTCCTCGTGCCCGTGCGTGATGACTACCGCCTCGATCTTGTCCCGCCACTGGGCCAGGAAAGAAGTGTCAGGGAGCACCTTCTGCATCCCGATCTCGGCCTGGTCCGGGAACATGAGGCCGGCGTCGATGAGGATGTACCTGTCCTTAGCACCCACGAGCATGCAGTTCATACCGATTTCGCCGAGCCCGCCGATGGGCAAGATGCGCAGGGGCGGGCCCTCCTCAGGGGGCGGGCCGGGGAAGGCGCGGTAGCTTGGGGCCTCGAGGGACGAACCGAGGTGCTGTGTGCCATCCGACCGCTTGTGCACCCGGGACCGGAACTTGGCGTTGCTGTTCCCCTTAGCCCGGGCCACCACAGAAGCGCGGAGGCGCACCGGGGCCGGGGGGGCGCCGACAGAGCAGAGCTGCGGGGGGGGCAGCAGGGGGGGCGTCGGCTGCTGGGGCCGGGGGCAGGGCGGCTGGGCCTGGGGGCTGGGGCCGCAACCGGTGCGGGGGGCCGCGCATGCCGCCCCGTGTGTGCCCCATGCATACGAATATGATGAGAGAGATCGCACGGTGTGAAATGTGGAGGGAATTGCAGCGTGGAGGGGGCGCGGGGCCCGGGCCGTTCCGCCTAGGACCTGGCCAGTGGTTGCGAACCTTGTTGCGGGGCGGAGAGGGACGGAAGAGAGCCCTAAGAGGGGCACCGGGGAAAGAGCGGCGGAAATGGAGCTCGAAGACCCAATCGGGAGGAGAATAATCGCGAGTCAATCGCCACGGCACCCTGGCGCGCGAGGCGCTCCTAACGGGCCTTCAGTTGGCCACCGGGCTGCCAAACGCTTACCTTCCGGCAATCCTGGACGGCCGTCACGGCCCCGCTTCCCATCATCGTGCTCGTCATATCTATCAACCGGCTGGGATGAACCCGACAGCCGCCAAGTTAGCGGCAAGGCAACACCTTCTCTGATCACACAACTAACAGAGGTGGGGGTGCGATGCGCGGGAGTGGGGGATAATTGGAAGGAACGGTTGGTCTACGCGCACTTCTGAGCGGCGATAGGAGGCCCAGCGAGGTCCAAATGTCCACTCGCTCGACTCTCCCGGCTGGTCTGCCTGGTCAGTCCGTGACCCCCCCCCGGCCCCCTCCCCGGGGGCGGGAGGACCACCAACTGGCGCGATGGGGGCTCGCCCCGGATTGAGGGCCCCGGCTCTTATCAAGAGAGGGGGCGGCGCTCCCGGCATCATCCACCCACCACCCGATAGAATCAATTCGTGCCATGCAGGCAGCCGCCCGCGTGTTTAGCGTCTCGAGGCTTCCCACCAGCACCCCGCGAACCTCAGTCCGCGCCATGTCTTCTTTCTACGACCTCAAGGCTAACGACATCAACGGTACGGCTAGTCAAAAATGTCTCGCGACCCCCTTAAGATCCAGCGCGATCGCGAGCGGGCCGCGGGGGGGGAGCGACCCCTCGCGACCATTGGCACGCGAGAGGCTGCCGGCGAGGGCACCCGTCGCCGCGACCCCGCCGCCACGGCTCGTCCCACAGGGCCGCCTACCTCTTCCCGCCAACACCACGCTTCGCCCCGCTCGACCCCGCCCCTCGCCGGCGCGTCCCCCGCCGCCACGGCTCCGCCCACAGGGCTGCCTACCGATTCCGCCAACACCACGCTTCGCCCCACCCCACCCCGCCCCTCCCCCGCCCCTCCCCCCCCCCCCCCCCCCCCCCCCCCCCCCCCCCGCCCGCCC
>Ga0181582_10002949_pt1 | contig 13599 bp, 10 predicted proteins | sample 071ome_32_FD_132438 | JGI IMG/M metagenome (GOLD analysis project Ga0181582, IMG submission 132438) | Coastal salt marsh microbial communities from the Groves Creek Marsh, Skidaway Island, Georgia - 071405AT metaG (megahit assembly) | ecosystem: Environmental > Aquatic > Marine > Intertidal...
TACTAACCAAGAGGTAAACCCTTCTTGCCCTCGATTGCTTGCTGGCAATGAACGGAGTCGGGGTTACTAAGATAGATAGTCAATTCTATAAAGCAGTACCCACGGCCGGCATGAATGTTCATGTTCCAATCTGGCTTGATGGCCCGGCAGCCTCATTGAGCCCAAGTCAGCGGATTTATATCAAGATGTTCCACCTTGAATACGCACCTGCATTAGAGGTCCGTGAACAGCTTAATCCATTTGCAACCCCCAGCGTTGGCTCACTACTGGTTTTTGAGAAGGCGAATAGCATACTCATCACTGATGCACTGCTGAATTTGCAAAGAATGGAAAAATTACTTGAAACAATTGACCGGCCTATTCGCAAAGAAGACCTCGGAACCGACTTTTTCGTCTGGTCCACCAAGCACGCTGGTGCGAGGGAACTCGAAAGCAAGCTAAAGGGAATGATTGAGGGAAGTCTGAAACCCTTTCTTGGAGGAACGACTAAATTGGATTCGGATGATCGTACAGGAAAATTAATTATCATTACCCGAAAAGAAAACAAGGACACCATTTGGTTCTTCCTAGAAGAACTGGATGCTCCTGTTAAAATGAAAACGACAAGTAAGTTGTTTAAGCTCCAACATGCTGAGTCCAAGGATATCCAGGGGATTCTTGATGAGGTCATTAAGAACCAGCAACGTATCAAGCAGCAACTGCAGGGAAAGAATGTTGCTGCTCGGGCTCAGGCTACCCAAAATAATAATAACCCTCCTGCCGTTCCTGGTGGTGGCAAACCAGTCTCTGAAGCATCTCCTCAAACTGGGTCAGAAACTGGCGGTGAGGGGGCTCATGAATTCAGTGATTTTGTCACCATATCTTCCGATGAAAGAAGTAATGCGATTCTGGTTTATGGCACGAAGGCAGATATTGATGAAATCGGGCGTATGATTGAATCACTCGATCAACCACTTCCCCTGGCAAGGATCGATACAATTTTTGTAATGGTTGATTTAACCGAACAGAACCAACGGGGGATAGATGCTTTATTTGGTGGTTTGGAGTGGTCGAAATTTGCTCGGGGAGCAAGGGGTGATAATCTCTTTGGTGATCCGGTGACCTCAACCTCGCAGGTTACAAATGCAAATCCCTCTACTGGAGGTGTTGGGACTGGTACTACTACAGTCACCAACAATGTGGGTGGAGAAACTATTCAGGGAATACTTGGAGTTCCAGGTTTAAATACAACCATTCCTTTTCAAATGCAGGACTGGGAACTTACCGGTATACGCTGGGATCAAATCTTTGCACTTTCTTCGGAAAGAAATGATGTGAGAATATTTTCCACACCCTCCCTTATGGTCTCTCACAATGCTCCCGAAGTTCATATTTTGATCGAGGATGAAAGGAATATTGTTGTACCCACATATGGCACTTATTCCTCCACTGAGAATACGAATACCGGCCAGCGTGACCAGATTACCGCAAAAACAGAACTGCAAATTAAAAAACCCAAAATTGGGCTTCCACGCTTTGATGAGAATGGAACACTCCTCAATCGTGGATCCATATTTATGGAAGTTGAAGTGAAAGCGGAAAAGTTTGATGAAACTCAAAGTAATACCTATGCAGGGCAATCACTACCCGCCAAGAAGATACGTGAGGCAAAGTCTTTAGTTACCATTCAGGATCGTGAGATTCTTGTTCTCGGCGGATTACAGGAGGTGCAGGTTGATTCCACTGAATCTAAATATAATTTACTCAGTGACATTCCTTATTTTGGAGAAAAGTTCTTCCGGCCAAAAGCAGTTAAATACACTCCGACTGAACTTTTGATTTTTCTAAAGCCAACGATCATGACCCCAGGAGGTGAGCAGACGAAAAGAAATATTCAACAGATTGATGAACGGATTGAACCCACTTACGCTCCTCAATTCCGCTCTCCCTCAGGAAGGGTACTTGGCATGCCAGATATTGATGGTAAGAAAAAAAATGAGTTACCATCCGTCTCTAACCAAGACTCCCGTTCAATTCCCCCGAAACTGTGATGGTCCGATTATTTTGCTGCAGCTTGGCATGCTTGAGTCTAGGCTTGATTGCAGTACATGAAATAAAAGCCCAAGGTAACCCTTTTTTGCGTCCTGGTAGTAAGGCTCCTACGAAGCCAGTTATTCGTAAGCCTGCTCCACCACCACCTCCCCCAATTCCCCACAATTCGAACCTCGAATTCCGTGGCTATTTAAAACTTAAGGGAGAGTGGCATTTCGCTCTTTTTGATAAAAGTAAAAACCGGGGAGAATGGTTACAGGAGGGAGAAACCATGTTCGATGGTGGTAGGGAGATTGAAGGATTTGATCTAAAAAATGAAGAGCTACTGCTCAAGGGTGGTGTAAAGTTGGCGTTGAAGGAGTCAGAAAAGCGAACTCTTGCACTGCCTAGTGGAGGTGGGAAACCGTCACCAGTAAAGCCTGTTCCTGCTAGGATCCCTCCACCTAGAAAGTAGTTATGAAAAAGTTTTGTCTATCTGGCTTGGTAAAAAATTTTAAGGGGCAATTTGCTTTACGAAGCGAATTTGTCGAGCACGGAAATAGGCTATCGGCGAATAAATGCAGCCCAGTACGCCGAGCAATGTTGTCTTTGCCCGATAACTCATTTCTTTTTTTCGCTTCCCTTTACATGAAAATTGTATCGGTTGATAATTTGCAAAGCATGTCATACTTTAAAACTATCGGTCCAGATCTTAAGCTAAAGGATAGTTGATCAAGTTTAACATATTGGGATGAGCATACTGAGACCAAAATTTTCTACTTCCGGATTATCGAAGAAAAAAAGGGGTAAGAGTAGTAAGAAGTCATTTAAACTTGGTGACTCAGGTGCTTATGAATCTAAAAACGATTCGAATAAACCGGCTGGTAAAAAAGGCTTTAAAGGGTCTGGTATTTTTAACCTTTTGAAGATCGGAAAAGAGAACAAAGATTCAGTTCAGGAAGAGGTTACAGGAGAGCACGAATCCAAGGTGAAAGAGTCACAACCTAAGAAAATGGGAACACTGACAAGATCTAGTTCTCAAACTACCTTTGATAATCAAGTAAGCCATGAAGAAATGAGATGGTGGGGAGAAATATCCGATTTAGACAGGCTTAAGATAATGTCCGCCCCAATTGAAGATAGGGCTCGTATGCTTGCTGCTAAAATATCCGGAACTGTAGAAGATACTATGCTACAAATGTCGGACAGAACGAAATTGCCTTATTTGCAGGATTTTACCATTGCGGACAGTCCGACAAAGTTAATTCCTCTGCGTTTGATTCATTCTTTTTCCTGCCTTCCAATTATTCGCCCTTCCATTAAACCTCGCAGTCAGGAAAGAGTTTTGATTCTGGATAATATCCAAGAAACTCACGATGAATTAAAGATTCGGTTCGGGTCCTCATATGATCTAATCGCATCTTCCACCATAGAAAATGGTTTAATGTTACTTTCAGGAACCGAATCTTTTGCAGCTGTTTTTGTTTCCAGTTCCTTATATGAGTCTCCCAAAATTTCAATCATTGATGAGATTAGAAAACTGCAACCAAGTACTAAGGTTATTCTTTTATGTGACAAGAATAGGCTAGAGGAAAGTGAAAACTTTCAAGCTTCAATGCAGGCTGTTGAGCAAGGGAGAGCAGTTTATGTTTTATCGAAACCCCTCGATGAAACCGAGTTAGATTTATTGATGTCAGAACATTTAAAGGTTAATGGCAAAAGAGAGTCTGGATTGGTAGTTGGAAAGGAAACAAAGATTGATCTTCTTACCGTCTGGCCGCCTACGAAGAGAATGAATCGCTGGGTATATGCAGTTTCAGGCTGCAAGCCAGTCTGGCATTTGGGTTCACCTGAAAAAGTTGTCCGGGCAATAACTGAGAATTTTGGAATCGGGGCAGACAGCCTTGAGGAATCGGATCTCGAAGAGGATGCAGAGCAGGAAGCTCAGGATGATTTGGAGGATCAGAATGCGGCAATTATCCGCTTTGTTAATGAGGTCGTTCAGCGAGCAATCGTGGACCGAGCGACTGATATTCACTTTGAGCCGCACAAAGAGACCCTGCAAATCCGCTACCGTATTGATGGCCAACTTGTCCCCGTGCGTGTGCCTGACAACCTGAGGAGCTTTCAGGATGCCATCATTTCCAGAATTAAAATCATGGCGGGTATCAATATTTCGGAGAAAAGAAGACCGCAAGGGGGAAGAATTACATTTACTCATGGGCAAAGTGATCTGGATATTCGTGTTTCAACTCTGCCAACTCTCTATGGAGAAAGCATCAGTTTACGATTGCTGAATGAAAAATCACAACCTTTGTCGATGCAGGAACTTGGGCTTGTTTCTACTGAGGAAAAAAAACTGGTCGCAATTTTGGAGAAACCACACGGTATCGTCTTGGTAACCGGTCCAACCGGATCGGGTAAATCTACTTCACTTACAGCATTTATTCGAAGAATACACAAGCCTGAGCGTAGAATTATGACGGTCGAAGATCCGGTTGAATATGAGGTCTCTGGCATTAATCAAACCCAGGTGAACTCAGAAATAGGATTTACCTTTGCAAGTGCTCTTCGCGAAATTCTTCGTCAGGATCCCGATGTTATTATGGTTGGAGAAATCCGGGACCGTGAAACCGCCGATATTGCCATTCGTGCATCACTTACAGGACACCTTGTTTTAAGTACCCTTCACACCAACGATGCACCTGGTGCGATCACTCGTTTGATTGATATGGATATTGAGCCTTTTCTGATCGCTTCCTCAGTGGAGATGGTGATGGCACAAAGACTGGTCAGAAGATTGTGCGGAAAATGCTCAGAACCAAGTAATATTTCAGTGGAAGACCTGCGGGCTACTCTATCTCTTCTTGAGGTTGATCCTGCTGAGGTTATTCACCTCGATAAAGTCCTCTCTGCCAACGGATGTGGGGAATGCCAAAACTTGGGCTACCGGGGAAGAGTAGGAATTTTTGAACTCATGAGAATGAGCGATGATTTACACGGGCTCATCATTAAGAGTGCATCTGCACCTGAAATCCGTGAAGTTGCATTGACTGAGGGCATGAGCACTCTGCAAAGTTCGGGTTGGTCGCAGGTAAAGCGCGGCCTTACCAGTTTGGATGAGGTGGTGAGGTATGCAGATATTTTTGTCGAAGAAATGAGTACCGTAATCAAGGAATAAGACGATTTTAACTCAATTGCATACCGTACACGCATTTTTCTGCATGATTGAATTCTCCTACCAAGCCATTGATTCAAGAGGCAAAACCAAGATTGGTACAATTTCTGCCGAAAATGTAAAGGACGCACGCCGAAAGTTATCCTCCCTTTCCCTCACTGTGCTAAAAATTGAGGGAGACAAGGGAAAGGTTAAAAAAATGGTCCGGGCGGATTCAAGTAAATCTGCTAAAACAAATGAAAAGAGGATATTTGAAGCGAAGGAAAGCGGGTCCAAAGGTGAAAAAAATGGACTTTCTTTTTTAAAAAGACTTTTGGAGCTTCATGCCAGTGGTATGCCTGTCGCAGATGCAGTTAAACTGCTTAATCAGCGACTGTCCGATCCGTCCCAACGCTACCTTGCGGGTTCGATATGGCGTGAACTTGCGGAGGGGCGTACTCTCTCCCGGGCAATGAGGTTGCTCCCGGGTAATTTTTCCGAATCGTCGACCTATGTAATTGAAGCCGGAGAAGCCACGGGGAATCTTTCTCCCATTCTTGAGAAAATCATTAGTCATATTGAGGAAAAAAGGGAGATTCGATCAAGAGTGGTGAGCGGAATGACTTATCCCATTTTTGTTGGCATGGTTGCCCTGGGTGTTGTGCTTTTCTTTCTCTTCTACCTTCTTCCACAAATTCAAGAAATGTTGGCATCACTAGGGGGCGAACTTAACTTAATGGCGAAAATCTTAATTAATGGGTCCAATATGGTGCTAGCGTTCGGACCATTTGTCCTTATCGGATTACTCGTAGCATTAGGAATTCTTAGACAGCTAAATAAGACGGAAAGTGGAGGTCTCAGGATTGATCGTGCAATCTTACAGGTTCCTCTTTTTGGTAGAGTACTTTTCCTCTCTGAGCTCTTCCAGTTATCGAGTCTCCTGGCGACTTTAATTTGGAGTGGTATCGGATTAACTGAGAATTTACGACTTTGCGAGCGGACGATTAAAAACCGTTTTCTCCGTTCGCGTTTTAGGGCAGCACGTGCACTTGTCAACGAAGGGAAATCCCTGCCTGATGCCCTTCGTAAATTTGAATTTATGCCACTGATGCAACTCGATGTGTTGGAGGTCGGGGAAAAGACGGGCAACTTGGGAAATAGTCTGAATGATGCTGCTCGTTCTTTTCGGGAGGAATTAACCAAGCGGATCAAAATGATGACAAATCTGATTTCCGGACTCGCACTTGGGTTTGCCTTTTCTCTTGTTGCTTTGGTTGCGGTTTCTATTGTGACGAGCATTTTTCAGGTTAGTAAGAGTATTAGCTACTAAATTTTGGATGGTATGAAGACCTCTACTATTTATATTTTCTCCTTCTCTCTGCATTTATGTTTCAATTTCTGCGGGTGTTCGCAGGAGGATATAGAAGAACCTCAGGCACAGGATTTATCTATCACTCAGGCATCTCAGTTATCTCGGGAAGCCCAAAGAGGAACCCACCGACTTGCAGATGGTTCATCTTATGAGGGGGAGCTTGCCCAAGGATTGCCTCATGGATTTGGCACCCAAACATTTGCCGATGAGAATGTTTATCAAGGGCAATTTGTAAAAGGGGTGCCTCACGGTCATGGTATTATGCGTTACAAGGCGGTGCCCGAAATTGACCGATACTTCGGGATCTGGTCAAACGGTATGCGGGGTGGTTTTGGTACATTGGTAATGTCTGACGGATCTGAACTAGTAGGTCATTGGGAAAAAGATAGCCTGTCTTATGGGGAGTTTTCTTCTCCAGACGGATCAAAATATTTTGGAAAGTGGGAAGGGGATTCCTTAACGGAGGGTGTGTATGTTTCGCCTCTTGGTGACCGATTTACTGGGAGATTTGATAATTTAGGAAAATATTTAACAGGTTCTCTGCAAACTGCTGATCAAAAGTTTTATCACGGATCTTTTCAGGATGGTAAATTTCATGGCTCCGGCATCCTGGAGGACTTGGATGGTTCAATTTACATTGGCTTGTTCGAGGAGGGTACAAAAAACGGAACAGGGATTCTTGAGGACAATGATGGCACAGTTTATCATGGTGAGTTTAAACTTGGATTGCCTAATGGTAAGGGTGTGCAGTTTGATCCCAATGGTGCACTTTACAATGGTGACTGGGACGAAGGAAGAAGAAGTGGGAAAGGGTTACTCGATTTTGGAGATGGTACCTCTTTTTCTGGAGACTTTGAAAATGGGCGAGCGATTCGGGGGCAATATGACTGGGGAGATGGAACGGTTACGAACTCCTATCAGGATGAAGATGGTAATTGGCTTGATTATGAGGAATGAGTACGATGGGAGGGTCGTTTGATTGGTTGTTGCCAAGAACAGATTATTACTAAAAAATGCATTTCTAGATAACAATGTCCGACTCCAAGGAATTTACACTCAAGTTTTGGGGGACCCGGGGAAGTATTCCATGTCCTGGTCCTTCCACCGTAAAATACGGTGGCAATACCACATGTTTTGAACTTACCTGTGGCGGGAAACGCATCATAATAGATGCCGGTACTGGTATCCGCCTTTTAGGGAAGAAAATTATGCTTGAAGAGGGAAATCTGTTGGATGCAGACCTGTTCTTCACCCATACCCACATGGATCATATACAGGGACTCCCATTTTTTGCTCCTCTCTACAATCCCAGTAGTAATGTTAGGATGAATGCGGGACATTTAGCTGATGACAATTACGACCTTCAGGGAATTATTGGCACTATGCTGATGAAAGATCCGGTTTTCCCGGTTCCGAGTGCACTGATCGAGAAAGCATGTGAGTTTAATGACTACGATTGCGGAAAGGTGTTCGATTTGGCAGGGGGCGTTGTAATAAAGACTGCACCATTAAACCACCCAAATGGTGCCTGTGGCTATCGAATTGAATTTGAGGGCAAGGTAGTTGCAATCTGTACAGATACTGAGCACTTCGAGGGCAGAATTGACGAAAATGTTATCGAGCTTTCACAGAATGCCGATGTAATGGTTTACGATTCCGCTTACACAGATGAAGAGTATCCAAACTTTAAAGGCTGGGGGCATTCAACCTGGCAAGAGGCGATCAAGGTTGCGGAAGCGGCCAATGTATCCCAAACCTTTCTTTTTCACCACGACCCATCTCATGATGACGCCCGCATGGATGAGATTGCCAAGGCTGCAGCAGAAGTTCGTTCATCCGTTCGGCCTGCCATCGAGGGAGAATTGATACAAATTTAAACTTATACTTTACCAAGCTTTTCGCTCAAAGTGGTATTGGCTCGGCCATCTATTTAAATGCTTCAATTAGGTGGCCTGCATTTTCAGATCTTTTAACCACGCGGCCCTCTGGTTGCTCAAGTAAAGTTAAGTTTCCAGTTCCTAATAATTTCAGGTCCAGCCATTTTTCAGGAGCTAAGAAAAGGTTGCCGGAACCATGATGGCTAACCAAAGCCTTTTCAAGAAAGAGTCCTTCCCCGCGTAATTCTCCCGAATTAAAAACAGTGGCGTTTAATAAATCCGTCTCCCTTCCTCTCAGAATCACAGGGCCAGTTCCTTCCTGTCTTAATTTGATCACTGGACATTTGATGGAATCGACAAGCATGGTTCCTGAACTATTTGAAAAAAGTAGGATTTCATCCGCCTGTATGCCCTTAATCACTAAGCTACTCTGTTCGTGGAGCCTTGCTTCTTTTAAGGATTCAATACTAACCATGATTTCGACGGGGAAAATACGCTGGGCAGATACCCGGATCAGTGGAATTCTTCTGGAAAGATCAAAAGTATTATTTGCATCGAGGTAAAGCGTTCTGCCAACTACCCGTGATTCTACCGAATCAATAATTTCTGAATTTGCGAAATATTCAATTTCCCGATTACGTTTTCCTGGTTCGACAAAAACCTGTACTGCACCTCTTACTTCTATCTTGTCGAAATGAAACATAAGTTTTTTTTTCGACTCAACCGATCCATTAACTGAAGGAAGCACAAGCATGGCCAGCAAGTAAGCCTTACTTGCCCATTTCCCAAGCCATGGTTGTTTATTGTTTTTTATGACGCCTACCATACCTTTTTCGGTTTGGTCCCTTCGAGATGGTTTTCTTATGTAAACTTTCATGATTGCCTTGGAGGAATGAAATTTGATCCCTCAGTAATGCAGCTTTTTCAAATTCGAGCTTCTTGACCGCCTCAAGCATCTCTTTTTCAAGTTGCTTGATTAACTTTTTGACTTCCTGGACTGTGCTTTTTTCTGAAACCATTAAAAGGTCGTCCTCTTCGTCTTTGTGAGAGCGCAAACTTTCCTGAATCGGGCGACTTACACTTTTGGGGGTGATACCATTGGCCTGGTTGTATGCTTGCTGGGTCTCCCTTCGGTATTTACAGATATCCCAAGCGGCTTGAAGGGATTTAGTCATTACATCAGCATAAAAAATTACTTTACCCTGATGGTGCCTAGCCGCCCTTCCTGCAGTTTGAATCAAGCTTGTTTCACTCCGAAGAAAACCTTCTTTATCGGCATCAAGAATCGCAACCAAGGCAACTTCGGGTAAATCCAATCCTTCGCGCAATAAATTTACGCCAATCAACGCGTCAAATGAACCAGCTCTTAAATTACGAAGTATCTCCACTCGCTCAATCGCATCTACATCGGAGTGCAAATATTCAACCTTGATGTCCCTTTCCCGGAGATATTCTGTTAAATCTTCTGACATTCGTTTCGTTAAAGTAGTAACCAAAGCACGGCTTCCTGAAGATACTACTTCTTTGATTGCTTCAATACAGTCCTCAACCTGACCCCGAATAGGGCGTATTTCCATTTCGGGATCCAGCAATCCGGTCGGACGAATCAATTGTTCACTGACTATAGAACTTTGAGAAAGTTCAAATTTTCCAGGAGTTGCTGAAACATAAACTGTTTGTCCTGTAACTTTTTCAAACTCTTCGGGCTTTAAGGGCCGGTTATCCAGGGCTGATGGTAGCCGGAAGCCATAATCAACCAATTTTTGTTTGCGCGAAAGGTCACCATGAAACATTCCACCAATTTGCGGAAGAGTGACATGACTTTCATCCACAAAAAGGAGGAAGTCCTCTTGGAAAAAATCAATCAAGCACCAAGGCCGTTGTCCAGGTTTTCGGCCAGAAAGGTGTCTGGAATAATTTTCTATCCCATTACAGAAGCCAATTTCACGGAGCATTTCGAGGTCGTATTCGGTACGCATTCGGATGCGCTGGGCCTCCAAAAGAAGATTTTTCTTTTCAAACCATTCCACTCTTTCATCTAATTCTTTTTGGATAGATTTAGAGGCAACTTCGATTTTATCCCGCGTGGTTACATACTGATTGGCCGGATAGATACGAAAGTTTTCAAAGCTTTGTATGGTTTCACCAGTGATGTGATCGATTTCACGTAAACTTTCAATCTCGTCCCCCCAGAATTCGACCCGGAGGATTTGCTGGGAGTAGGCAGGGAAAACATCGACCACATCCCCGCGTACCCTGAATCTGCCCGCCCTGATATCCAAATCGTTGCGTTGATAAAGGGCGAGCACCAGCATTTCTAGGAATTCGTCCCGATCGAGGTGTTTCCCGATATTCAATTCGATTGACAGGGTCTTGTAGTCATCAGGCGACCCAAGTCCGTAGATGCAGGATACACTTGCCACCACGATCACATCGTTTCGGCTGACCAGTGATCCAGTTGCGGCAAGCCTAAGTCGTTCAATCTCCTCATTTATTGATGAATCTTTTTCGATAAAAGTATCCGTACTGGGAACATATGCCTCTGGCTGATAGTAATCGTAATAACTAACAAAGTATTCGACCGCATTTTCAGGAAAAAAGCTTTTAAATTCTGAGTATAGTTGGGCTGCCAAAGTCTTATTATGAGAAACGATCAGGGCAGGTCTTTGTAAGTCCTGAATCAGGTTGGCCATGGTGAAGGTTTTGCCTGAGCCGGTCACGCCAAGCAAGGTTTGCCTGCGGTTTCCTGATCTGATCGACTGAAGAATTTCAGCGATTGCCTTAGGCTGGTCTCCCTGAGGTTGATAGTCAGATTGCAGCCTGAATTCCACGGATTAACATTTAGGTGTTGAGTGGGTAATAGTTTTCCTCTCCCTCGGTTTTTCCAATCACTGCAGCTACACAACTGTCACCTAGCACATTAATCATCGTACGGCACATATCTAGTATCCTGTCGACCACATAGATCATTCCCACGCCGGTAGCTATTGATGAATCGTCAAAACCAACGGCTTGAAGAATGACGAGGATCGCAACCAAGCTAGCCGAGGGAATCCCAGCCACTCCAACCGAAGTTAACAGTGCTAGCAAAACCACGGTGAACTGGGTAGCCCAAGTCATTTCGATGCCGAAGAACTGCGCGAGGAAAATGACGACGACACATTCAAATAAAGCGGTGCCGTCCATGTTGAGCGTGGCACCAAGAGGAAGAGTAAAGCTACTGATTTTTGAAGAAACTCCCACTCTTTTGGTCACACAATCCATAGTTGCTGGGAGAGTTGCTGAGGAAGAAGCGGTCGAAAAAGCAGTGAGCAGGGCAGGGGTCATCGCTTTGTAGTGATCAGTAAAGCGGATACCACCAAAAACTCTCATAACCAAGGGAAGAGCAATCAAAGCATGGATACACAATGCGAGAATAACCGTTAAGGCAAAACCACCCATCAGCCAAAAAGTTTCCACCCCACTTTTGGCAATCGTTGGAGTTACCAAGCTAAAGATACCAATCGGAGCAAATCCGAGAACGAAATGAGTAATATTTAGAATAATTTCCTGTAATCCTTTCCAGAACTTCTTTTGTTGCTTGGCAAATTCATGATCAATGCGTCCCAAGAAAAAACCGAAAAGCAAACTAAAGCAGATCAGCCCTAGCAGTTGACCTTCAACGGCAGCAGAAAACAGATTTGGAGGAACCATGCGGTGAAAAATTTGAGCCAAATTTTGCCAGCCGTCATTGGCTGTACTCATCGCCTGCTCCATGGAGTGACTGGAGCCTGGCCCTTGGTTTGCAAGGATAGCTTCTTTGTTTACTTGATCGATATCTCCTGGTTCGACCAGATTTACACAAAGTAAACCAGTGCAAACAGCGAGCAATCCAGTCAGTGAGTATAGTAAAAGGGTTTTTAGTCCAAGTCGCCCAAAGTCTCGGTCAGTTGAAATTTGGGAAACTCCACATATGACCGAGGTCATCACTAGGGGAATTACTACCATTTTAAGACCATTGAGAAATAATTTCCCGAAAAACTCGCAGGTTTGAATGAGGAAGTTGATCCAAGCCGGGTCATGCCCCATTTCTTGGTTTGAAAAATTTGCCAACAAACCAGTTATGAAGGCGAGGCCAAGAGCTAGCATTATTTTTTTGTGAAACGACATACTGGAATTATTGAAAGATAGCCAAGAGGTTGTCCATTCTTAGTTCATCAAAGTGGGCAGCGATGACATTTGGTTGAAGTTGTTGAAAGATTTTCGCGGGGTGACTTGTTGTCAGGGCGACAGATTTCATGCCGCCTCGCTTTGCTGCTTCGATCCCGTGTGGACTATCTTCGAAAACCAGGCATGAACTGGGTTGGTGACCTAACCTTGCCGATGCCTTTAGAAAAACTTCAGGATTGGGCTTTCCCTCAATTACATCATCTGAAGAAACAATAAGGTTAAAAAAATCTTTGATTCTGTGCTGTTCCATTGCGAGCAGCACATTCTTTTTTTCCGTGGAGGTGCCCACTGCACATGAAATTCCATACTGTTTAGCCTGCTTAAGGAAATTTTTCGCTCCACTTTGCAAATTAATACCCCCAGATTTCCCCATTTCACGATAAATTTCCTCTTTTCTCTTTCCCCATTTGTCAATCAGGCTTCTGTTCTTTGTCCATTCCAGGATCTCTGGAATGATTGTTTCATTCCTTTTTCCGAATCCCCGCTTAAAATGGTCTTGGGGTAAAGATAACTGAAGTTCTTCTGCAAGAGCTTCCCAGCTTAACTTGTGCAATTCGGAGGAATCAACGATCACCCCATCCCAATCGAAAATAAAGCCAACCATTATCCTATTTCGGGAAAAGCGATAATGGATAATGACAAATTACTGTTATAGAGTGCAACCATCTAGAACCCCTTTATTTTAAGGCACATTGATGGAATAGCCCAAGAGGGCGTAAGTTGTATCTTGAGAGTTTTAGGATTGTAGCCGTTCGTTTGCCCGATTCCAATCAACGACATTCCAGAAAGCGGAAACATAATCCGGACGTCTGTTTTGGTAGTTCAGGTAGTAGGCGTGCTCCCATACATCTAGGCCAATAATTGGCTTCCCTGCTTGATCCGCAATGCCATGCATCAATGGGCTGTCTTGATTGGGTGTGGAACTTACAGCGAGCTCCCCCGATGAAGTCTGAATCAGCCATGCCCAGCCAGAA
>Ga0181582_10002950_pt1 | contig 13599 bp, 14 predicted proteins | sample 071ome_32_FD_132438 | JGI IMG/M metagenome (GOLD analysis project Ga0181582, IMG submission 132438) | Coastal salt marsh microbial communities from the Groves Creek Marsh, Skidaway Island, Georgia - 071405AT metaG (megahit assembly) | ecosystem: Environmental > Aquatic > Marine > Intertidal...
GAACAGGCAAATAAATCCATTAGCATGGTTTTGCCGCGCCCGACCCCGCCATAGAGATAAACGCCTTTCGGGCTGATAGCCGGACGAGCGCCTTTGCGGCCAAACAGCCGGCCAACCAGACCGAATTTGCCTGTTATGCCTGCCGGGGTGTCCAGCGTTTGTGTTTGTTGCAAGGCTTCGAAAAGTGCCGTCAGATGCTGTACCGCTTCTTTCTGCCCGGCATCAGCAGATAGTTTTTTCTGGTCAAGTTGGCGTTGATAATGCTGATCGGGCGATAAAGGCAAGCTGGCTTTTCCTATCGGCTCTGCGACATTAATGGCGCTAGCCCTGTCTTTGCACCATCAATTTTTTAATCTCGCCAATCGCCTTGCCCGGATTCAGTCCTTTGGGACAGGTTTTTGCACAATTCATAATGGTATGACAGCGATAAAGACGGAATGGGTCTTCCAGCGCATCCAGACGCTCGCCGGTAAATTCATCGCGGCTATCGGCTATCCAGCGATAGGCTTGCAACAATACAGCAGGCCCTAAATAGCGATCACCATTCCACCAGTAGGACGGACAGGAGGTGGTACAGCTAAAACATAGAACACATTCCCATAATCCATCCAGCGCATCACGCTCTTCTGGTGATTGTTTACGCTCGCGCCCTTTGGGGTCAGGTGTTTCTGTCTTCAGCCATGGTTCGACCGAGGTGAGCTGGGCATAGGCATGGGTTAAATCCGGCACCAAATCCTTGACCACCGGCATATGCGGCAGGGGATAGATATTGACCTCGCCCTTTACATCCTCGATGGATTTCAGACAGGCCAAAGTATTGCCACCATCAATATTCATAGAGCAAGACCCGCAAATCCCCTCGCGGCAGGAACGCCGGAATGTCAGACCGGAATCCAGTTCATTTTTGATTTTGATCAGCGCATCCAGCACCATTGGCCCGCAATCATCAAGATCAATCTCATAGCTATCTATGCGCGGATTCTCGTCATCTTCAGGTGACCAGCGATAAATATTAAAGGTTTTGACGCGATCACCGCCCCCATTTAGCGCATGATGATTGCCTTTTTTTACCTTTGAATTTTCTGGCAGGCTAAATTGTGCCATTCCTGTCACTCCCCTTGGTAATACCCTATGATCGGCATTCTTTCGATTAATAGACGCGCGCCACTGGCGGTACGGGCTGAACTTCGTTGGTCAGCGTATTCATATTCACATCCCGATAGCCAAGCTGCGAGCGATTTTTCTCATCCAGCCACATGACGGTGTGCTTCATCCAGTTCTCATCATCTCTTTCAGGATAATCTTCATGGGCGTGCGCCCCGCGTGATTCTGTGCGCTGATGGGCAGACCGAACCGTGACTAATGCCTGGCTCATCAGATTCTCCAGCTCCAGCGCCTCGATAAGGTCGGTATTCCAGATAAGCGCTCTGTCCTGAATGCCCAGCTCGCCCATTTGCGAGGCGATTTCATCCATTGTCTTTACGCCCTCATCCAGGCTGGCACCGGAACGGAAAACAGCTGCATATTTTTGCATGGCACGCTGCATATCCAGCCGCACACCTCCAACCTTTTCCTTGCCTTTGGCATGGCGCATTCTGTCCAGACGTTCAATGGCCTTATCAGTTGATTCCTGGCTTGGCGGTGCCAATGTTGCGCCAGGGGTCAATACTTCAGCAGCGCGCATGGCTGCTGCCCGGCCAAACACCACAATATCCAGCAAAGAATTTGTTCCCAGACGGTTTGCCCCATGCACCGATACACAGGCCGCCTCGCCAATAGCCATCAGACCATGGGCAACACGGTTGGGATCATCCTTTGTCGGCGATAAAACCTCGCCATGATAATTGGTCGGGATACCGCCCATATTATAATGTACGGTTGGCAATACCGGGATAGGCTCACGGGTGATATCCACGCCGCAGAAAATCCGCGCGGTTTCAGTGATGCCCGGCAGGCGTTCATGCAAGGTATCGGCATCAATATGTTCCAGATGCAACAGGATATGATCCTTTTGCGGGCCGACACCACGCCCTTCGTTAATTTCCATCGTCATCGCCCGGCGAACCACATCGCGGCTGGCCAAATCCTTCGCGGTAGGGGCATAGCGTTCCATAAAACGCTCGCCTTCAGAATTGGTCAGATAGCCGCCTTCGCCGCGCGCGCCTTCGGTGATGAGAACCCCGGCGCCATATACGCCTGTCGGGTGAAACTGGACAAATTCCATATCCTGCAAGGGCAGACCCGCGCGCAGAGCCATCGCATTGCCATCGCCTGTGCAAGTATGGGCAGAGGTACAGGAGAAATACACCCGGCCATAACCGCCTGTAGCCAGAACCGTACGCTGACCAAGGAAGCGATGCAAAGAGCCATCTTCCATCGACAGAGCCAGGATGCCCTGACAAGCACCATTATCATCCATGATCAGGTCAATCGCATAATATTCAACAAAAAATTCTGCCTTGTGGCGCAGGCATTGCTGATACAGCGTATGCAAAATTGCATGGCCAGTTCGATCAGCCGCAGCACAGGCACGCCGGGCAATATTTTTGCCATAATCAAGAGTGTGGCCACCAAAAGGACGCTGATAGATATTGCCTTCTTCGGTACGCGAAAAAGGCACGCCATAATGTTCCAGCTCAATCACAGAGGGAATAGCATTGCGGCACATATATTCGATCGCATCCTGATCACCCAGCCAGTCCGAGCCTTTGACCGTGTCATACATATGGAACTTCCAGTTATCGCCCTCGCCCATATTGTTCAGAGCTGCCCCGATACCGCCTTGTGCTGCAACCGTGTGCGAGCGGGTAGGAAACACCTTGGTGATACAGGCCGTACGCAAGCCCGATGTTGCCATACCAAGTGTCGCCCGCAAGCCAGCCCCGCCAGCCCCGACAACAATTACATCATAATGATGATCAGTAATTTCATACGCGCTCATCTTACTCTCTCTCCACCACAGCTTTCATTCATCTGCTGTTTGACCTGAATGACCCGGCTTTTTGCCCGGCCTGACTTTATTGCCGACCTATTAGATAATTAGGATAATTTTCTGTCGATACCAGTATCCGAACTTCTGTTTTTTACAATGCGATTTTTAGCATACTAAGCAAGCTGACAGCCCCCAGCAGCACAAGAACCATTCTGATAGCAACAATCAATGCCAGACGAACCCCTTCATGGGCGACATAATCTTCCAGAACGACTTGCAGACCCAAACTGCTATGCCAAAATCCAACCCCGATAAATAACATTATCAATGCAGCATTTACCGGATGAGACAATATTGCTATCGCGCCCGCATAATCTGCCCCGACAAGCATGACAACAATCACACACATCCAGGCTACCAGCCCTATCATCGCGATAGCTGTCAGGCGTTGATGCCACCAATGCGCCAGGCCAGATTTTGCTGTCCCCAATCCGCGTGCTTCGGCAAGGGGCGTTTTCATACTATTGGATTTCAACATCTCTATTCTTCCCTTTTCTAGGCCGCGCTAAAAATAAGACCCCAGAGGCCGGCTGTAAGCATTATTGCCAGCACCAGAACCGCCTGACCTGACTTGTAAATCGCTGGAATATTCAGCCCGATAACCGCATCCCAGAACAGGTGGCGCACCCCGTTACAGCCATGATAAAACAGCGCCACACTATAGCCGAACAAGACCAGCATCCCGGCAGGGTGGGCTATCACTTTCTGAACAAGGGCAAAACTTTCCGGGCCATTGGCCAATGCCACCAGATACAGGGTCAGCATCAACGTACCGGAAGACAGAATAATGCCTGTCATCCTGTGGGAAATGGACATAAGAGCTGGCAAAGGCAGGCGATAAACCTGCAAATGCGGCGATAAAGGACGCTGACGTGCCATAACAATCAAACCTTAAAAAAATACAACTATATGAAAAGCAGGCTTAACACCGGCTTCTTCCCCGTTAGATATGCACGACTATAGCGAAAGGCACGGCCGGGATCAATTTATCTGCCAAAGATTTTCAGCCCTGCGGAACAAAAAGCTGTACACAGGCCGCCTGCTCGGTGTAACTGGCAGTATGATGACAAAAAATCCCGCCTTTTCAGATGATTTACCCTTTCAGCCCCGAATATTGGCCATTCAGTCTGCGGTATTGGTCGGGGCGGTCGGAAATGATGCGGCAATACCTGTTTATACCCATTTTCGCCAGAAAGCGGCACGGCTGGACACGGTTCGCCTGGCTGCTCATCCCGGCTTTCAGGTTGGCTTTATTGATATCACACCAGCCAATAGCCTTGCGACCCTGCTAGAGGATTTTGCCCGCTTGCCCCATATCACCCTGCCAGAAGCGGTTCAAACAGGCTATTTTGGCGCAGCCGATCAAATTGCCCCTGTCGCAAGCTTCCTTGGGCAATGCCAAAAACAAGGGGGGGGCTTTTACCTTCTGGACCCGGTATTGGGCGATGCGGGCAAATTATATGTTGATCCGGCCATTGCTGTTGCGATGCAAGAGCAATTGCTTCCTCTTGCCGATATCCTGACGCCAAATGCATTTGAGCTTGGCTGGCTATCGGGCAGACCTATTGCCGGCCTGGCAGATGCCGAACTGGCCGCAGGCGAGATATTGGAAAAATTCGGCCAAAGGCTGAAAGGGGTTTTTGCCACCGGCATTAATGCAGGCGAGGGCAAAATTGCGGATATGCTGGTAACATCCAGAGGGGTAGAAACCTTTACCCATCCGCGAAAATCCCATGGCGTTTCGGGCAGTGGTGACGTATTAAGCGCATTGGTAATCAGCTTTTTTCTGCGATCGACAAATCTGGAAGATGCCTGCCAGAACGCCAGCCAGCTGATCCGCGAGATGATAGCCGAAACCACGTCGCCTCTGGGGCTGGATGTTGCCGGTTTACTTCAGCAGATCAGTCCCAAAATTTAGGGTTTATTTTAGCTTCGGGATTACCGCCCGCTTAGGCCGCGTTCGGCAACCAGCTCGGCTATCTGTACCGAATTCAGAGCCGCCCCTTTACGCAAATTATCGGACACACACCAAAAGGCCAGCCCATTTTCAATAGACGGGTCGCGCCGGATACGGCTGATATATACCGCATCTTCGCCTGCACATTCTATCGGGGTGACATAGCCTTCATCCGCGCGGTGATCAATCACCACAACCCCGTCTGCATCGCGCAGAATCTGGCGGGCTTCTGCCTCGCCAATCGGCTTTTCTGTTTCAATAAAGACCGCCTCACTGTGACCAATGAAAACAGGAACACGCACACACGTCGCCACCAGTTCAATAGCAGGATCCAAAATCTTTTTGGTCTCTGCGGTCATTTTCCATTCTTCTTTAGTCGCGCCATCTTCCATAAATACATCAATATGGGGAATAGCGTTAAAGGCGATTTGTTTGGTGAATTTTTCAGGCTTTACCTCATCATTTACAAAAACACCCTTGGTCTGGTTAAATAGCTCGTCCATGGCCGGACGGCCAGCCCCGGATACAGCCTGATAGGTGGCCACTACCACCCGAACAATCTTAAACCTGTCATGCAGGGGCTTTAGGGCAACCACCAGCTGGGCAGTAGAACAATTCGGATTGGCAATAATATTGCGCCCGCCCCTGGCCAGCATCATGCCTTCAACGGCATCTGCATTTACTTCCGGAACGATCAGCGGGACATCTTCTTCCATGCGAAAGGCAGAAGAATTATCAATAACAATACAGCCCGCTGCGCCCGCGATAGGGGCAAATTTTTTGGAAATATCCCCGCCGGCAGAAAACAGGGCGATATCAGCTTGGGAAAAATCAAAGCTGTCCAATGATTCAATCTTCAAGGTCACATCATCGCCATAGGAAACTTCCTTGCCAGAGGAATTGGTCGAAGCCAGCGCATAGACCTTGTCTGCAGGGAATTTCCGTTCTGCAAGCGTTTGCAGCATTTCGCGTCCAACAGCGCCCGTTGCGCCCACAACAGCAACACGATAACCCATAGTAATGTTCCTTTTTTCCTTGGCAGGCCGTTTTATCTGGCCCGCCTGTTCATCGCATCAATCACCGCTTCGGTCATGCCATCTGTGCCTACCTGCTCACAGCCAGGCGCCATAATATCGCCTGTCCGCTTGCCAGAGGCCAGCGCATCCGCAACCGCTGCCTCGACCAGATCAGCCTCTTCTGCCTGACCAAATGAATAGCGCAGCATCATGGCAAAGCTTAGGAATTGTGCCAGCGGATTGGCCAGATTTTGCCCGGCAATATCCGGAGCAGAGCCATGAACCGGCTCATACATCGCCTTTGGCAGACCGGTATCGGGGTCTGGCAAGCCAAGCGAGGCAGAAGGCAACATACCAAGAGAGCCGGTCAGCATCGCTGCACAATCCGAGAGCAAATCCCCAAACAGATTATCGGTGACAATCACGTCAAACTGGCGCGGATTGCGCACCAGCTGCATCGCACAATTATCGGCATACATATGCGAGAGGGCGACATCCTTGCCTTCTGCCTGATGCAGCTGGCTCATCACCTCGCGCCACAGCACGCCGGACATCATCACATTTGATTTTTCCACCGAGGTAACCCGACCGTCGCGCTTGCGTGCCAGATCAAATGCCACCCGCCCGATACGCTCTATCTCGAAGGTGGAATAGGCATTGGTATCATAGCCTTTTTTCTGACCATCTGACAGCTCGTCAATGCCGCGCGGTTCGGCAAAATAGGAACCGCCACATAATTCGCGCAAAATCATGATATTCAGACCGGAAACAATCTCAGGCTTCAGGGTAGAGGCTTGTGCCAGCGCATCAAACACAATGGCGGGGCGTAAATTGGCAAATAAATCCATCTCTTTACGCAAGGCCAGCAAGCCACGTTCCGGCTTGAGGCTGAAATCCAGATCATCATATTGTGGCCCGCCTACCGCACCAAACAGCACCGCATCTGCTGCCATAGCATCAGCCAGAGTTTCATCGCGCAAGGGAACGCCATAGGCATCGTAGGCTGCCCCGCCCACATGATCCTGTGCCACATCAAAAGACAGGGATTTATGTTTGGCCAGCCATTCCATGACAGTCATGTTTGCTGCCATCACTTCAACGCCAATACCATCGCCTGGCAATACCATCACTTTACGGTTGGAGGCCATTTTTTCTGTCTCCCTATCTTGGATAATTATCTATAGACGCCCATTATGTTACACAGGCTATCGCTTATATGTGCGGATTTACAGCCACGGACGATCTGTATCACGGCTGGCTTCAAAGGCTTCAATCTCGCCGCCCTTTTCCAGGGTAAGGCCGATATCATCCAGCCCATCGAGCAAACATTGCTTGCGAAAGGGTTCAACATCAAAAGAGATGGTCGCCCCATTTGGCCGCGAGATGGTCTGATTGACCAGATCAATACTTAATTCGGGATTTTCTGGATCGGCAGCATCGGCCATCAGCGCATCGCGCTGCTCCGGCGTGACCTTGATCGGCAAAACACCGTTTTTAAAGCAGTTATTAAAGAAAATGTCGGCAAAGCTGGTCGAAATCACACAACGAATCCCGTAATCCAGCAACGCCCACGGGGCGTGTTCCCGGCTAGAGCCGCAGCCAAAATTATCGCCTGCTACCAAAATTTTAGCCTGCTTATATTCCGGCTTGTTCAGCACGAAATCAGGGCGTTCTGCCCCGCTATCATCATAGCGCATTTCATGGAACAGATTAACGCCCAGCCCGGAACGTTTAATGGTTTTCAAAAACTGTTTCGGGATAATCATATCGGTATCGATATTCAGGATATTCATGGGCGCGGCAATGCCGGATAATTTGTCAAATTTCTGCATTTTATGCTCCTTTATCTGGCGCTGGCTCTACAGCGAACGCACATCGCTCAGATGACCATTAATCGCGGCCGCTACCGCCATTTGCGGGCTGACCAGATGGGTGCGCCCACCGCGCCCCTGCCGGCCTTCAAAATTACGGTTGGAGGTAGAGGCACAGCGCTCACCAGGCGATAATTTATCTGCATTCATCGCCAGACACATGGAACAGCCCGGCTCGCGCCATTCAAAACCGGAAGCAATAAAGATCTTGTCCAGACCCTCTTCTTCGGCTTGCTGTTTTACCAAACCAGAGCCCGGTACCACCATCGCACGAATACCGTCCTTGACCTTTTGGCCATCAGCAATGGCAGCCGCGGCACGTAAATCCTCAATCCGGCTATTGGTACAAGAGCCGATAAAGACCGTATCGATTTTAATATCGGTGAGTTTCATACCGGCTTGCAGACCCATATATTCAATAGCGCGCTCAATTTTTGCGCGTCTGGCCATATCGCTAATCTTTTTTGGATCTGGCACTTCTGCGGTAATTGGCAAGGCATCTTCCGGGCTGGTACCCCAGGTCACAGTTGGCTCAATCTCAGCTGCTTTCAGGGTAATTTCTGTATCATATTTTGCCCCGGCATCAGATGGCAGGCTCTGCCACCATGACACTGCCTGGTCCCAAATCTCGCCAGATGGCGCCATCGGGCGACCCTTTAGATAGGCAAAGGTTTTTTCATCCGGAGCGATCATGCCGGCGCGCGCACCGGCTTCGATGGCCATATTACAAACGGTCATCCGGCCTTCCATAGAAAGGTTGGTAATCGCATCGCCGGCAAATTCTATCACATGGCCTGTCCCGCCTGCTGTACCTATTTTTCCAATAATCGCCAGAATAATATCTTTGGCAGTGACATGTTCTGGCACATCACCTTCAACTGTAATGCGCATATTTTTAGCCGGCTTCTGGATCAGGGTCTGGCTGGCAAGCACATGTTCTACCTCGGAGGTGCCAATGCCAAAGGCCAGCGCCCCAAAGGCGCCATGAGTGGCGGTGTGCGAATCACCACATACAATGGTCATGCCTGGCTGGGTAAAGCCCTGTTCAGGGCCAATAACATGCACAATACCCTGACGGATATCATCCATGCCAAAATAGGGCACACCAAAATCTGCAGCATTAGCCTCCAGGGCTTCTACCTGAATACGGCTTTCTGAATCTTCAATGCCGACACTGCGATCGGTTGTTGGCACATTATGGTCGGCCACGGCAAGGGTGCGTTCGGGGCTACGAACCTTACGTCCTGCATTACGCAAACCTTCAAAGGCTTGCGGGCTGGTTACCTCATGCACCAGATGCCGATCGATATAAATTAAACAGGTGCCGTCATCCTGGCGATGCACAAGATGGGCGTCCCAGATTTTATCAAATAATGTTTTTGGTCCTGACATTTCAGACCTCCCCTAAAATGACATTCCTTAAATTGGCGTGCCGTAAAATAGCGTAACTGCCAATATCTTTCAAAATGATGATAGATCTATCCTGTCTTAAAGGTAAATAAAACAGGATAAAAAATTATGAGGAGCTGTTCGCTGCGGTGCGGGTGTTTTTCTCGGCGATACGGGCAGCCTTACCGGTGCGGCCACGCAGATAGTACAGCTTTGCCCGGCGAACCGCGCCGCGGCGCATGACTTCGATAGCCTGGATCTTTGGTGAGTGCAGCGGGAAAATACGCTCAACCCCTTCACCATAGGAAATTTTGCGAACGGTAAAAGATGAATTTACCCCGCGATTGGAACGGGCAATACACACACCTTCGAATGCCTGAACACGCTCGCGTGAGCCTTCGACAACCTTCACACTGATTTTAACGGTGTCGCCTGGACCGAATTCCGGGATAGAACGCTGTTCTGTAACAGCTTCCATTTGCGACTTTCCAATTTTATCCAGGATGTTCATTTTGGTATCTCCATAAATCTGAGCGCCACTAAAACAGTAATTTGGCACAAATGTCAATCTTTATCCTCAGTATTGAGGTGTTTTTTAGCCATATAGGCCGCCATCAGATCCGGACGGCGGCTAGCGGTAATATCCCTTGCGTTTTCGGCGCGCCATTTGGCAATATTCTGATGATGGCCAGAGAGCAATATTTCAGGCGGCTCAAGGCCTTTCCAGTCACGCGGCTGGGTATAGTGATGATGCTCCAGAAGGCCGGTTTCAAAACTATCTTCCAAATGGCTGATCTCTTTGCCCATCACACCGGGCAATAGCCGGATAACCGCATCCAGTATAACCATCGCAGCCTGTTCACCGCCGGACAGCACATAATCGCCAATGCTGACCTCTTCCAGCTGGTAATGTTCGATGGCGCGCTGATCCAGCCCTTCATATCGGCCACAGACAATCACCATCCCGTCTTTTTGGCTTAACTGGCGTGCCATTTTCTGATCCAGTAACCGGCCTCTGGGGCTGGGATAGACAAAGGCGATATCATGGCTATCCGGCAAATTATCCTGTAGATGCTCGATAGCCCGGCCTATCACATCCGGGCGCATTACCATCCCGTGTCCGCCGCCAAAGGGCGGGGAATCCACATTGGCGTGTTTGTCTGTGGCAAAATCGCGAATATTATGGCATTCCAGCGACCAAAGCTGTTTTTTCAGACCCCGCCCGGCCAGAGAATGACCCAGTGGCCCCGGAAACATTTCCGGAAAAAGGGTAAGCAGATGCGCTGTCCAAACCTTTGATGCCATAGCCTGTGTCATCTTGTATTCTCTTCTGGCTCTGCTGCGTCCTCTGCATCCAGAATGATGCATCTGGCCGCCTCATCAACCTGTTTTAAAAAAGGCGGGTAATAGGGTAGCATTTCTGTCTTTTGGCTTTTGCCGAGCTGAATTTCAACAATCTCGCCTGCGCCAAAATCATGCAAGCCTATCACCTGGCCTAAAATTTGGCCGGCTGAATTTTGCACCTGCATCCCCAGCAAATCTGCCTGATATATCTCTTCCGCGCCCAATTCTGGCAGACGCGCGCGCGGCAGATAGAGCGATTTGCCCTTTAGGCTTTCAGCAATAGTACGATCAGATACAGAAGGCGAGGCGCAAATTGCCATAGCTTTGCTCAGGCCCTTAAGCTGGAGGGTAATTTTTGACCCATCTTCCAAAAATAGCGGGCTATAGCTGGCTAAATCTTCCGGCTTTTCACAAAAAACCTGCACCTTAAACAGGCCGCGTACCCCATGCGGGGCAGCGATTCTGCCCAGAATGACCATTTTTTGTAATTCCAGTCTCATGGGGCAGATATACCTTAAACCAGCAAAGCAGACAGATATTCGTGCCTGCCTTGCGGTATTTTTAGTCTATGCCTCAGCTTGCTTTTCTTCGTCAGCAGCAGCTTCCTCGGCCGGTGCTTCTTCTGCAACAGCTTCTTCGGCCGGTGCTTCTTCTGCTGGGGCTTCTTCTGCTGGGGCTTCCGCTTCAGCAGCAGCAGCTTCTTCGGCGGCCGCGGCGGCTTCCGCAGCGGCAGCTTCTGCAGCAGCAGTAGCTTCTGCTTCGCGTTCCGCCCGCTTCTTGCCAGGGGCAGATTTCTTCGGCTGGTCACGCATTTCAACAGGCGCGCTCAAAGACAGGCTGGCCAGTAGCTTTTGCACCCGTTCGGTTGGCTTTGCGCCCAGACCCATCCAATGCTTAACCCGCTCGCCATCAACGACCAGACGCTGATCATTATCTTTTGCGACCATTGGGTTATAATGTCCGATACGCTCCACATAACGGCCATCACGCGGTGCGGCTGCTTCTGCAACGACAATACGATAAAATGGACGCTTTTTTGAACCGCCTCTTGATAGTCTGATTTTCAGTGCCATAAAACTTTTCCTTCCGTTTTCATCTGGCTAAAATTTGGATTGTTATTCCGGTTAGGGTTTAAAGAGGATTATTTTTTCCGTGTTGGGCCGCCCAATCCCGGCAAGCCGCCGCCCTTGCCAAGAGGATTAAATCCGCCGCCGCCAAGCCCCGGCATTCCCGATTTTTGCATCTGTTGCTGAAGCTGGCTGAGCTGTTCAGCAGAAGGCATTGCTCCGCCGCCCATCGGGTTACCCCCCATACCGCCACCCAGCATGGCTTTCATCGCAGCCGCGCCGGATTTTGTGCCCATCTTTTTCATCATTCTGGCCATATCCTGATATTGTTTGACCAGTCTATTGACGTCCTGAACACTTGTACCCGAACCTGCGGCAATGCGTTTGCGGCGCGAGGCATTTAACAGGCCTACCTGAACCCGTTCCTTTTTTGTCATGGACAGGATAATCGCTTCCTGGCGTTTGACCATATTATCATCTACGCCGGCCGCCGCGATTTGCTTTTGCAATTTGCCCAGCCCCGGCAGCATACCCAGCAGCCCTCCCAGCCCGCCCATTTTTTGCAATTGGCGCAACTGGGTCAGAAAATCATTCATATCGAATTTACCAGAGGCCATGCGCTCTGCCATGCGCATCGCTTCTTCTTCCTCGATTGCTTCGGCCGCCTTTTCGACCAGCGCAACGACATCGCCCATATCCAGAATGCGGCCGGCCATACGTTCGGGGTCAAAGGCTTCGAGTGCTTCTAATTTTTCGCCCACCCCGACCAGTTTTATCGGACAGCCGGTGGTTTGGGCCATAGATAGCGCTGCACCCCCTCTGGCATCGCCATCCAGGCGCGTTAGTACAATGCCGCTTACGCCAACTGCCTTGTTAAAGGCATCTGCGGTGGTGACCGCATCCTGGCCAGTCAGGCTATCTGCGACCAGCAAAATTTCATCCGGATTTGCGGCTGATTTAATATCGCGCAATTCTGCCATCAGGGCTTCATCAACACTCAATCGGCCAGCAGTATCGAGGATCAATACATCATAGCCTTGCAAACGCGCTGCCTGCATGGCGCGCTTTGTCAATTGGACAGGGGTTTCGGTATCTGATTCGGGCAGAATGCCGGCTTGTGCCTGTTCAGACAGGGCACGTAGCTGTTCACGCGCGGCCGGACGGGTCAAATCCAGACTGGCCAGCATGGTTTTTTTCTTATGCTTTTCTTGCAGATGCAAGGCCAGCTTACCCGCTGTGGTGGTTTTACCCGACCCTTGCAAACCGGCCATCAAAATCACCGCCGGCGGGGTAACATCCAGTTTCAGCGGGCTGGCTTCACCGCCCAGCATTTCAACCAGCCCGTCATGGACGATTTTAATAACCTGCTGATCCGGACGAACTGATTTCAACACCGTCGCGCCGACCGCTTTTTCGCGTATAGAGGTGATAAAGCTCTTTACGACCGGCAGGGCAACATCTGCTTCCAATAAGGCCAGACGCACTTCACGCAAGGCAGCATCCACATCGCCCTCGGATAGCGCCCCGCGCTTGCCAAGTGCGCTGAAAACCGATTGCAGCTTGTCTTTTAGATTATCAAACATCTATTTTGCCGTGACCTGATTATCGCCTTAAATAATTTCTGTTTTTGGCAAATTTGCCTGTCCTGCCAGCCATAAGACATAGGACGAACGCGCCAGTGCTCGAAAACTTCAAGGACAGACGGAACCCGTTAAGGTCAGGCATTATACAGATTTGCCAGAATTTCTGATGAGGCTTATATCGCATTTCACGCGCCCTTGTCAAGAAAACAGCGCTTTTCACGATATCCTGCCCATGCCATAGTGCAGATGATTTTGATTTTCCCTTGAATGGGATACTGGTTTTTGCGGGCAGGGCTATTGATGTCTTTATTTTTTATTGCAGGTAAAGTGCTGAAAATTTTCCTGATTCCTCTTTGGCAATTTGTACTGCTTGTCGCGGC
>Ga0181582_10002953_pt1 | contig 13593 bp, 9 predicted proteins | sample 071ome_32_FD_132438 | JGI IMG/M metagenome (GOLD analysis project Ga0181582, IMG submission 132438) | Coastal salt marsh microbial communities from the Groves Creek Marsh, Skidaway Island, Georgia - 071405AT metaG (megahit assembly) | ecosystem: Environmental > Aquatic > Marine > Intertidal zone...
GTTTCTTCTTGCATGCAAGGACGACTCACTGTCAATATGAGCCCTCCGTCTTACATCTGTACATACGTTCCTAACGCCTCGTCGCGATCAGAGCGAGTTGTTGGACGGCGGCGCCGGATATCCCTCGGCCGGGCCCGATGCTGAGCGGCTGCCCCTCGGCGCCCGGCGCCCTGTTGAACGCGAACATCGACCGCAGCTTCTGCGGACTCGAAGGCACCGCCGGTGCCTTCGAGCTTCCCCTCGTCGTGACCGCCGGGCTGCCGCGTACCCCCTTCCTCGTCCTCATCAGACTGCTCACGACCCGCTGCTGCGTGACCTGCACGTTTTCCCGGACCACGCCCACCGCCCGCGAGACCGTCTGGACACCCCGGTCCACCGCGCTGCGCACCATCACCGCCGGCGTCACCACCCGTCCCACCCGGACACCGCTCGCGACCTCGTTATTCGTCGCCACGCTCGCCACCGCCGCCGTGCTCATCGCATACACCGGTCTCTGGAAGAGCTTGGCGGAGTAGGTCTTCACCGGCACGAGCACGTTCCGCGCACTCGCCGGAATCAACCGAGCCGAGTACGCCCCGACGCTCTGCAGCAACGGCACCGCCCCCACCCTCGCCAGCGTCTGCTGCCCGCCCAGCGTCAGAATCGCCGCCGTCGTCGCGTTCCCGATCGCACACAGCCGGTCCCAGTTGGCTGCGTCCGTGAAATACTGCCCCCACCGAATCAGCTGCCTGCCCAGCATCCCCGCCGGCGAGGGAGCGGGCGCACGGGCGGCGGAAGACGAACGAGAAGATCGAGCAGATCGAGAAGAACGAGAAGACGAGGATGAGGACGAGGGAGCAGAACCAAACGACCCGTCCCCGTCGACACCCCGCACCAGCTGATGCCGCAGCGCGCTGAACGCCGCCCGCTCGATGCCGGTCGTGTACCGCACGAGCGCGTCCGTATAATGCCGACAGTCCGACCGATGCAGCTCGTACTCCGGCGCCGCATGCACCATGTTCCACGCACGAATGTCCGCAAGACTCATGTTCGTCGTCCCCACAAACATGTGGGAGTCCGGCAACCGCTCCAACCTTCGCTCGCGCACTTGCCCGTCCACCTTTTTCCTGTTCTTGCTGCTGTTCTCGTTCTTATCCATGCCGGGCAGCACCAGCCGAGCGAGCTGGTGCAGCGGCCCCGGCGAGGACACGTGGATATCGCCACCGGCACGCGGCCCAAAGTCAAACTGGATCATCGTCCCGTCCTTCTGCTTGAACACGGTCATGTAGTGGCACACACCGCAGTCCCGCAGCCCGTCCCGCAGCGGCGCCGGCAACCGATGAAAAACCCCGCCGCCAAATTCCTGAAAATTCCTCAGCGCCACGTACACCTCCAGCTCCGAGTTCCCCTCTGAGAGTTCCGGCCGCTTCATCCCCAGCCGACGCAACGTCGGCGACGACGTCGACTTGCTCATCGTCCCTACCGCACTGTAGTCTTCGTTCCGGGCCACCAAGTTATACAAGAGCGGATTGTGTTTCTGCAACAGGGACGAGCTCAGCTCGAACTCCTCCCGCTGCACCTTGAGTCTGTACGCCTGCTGCGCGTCGGACGCGCGGAGGTTTGGCGAAGACGTCGACGCGGCCATCCCCGCGCCCCGCTCCACCCGGTCTACTTCTACGTTCGCTGGAGATGACCTACAGACGAGGAGACGAAGAGACGAGGAGACGCGCGGGCAAAGGTGTGTGTGAGAGAGAGAGAGAGAGAGAGCGGCGAATCATGAACAGGAATTTCTGGCGAGCGAGAACGGACGCCGCAAGCGAGCCACAGCGCGTTCCAGGCCGAATCGCCGAACATACATGTTGATCTATAGACTGGGTGTACTACAGCGCACGTAAAGGCGCAAAGCAGCAGGCAGTAGGCAGTAGGCCCGGGCGTGAAGGCGGATCGGACGTGATTTCCCCTCCGCTCTTTTCCGCGCTCTACACGACCACGCTGTCGATCTGATTCTGATCAGTCGACAGATGAGATGATAGACAACGAGAACGAAACGCGAGAAAGCGATTATGGACCAAGTCGAACGAGCTGACGGTTCGTTTGTCCACGCCCGCGGAGGAGCTTCCGGGGTTTCTAATGACACGCACTGCACACGTTTTCCATTCATTCGTGCACCGGGGTCGAATCAGGGTCGGGTAGTACGTCTCCGGAAACATATAGTGCACGGGCGCGATCGCGGCGTGTCGAATAGCGGAGCATTCGTCTTTCTCCGAAGTTCGGCTTTCAATCGAACCCGCGGGTTGGCACCGGCCGGTGCCCCCTCCAACCTCCTCCCTCCAACCTCCCTCCAACCTCCCTCCAACTTCCCTCCACCATGTGTCGTCTTATGGCGTACGTTGGCCCGGAGATTCTGGTCCCCGACGTCGTGCTGTATCCGTCTCGGTCCATCATCAAGCAGTCGTACGAGGCGCGGGAGCGGCGTAACGACTCGACCCTGCCGTTTCACTTGGGGTACGGGAATCTGAACGGGGATGGGTTTGGGATCGGGTGGTATTCGTCGTCGCAGGTGATTCGTTCGGATCCCTGTCCGTGTACGTTTACGTCGGTGACGCCGGCGTGGAATAACGATAATTTGAACAGGTTGGCGCAGAAGCTGTCGTCGGGGCTGATCTTTGCGCACGTGCGTGCGGCGTACCCGGGGATGCCGGTGTCGGAGCAGAATTGTCATCCGTTTGCGCACGGGAACTATTTGTTCATGCACAACGGGGTGGTGGCCGGATTCCTGGACATTCGTCGGCAGCTGACGGCGGTCATGAAGGACGAGGCGTATAACACGGTGCAGTCCTTCCATAGCGATAGTGCGGTGAGCTTTGGGTTGTTTCTGCATCATCTTCCGGATATGAACAGGCGGCATAGTCCGGAGGTGATGCTGCGGGCGGTGCAGGCGACGGTGAGTACAATCACGAGGGTCCAGCGGGAGAACGGGATCAAGGGGCTGAGTCTGTTGAATTTCGTGGTGACGGATGGGGTGACGATGGTGGCGACGCGGTATGCGAGTGATCCGGAGGCGATCCCGGCGAGCCTGTATTACGCCGAGGGGTACTCGTATGAGAAGAAAGAAAAGGAAAACGAGGTGTCGTCGGCGGTGCTGGCGTCGCGGACGATTCATTCCAGTTCGCAGCCGGCGGAGAGTGCGACGGGCATACGGGGCGGGGCCGTGACTGGGGAGGGCGACTATGGGCTTTCGTACGCGGGGGCAGAGACGCGTGTCTGTTTCGTGGCCAGCGAGCCGGTGACGGGGTGTGCGAGCGATTGGAATGTGGTGGAGGCGAATACGGCGTTGGTGATTAGCAAGGACCAGCGGTGGGTATCGATATCCTCCCCGCTCCCGGCTCTCGGCTTCCGACTCCCGGCTCCCGGTTTCTTCCACGCCTCCCCTTCTGACGCTCTCACTCGCGCTACGCGCTTCGCTCGTTCGCCAGGGGGATTCTGACGGTGTTCAAGGCGTATATCGCGAGCGAGGGGGAGCACCCGAACAACGGGGAGGTGTATCGGTGCCTGGAGGCCATCGACGACGTGGATATTCCCGACGGAAGAGGGGGGTATAAGAAGAAGGGTGGCGGTGGGGACGAGAAAAAGGCCGACCAAGGGCAGCCGAGGCCGACCAGGGGCATCCTGATCCAGGGCGCCGCCTCGAGGGCGCACAGCGTCCGGTCGGCGGCGTCGAGCTTTTCCGAGGGGGCGGGGAGCATGAGCGAGTCGTTTCACTCGCATCATTGTGCGTGGAAGGGCGTGGATGGCGTGGAAACGCCGAGGGAGACGGTGAGCGCGGCGTCGCACGTGCTGAGCGGGCACTCGGGGCCGGTGACGACGGTGGCGTTCAACGATCGGTATCTGTTCAGCGGAGGCGCGGACGGGCAGATCCGGGTGTGGAAGCTGGAGGATTATCAGTGCGTGCGGACGCTCAGCGGGCACCGCGGCCCGGTGCGGCGGCTCGCCATCGGGCACGGGGGCAGGACCCTGATGAGCGCCGGGGCGAGGACGATCCGATTGTGGAGCTTGGACTCGCTGGAATGCGTGTCAGTCGTCAATACCAACTCGGTCGGGTCGATCACGGCCCTGGTCACGGACCGCGACGGGGCGGCGTATGTCGGCTCGGCGGACTGCGCCGTCAGGAAGTTCTGTCCGGATTCGCTGGTCAATACGTCGCGGGATGCGAGGATCGAGAAGAAAAAAGTCCTCAAACACCCGCTGTTCGGTATCGCCAGGGAGCTCGAGAGCTTCTCCGTCTCGAAGGAGAAGAGGCACGTCGACCCGGCCTACACGAGCGCGATGGACAAGGGACACTGCTCGTCCGTCACGTGCGCCGCTGTCTGCAAAGACACGTACTTGTGCACGGGGAGCCATGATGCGACGATCCGCGTGTGGCGCGCCGCGGATTTGGCGTACGAGAGGACGCTCCGGGGGCACCGCGGCAGCGTGCTGGCCGTCACGTCCATCGGCGGCTACCTGCTGTCGGCGGGTAGGGACGCCGTCATCCGCGTCTGGGATCTGGAGACGTGGGTGTGCTGCGAGATCCTTCGCGGCCACGATGGCTCCGTCCTGAGTCTGTCGTCGAACGAGGAGCGCGGCCTGTTTGCGAGCTCGTCCGCCGACGGCTCGGTCAGGCTGTGGGACCTCCAGACGTTCAGGTGCCTCAAGGTGTTTGACGCCATGTCCCAGCTCAGCGGTCTGATGATGCATTCGTCGGTGCTGGACTGGGTGTCGCCGCCGTGCATGCCCTGCGCCATCACCCCGCCGTACATCGTCGCCTGCTCCGACCACGGGGAGATCTTCCTCCACGACGGGCGGTTTGATGAGCTAGACGACGGCGCAGGGCTCGACAGCGAGGATGAAAGTGCCTTGATCGAGCGCCGTGCCAGCCCGGACCTGCCGATACGTCGCCACACGTCCAAGATGGAGCTCACCGCCACCGAGGTCTCTGCCCGGGTCGAGCGCGAGTTCGAAAAGGCGCTCCGGGCCTTCATCAAGATCGAGTCGGTCAGTGCCGACCCGGACAAAAAGCAAGACTGCTTCCAGGGTGCCAAGTTCCTGCTGCGCCTCCTGGAGAGCATCGGCGCCGAGGTCAAGCTCGTGCCGACCAAGGGCGACAAGAACCCGATCGTCCTGGGACGCATCGGGAACGACCCGAACAAGAAAACCGTCACCTTCTACGGCCACTACGACATCCAGCCGGCCATGGAGCCCGACTGGGAGCACAACCCGTTCGAGATGAAAGCCAAGGATGGGTACTACCTGGGGCGCGGCGTCAGCGACAACAAGGGTCCGATCCTGGCGTTCATCTTTGCCGTTCGCGAGCTGCTGGAGGAGATGCGGCACGCGAATACCGGCGGCTCCGCGAAGAGCACGCTGCCCGTCAACGTCGTCTTCCTCTTCGAGGGCGAGGAGGAGAACGGCAGCAGGGGGTTCAAGGAGGCGGTGCAGGAGAATATCCGATGGTTCGACGGCACCGACGCCATCCTCATCTCCAACACCCTCTGGGTGGGCGAGGATCACCCGTGCATCACGTACGGAATGCGAGGCATGATCAGCATGAGCGTCGAGATCCGGGGCCCCTCGAAGGATTTGCACTCGGGGAACGAGGGCGGCGTGTTCTCCGAGCCGCTGGCCGACCTCACCAAGGTGCTCGCCTCGTTGGTTGACTCGAGGAGCAACGTATGCGTTCCGGGGTTCTACAAGGACGTCAAGGAGCACACGCTCGACCTGGCCATGTCGCGGCTGAAAGACTCGAAGGAGTTTTCGCTCGACGGCTACAGGAGACACCTCGGCGTCAAGGAGCTCACCGCCGGTCGGTCCGAGGAAGAGCTGCTCTGGGCGCGATGGTGCCAGCCCACGCTCAGCGTCGTCGACATCCGCGTCGGCACGGCCGAGGACGACGACACGGCGCACTACCGCTTCGGGCCGACGCGATTCTCCGTCATCCCGAGGGCCGCCGTCGGCAAGATTTCCGTGCGGTTTGTCCCCAACCAGGAGCCCGAGAAGATCATCAAGCGGCTCACCGGACATCTGGAGCACGAGTTCGCCAAGCTGCGATCCGGCAACTCGATCAACGTCACGGTCCACTCCTTCGGCGACTGGTGGGAGGCCGATCCCACCTGTACCCTGGTACAACTCGCGGAGCGCGCCATCAACGACGTCTGGCGCGAGACGCCGCTGCTCGTCCGCGAGGGCGGCACAATGCCGGTCGCGAGCGCCCTCGAGAAGCAGCTCGAGGCGCCGGCCTTGCTGCTGCCGATGGGTCAATCGAGCGACAACTGCCATCTCAGCAACGAGAGGATTAGGCGACTGAATTTGCTGCGCGGCAAGAACGTGGTGAAGCGCTTCATGTCGCACCTCGGCGGCGAGGCGTGTGGGGTCGACGGTTGACCGACGGACAGAGGGAGGAGGGCGTTGACCACCGTTGGCCCGGCCGCTGTCCACGGTTCGCGATTCGCCAATGATGACCATCATCGCCGTTATCTATATAAATCAAGTTCACGTTGCATGATTCGGAAGGTGCCACTAGATGACTCGTGTGGGTGGCCGACGCCGTCCACGCCGTCCACCGACTCTCTGAAACGTCGCTGCCAGGAGCTCACCGACGAGCTCGCGACCGTCAGACAGCTTTTGCGGACGAGCTCGCTAAACCCCATGTATGTCCGCGGCGACGACGCGTCCGCGGTAGCGACGGCGGGGGCCCACGACGACGTCTTTGGCGACGACGCCCCCGGCCACCACCATGGCCACCACGACGACGTGGTAACCCCGGCGGTCACGCGAGTCTCGCGCCACCTGGACAAGGCCGCGAAGCTAATTGACTCGTCCATCAGAGCGTCCAAGCGCGTGGAAGTGATTGACGAGGTGCGAGAGCTGAAGGCAGAAGTCGGGCGGCTCTGTGAGGTGGTCGAGCGCCAGGACCAACTGTACTCGAAATTGAGTTCGATGCTCCTGAGCCACTTGCCCACCATCCGGTGAGTGAGCGCCTCCGCCGAGCCGTGTAAATCAAGATGCAGACGACGACGACGAGAACCCTCTACGACCTCGTCAAGATCAAAGTTTGGCTCCATTCGGAGCATCAGGACGTCCCACCCGACGACCGCGACGACCGCGACGACCACAACACGCCCGTCTCCTCCTCATCGTCGTCTCCGCACTACTACATCCTGTCGCGGTACATGCTGGCACGGTCCCTCCAGGCGGCGTCGATAAGCTACTCGTCGGCGATCAAAGCGTCGCTCCTCCTGAAGCGAAAGCTGGTCGATGCGTCGATTCTCTCGCTCGACCAGGAAACCCTCGAGCGGACGCTCTTCGAGATCATTCGATCGAACGATCTGGCGACGGACGAGGAGCTCGAGCTCTGGTCGATGGTCATCCGCTTCCAGCAGTCTCGGTCGCCGCTCATCATCCTCATGCTGGGCGACAGTTGCGACGCCAAGACTCGCGTGGCGCACGCATTGAGCTCGCGTATGCACTTCAACTACGTCATCTTGACGGACGCGCTGGAGGACATGATGCTGAGCGAGGAGAAGGACGAGGAAGATTCGCACCTGTTCCGGTCTGTCCAGAACGACATCGGCAAGGCCATCAAGGACGGCAAGAGCATTATCATCGAGGGACGTCTGGATCACTGCATCGACCGATTCGTGTGCGGTGCGTACGACGAGGATTTGGTGCCGGCAGAGGCGGTGCGTGGCGGGCTCGTGACGGTGCTCCAGGACGAGGCAGGGTCGCCCGTGTTGGTGGACGTCGCGCGTGGCGAAAGAGACGAGGGAGGCACGCGCGACGAAAGAGACGAGGGAGGGGCGCGTCAGCATGCGGCCCTGGTCGTCCCGGTGGTTGCCCGGGTGGGTGGACGGGGTGAGGGCGATCGGCCGACTGGGGGCGGGCGGGTGGGCGGAGACGGGGAGACGTATCTCGACTCGGGGACGATACCCGTGTTCGAGCTCGACGCGGACGCGTCGCCCGACGACAACAGCCTGGCGATTCATCAGTGGGTCCTCGCGGCGCTCAAGGCGCACGGCGCCGTGCCGCTCGCCGCCGGGGTCGACCTGTTCCATCCGGCCGAGAAAACCATGGATGCTGCGTGTTGAAGAAGACGAACACGAAAAATTGATGCGTAAAAGCTCGTAGCACAGTCGCATACCCACCCTGGGACGCTCTGGAAGGAACACCCGGGAGCGAGAGCGCGCGCGCGCACAAACGCACGAACGGAGCAGTATGGAATCGTTCCGGGACAACGAAATTTCAAGACCGTGGCAGAGGACGGACCGGTACGGGGAGATGGGGTTGGCCCGACAACCCGTACTGGAATACGTCCGCCTTGGTCTGATGCTCGCCCTCGTGGTCCCAATCAAGATTATCGGCGCGTTCACGTGCCTGGTCTCGTTTTGGATCTGGGTGCAGCTCGCTGCCGTCCTGTTTCCGGCCAAGTATCGGAGCGGGTGGGTGGCCTGGCTGGGAAAGATCCACTGTAGATCTTGTCTGTTCTTCATGGGGTTCGTGCGAGTCCGTTGGGTGGCCGTCGACTCGGACGGCGAGCCGGTGTCGTCCCCCCAGTCGGGGCCCTCGCCAGCTGGCATCGTGAGCAACCACCTTTCGTGGGCCGATATCCTGGTGCATATGTCGCACTTTTTCCCTGCGTTTGTGGCGCGAAGCAGTACGGCGGACACGCCGTTCGTGGGGTCGATCAGCAAGGCGATGGGTTGTTTGTACGTCGAGCGGGCAAGGTCGAAGGACGAGACGTCGAAGACGGACAAAGGCGCGGGGTCCGGCGTGTCTTCACTCGTCAAGGCGCGTATGGAGAGCTCGCAGAGCTCCGGGGAGCGGCCGCTGCTGCTCTTCCCCGAGGGGACCACGACCAACGGACGTTTCCTGCTTCCGTTCAAGTCTGGGGCGTTTCTGGCCGGCCAGCCGGTGCAGCCGGTGATCATCCAGTACGGGGGCCGGGGCATGTCGCCTTCGTGGGAGAGCATGGTGATCAAGCGGCATATCGTCCTGCTGCTCTGCCAGCCGGTCCACAGCGTGACGTGCTTCACGCTCCCGTGCTACGTTCCGAACGATGCCGAGCGGGCGGACCCCGCGCTCTTCGCCGCCAACGTCCGGGCTGCGATCCTCAAGGCGAGCAAGGGCAAGCTCCTCCCGAGCCAAGAGACCTACATTGACAAGGTGCAGTTCAACGACGCGCTGAAGAGAAAACACGGGTACGTGCGGGACGAGAAGGCCGTGCGCGACGAGGACGCCAAGGCCCAGGCAGGCGGACGGGTGGTCGTCAGACGGCTGAGCGAGGTGAAGAGCGTGTTTGATGCGAGCGCGGACGACGAGGTGGACGAAGTCGACCCGAAGAAGAAGGACGAGTAGACCGCTTCCCGTACAGTATGAGACACACACATGTTAGAGTCAATCACGTCTTCGGAAAGTCCGAGTAGGATCTTCGTCACTTCCGCCCATTCTTCTGGCTTCCTAAACCCGTCGCGACTCAGGTCATTCCATATATCCGAGTAGGAGGAGACGCTTATCACTTTATGACCCGTGACGTACGAATCGAATGAACCACGCGGACCATCTTGACGACCAGGACCTGGCTCGTACGCTGCTGGATCTGAACGCGGACGGAGCAGCAGGAAACGGGACGGCAACCCAAAAACCATCGATCACGCGCGGGACCTACACCCGCGGCGCATCGCCTCGAGTCGGCGCCGACTTCCAGGCCACTGACCTCCCTACGCCGGGACCCAAGGCACAGACGAACGGCCACTCGTCATGACGGTCACGGCACGGTCGTCGGACCGCTTCTCGCTGCTCCTCTTGGACGACGGGGAGCAGTACGTGACCACGTGCATCGCGACGATGGAGTCCAAGCTGCCGGGAACGCTTCGTATCTGCACCAAATCGCTGTTCTTCGAGCCGGAAGATGTGACGCTGCCGATCGTGCGCGTGCCGTTTGCCTCGGCGACGTCGCTCGACTGCAACCAGGCGCGGAACACGATGTCGATCGCGACGTCGGCGTACGTGCTCATGAAGGCGGGCGGCCTGGACGTGCCGTACACGTTCGTGAAGGAGAAGCGCGACGTCTCGGTCACGTTTAACCTGGTGCACATCCATGTGCACCATATCCACGTGTACGCGCAACGGATGGTGGCGTTGTCCAGACTGCCTCCGAAAGAGTCCGTGTCGTTCCAGGAGGTGTTCCTCGAGGGCATCGAGAGGGCTTCGAGGTTCGACTGCGGCTTGCTGCGCGAGCCGCTGACCGAGCGAGTGCTGGTCGAGGTGGGCGCCCTGCTCTGTCTCTCGCAGATGGCCAAGGTGCGGGGGAAGTTTGTGGTCGGCACGCGGGGCGTGTACTTCGAGCCATTGCACGACCTGCACGGCCGCGGTCAGCGATGGGTTCACGAGCACGAGCGCGTCGCCGGGGTGCTCCGGAGACGGAGCGCCGGCCAAGACGTGGCGATGGAGATTGTGTATAGGGTTGTGTCTAAAGAGTCTCGGCGGAGCCTCCAGAGCCGTGTGTCGCAGGATGGGACCTGGTTCCTGGTCTTTCGGGACACGGAGGAGCGGGAACGTGTCTTTGAGGCGCTGTGCGACGTGCTGTCCTCGTCGCCGTCGTCGTCGCCATCCTCCCCGGCCGCGCCGATTCTCGACACGCTGCACCACGAACCGCAGTTGTCAAAGGCAACGAGGGCCTGGCAGCGGGGAGCCATGACGAACTTTGAGTACCTCGTGTACTTGAACGTGGCGGCCGGGCGGTCGTTCAACGACCTCGCGCAGTACCCGGTGTTTCCATGGGTCCTCAACGACTATACGAGCGCCACCATCGACCTCGACAGTCCGTCGCACTACCGAGACCTTTCCAAACCCGTCGGCGCGCTCAACCCGACGCGCCTCGAGACGTTCCGGCAGCGGTACCGCGACATGAGGGACCTCGAGCTCGCGGGCGACGCCCACGGTCACCACGCCTTTATGTACGGCACGCACTATTCGTGTCCCGCATACGTGTTGTTTTGGCTCGTACGAGTCATGCCCAGCCACCAGTTGAGGCTGCAAGGCGGCAAGTTTGACGCGCCTGACCGGCTCTTTCACAGCGTGCGCGAAAGTTTCGTGTCGGTCATGAACAGCACGTCGGACGTCAAAGAGCTGGTGCCCGAGATGTACGGCACAGACGCCTCGTTCTTGAGAAATGACAGGTGCCTACCGCTGGGATGCCGGCAGAACGGATCGCCGGTCGGGGACGTTGAGCTTCCCGAGTGGGCGTCGGGGTCGGCGGACGAATTCCTCCGCGTGATGCGCGCGGCGCTCGAGTCCGAGTACGTATCATCCAACCTGCACTCTTGGATTGACCTCACGTTCGGCGTGCACCAGCAGTCGATCGAGAAGGACAACGTGTTCCGTGCGCCCACAGAGTGCGCCCCGGCGGGCGGCTCGTCGGCGGAAGACGTGGCCGAGCGCGCAAAGCACATGCTGGAGGTGGAGGAGTTCGGAACGTGTCCTCGTCAAATTTTCTTCGAGCAGCACCCGCCGAGGAAGACGAAGGGCGGCGAGGGCCGCGAGGGGGGCGAGGGGGGCGAGGGGGGCGAGAGGACCTTTGCCGGCCTCGCTCTCGACGTGCGGGCCGTCGTGCGGGCGAGCTTGCCGAACACGTTTGGAAAAAATTGATCAAGAATTGACCCTGTGAGAAGCTCTCAGATTTAGAAACACAGGGTTACCTCATTACCTCATGGTCGGTCAGATAGACAAATCGAAACACTCGCTGTTCTTGGTGAGGCATGGGGAGTGCGAGATGAACCTCTTGCTCGACGGCTTTGTCGGAGGCAGGGCCGTCGAGTCCCCACTCACGGTCAAGGGCGTCGGCCAAGCCAAGACGCTGGGCGCATACCTCCAGAAGCTGTTTGCCGCTCGGGGCATCGCGCCGAGCGATGTGCGCTTCTACTCGTCGACGGCCGTCCGCGCGATCGACACGGCCAAGATCGCCATGAGCGAGCTCGCGGTCGACGCCGCCCGGCTCGTGAGCACCGACGAGCTCCTCGAACTGGATATGGGCGAGTTTGCAGGCAAGCCACGCGCGGAGATTTACACAAAAGAGCGTCTGGACGAGATCGGCCGGGACGTCTGGAACTTCAAGCCGCCGGGCGGCGAGTCCCAGCGGGAGGTCGAGGAGCGGGTGATGCGGGTCATCGACGAAATCAAGGATACGCACGATTCAGGGGTAAGCCTTGTCGTGTACCACGGGCTCGCCATCAAGTGCACGTTGCGCCACCTGCTCGACAGCCGGCCCGAGATGAGCAGGAAGATCGAGACGGAGAACTGCTCCATCTCCCACGTGGCGTTCTGCCCGACGACGGGCTGGCACATCAAATCGGTCGCCTTCGACGTACTTTACAGTACCTAGTATAGTATACATACAGAACGTAACAAAGGTCCCGTCTCAGTTGCTCACCATCGAGTCGCTCTGCCGAACGAAATCGTCGCCGCTCCATGCGTCGTCGTTGCCCAGACCCACCTTGGCCTTCTTCTTCTCCTCGATGGCCTCCTTCTGCAGCCGCACCAGCTCGGTATGCGTCGTCATGTACTGCAGACTCAATCCTTTGAACTCGCTCAGACTGGTGAACCCATGCTTGCCCATGAACTCCCCGAGCTCACGGATGCAGCCCTTCACCATCGGATACCCGTGCATCATCACCCCGCTGCAAACCTGCACGGTATCGGCGCCGAGCAGAATAAACTCCGCAGCGTCGAAACCCGTGTTCACCCCGCCGATCCCGCTCAAGCTCTTCCCCTGGCCGGCATACTCGTCCCGAATCAACCCGGCGATGCTCGCCACGCGCGCCAACGCGATCGGCTTGACCGCCGTACTCGAGTACCCCCCGTACGTCGACATCCCCTCCACACACGGCTGCGGCCTCAGCGTGTCCAAATCCACCGCGCTGATGCTCTGGATCGTGTTGATCGCCGCAATCCCGTCGGTGCCCGCCTGCAGGCACACCCTGCTCGGCGCCGTAATATCCGTAATATTGGGCGTCATCTTGCTCCACACGGGCAACTTGGAGTGCCCACACACCCACCCCGTCACCTCCTCGAGCAGCCCGCAGTCCTGCCCCATCGCCATCCCCATGCGCCGCTCAGGCATCCCGTGCGGGCAGGAAAAGTTAATCTCGAACCCGTCCACCCCCGCGGCCTGGCAGAGATCGATCAACTTGATCCAAGCACTCCGATCGTACTCCTCCATGATGGACGCGATCAGCACGTGGTCGGGGAACTCCCGCTTCAGCCGCACAAAGTCCTCCAGCATGACTTCCAGCGGCCTGTCCGAGACCAGCTCGATGTTCTCCCACCCGATGACTTCCCCAGACTTTGCCTTCATCCTCGCGTACCGAGGTGTGACGTTCTTCACCTTCTCAGGCTCGAGCGAGACCGTCTTGGCCACGACCCCACCCCAGCCCTCGTCAAAGGCCTTCTTCATCACGGCATAGTTGGTGCCCGGTGGACCCGACCCGCAGACGAACGGGTTCATGAATTCCATGCCGTTGACCGTGACGGAGAGGTCCGCGGCGGGGGCCGCGCCGCTCGAAGCGGCAGCGGCAACGGCAA
>Ga0181582_10002960_pt1 | contig 13583 bp, 11 predicted proteins | sample 071ome_32_FD_132438 | JGI IMG/M metagenome (GOLD analysis project Ga0181582, IMG submission 132438) | Coastal salt marsh microbial communities from the Groves Creek Marsh, Skidaway Island, Georgia - 071405AT metaG (megahit assembly) | ecosystem: Environmental > Aquatic > Marine > Intertidal...
ATTTTTCGCCCCTGAAGCCGGAAATCATCGGCGACGGCATCGACATCATGATGATCCGCGAACTGGTGGGCGGTCTCTACTTCGGCAAGAAGGAAACCGGCATCAACGAGGACGGCCGCCGCTACGTCAAGGAATCGCTGGAATACGACGAAGACCAGATCAAGCGCATCATGAAGGTGGCCTTCGAGACCGCGATGAAGCGCAAGAAGGTGCTGCACAACATCCACAAGTCCAACGTGCTCAAATCCAGCGTGCTGTGGAATGAGGTGATGGAGGAAGTACACGCCGATTATCCCGACGTGGAAGTGATCAACATCCTGGTGGATGCGGCCGCGACCTACCTGTGCCTCAAGCCCACCATGTTCGACACCATGGTCATGGAGAACATGTTCGGCGACATCCTGTCCGACCAGGGCGGCGGCATCCTCGGCTCGCTGGGCCTGATGCCGTCGGCGTGCGTGGGGCCGGAAAAGGCCTATTACGAACCGTCGCACGGCTCCGCACCGGACATCGCCGGCAAGAACATCGCCAACCCCTACTCCATGATCGGCAGCGTCGCGATGATGATCGACATGTCCTTCGGCATGAAGGAAGAAGCGGATAAATTGTGGCACGCGATGCAGAGCGTGTTTGCGGCCGGCTTCAGTACGCCGGATCTATCGAAAGAAGGTTCGGGGGTGAAGATGATTTCGACGTCAGACTTTGGCGACAAGGTTGCCGAGACGTTCAGCAATTCATAATTTTTATTAAGGAAAATTTTTCCTGCCGGAAGGGATGGTGTGACTTTCTTTCAAAAGAAAGTCACCAAAGAAACCCGCCCCCGAACGCCAGGCCTGCGGCTGCCCTCGCTCCGGACTTTTCCCTACGGGACCGGCTCACGCAGCTGTGCTGCGAGGTCGCCTGAAAAATCCTTGATGGATTTTTCTCCCTGGAAAAAGCCCTTCACTCGGCTGGCTCAGGGGGCCTAATTACTCCGATAAAATCCGTGCGTAAGTCTATTTCGTATGGATTCGAAAGAATACCTGCCGCTGGCTGGAATAATGCGGCACAAGCCGCGTTATTCCATAGAGAAATCAGTGTTGAATCTGTCGAAGTCTTAACCGATCGAAGCAGATTCGCCCCGTAAGGCCTGCCGAGGCGCAGGGGCATTGCAGGGTCAGCCGGCCATGGACGGCCGGCTGAGCGGAGCATTGTTGGAGGCAGGATGCCACTGTAGTTAAAGACAGTTCAGCGACCCGTCGCAATGACCCTGCAACGAGGGGAGCCGCAGGCCAGGACGCCCGGGGCAGGTTTTCTCGGGCACTTCTTTTTAAAAAGAAGTGCCGTCATCCGGAAGGAAAAAATCAGTTAAAGCTGAAGGTTTCTTTGGTGGATTTCTTTCAAAAGAAAGTCACATCCCTCGGGAAAGGGAAACCAAAAAAACCATTACGAAATAAGCTTCTGAATCTCGGGCCATGACTTCTGCCCATTGGAATACATTTCAACACGCAACTCATCCGGCAACCATTTCAAAAAAGCGTTTTCAAACGTCGACCTTTTTTTGATGGCTTCAAACCATCTCTCCACATTCGGTAATCGCCCGTTTTGCCACAACGGCTCCATGGCCAGCGCCGCCAGGCGGTTCACATATGGCGCCATCGCCACATCCGCCATGGTGAACCGGTTGCCCACCAGCCATTTGCTTTTTGCCAGCACCGCCTCCATTTTGTTCAGGTAGTCCAGGTACAGGCGAATCTTCTCTTTCGCGCCAGGCGCCTCGATACCTTCCTGTATCCACTGCCATTTCAGCAGGCGCGCGGCCTTGCCGGCACTGTCGCCGTTTTCCACGAAGTCCTCGAAGCTGCCGACGCCGTTGCGCAGGATCGTGTGACGATGGGACACCACGTAGGTAATCGCCGAACAGGCCGGGTGCAGTTCCTCGTCCACCGCCTTGGTCCACAGGCGCACCTGTGCCCGGCTTTTCGGGTCGACAGGCATCAGCGGATAATCCGTGTATTTTTCTTCCAGATATTCACAGATCACCGTGGATTCCGGCAGCACAAAGCTTCCGTCAATCAGCAACGGTACTACCCCCTTGGGATTCAGCTTCAGGTAGGCCGGAGTGAATTGCTCGCCGGCCAGGATATCCACGTACCGCCCTTCCCAGTCGAGTCCTTTCTCCTCGAGGGCGAAGCGCACCTTGGCGGCGCAGGTGGAGGAACCGTGGTGGTACAAAATCAGCATTTCAATGAATCCCCTGAATACAAGGCCAGCAATTAGCAGGCTGAAGGCTTAAAGCTGTCTTGTGCCGGCGCAAGTTATCACGACACTATTCGGCCTTCAGCCTAATTTCCGGATCGTGTCCCCGGTCACGACCGCGCCGGCTTTAACGACGCGGGCGTTGATGCCGCGCAGGTTCAGCGACTTGCCGAGCTCGGAGTTGACGAACATGTTGGCGTCGCGGCCGAAACGGGTGCCGAACTTGGCGCAGCCGAGATGGGGCAGCGGCGTCACTTCCACTTCTGCATTGCCCACGGACAGGCGCGTACCCGGCGGAAGGTTTTCCATGCTGAGGTCGAAGTCCACATAAAGCTGGTCACCGGCCTCGGGCCAGCGCGCCTCGGCGTCGGTGATGGCCTTGATGGCGCGGGTGTTCATGATGGTGAGCTGGCGCCCCGGGTCGGCCTTGCCGCCGGGAGTATGCTTGTCGCCGCGGGTGACCCAGTTGTCGCCGACCAGGCCCTTGTCCAGGTCAAGATCGCAGCTCTTGATGATCATGCGCTCGTTTGTCTGCGGACGTGACACGATCAGGGTCACGGTGCCCGCATCCGCCGGGGACTGGCGAATATCGTCGAGATGGGCTTCCATCTCTTTCAGTGCCCTTACAACAACTTCTTTCATGGTCTACTCCTTTTGGGATGACTGTTGTGGAGACTCATGCTCCGGTTTGCTGATCCGTGGATTGCACAGATCAGCTGTAATATGCGTTGACTGCCCCGATGAAGGCATCGATGTCGTCTGCGGTCACCTGCATGTGGGTGACCAGGCGGATGGCCTTGGCCGCATCCACCAGCATGTCCTTGCCGGCCAGGTAGTCGGCCAGGTCCTGGTGGCGTCCGTCCTTGGGGCGGAAGAACACCATGTTGGTCTGCACGCCGGCAAAATCCACATCCAGCGCATCGATGGCGGCCAGGCCCTCTGCCAACCGGCGCGCATTGACGTGATCCCCGGCCAGGCGGTCGATGTTGTTCTCCAGGGCATAGATACCCCCCGCCGCGATGATGCCGGCCTGGCGCATGCCGCCGCCAAGCATCTTGCGCCAGCGCCGCGCGGTCTTGATGAACGCCCTGTCCCCGCACAGCACCGAACCCACCGGCGCACCCAGGCCCTTCGACAGGCATACGGACACGGAATCGAACTGCGTGGTGATGTCCTTCACGTCACAGCCCAGCTTGACGGCGGCGTTGAACACGCGGGCGCCGTCGAGATGGAATTTCAGCTGGTGTTCTTTCGCCAGCGCGCCGGCTTCACGGATGTAGTCCATGGGCAGCACCTTGCCGCCGATGGTGTTTTCCAGGCACAGCAGTTTCGTGATCGCGAAATGGAAATCGTCCGGCTTGATGGCGGCGCGGATCTTTGCCAGCGGCATGGTGCCGTCCTTTTCCACTTCCAGCGGCTGTGGCTGCACGCTGCCGAGAACGGCGGCGCCACCGCCTTCGTACTTGTAGGTGTGGGCATCCTGGCCGACGATGTATTCCTCGCCACGCTGGCAATGACTCATGATTGCGAGCAGGTTCGACATGGTGCCGCTGGGCACGAACAGTGAGGCGGCCATGCCGGTCATGTCGGCAGCCAGGGCTTCCAGTCGATTGACGGTCGGGTCGTCACCCCAGACGTCATCGCCGACGGGGGCGGCGGCCATGGCCAGACGCATTGCTTCTGTTGGCTTTGTTACGGTATCACTGCGCAGGTCGATCATGGTGGTGTCTCATTAATCTTCGATAAAGGGATAAACCGATAAAGGGATAAAGCGTATGGATTCCAATTCAACACCAGAATAATTATCAGCAAAAACGAAAAGATCTCTGGAGATCAATCTTCAATTACATTGGTTTGCTTACGCTTTATCCCTTTATCCCTTTATCGATCTCCAGAAGACTCCTCCGATGTGTGGAGCCGCGTATTTATCATCCGCAGCGTCGCTTCCACGGCCGCATACACCTGGTTCGCATGCACACCGCGGGTGCGCATGTTGCGTCCCGGCCTGCCGCGGGCATCGCCGACCCAGGTGATGGTACATTCAGTCAGCGCACCGGTGGTACCGCCGCGCGGAATGCGGATGGCGTAATCCACCAGTTCGGGCATGGTAAAGCCGACCCTGCCCATGATCTTCGTCAGGGCATCGATGAAGGCCGCGTAACCGCCGTTGCCGGTGCCGCTGTCGGCATGCTTCTCACCATTGATCTCAACATCCAGGCTGACCTCCGAATCGCTGCCCAGCTTGCTTGATATCTGGCATTCGAGCAGGCGGATATGCTGGTAATCGTTGCTTTCCAGGACATCGGCGATGATGAACGGCAGGTCGTCGGCAGTGATGGTTTCCTTCGAATCGCCCAGGGCAACCACACGCTGCAGGACCTTTTTCAGGTTTTCATTGGACAGGGTGATGCCCAGTTCCTCGATATTCTTCAGCACCGAGGCCTTGCCGCTGAGCTTGCCCAGGGCATAGGTGCGCTTGCGGTCGAAGCGCTCAGGGCTCAGACGGGTTTCATACAGCCCGCCCTTCACATCACCGTCGGCATGGATGCCGGCGGTCTGCGTGAACACATCCTGCCCGAGAATCGGCATGTTGGCGGCGATGACCTTGCCGGAAAAGCGTTCGACCATGTTGCTGATATCGTGCAGGTGGGACTCGTCGATGCCGGTGCTGACGCCCATCTTGTCCTTCAGGACCACGCACAATTCCGCCAGCGATACGTTGCCGGCGCGCTCGCCCAGGCAGTTCATGGTGCAGTGGATATTGGCGATACCCGCCTTCACGGCTGCCATGCAGTTGGCGGTGGCAAGGCCGTAGTCATTGTGCGGATGGAAATCGAATACCTGATCCGGGAAATTTGCGCGCATGTCGCTCAGCGCGGAATAGACTTCGTCGGGACTCATGACGCCAAGCGTGTCCGGCAGCATGAAATGCTCGATACCACAATCCTTTATCGCCGCCATGAGGCTGAACACATAGCTCTTGTTGTCCTTGTAACCGTTGGACCAGTCCTCCAGGTAGGCATTGACGTGCAGGCCCTGTGCCTTTGCATAAGCCACGGTCTTCAGTATATCGGCGACATGCTCATCGAGGGTCTTGCCGAGCTGGTTCGTGCAGTGCTTCTCGCTGCCCTTGACCAGCAGGTTGAGCACTTTGCCGCCGGCTTCCTTTATCCAGTTGACGCTGCGCTCGAAGTCGACAAAGCCCAGCACTTCCACCCGCTGTTCCAGGCCATGCTCCGTTGCCCATTCGATGATGCTGCGCACGGCTTCCTGTTCACCTTCGGACACGCGGGCGGAGGCCACCTCGATGCGATCAACACCCAGTGATTCCAGCATCGCCTGGGCGATGTTGAGTTTTTCACCGGCGGCAAAGGACACCCCCTGGGTCTGTTCACCATCGCGCAGCGTGGTGTCCATCAGGGCAACATAGTCGGGCAGTGTGCCCGGCAAATTCATGGTGCTGGCCGCTTCAGTCAAAACGTAACTCCTTCATTTTTGCTGCCACCAGAAGCAGAAAACCCGCCTGGTGGCGGGTTTTCAAATCTTTTGTGCTGACAATGATCAAAGATCCAACCCGCGTTCAGCGCTGGATAATAATGTCCTTGATCATGGTCCTGGTGGCGTTCATGGCGCGAAGTCTCTGAGGTTTCCTCAATAAAGTCAAGCCCTTATTGATTTTTGGCTGATTCGGAGAGCTTTTCCGCCAGCCGGCCGTGCAACACGTTCGGGTCCACACTGCCTTGCAGGCTTATCTTGAAAATTTCGCCGATGAGGGTCACGACATCCACGGGATTGCCCAGCACTTTCTCGGTTTTCTGGCCGTCGCGGCTGTATTTCACCCAGGTATTGTTGAAAAAGGCATGGCGGCCGTTCTTGAACGGCCTGGCCATGACCAGGTTCTGGACGAAGCGCGATTCGGGATGCGTGGCCACGAAGTAGTTGGCGAGGGCAAAGTCGGCTGGCTGCTGCGTGGACAGGTCAAAAACGTACATGGCTTTCCAGGTGTCACCCAGCCTTGCCGAGATCATGTAGTCTTCACCGTCCCGGGTGATGCGGTATTCCTCGTGCGGGGACGACTGCGATGACGGGTCATGCAGTTTTAGCGGCGCCGTCATGGTGAGGCCGCCAAAACCGACATCGGCAATCCAGTCGTCTTGCCCGATGCCGATCCTGAGCAGCATGTGCGTGCGCGGCGCCGTGCTCTTGTCGATGCCATGCCAGATCACGCGGGCGGCATGGGTGGACACACTGAAGCCTATATCGCGGAGCACCTGTGTCAGCAAAAGATTCTGCTCGAAACAGTAGCCCCCCCTGCCCTGTGTCACCAACTTGTCGAACACGGCATCGGGCTCTAGGCTCACCGGCGCGCCGGTAAACGAACTGATGTTTTCAAAGGGAATGGCCAGCGGATGCAGGTGATGGATTTCCCGCAGGGTTTCCAGGCCGGCTGTCGGCGTGCCGGTGAAGCCGATGCGTTTGAAATACTCGCCAATATTCATTAAAGACCCTGTAACAATTGCCAAAACGGAAGCAGGATACAGGATACAAGATACAGGGAGAATGGTTCGGTAACGGTTCACGCACATCCCGCCCTGTATCCTTTATCCTGTATCCTGTATCCTTCTCTGCCAGTCCTGATCACCTGCCAATTTTCACACTTGTCCCGACACGAAACCTCACCCGTCCTGCTGGCCGCTCTCTGGATGCTGGGCACACTGACCTCGCTGCTGGCGCTGGCCATCGCGGCGCGGGAGCTGTCCGACACCATTTCCACCATGCAGATGATCACGGTACGCAATGCCGCAAGCCTGCTCATCCTGTGCGTGTTGCTGCAGGCCGGCGGCTGGCACCAGCTGAAAACCCGGCAGCCCCTCGTTCACCTGGTGCGTGCGGTGTCGCACCTGGTTGCCCAGTACGCCTGGATATTCGGCATCGCCGCCATCCCGATCACGGAAGTGTTCGCCCTGGAATTCACGGGGCCGGTGTGGACGGTCGTCATCGCCAGTGTCCTCCTCGGCGAAAAGATCAACCGTTTCCGCATCCTGACGCTGGTCATGGGCATCATCGGCGTCCTGGTCATCCTGCGCCCGGGTTTCCGCGATCCCGACCCGGTCATGTTTGTCGTCATCTTCAGCGCACTCTGTTTCGCGCTCGCCAATGTCCTGACCAAGAAACTCGTGGCCGCCAATTCGCCCCTGAACATCATCTTTTACGTGTGCATCATCCAGTTCCTGATCACCGTCATACCAACTTCCCGTGTCTGGGTCACGCCGGGTGCGACGGAATGGTTCTGGATGGCCGTGATGGGGGTGGTCTCGATTACCGCCCATTACAGCTTTGCCCGCGCCTTTGCCTACGCCGATGCCATGGTGGTCATACCCATGGATTTCCTGCGCCTGCCGCTGGCGGCGATCCTGGCCTGGATTCTGTACAGCGAGGGCCTGGACCTGTTCGTGCTCGCCGGGGCCCTCATCATGTTCAGCGGCAACTTCATCAACATCCTGGCCGAGAAAAAGCTGCTGGCTAAACTTGCAGTAAAATGAGGCTCCCATGAAACGGCAATTGCAAACCACCAACATCCCCGCCCCGCTCTGGCGTCGCCTGGCCGCTATGGCCTATGACAGCGTACTGGTCGCGGCCATCTGGATGGTCGTCGCCTTCATCGTGCTGTCACTATTCGGCATAGACAATGCGCGCACTGTCGATGGCGATGCGGTCACCCTCGATCCGATGTACAAGAACATCCTGTTCGCCGCGATGGTCCTGAGCGCCTGGTCCTTTTTTGCCTGGTTCTGGACCCACAGCGGCCAGACCTTAGGGATGCAGGCCTGGCGTATACGCGTGCAGAATGCCGGCGGCGCTCCCGTCACGGTCGGCCAGACCGTGATCCGCTTTGCCGGTGCAATCGTGTCCGTGCTCGTTGCGGGCTTCGGCTATTGGCTGATGCTGTTCAGCCCGGACAGGAAGACACTCCACGACAGGCTGTCGGGGTCAGAGGTGATGCTGGTTGAACTGATGGAAAAGGACGGCAACAAGCCGCCTCAATGATCACGCCGCCCGGCGCAACAGCACCAGTCCCAGCGCCAGGCATAGCAGTACCGGGGCCGAGACCGCCAGCAACGGGTCGAGCTGGTATACCAGGCTCACCGTACTGAGCAGGTTCTGCACGAGGTAAAACAGGATGCCGAAGCAGATGGCGGTGAAAACTTTCGATCCCATCGTCGCCGAACGCAGCGGCCCGAAGATGAAGGACACCGCAACGATCACCAGGGCGGCCGTCGTCAACGGCTGCAGCACCTTTTTCCAGAACGACAGGAAATAGGGGCTCGAATCCTGGCCCTGGCTGGCGAAGCGCCCGGCATAACGGTACAGATCGGAAATGGACATCTTGTCCGGGTCGATGATCAGCACCTTGAGTAAATCCGGGGTCAGGTCCACGTCCCAGCTTTTCTCGATGAAACCATAGCTGTCGCCCTGCCGCTGTTCACCTGAACCGAAGGTGGTTTCCATGCCGTTCTGCAGCAGCCAGTAGCCGCTGCCAGCACCCTGGTCATAAAAAGCGGTTTCCGCCGTGATGACCGATCTGAGCTGCTGGTTGTCGAATCGGTAGATACTGATGCCATGCAGGAAGCCATCAGTATCGATGGCATTGAAGTGCATGAACTCGTTGGCGTCGCGCTGCCAGTGGCCGTAGCGGGACAATGCGACTTGCTCGTTCCGCGCCAGCGCCCTGTCCAGCTCCCCGCGCAGTTCCAGCCGCGGCGCGATGAATTCCCCGAGCAGCAGGCCGATGATGATCACGATGATAGCGGGTTTCATCACCGCCCAAACGATGCGCAGTACCCTGACACCGGAGGCCTGCAGCACGACCAGCTCATTGCTGGATGCGAGAATGCCGAGACCGGCAAGGGCGCCGATAAGGGCTGTCATCGGCAGCAGTTCATAGATATGCCGCGGAAAGACATACACAACATAGCGTATGGCATCAGTGGTACCGTAGGCGCCCTCGGTTTCACCGATCTCGTCAACCAGTGTGAACACCAGGTCCAGCCCGCCCAGCACGAGCAGGACGACGGCCATGGACATCAGCACCTGGCGCAGTATGTAGTGGTCTATCCTGTTCATCGGGTGTGGAACCACGGCAGGTGTATGTGCGGCAGCTTGCCCGCGAACAGCAGCCACCCCAGCAACAGGAAGACAACGTGCACCCACCACTGGCCCAGCATCACCGGAATATCCCCCGACGCCGTCAGGTCGCGACTGACCAGCAGCAGGCCGAAGTAGGCAATATAAAGCAGCACCGCCGGCACCAGCTTGGCGAACCGGCCCTGCCGCGGACTTACCCGGCTGAGCGGCACGGCCATCAGGGTCAGGATCGGAATCAGCAGGATCAGCGATATGCGCCACTGCAATTCGGCCAGGTGGGCAGGTTCCCGCGAGCGCCACAGGGCACCCGTGGCCATGGATCGTTCCTCGACGCTTTCGTTGATGCTGATCTCCCGCGCCGGAATACGCACACCCATTTCACCGAACAGCGTGAGCACGTAACCCTGATCGTCGTTTTCCGCAACCGAGCCGTCATTGAACAACACGAAACGGGCACCTTCCTCGTCTTCGGAGGGCACTGCCGTGCTTGCGACAGTGACCCGCCCGGTGCTGCTCTCATGCATGAAGACGTTCTGCATTTCCTCGTCCTCGATGGCCTCGGTGTAGGTGGTGCGCTGGCCGCGGGAGATGTTCTGGAACAGGCCGGGCACCATGATGTCGAATTCGTTCAGGTCCTTTTGCGCCTCGAGCAGGCTGTCGGTATTGACCAGGCCTAGCGGAGTCAGCAACAGGCTGAGCAATCCAACAGTGATGGCGACCAGCGTCGACGAGATGAGGGTAATGCCCAGCAGGCGCCGCCGGCTTAGGCCGCAGGCGGAAAGCACGGTCATTTCATTGTCGGCATACATGCGCCCGTAGGCCAGCAGGATGCTCAGCAGCAATGCCAGCGGCAGGATGAGCTGGATGAACTCGGGTATGCGGTAGGACATCAGCACGATGAGCACACCGGGGTCGATCTCTCCCTGCGAGGCTTGCGCCAGGTATTTCAGGAAGCGCCCCAGGACGACTACCGCGAGCAGGATGAAGGAGGTTGCCGCAGTGACCTGGAGTATCTGGCGCGTGAGGTAGCGGGAAATGATCATCCCGGCATTCTATAGAAGCTTCAGCCTGAAGGCGAAAGGCTAAAAGCTGCCATGGCAGGCCGGAATTGGCCTTGACGGGTCCCGCGGAGTAGAATTTCCTCCCCAACCCTGCAAAACACGAATTTGGTTTCATTATGAATTTCGCAATCAAGACCGGATCCCTCAAAAGCCTGACCACCGCCTGCCTCGTCCTGGGCGTTTACCAGAACAAGGCGCTGCCCGACATTACTGCCGAGGTCGACAAGCTGCTGAAGCGCAAGCTCAGCCGCATCGTCGCGGCCGGCGACATGAGCGGCGCCCTGGGCCAGACCGTAATGGTCCATAATCCCGATGGCATGCGCGCCAAACGCATCCTGCTGGTCGGCCTGGGCAAGAGAACCGAGCTCGACAGGAAGAAATTCGCGCACGCTGTCGGTGCCGCTGCCGGCACCCTGAAGAAACATTCCGTCCCTGACGCCGCAGACACCCTGGCCAACGTCACGGTGAAGGACACCGACATCGGCAAGCTGGGACAACTGCTGGCCTGCACCCTGGAAAACAGTATTTACCAGTACAACCACACCAAGTCCAAGAAGGGCAAAAAACCTGCCCTGAAAAAAATCGACGTCTACCTGGCCGACAAGTCCCGGCAAGGCACCCTGCAAGCTGGCCTGGATATCGGTTCCGCCGTTGCCACCGGCATGAGCGTGGCGCGCGAGCTGGGCAACCTGCCTGCCAACATCTGCACACCCACCTACCTGGGCGAACAGGCCATTGCTCTTGGTGAGCGTTATAAGGCCCTCACCACCAAGGTTATGACCGAGGCGCAGATGAAAAAGCTCGGCATGGGCTCCCTGCTCTCCGTTGGCAATGGCAGTGACGAGGAATCGCGCCTGATCATCATGGAATACAAGGGAGGAGACCCCAAGGTCAAACCCAATGTCATCGTGGGCAAGGGCATCACCTTCGACACCGGCGGCATCAGCCTGAAGCCCGGTGCGGCCATGGATGAAATGAAATTCGACATGTGCGGGGCCGCCAGCGTCATGGGCACCATGGCAGCGCTGTGCAAGCTCAGGCCGAATATCAACGTGGTCGGCGTCATCGCCAGTGCCGAGAATATGCCGAGCGGCCACGCCACCAAGCCTGGCGACATTGTCACCAGCATGTCGGGCAAGACCATCGAAGTACTCAACACCGATGCCGAGGGCCGTCTCGTCCTGTGTGATGCACTGACTTATGTCGAACGTTACAAACCGAACTCAGTCATCGATATCGCCACCCTCACCGGTGCCTGCATCGTCGCGCTGGGTTCGGTCAACAGCGGCCTGATGAGCAACAACGACGAACTCGCCGACAAGCTGCGCAGGCATAGTGTGGAAGTGAACGACCCTGTGTGGCGCCTGCCGCTGGACGAGGAATACCAAAAGCAGCTGGACAGCAATTTTGCCGACATCGCCAACATTGGCGGCCCCAAGGCAGGCACGATCACGGCCGGCTGCTTCCTGTCGCGCTTCACCGAGAAGTATCCCTGGGCGCATATCGACATCGCCGGTACCGCCTGGCTGCAGGGCAAGGAAAAAGGCGCCACCGGCCGGCCGGTGCCGCTGCTTGTCGAGTACCTGTTGAATAACTAGGCACACCTCCATGGCGCAAGTCGACTTCTACAGCATCAGCCAGCCAGACGAACAGGCCCGCCTGTTTCTCGCCTGCCGGCTGGTCGAAAAGGCCATGACCCAGGGCCTGAAAATCTATATCCATACGGACAACGAACAGGCAGCCATGGACATGGACGACCTGCTCTGGAGCTTCAAGCCGGAAAGTTTCATCCCCCACGTGATCGTCGGCATCGATGTCGAACTGGGGGATGACGACGAGGTGCCGGTGTACATCGGGTATTTCGACAAGGCCCCTGCCGGCGCCGACCTGTTGATTAATCTGGGTACCGGCATTCCGCCTTTCCTCAACGACTTTCCCCGTGTCGCCGAAATCGTACCCAATGTCGAAGAATCGAAAACCAGACTGAGGGAGCACTGGACCGATTACAAAGCGCGGGGTTTTACACTGAACCATCACCAGCTCTGATTGCCAATATTTCTTTACCCGAAGTAACACTAACCCTGCTTTAATCCGTATATCTGTAGTTAACGTACCAGACTACACGGCCGTACGTGTGAAAGCTTATTGCTATCACTTATAGGATATATTGATTATTTATTTTTCACTAATATTCGCCCCATTTGTGATTTCGGGAGCCCGAGAATGAGTGCACATGGCCACACACTGCCTGGCATAAGCGAATTCAAGCCGATGTTTTACCGGCTGCTCGCCCCTGAGCAACGCTTTTACAAACTTGTACTTATCTACAGTATCGCCATCAGCCTGCTTACGCTGGCCATTCCGATATCCGTACAAGCGCTGATCGATACGATTGCCAATATCGGCCTGGTGCGGGCAGTCGTGATGATCTCCCTCATCCTGTTCGCCCTCATGATGGTTTCGGGCGTGCTTTATGCACTCCGGGCTTACATCCTGGAATTGTTCAATCGCCATATCTTCATCCGACTGTCGTCCGAAATGGCGATGCGGGCTGTGACAGCGCGCGAATCCGGCATGGATGAGCGCAAGCGTCTGGCATTGTTCAATCGCTTCTTCGACATCATGACCCTGAAAAAGAACGTGCCCGATATCCTGACCAACGGCTTTTCACTGGTCCTGCAGTCGTTCATCGGCTTCATCGTGGTCTCGCTTTACCATCTCTACTTTTTCCTGTTTGCCGTGATCCTGATCCTGCTGATCTGGCTGGTCTGGAAAATCTGGGGCTGGCGGGCTATCAGCTCCGGTTTCCACCTGTCCGAGGCCAGGTATGAAACAGCGGACTGGCTGCAAAATCTCAGCATGAGCCTGCTTGACTTCAAGGCCACCGGGAACGTGGAATATATCCACGAGGAATTCAATGACGTGGTGCACCATTTCGTGGACTGCCAGGAGACGCATTTCGGCTACAACTACAAACAACTCCTGAGCCTGCTGTTTGTTAACGCGCTTGCCAGCGCGGCACTCCTGGGCATGGGCGGTTACCTGGTCATTCAGGGCGAGCTCACCCTGGGACAACTGGTGGCTGCTGAATTGATCATGCTCGGCATTTTTTCAGGCCTGCCGCAGTTGGCGGGTTAC
>Ga0181582_10002963_pt1 | contig 13577 bp, 11 predicted proteins | sample 071ome_32_FD_132438 | JGI IMG/M metagenome (GOLD analysis project Ga0181582, IMG submission 132438) | Coastal salt marsh microbial communities from the Groves Creek Marsh, Skidaway Island, Georgia - 071405AT metaG (megahit assembly) | ecosystem: Environmental > Aquatic > Marine > Intertidal...
CAGCATCAGCATCAGCGTCTGCGGCGGACGCAGTCGGGCTGGAACCAGGTTGTCGGCCGTCGGCCGCAAGCAAGGAGCCAATCTACGTCATCTCCATCACCAAGGAGCTCCTGTTTGCGAACGAGCCGTTCATGATTGATGATTTCTTGCGGGAACAGGGCATTCTGGGCGACGGTAGGAGGCCGTCTCCGGTCATCATACGGCACTCGGGCGTCGTGATGATCCCGTTTCGACCCGAGGAGGTGGACGGCGACGACGACGGGGTGGCCAGACACCTGGTGGACTGCGCACTGATCAGCCAGGAGAACCACGGGGCGTATCTGTAAGAAAGAGAGACGACCTGTTTCTAAGATGGCTGACATCGGATCCGATCGAGCCTCCGGAGGCTCTTCAACGAATCATCCAATCGAGCTTCATCCACTCCTCGAGAACCACTGCATCGGCACTTTTAATGCAGAACTAGGACTTATTGACGAAGAAGGGTTTAGTACCGGTGTAGAACTGGCTAGATTAGCGATAGGTACGTCCGCGCGCGGTCACAGCCCGTTTGATGAAATTGCCTCGGGATTTGCGCGGCACATGGATTCCTCGCCCGGATCGCACGTCACCGGGTCTCGGGGCGCACCCATACGATATTACGCTGTGATATATGTCGGGTGCGGCCCTCCGAGATGGTCGTTTCGCGGGAAACGACGACGCGGCAGATTCGCTCCCTCGGACGTTGCGTCCGAGCGTGGGCCGGCCCGAGTCGCCGGTCGTCCGCCCGTCGGCGTCGTCGGCGTCCAGCCGGCCTCCGAAACGCCTCCCTGGCCCGCGCGTCGCCCCCCCTTCCCTTCTCCCTCACCTCGCCGCTCCTTTCCTTTTCCTGCTCCAGAATCCTAGCATCGACTAACGATCGGGCATTTCATTTTGCGGAGCGTAGAGAACCCGAATTCTGATCCATTCTGAATCATCTCGCATTGGCACGATGTGCTCGCACGGGCCCAGTGACGCTGGCGACAGCCTGTCTGGGACGCCCGAGTGGGTTCATGGGATTCTCCTCGATCACCCCAGTCTGCTCCCCGTTTCATCCATCCTGAAGGGAGATCCATGCATCGATATGATGTGGCACGACTGGGAGGACGAGGCGACGGGGACGAAGAGCAAGCGGAGCATGCTGCAGCTGGCTGCCGAGATGCAGGCGGCCAAGTGCGTGCAGCTGCTGTTGGACGCTGGGGCGGACGCCCGATTGGCGTCTCCCAGCGACGGGAAGACAGCGTTGCACCTGGCGTGTGCGCGCAAGCCTTCCATGGCGAGCGCGAGGGTGATTGCCATGCTCGTGCAGCATGGCGCCGACAGGGACGCGGTGGACTTTGACGGGAACAAGCCGGGAGACGCGCTCGAGCGTATGAGTGCGAGTATGAGTATGAGCGACACGACCTCTGTAGGCTCTGTTGCCTCTGCCGCCTCGGACGTCTCTGGCCACTCTTCTGACGTCCAGCGTGGCCAGCTCGGCTACCAGCGCCAACACGCCACCCGGCTGCAGTGCGGGACCAGCCCCGCCAAGAGCGCCAACTGGAACCCGAACCACGGGCATCACGCGCGTCTGGCCTCCAGCAAGAGTGCGCTGGTCACCGACGTGGCCGACCTCGAGCTGATGGACGGCGTGGACTACGGCAGTGCGCACTTCCGCATGTTTCACTACAAGGTGGACATGTGTCCCCACGAGGACTGCATTCACGACACGGAGGCGTGCCCGTACGTTCATCCCGGGGACAAGTCTCGCAGGAGGAACCCGGGCATGGTGTCGTACCAGCCCGTGCCGTGTCCGCACTTCCGCAAGGGCAACTGCAGGCTGGGAGACGCGTGCCCGCTGTCCCACGGCGTGTTCGAGTGCTGGATGCATCCAATCAAGTACAGGACGCAGCTGTGCACCACGGGCAGCAAGTGCTCGAGGGACCTCTGCTTCTTCGCGCACTCGCTGGACGAGCTCAGGGAGCCTTTTGAGGACTGCGAGGGCTGCTCCATGGCGACGTGCCAGATTGGATGTTCCAATCAGCTGACATGTGCGACGGACACGTTCAGCGCGTCCAAAGCGTCCAGCGCGTCCAGCGCGTCCAACGCATCGTCCAAGGGCCCCGCGCCCGCGGGCACGCCCAGGAGCGTGTGCTCGGACCTCCAGGCTGCAGGGTTCAACTCGGCGACCACTTCCCCCGAGATTTCTTCCGGGATTTCATTCACGCCATCGGCGCGTTCTCCATCGACGACGCATGATACCCCACGCGTCGGCTTGAACGACGATTTGATGGATAGGAAGATCGCTATTTTGCAGGCGACTGCCGTCGAGCGGGAGAGGACAAGGCGCGAGTCAGCCGTGGCCGGCATCGCCGAGACCCTCAAGTCGATGGCCGTCAGCAGGAGCGCGACGCTCCATGGTTGTGCTGGGAACCCCGACAGGAGTTGCCACCACAGCCACAACCACAACCACAACCACAACCACCAAGGCAGGGAGCCTTCCTTGTACAAGAGGACCAGCGTGCAAGACGCGGCGAGCGTGTTGAGCATTCCATCTTCCGATTCGTCGGTGTCGTTGGCGCTGGGATCCTCTCCGTCCAGGAGCATGGATCTCTTCTCGGCCTTTGCCTGATTGGCGAGGCGTGGGACGAGGCTGGGGTTGCGGGTGGACGAACGACGACGCCAACGGGCAGACATGTCCGTCGTCCGTCGTCCGTCGTCCGTCGTCCGTCGTCCGTCGTCCGTCGCCGGACCGGATGTTGGAGCCGTCGCTGCAGGATATTTTATTGCAGGACAATTTGCTGGTCCACCGACCACAGTTGAGTCATCAAGAACGACTACATCAAGAATGACAAAAACGGCGACCGCGCGGGACTGTGGGGCAAGAGTGTTTGCATCGCAAGAGTGTTTGCCTCCCACGCGCGCGGGCGTTTCGCACTTCCAAAATTCTGAACGCACGATTAGGATCGATTTCGACGAAACAAGATGAGATGGATAGCGACCCGCTCCGGAGATTTTATGGATACCGCCGAACGACGAGACAACTACAACAACACCACTATCACCACCCACTTTTGCTCGCATGCCAATTTTCGTGGCCTATAGTATTTTCGAAGAACGGATGATTTGCTTTTTTGCACGTCTGATTATAGGTAGACGTTGAGTTGATGATGATGATAATGATGAACGTACGACGATATATAGTTTCCACGACGAAGGAGTATCGGACCCTCGTCTAGTTTAAACGAACAATTTCCTCATTCATGATTATTTCTCCTCCTTCGGCAACTCCATTCCGTGCACGATCGGCTCCACGACCCCGCCATCGTGGTTCGCGTTGAGCTCCAGCCCGTAGGTGTCCCCGTCGCCCTCCCGCCGCTGCATCTGCATGATGCTCGTCGTCAGGAACGACGCCGCCTCTTGCCCCTCTCCCTGCAGCCTCTCAATCTCCTCGGCGTCCGCGACAGACCGGGAGGCCTCGAAGTGTGTCCGTATCTCGTCCCGTGCCGCCGAAAGAAGCGGAGCATCAGCACCGAATGCCCCCTGCACGGCGCGCAAGAGGTTCCTGTACACGGCCAGCGATTTCGCCGGGGCCAGAGCCATTCTTATTGTCTCACTCGTACTTGTACTCGTCGTCGATGCTGCTGTGCTGTGCTGTGCGTGGAGACGAGGGCCGTGGGACTTCAAACGGGACGTCCCGTGCACTCAAAATAAAAGACGATATCTGCTCGCTTGCGATTCGTCGTCATCATGATCGCACACACGACACGCGCGACGACGACCCGCACGGTACCGGGCACAGGCCGGTCGGGGCCACGCGCGAATGAGGGATCGAGGCGTTGCGTGAGGGCGCATCACGAAGGCCGGGAGCTCGACGACGACGATTCTCTCTCTCAGAGGAGACAGGTGCTCCTTTCGCTGAGCCTCGTGGCGTCCTCCCTGGTGCCCGTCGGGTTCTCACACGCCGATGAAGCACCGGTGACACCAGCGGAGCCGTCGGCATCGGCATCGGGAGCACGGCCAGCGCCCGCGGCGGGAGGCGCCGGCAAGGTGGGCTACCTCGAGATTTCCGTGGACAGAAAACCGTTTGGTCGCATCGAGATCGAGGTCTTCTCGGACCCCACGACCCGCGTGGGCGAGGCGCGGTTCCTTGACCTGTGCAGGGAGATCCAGGGAGTGGGGTACAAGCGAGCGAAGATCAACCGCCTGATGGACACGCACGTCCAGAGCCTCGCGCTGACCAACCTGTCCTATACGGCCGACGGGCGGACCGCGATCACGGGCGGGCTGACGGCCGAGTTGCTGGAAGAGGAACTGGCCCGGTCGACTCGGAAGCACGATGTGGCCGGCCTCGTGTCGCTGAACGTGTTGCCCAAGAAGGACATGGAGACCAAGGACATGCTCAAGGCGATTGACGGCAAGTTTGTCAACGTCACGCAGACGTTTGGCAACCTGCCGAACGGTACAGAATTTTCCATCACGACGGGTCCGGCGCCCGATCTGGACGGGATCAATCTGATCGTCGGGCGGGTGGTCTCGGGGATGGACGTGGTCGAGCGCTTGCAGAAGCTGCCCAAGGTCAAGAACAACGAGTCCTCGCCGTTCTTCAAGGTCGGCAAGGCGACAAAGGACAGGCGTGCCGACGTGGCAGAGCTGGGTTTCGACAGGCCGTTCAGCACCGTCATCGTGGCCCAAAGTGGCGTGATGTAGTATCGCCGCGGTCGTGAGCCTGGCGACGTCAGCGAGCATGGCGCGAGCGCTGCGTCTGGGCGTGCGAGCGCGTGTCGAGGTCGCCGACCTCGACAGGGTCGAGTCGAGCCCCCCTTCTTTGAACGAAACCCATTTTCCCATTTCCCGACGTAAGAGGATGCTGGACGGCGCGTCGTGTACGTATACGTATGACAATCGACTGATGCCGCCAACTGGGAATGTCGCCCCCAATGCGCAACAGATACACCCTGCGTTCTCGCCGCAAGTCGTCATCACGCATCCGTGCACCCACCGCTTTCTCGCCTCGGCGTTGGGCGACGACCGATGGGCGTCCATCGCGTACCACCTCGCGCGACCCCCGACGGAGACGTGTGTGCGGGTCAACACCCTGAGGATGACGCGGGAGGAAGCGATGGAGCGCCTCCGCGACGAGCTGCCCGGCTATCAGATTGTCGAGGGCCCGCTGCCCATGTCGGTCATGGTCAGGGGCTCTCGGAGAGACGAGCCGATCGTGTACAACGACGAGATACTCAAGGGCCGGGAGATGATTGTGGGGATGGGGGCCGGCCAGGCGATGCTCAAAGGTGCCCAGCTCTACGCGCCCGGCGTGCTCGCGTGCACAAAGAACCTCCAGCCTGGCGATCGAGTCGCCGTCTCGATCGGCGTGCCCATCAACCCGGAGAAGAACCTGTACGGAATTACAAGACAGGCCACGCTACCGCCATACGTCCCGCTGGACGACGAGCGCTTCCCCAATCGCCACGAGCTGTTCATCGGCACCGGAGAGATGCTCCTCGGCCGACGGGAGATCACCAACCCGAACGGCGGGCAGGTGATGGTGATGCGGGAAAAGATATACGACCTTCCGTCGCTGCCAAACGAGTTTATGGAGGGCCTCGTGATGAACCAGGCGTTCCCGTCGCTGCTGGCGGCGTGCGTCCTCGCACCGGCCCCGGGCTCGACGGTGTTGGACATGTGCGCCGCGCCGGGCGGCAAGACGACGGCAATGGCGGAGCTCATGGGAAATCGTGGCAAAATATACGCGGTGGATCGGACCAACAAGAAAGTCCTGAAGGTCCAGGAGTTTGCCGAGAAGATGGGCATCGACATCGTCGTCCCTGTCAAGGGCGACGCCACCACGCTGCTCAACCCCGACAAGACGGCGGACGCGGAAATCACGGTCGAATCCGTCAGCAAGCATGCCGAGACACAGTCGGCGAAATCCCTCCTGGCGGTGGAACGCAAGCGGCTCGCCCGCATCCGCCACGGCCACGAGTCGGTCGACTCGCGGGCCCGCGCCAAGGTCGCGGTCGGTGGCTTTGCTCCCGAGTCGTTCGACTACATCTTGCTCGACGCGGCGTGCTCTGCGCTGGGAATCAGGCCGAGGTTCATCATCGAAGATTCGCTCGACGAGCTGCTCAAGTCGGCGATGTACTCGCGCAGGATGCTCGACCAGGCAGCCCAGCTCTTGAAGCCCGGAGGGACGCTCGTGTTTTCGACATGCACCATCTCGCCCCTCGAGAACGAAGCCAACGTCCGGCAGGTGCTCGACGCGTACCCTGAGATGAAGCTCGTCGGGGCCGGCCCCGGGCTTCACCACGGCGGGCCGGGGCTGACGGGCCTCGCGACGGTCACCGACGGCAAGAAGCCGTTCGAACTGCTGAAAGCGGAGGAAGCAGCCCTGGTGCAGCGCTTTGATCCGAGCGATGACCACAACGGGCGGAGCCACATGGGCTTTTTCATCGCCAAATTCGTCAAGGCGGGGAGAGCGACCGGCGGCGAGAGCGACCGGTGAGAAGAACGACCGTTGAGGAGAGAGACCGGCGGTGACTGATGGTGGTGACTGATGGTGGTGACTGATGGTGGTGACTGATGGCGTGGCGACGAGGTGATGATGATGATGATGATCCTGACCGAGATTTTTTCTCTGTATCTCGTGCCAGACGCGCAGCAATACTTTCAAACCACGTGACGGAGACGTCGTGTAGCACGTCGACGCGACGTAATTGCGACGGAGGAAGAACAACGGGAAATTGGAAACCAACGGTCGGAATTCATTACCAGGAAATGGCGAGCCGTACGTTCCGCGCCGCTCGCGCCCCCGCCAGACGATATCTTTGGTTCAGTTCTGATTGTGGACGCGCAAGTTGGGTGCTTACCCTGTCTGCAGTCTCGACACTGAATTCGTTCGAATGTCTTGGGATTTGCTGCCCTTGCTGCCCCCACGCACCCTCGCCCTTTCGCGCCCTCGCACACGGCTCACGCACTCCTCCACACCCCCCTGACGCAGTGAGAGTCGTCAAAACCGTCCGAAAGGCGGCCGGCCGCGCCATCAAAGCGCTCGCCAAGCCCTTCAGGGCCTGCCTGAGGCCACCCAGGGTGGAGGAGGGACGGGTGGCGGACGTTGTCGACGTTGTCGACGTGAGGAGGGACGCTGTCATCGCGACTGACGTTGTGATGCCGCCGAAAGTGACCGAGGAGGTGATGGATGACAAGGCCCAGCTGGCTCTGTACCAGCAGTTGAAGGAGATTGACGCCGCGGTCGACGAGGTGGGCAAGGTCATCTACGAGCTGATCAAGGTCGTGGTCGAGGAGGTTTTGGACGACTGGGATCGCGAAGGAGTCATTGACATGGACTGGGAGCCTAACATGGAGCTCGTCGAGAAGATCTACGATATCTACCAGCCGGAGACCTACTCTGAGCCGACAGTCGGGGCGGAGCCTGTCGGGGAGGAACCTGTCGACGCGTCGTTCCTTAGTTCCAATCAGGAGCCGACCAAGATCGAGAAGGCATCCCTGGTTCTCTCGGAGGATGACGAGCAGCCCGATACCCCGACCGTCGACGACGACTACCCTCGCAAGCTGGACCCGTCCAAGCACATTGACGACGCCCTCTCGGACGACGAGATAACCATTGCCGACGACGCTCGCGACATTGAAACCCTCTCAGACGATGAGTTGCTCGACTGGAACCGAGACATCCGCCACTGGATCCAATTTTTTCTTGCATACCGCCCTCCTATTGCTGGCATTTTCCGGTCTGCGTTGGGCGGAGAAACCCATTGATCGTTTCATTGACGAGCGCATCATGCGTAACGTGGCTTCCGCCACCTTTGATTGATTGATTGATTTCAAATTCATCCACTAATCCCGCTTCTTACTCCGGCTACTGCCGCCCCCACCGCCCCCAGCCTGGTAATGCTCCCCATGATGCCCGTGCCCGTGTCCCATCCGGCTCGTCGGCGTATCAATCGCCTTGAGACAGCACGCCCCCACCCCAACAGCAAACCCGATGATCACCAAGACGAAGAACCCCTCCAATATCTTCACCTGCCGCTGACACGCCGGCCCGCACGTCGTGTACGGCGGCCCCTGCTCCCGCTCCTTCTGCGCCACGACGAGGACTCCGGACGCAGCCAGCGAGATGACGAACGAGAAAAACGTCGCGACTATCCGTGTCGTCCAGCTCATGACGGGCGATGGCGTTCAGTCGTCAGTCAAGCACCTTGGCTGTTCGTACCGGGTAACTCGTATCCGGAAATGGTGTATCGTGTCCGGACACGGCGTTCGTTTGCAAAACTTTTTGAACGTTCTGCACCGCGTCCGTTCGCCTCTCTTTGCGAGAAAGGGACAGAGAAAGGGGACAGAAGGGGCAGTCGTATGTTCAGGAGATTCTCGAATTCGCTGAAGATCGGCGGGGGCGGGGAGGTACGTGGAGACGTCTCGATCTTTGAGGGATCCGGGCAAGAGCGGAGAATCGGGGCGAGTCGTCGAGTTTTCTGGCCGTCTCGCCGTGTCCGCCTGTCCTGACAAGACCACTCACCGCTGCCTGCCCCCACGCACCACAGGAGGAAGTCGTGCGGATCGATGTGTCGGCTATCAGCGTGTCGGACATTCCGTCGGGCCTCCGGTCTTCCTATGGGCGACTGCTCTGGATGAGGGACTCGAAAATGCAGATGACGCCGCTCGGGGCTGCGAATACGAACGCAACCACGACCGATCCGTCATCGTCATCGTCATCGTCCCGGTGGGCGCCGGCGAGCAACAGCGCCAAGCTGAGCTTGATTGCCACGTTTGACAAGTCGGGGGACTCGGGGTATAAGAGGAAGGAATATGACTTCAAGGTGCAGGTGAAGGAGGATCGGAAGGGGGGGCGGTATGTGACTGTGGGGAAGTGCACGGTGGATCTGGCGAGGTACGGGGAGGGGGTTCGGGAGGTGCAGATCGGGGTGCCGGTGAAGCGGGAGTTTCTCGGGGAGGGAGATCGGGAGGAGTTGGGGCTGGGTTTTGACTTGAGGATCGTGCCGGTCAAGGGGCTGGATTTTGACGAGGACGACGAGGACGACGAGGACGAGAGCGATGAGGACGAGGGTGTCGGCGCGGAGCAGATGGACGGCGTGGTTGCTTCCGGGCACACGGGGGTCGCGGCGATGGCCGGGACACGGGGTGACGTGGAAGAGGAGCAGGACGGCGCCGATGCTGTTCCTGCCGTCGTGACGACGGCGACGACTGAGCGTGATGGCACGAGCCCAAAGGCGGCGGACGAGGAGGTGGTCAACGTCATCGGCGGAAACGACGACACGGACGCCACCGCCACCGCCACCGACAACATCACGGACGAAAACGACAAGAGAGAAGGTTCATTGCCGTTACAGCGGCAGAAATCGACGTCCTCGTCGCTCCAGAAATCGTCGTCGCTCCCGGTCGACCCGCTCGTGCTCCAGTCTCTTGTGGCGGCGGCTGAGGAGGAGACCCGGGAGGTGCGTCGGATGCTCGAAGAGTCGATCGATATGCTGGAGGACGAGACGGCGGCGCGACAAGAGGCGGAGGAGGCCGTCCAGAGCCTGGAGCGGGAGATTGATTGGCTGGAGAAGAAGGCGGTCAAGGACAGGGCGGACTGGGAGAACAGGATGAAAGAGTCCCTGCACAAGATGGAGTCGACGGTGGTCCTACTGGAGACACTCCAACGCGAGAAGGAGGAGATGGAGGCGAGGATGGAGACGTCCAACGCCGAGGTGGCGCGGCTGTCGCAGCTGGCAGACGCGTCGTTCGTCGAGCAAAAGATCAAGACGGCCGAGGAAGACGCCAAGCGACAGGCGGACGAACAGGCGGCCATCGAGACGGCGGCACTCAAGAAACAGATCAAGACGATGGCGGCCAGGCTCGAGATGGCCGAGGCAAAGGGCGGCGTGGGCGGCGCGGGCGGCGACGTCGCGCTCGGCAGCAAGCTGGCCGAGGAGCTGGAGGAGAGCAACAAGCAGCTGTCGATCGAAAACCAGTACCTGAAGATCGAGATCGAGTCGCTTCGACAGGACGCCTCGAGCGCGAAAGGGGCGGCGGCCAGGGTCGAACAGTCTGCGAGGCGGGAGGCCGAGGTCTACGCCCAGCGCGCGACCGATTACGCCATGCAGCTTAAAGAGAGCCAGAGCGCGTGTGCCGAGGCCGAACGAGGCGCCGCAGAGGCTCGATCGCGCATCATCCTGCTCGAGGACGCCGTCGAACGCGGCAACCTCGTCGCCGCCGAGCTGCGACAGCGTGTCGCCCTGAACGAGATGAGGAAAACCGCCGGCGTTGAAGCGGAAACCAGAGACGCAGGAAAGGATGGAAATGATGGAAACGATGGAGAGGAGGGCCCGTCTCCCTCGACGTCCCCACGCGAGGCCCGGAGGAGGGAGATGGAGGACGTGATGCGCCTCATGCGCGACGCCCAAGATTCCGCCGAAGCTCGTGCCTCGCAGCTCGCTGCCGTGACCCAAGAGCTGCAGGCCGTCTCGGAGGAACTGGCCACCACCAAGCAGCGCGCCATCGACGCCCAGCGCGAGGCGGACGACGCCTGCCGCCTGGCCATGACGATGGAGGAAGAGGCCAAGAGCCTCCGCATGGAGCTTAAGGCCCGTGATGACCACCGAAAAGAGTTCGACGTCGACGAGCTCAGGCAAGGGCTCCAGGGCGGGGCGACGCAGGCCGCCACGGATCGGATCGACGCCGAGCGGTCCACCCAGGCGCACCTGCTCGCCCAGGAGGCCTCCCAAATGGCCGCCGCGCTGACTGAAAAATTAGCCTATTCCAACAAGGACAAGGCTGACCTGCGTGCCCGGCTCGACGAGTCGCGACAGGAGCTCCACACGGCGCGGTCCGAAAACGACGTCGAGCTCCGCAAGCGCGTCGACGTCCTCCAGCGCGAACTCGTCGTCTCGCAGAACAGGGCAGAGGTCAATGCCATCTTCAAGGAGGAGCACGACCGCCTGGCCATGGAGCTCATCGAGGCGAAGATCGGCCTGGCAGAGGCGAGCGAGGAGCTGATTGTCGTCAAACGCAGCCTAACGAGGAGTGAGGAGAAGGGTATCTCGTTCGCCAGCAAGCTCACCAAGCTCGAGACCAGGTTCTACTCGGTGGGCGGGCGGAGGAGGCGCAAGAAAAAGGACAAGGACCGGGCGGACAGCCCCAGCAGCGAAGTCGTCAGCCCGAGGTGACCTTTTCTTCCCCAGCGAACTGACGTCTGGTCATATGTAGAAATCCATCACCATCATCATCAAGATGACGTCCGAGCTTACCCAGAGAAAGCCGAATAAGGCTCGTCGTTGCCTCGAGATTCGATCCAGTCTGTGGCCACGTTGGATGGAATTTCGGTTGCGAACCCCCACGTGACTTCTCCCCACTCCCTCACTACTCACTCATCCCCTCACTCCCACCACGCAGGATGACGCCTGGGACGACATCGAACACGGGAGCGCGCCTCCCTGCAGTCTCGACGATCGGCGCGCCACGCTGTCCTGGAAGAATCTCCGCGTGAGGGTCAAAGACAGCAAGGGCTCGGAGAGGCTGATTCTGAAGGGAATCACCGGATACTGCCAGCCGCGTCACATGCTGGCCATCATGGGGCCGTCTGGATGCGGGAAGTCGACGCTGCTTGACACGCTCGCTGGCCGTCTGGCGTCGAGCGCGGAAAGCGACGGCGAGATCCGCGTCAACGGTCACAATACAGGCAGCCTATCCTACGGAAAATCTGCCTACGTGACCCAGGACGAGATGCTGGCCGGCACGCTGACCGTGGAGGAGACGTTGCTGTTCGCGGCGCGTCTGCGTCTTCCGGTCGCCACGGACAAGATGGCCATTGTCGATTCGGTGATTCAGGAGCTTGGGCTCGAGAGCGTCCGCTACACCTACGTCGGCAACTGGCACCTGCGCGGGATCTCCGGCGGACAGCGCCGTCGCGTGGCCATCGGTTGCGAGCTCGTCACCTCTCCCACGCTGCTCTTCTTGGACGAGCCCACGTCCGGTCTGGACTCGGCCGCGGCGTATCACGTGATGGCATCCGTCCGAAAGCTGACTGAGGGATGCAGGACCATCATCACCGTCATCCACCAGCCGGCGTCCGAGACTTTTGAGCTCTTCGACAAGCTCCTCCTGCTCGCCGCCGGCGACACCGTCTACTTTGGCGATGCCCTCAAGGCGGAGGACATGTTTGCCGCCGCCCAACTGGCCGTCCCTTCCTCTCGCAGCGCACCGGATCACTTCCTCCACTGCATCAACAGGGACTTCCAGAGCGAGACCCACGACGTCGAGCGCAACATCGCCCGCCTCGTTGCCACCTTCAGGGACTCCAAGATTGCGGAGGCCACCAAGGCCACCGTCACCGAGTTCCACGCCAACCCAGGAGAGGTCTACCACGTCGAGAAGACGGCCCCGTCGTTTTTCACGCAGACCGGCATCCTCACCTGGCGCACCCTGATCAACAACTGGCGCAACGTCGGTACGTCGCAATACCTCGTCGTCGTCGTCGTCGTCGTCGTACCTCATGGTACCTCGCTGTACTCGCGCTCACCCCACCCCTCCAATCCTCCCTTCGTAGGTCTCTTCTGGATGCGGCTCGCCATGTACATCGTCCTCTGCCTGGCGATCGGCTTCATCTACTTCCAGCTCGGCACCTCGTGGAAGGACGTCTTCTCCCGCGCAGCCCTCCTGTTCTTCGTCGTGGCCTTCCTGACCTTTATGGCCATCGCCGGCTTCCCGGCCTTTGTCGACGAGATGAAGATCTACCTCCGCGAACGCCTCAACGGGTACTACTCCCCGATGGTTTTCACCCTCTCCAACACATTCGCCAGCCTCCCATTCATCTGGGTCATCGCATGTGTGTCCACAGTCTGCGTTTACTTCATCGCTGGCCTGAGCAACGACGGGGGAGACGTCATCTGTGGGTATTGTGAACTCTACGCTCACGAGCGAGCGATCACTCGCTCGCTGACCTACGCCAACTCGCTGATCGACGCTCACTCCCCTTCGCTCACTCCCCTTCATTGCCAGACTTCATTCTCGATCTCTTCGCCAGCCTCACCGTCGTCGAGTCCCTCATGATGGCCATCGCCCCCATCGTCCCCAACTTCCTCATGGGTATCGCCGCTGGCGCGGGACTCCTCGGCGTCTACATGATCGTCTGCGGATTCTTCCAACCCCTCGGCTCCATGCCCCAACCCATCTTCCGCTACCCCCTCTCCTACATCTCCTTCCACACCTACGCCTTCACCGGGTTCATGCGCAACGAGTTTGAAAACACCGACGGATGGGGCTCTCCGACCGGCAACGGCACCGTGACCGGCGACGAGGTGCTGAACTACTACGGTGGGTTGAATTGACGATGCGCCGAGTGCACACTTGCTCGAGTATTGAACATGCCGACACCCGACACCCGACACCCGACACTCACTCGCGCTCCTGTTTGTCGCGTTGCTCGTCTGCCAGAGATCATGGACATCAACAAGTGGATATGCTTCCTTATCCTCATGTGCATGGTGCTGTTCTACAGGTTGATGTTCCTGAGCACGCTCATGCTGAAGGAGTGGATGACGAGGTAGGAAGGTAGGAAGGTAGGAAGG
>Ga0181582_10002971_pt1 | contig 13558 bp, 11 predicted proteins | sample 071ome_32_FD_132438 | JGI IMG/M metagenome (GOLD analysis project Ga0181582, IMG submission 132438) | Coastal salt marsh microbial communities from the Groves Creek Marsh, Skidaway Island, Georgia - 071405AT metaG (megahit assembly) | ecosystem: Environmental > Aquatic > Marine > Intertidal...
GTCGTATTGTCAGTATTCATCACACCATGGATAAAACCGACACGAAGCCATTCGACAACCAGTGCAATCTGCTTGCCCATAACTGCGCTGAGTAATTCGAGAAGGCGTTCCGGGCCGGTTGCTGTGATATGCGGATAGTGGCGTTGAATGACATGGTCTGCAAGCGATGCGATTTCCGCGTGATAACCTCTGGCGGCCAGATACTCAAAAGTCCCGACTCGAATATGACTGGCGGCAATGCGGGTGAGCACAGCTCCCGGCTGTGGCTGTTCCCTGTAAACGGTTTCACCGGTTTCGCAGACGCAAAGACTGCGGGCTGTCGGGATCCCCAGGGCATGCATGAATTCACTCATGAGGTATTCACGGATCGCAGGGCCCATTGCATAACGACCATCACCATTGCGTGAAAAATCCGTGGTACCGGATCCTTTGAGTTGAATATCTTTTCTGTTACCCAGGGTATCAATCACCTCACCGAGCAGATGTGCGCGACCATCACCGAGTTGCGCAACAAAATTGCCAAATTGATGTCCGGCATAAGCGAGTGCCACAGGTTCTGACCCGTCTAAATATTCATTGCCGCTAAAAATATCAGCCCGTTGTTGAATAGACAGCTGCTGCTCAGGATCAAAACCCAGCTCATCTGCCAGAGATTGATTCCACAAAAACAGCGATGCGCAAGGCGCTTTTTCCGGTTTGTTTCTGCGAAAAAATTTCTCGCCGAGACTAAGATAACTATTGTCGAATTTCATGCCTGCAAATTAGCACAAGCTCAGAGTCTCTAATCCATAAGAGGAAAAGGGAAAACCCGGGTTTATATCTGGTCTGTTTTGAGCAATTCGTCAGGATGGCCGTTTTTCAGACAGAATTGTTTAAGAAGGGTTATTTTGTCTGCCGGCATGACACTGTAAATTTCGACATGCTTTAGGTCGCGACGGCGCTGTTGCATGCGAGCCAGAAAATGCTGGAAATTATCAAAATGATTATCGGGTAAATAAACGATTTCATAAGAGAAAAAATCCAGTACATTACGCCAGGCGCGCAAAGCATTTTCATAATAAAAACCGGTTTTAGAACGCGTCAGGCAAAAAAGATGAATCTGCCGGTTTTCATCGCGGGAGATGACGTGATCAAGCATGCTTTGAATTTGTGCAAAACCGGTTTCATAGGCAATAAACATTAACGGATTTTTGCTGTTTTCATTCAGGGTAAATTCACCTTGCGGCGCTTCAATCAGAATCTGGTCACCCTTTTTAAGTGCGTCGGCAAATGCCGGGTAAAATCGCTGGTCTATGTGAAAATGCAAATGCATGCCATCGCAGGGACAACTGGCGATACCAATACAAATGCTGGTATTGGCATTCAGATGAATAGTGGCTCGCTGGCCGGCTAAAAATGCCAGTACCTTACTGCGTGGCGTTTTTAAAGTCAGTTCATAAATGTCATGACGAATTTGACGTAGATGACTGACTTTTGTCTTGATCTGTTGCAACGGTATCTGATTAGCCTCGGAGGCTTCGGGCATGTCGAGTACCAGATCGGAGCAGGCGATATGACAGCAGCTCAGGAAAGCCGTTGCAGGGTGGTTGATGTTAAAGTCGGAGTGCCTGAAGGCTTTTATCTCTCCTTCCAGTAATTCAGCCAGGCAACCGCCGCAACTGCCGTTCATACATTGATGGCGAAGATTGAGTCCGGCGCGCAAGCCTGCCCGCAGGATCGATTCGCGGCCTTCGATGGTGAATGTTTCGCCTGATGACTTCAGAGTGACGGTGTAACTCAAGAAAATGATCCCGGAGTCTGGATTATTCCTTTATTTCGCAAAGTTTACGTACCATCCAGCCGCGGAAAAAAGGATTTTCCATATCTGCTGGAATGCCGGCTTCTTTCAGCCATTCATGCAATTCTTCCGGAGACTCTGCCGGTTTGCCATTGTAGGCAAGATAACAATCCAGATAGAACTCTCCCTGCATGGTGCGCCAGTGCTCGGCATTAATGGCATCTTTCATGGATTTGGGGAAAGTGACTACGTTGTCATCGCTCATGATTTTTCTCTTGGATTGCTTTAATGCAAGACACTATGTCACAGACTGTCTCGAGGTTTCAATATTTCCCTCTAGAGTGTATCGGTTTTGCGTCGGGGTGGCCGGGAAACCAGCATGCTGGCAATAATAATCAGTGCGGTTCCCAGGTAAAACATAATGTCCAGTTGATCGCTGAAAATCCAGGCACTGAAAAAGGCAGCAGCTACCAGTTGTGAATTTAGCAACGGGGATAACAATGACGCATCAGCGTGATGAAAAGCCCAGGTTAATAAATAGTGGCCGGCTGCTCCGATGACTCCCATTGAAAACAGCCATAGAAACTCCTGCCAGTCAGGCATGACCCAGACCCATGGCAGCATGATGCTAAGAATCAGGGTGCCGGCAACCGGTGAATAAAAAATGGTTGTGATGACATGGTCATGACGGCTGAGATAGCGGGTCAATATGAAATACCCGGCTAAACTCGCCGCTGCAACAGCGGCAAGTAATATCTTTGGATTGAACACGGCAGAGCCGGGCTGAATGATGATCAATACACCGATAAAACCCAGCATCACAGCCGCCATTTTTTTGCGGCTCAGATGTTCCTTGAGTAACAGTGCGGCAAATAAAGTGACCAGCACCGGTGAGGTAAACAGAACTGCAGAGGCATCAGCCAGAGAGACTTCACGTATGGCAATGTAAAAGTTGATGGTCACGCCCAATAGCAAAACACCGCGGATAAACTGCAATACAGGACGTTTCGGGTGCAGCAGTTGTCGCTGCTTATGCAAAATCAATGCGGCAATAATAAATAGCAGGAAATGAAAAAAATAGCGTCCCCAGACGACCTGAAGAGCAGGCAGGCTTTGTTGCAGATACTTGCCAATAGCATCCATGCCGGCCAGCATCACGCAGGCAATAATGACCGCGCTGACGGAAAATAACTGTTGATGTTTTTGCAGAATGGACATGCGGGGGGCTGAGAGAATTAAAGACATATTGTATAGCCACTAAAGGCATAAATCATAATTCTTTGCTCAACGGCTATTAGTTGATTGTCGGTATTGCTAATATACCCGCTAAATAAATCCGCAAAGGACTTGTTGTGAAAAAAATAATCATAATGTTGCTGCTTGCCGGTATCGCTGCGGGTGGCTGGTTCTATTCGCAAAAAAATCAATCAACTGCACCGCCTGCTGCAAAAGCCGGATTCGGTGCAAGCGGTCCCGTTGCTGTAGAAGTGCTGGAAATGCAGGCGCAAAATACGCGTGTCATTCGTCAGATGCCCGGTCGTATTTCGGCCTTCAAAGTTGCAGAAATTCGCCCCCGGGTGACCGGTATTGTCATAGAACGTTTTTTTACAGAGGGCAGTCAGGTTGAGCAGGGTGATGTGTTGTATGAAATCGACGGTGCGACTTATGAGGCGGCTGTAGCGCTTGCCAAAGCCGATCTGCAAAAAGCCTTTGCCACCGAAAACTCTGTGCTTGTCAGGCAAAAACGCCTGAAGGAACTGGTTGCCAACAAGGCCGTCAGTGAACAGGAATTTGATGATGTCAAAGCCGATCTGGCTAAAGCCCGGGCCGATATCGGGGTCGCTCAGGCTGCGCTCAAACAGGCGGAAATCAATCTTCAGCACACCCGTGTCACTGCGCCGATCAGCGGGCGCATCGGTAAATCGGATGTTACCCGCGGTGCACTGGTGACCATGAACCAGGAAACCGAGCTGACGCGTATTACCCAGTTGGATCCGGTTTATGTCGATATGATGATGTCCAGTGCCGAGCTGAATCGGATCAGGCCTTATCTCGACCAGATCGGTAAAGTACAGGTTGCACTGCAACTGGATAATGATCAGAACTATGCTAACCAGGGTAAGTTACAGTTTGCGGATGTCACGGTTGAACAGACCACCGGAGCGGTGAAAATACGTTCGTTGTTTGATAATCCTGACGGAATTTTGTTGCCCGGCATGTTTGTCCGCGTCACGCTTTCTGTGGAAGTCGGTCAGGCCTTGCTGATTCCGCATAAGTCTGCACAGCGTGAAGCCGGTGGCAAACTTTATGTGTGGGTTGTTGAGAATAATAAAGCCGTTAAACGCTATATCCAAACTGAACAGTCCATCGATAACCAGTGGATGGTCAAGCAGGGGCTTGAGGCCGGTGATAAAGTTGTAGTGTCCGGTATGCTCAAGTTAAAGCCTGATCAGGAAGTAAAACTCTGATGCCGCGTTTTTTTATCAATCATCCGGTTTTTGCCTGGGTTATCGCCATCGTTATCATGATCGCCGGCGTCATGTCGATAGGCAAATTACCGATTCAACAATATCCAAGTATTGCATCACCTTCGATTTCGATTACCGCAACCTATCCCGGCGCTTCGGCGCAAACCCTCGAAAACAGTGTTACCCAGGTTATCGAACAGGCGTTAACCGGCATTGATTACATGCGATATTTTGCATCGACATCAAGTTCCTCCGGTTCGGTGACCATTACCGTGACCTTTGAGCCTGAAGCCGATGCTGATATTGCGCAGGTGCAGGTGCAAAACAAACTGCAGGCGGCTATGCCTATGCTACCGCTGGAGGTTCAGCAGCAGGGTTTGAAAATCAATAAAGCCAATCGCAGCTTTTTACTGGTTGTCGGTTTTTATTCCGAAAACGGTGACGTTTCACAGGAAGAACTGGGTGACTTGTTGAATACTACAGTGCGGGATGCCATTGCACGTATCAACGGCGTGGGTGATGTCACGGTTTTTGGCGAACCTTATGCCATGCGGATCTGGCTTGATCCACATAAACTTGTCAGTTACAACCTGACCGTCGCTGAGGTACGAAAAGCTATTCAGGAACAGAATACGGATATTTCAGCCGGTCAGTTAGGTGGTTTGCCTGCAGTGGCCGGACAGCAACTCAATGCCACAATTACTGCGCAGTCCAGACTGCAAACGGTCGAGCAGTTTGAGAAAATTATTCTGCGGGTCAATACCGACGGTTCGCAGGTCAGCTTGCAGGATGTTGCGCGGGTCGCCTTAGGGGCGCAAAGTTATGGTCGTGTGGTGCGCTATAAACGGATGCCGGCTACCGGTATGGCTGTCAGTCTGGCCACCGGTGCCAATGCCCTGGACACTGCAGCAGCGGTAAAACAGCGTATTGACGAACTGGCAAAGTTTTTACCCGACAATGTCAAATATGTATATCCCTACGATTCAACGCCTTTTATCGAACTTTCCATTCGAGAGGTGTTGAAAACACTGGCAGAAGCCATTTTGCTGGTTTTTCTGGTGATGTTTCTGTTTTTACAAAACCTGCGGGCGACCTTGATTCCCAGTATTGCTGTGCCGGTCGTGTTGCTCGGGACTTTTGCCGTGTTGCTCAGTTTTGGTTTTACCATCAATGTGTTGACCATGTTTGCAATGGTGCTGGCCATTGGTCTGTTGGTAGATGATGCGATTGTCGTCGTTGAAAACGTTGAACGTCTGATGCGTGAAGAGGGGCTTTCACCGCGAGAAGCTGCAAGTAAGTCAATGGAGCAGATTACCGGTGCATTGATTGGTATTGCGCTGGTTTTGTCAGCGGTTTTTGTGCCAATGGCCTTTTTCTCCGGATCCGCCGGTGCCATTTATCGTCAGTTTTCCATTACGCTGGTATCAGCAATGACGTTATCCGTGCTGGTGGCCATGATCCTCACACCGACACTCTGTGCAACCTTGCTGAAACCGCTCAAAGACGGCCACGGTGACAATGAAACCGGCTTTTTCGGCTGGTTTAATAAATTTTTCAACGGCAGTCGTGATGGTTATCTTGCCGGTGCCCGTTTTATGAGTCATCGGCCATTTCGTTTTATCGTGCTCTACGGCGCTTTAATAGGTGCCTTGTTCTGGTTGTTTGCAAAAGTACCGGGTTCCTTTCTGCCGAATGAAGATCAGGGCATGATGTACATGATGGCTAGCGCCCAACCGGGTTCTACGATTGAAAGCACGCTTGAAGGCGTCAGTGAAATTGAAAACTACATTCTTGAAAAAGAGGCGGAAAACGTAAAACATCTGTTTACGGTAGCCGGATTTAGTTTCGCCGGTCTGGCCCAGAATGTTGCTGTCGGCTTTATTGCGTTACAGCCCTGGGATAAACGCACTCGTCCGGATCAGTCCGTGTTTGCGATGGCTGGCAGGGCTATGGGGGCTTTTGCGCAGATCAAGGATTTGCGCGCCTTTGCCTTTTATCCGCCGCCAATTCGCGAGTTGGGTCGTGCCTCCGGGTTTGATATGCAATTGATTGACCGCGGTGGACTGGGACATGAAAAGCTCATGCAGGAACGCGGTAAACTGTTAGGACTCGCGGCGCAGAATCCCAAACTGCAGGGTGTCCGGCCAAATGGTCTGGACGACGTTCCGCAATTGAACATCAATATCGATCAGCAAAAAGCCAGTGCACTGGGGGTGTCGTTAAATGACATCAACCAGACTTTGCAGACAGCCTGGGGTTCATCCTATATCAACGACTTTTTGCATAATGGCCGCTTAAAACGTGTTTATCTGCAGGCGGACAGTGAGCATCGCATGTTGCCGGAAGATTTATACAAGTGGCATGTGCGCAATGATCAAGGCGAAGCCGTGCCCTTTGGCAGTTTTGCTTCGACTTCCTGGGCATACGGTTCACCCAAACTTGAACGTTTTAACGGCGATAGCTCGGTCAATATTCAGGGGCAGGCCGCTGCCGGTGTCAGTACCAGTGAAGCCATGGCTGAAATGGAAAAGCTGGTGGCGCAACTGGCCGATGGTCTGGATGTGGAGTGGGTCGGGCTTTCCTACGAGGAACGCCAGTCCGGGGCGCAGGCGCCGGCACTTTACACGCTGTCGGTTATTGTGATCTTTCTATGTCTGGCGGCACTCTATGAAAGCTGGTCAGTGCCGTTTTCGGTGATGATGGTTTTACCAATCGGGGTGTTTGGTACATTGATGGCGGTGTTTCTGGCAGGCTTGAATAACGATATTTATTTACAGGTAGGTTTGCTGACGACCATGGGTTTGGCAGCCAAAAATGCCATCTTGATTGTCGAGTTTGCCAAGCATCTGGTGCAGCAGGGTTATAGTTTGCAGGAGGCTGCTTTCAAAGCGGCAAAACAGCGCTTTCGGCCGATTATTATGACCTCAATGGCGTTTATTCTCGGTGTGTTGCCTTTGGCTTTGGCTAATGGTGCCGGTTCTGCCAGTCAGAATGCGATTGGTTATAGTGTTATCGGCGGTATGCTGGCAGCCACGTTTATTGCGATTTTCTTTGTGCCAATGTTTTTTGTTGTGATTCAGGGGCTGCTGAACCGTAAATCATCATGACCACTGGAGTTTGTTTCTTTATCAGCTATGCTGATGTGTAAACGGCTTCCGACCTATCATGACATTAACCACATCAGTTCTTCTTCTGGCTTTGTTTGCGTTGATTCTGCTGACAGTGATCAGGGAATTGCAGCGTAAACAATCCTGTCAGCGTCAATTGAAACAACAGAAAGCCGAATTTCAGAAAAAACTCCTGCAAACTCATCAGGAACTTGACGAGAAGCGGCTGGAAACGCTGACTCTGGGGCAATATCTGCTGAATTTTTCTGAACAGCTCAGATCGCCTTTGCAGGTACTTAATGAAGCTGAACAGTGGCTGGAGCGACCTGCCGGTGAAATGGAAACGGGTATGCGACAGTTACGTCTGGCTAATGCCACCAGCGAAATGCAGGCATTGGTTGAACATGGGCTGGCACTGTCTTTACGCCAGTCCGGTGAGCCGACTTTGCATAATCAGAGCGTTAATCTGCAGGATGTGCTGCTGAAAATCAGACAATCGCTGCATACTTCTTTTGCCAGGCGCTCAGTGAATTTCACTATCAAACTGGCCAGCAATATTCCCGAGCAGGTCGTCATGGATCGTCAGCGGCTGATGCAGATTTTGTTAAATCTGGTCGGTCAGCTCGCTGATGAGGATTTTACCGGTAACATTGACATTATGCTTAAACAGCTTGCGCGGGAAAATAATATTTCCAAAGTATTGTTTTCGGTATCTGAAAGCAGTCAGTCAAATGCGGGACGCAAGCAGATCTCAATGTTTGAGCAGGGTAATTTTGAGCAGGTTGATATTTCCGGCATTGACAGTGCCAGTCCAGGGTTGGCAATCAGCCAGCGGCTTGTCACACTAATGGGCGGTCACTTAAGGCTGGAGCGTCATGAACGCCTTGGACAGCGGTTTTATTTTTCGATTCCAATAAAGCTGGCAGATCAGCCGGTTAGCGGCAAAGCTGCTGAGCAGAACGCCGAGGCTTCAGTGTTGGCGGAAGACTATCCTCTGAAGAAAATCGCTGTACTGCTGGCAACCGGCAATCGGCAACGTCGACTGGAATTATCTAAACTGTTAACCGCTAGAGGTGCAACTGTTGATTCGGTTGAAAATGGCCGACAGGCGATACAGGCGGTTTTGCATGGTCAATATGTTTATGATGCTTTGATACTGGATCTGGACATGGCGCAGTTAAATGGTCTGCAAACAGCGACGGAAATTCGCGATGTACTGCAATTACGGGATTTGCCGATTCTCGCGCTGGATGCGAAAAAGGATGAGGACAGGCAGGCTCTTAGTCTGGAAGCCGGCATGAATGCTTATCTGTCTATGCCTGTTGATGAGCAACAGTTAATTCAGAGTCTGGCAGAATATCGTTTTTAATTTTGGGATATTAATGATTGGATTGATTCAGCGGGTTTCCCGGGCTAGCGTAACGGTGAATCAGCAGGAAATCGGGCGTATTGACAGGGGCGTGCTTGCATTAATCGGTGTCGAACCTGAAGATAGTCATGAAAATGCTGATAAACTATTATACAAGTTATTAAATTATCGGGTTTTTGAAGATATCACCGGGCGTATGAATCTCAGTGTTCAGGATATCGCCGGCGGTTTATTATTAGTACCGCAATTTACCCTGGCGGCAGATACCCGTAAGGGACTTCGTCCCGGTTTTTCCACTGCAGCTCCGCCGCAAAAGGGACAGCTGCTGTTTGACTACATTTTGCAGCAGGCAAGAAGTCAATATGCTGTAGTTGCGCAGGGTCAATTTGGCGCTGACATGCAGGTTGAGCTGGTCAATTCAGGGCCGGCTACATTTTGGTTGCAGAGCTGATCACTGCGAGAGTTAATTTTTCTTATCTGTGATAATGCAGATAATTATGGATATGTTGAATGTATACCAACCCCTTTGTTGAGAAAAAATTTCTGGTTGTTGATGATTTCGCTGACATGCGAAATACATTAAAGAATATTTTGGGCATGATCGGTGGAGAGGATATTGATTCGGCTATCAATGGCGAAGAAGCGATTGAAAAGCTCGAAACAAAGCATTACGACATCATTATGTGTGACTACAATCTGGGGCCGGGCAAGGATGGCCAGCAGGTTCTCGAAGAAGCGCGACATCGTAATCTGATCAAGATGGGCACCATCTTTATTATGGTGACTGCCGAAAATACCCGCGAAATGGTCATGGGCGCCATTGAATATGAGCCGGATTCATATATCTCAAAACCTTTTTCCAAAGATCTGATCAAGGCAAGACTGGAAAAAGTCATGTCCCGCAAAGCTGATTTACAAAGTGTTTTTGCAGCGGTCGAAAGTAAACAAATCGATAAGGCTATCGCTATTTTGGACAAAAAGCTGGAGGCCAAACCTAAAAACTCCGGCGATTTACTGAAAGTCAAGGCAGATATCTGTTTGAAAGCCGCTAAATATGACTGCGCAGCCGAAATTTATAATCGTATTCTGCTGATGCGCGAAATTCCCTGGGCAAAGCTCGGTCTGGGTAAGGTCTATTATGGGCAGAAGGACTTTCACCGTGCTCTGGAAGTGTTTCGGGGATTAGCGGAAACCTATCCGGATATTACTGCAGCCATGGACTGGTTAGCCAGGACCTATCATGTGCTGGGTGATATTCAGGATGCCAAACAGGTTGTCGAAGCGGCTCTGAAAGTTTCACCTAAGGCTATTTTGCGTCAGAAAATGTTAGGTGAGCTGTCTCTGGAGATCGGTGATTACGCGACGGCCGAAGCCGCATTTACCGAGAGCGCCCGTCAGGGCCGTAATTCAGTGCATAATCATCCGTCGATTTTTGCCAATCTTGCCAAGTCTCAATCTAATCAGGATAAACATGATCAGGCTTTGGCTTCCTTAAATAAAATCGACCAGACTTTTGGTCTGGACAAGGACGCTGATTTTTTCAAGGCAGCCGGTGAAGCCTTTGTTTATCACAACAAAGGCGATAACGAGAAAGCTAATCAGGCGATGTCCCGTGCCAGTAAATTGTATGAGCGCAATTCGTCATCACCTTCAAATGACGCTGTGCTCGAACTGGCCAGGGTGTCTGCCAAAATGGGCGACAGCGAATTGGCATCCAGGCTGTTGTCTGATGCCATTCAGAACAATCATGATGACGATGAATTCTTGCAGACAATCACGGCTTCCATGCAGGTGATGGGATTGCACGATGACCCTGAAAAGTTTGTCGCCGGTTTGCGTAAAGAAGTGGTTGAGATGAATAACCGGGGTGTCATGCTGCTGCAGAAAGGCCAGCTTGATGAAGCCGTTCAATTGTTCCGTGAAGCGGCTGAAAAAATGAGTAGCAACAGGGTCATTAATATGAATGCAACCCGGGCTATCCTGATGCTGATGGAGTCCTCCGGTGCCAGCGGCGAATTACTTGGCAATATTCGTATTTATCTGGATCGTTTGAAAAAAATGAATCCGGATGATCCTGCGCTAAAAGTTTTAATGGCGCGTTTGCAGAAAGTGGTTATGGCTGCCTGATTGCGGACTTCGATTATGTTTAGTTATACCGATATTCTGGCTTCTATTGTTCATGATGTTAAAAATTCCCTCAGCATGGTCAATACCCATGTTGAAACGCTTATCAATGATCCGAGGCTAAATGATGAACAGCATCAATCGGCGCTTAATGTCCAGCAGGAGGCAATGCGGGCCAATGCCCAGCTGATTCAGGTGCTGGCTTTATACAAGCTGGATCATGGCCGGCTTTCTCCGCATATTCAGGAAGTCAATCTGGCAGAGTATCTTGAAGAACTGCAGATCGAGGAGAATACTTTTGCCGAGGCTAGCGGTATTCGCGTTGAGGTTGACTGTGATGAATGGCTCAGCGGTTACTTTGACCCGGATCTTGTCAGAGGCGTGATCAGCAGCAGTATCGGCAACGCCAAACGATACACCTCGGATCAGGTTATGTTGTCTGCTGATCAGCAGGGAGACTACCTGGTGATTCGGGTAGAGGATAACGGCAGAGGTTTTCCTGAACGTTTCCTGCATGAATACAGTTCTGATGGCGAGACTTTCGGCAAGGACTTTAGTGAAGGCCGAACCCAACTGGGATTCTTTTTTGCATCAAACATTGCCAGTCTGCACAAAAACAGGAAACTCGAGGGTTTTATCAAATTATCCAACGGCCACAATTTACCCGGCGGCTGCTTTGAATTGTGGTTGCCGTAGTATTTTTCACGTAAACTTAGACTCGTTTATATAAGGTTTCAGGACAGAGCAATGAGCCGTACAGCCTCGGTTGACCGTAATACACTCGAAACCCAGATTAGCGTAAGTGTAAATCTGGACGGTGAGGGCAAAGCAGAATTTGACACCGGAATTCCCTTTCTCGAGCATATGCTCGATCAGGTCGCACGTCATGGTTTGATTGATATGACAGTGAAGGCCAAGGGTGATTTGCACATTGATGCTCACCATACCGTGGAAGACCTGGGCATTACTCTGGGACAGGCTTTTGATCAGGCTGTTGGTGACAAAAAAGGCATTCGTCGTTACGGACATGCTTATGTGCCTCTGGATGAAGCCCTGTCGCGTGTGGTGATTGATTTTTCCGGTCGTCCGGGCCTTGAAATGCATGCCGATTTTCGTCGTGGCAGTATCGGGGCCTTTGATGTGGATCTGTTCTACGAATTTTTTCAGGGCTTTGTCAATCACGCCAAAGTCACGCTGCATATCGACTGTATTCGCGGTCGCAATGCCCATCATGTTGCTGAAACAATCTTCAAGGCATTTGGTCGTGCCTTGCGCATGGCGCTGGAGGCCGATGCCCGCATGAGCGGTATGATGCCTTCCACCAAAGGCAGTCTGTAGTCGTTTAGTTGGAATTTCTCAATGAGCCAGAAAATAGCAGTACTGGATTATGGCATGGGCAATCTGCGCTCGGTGTCCAAAGCCATCGAGCATGTTGCCGGCAATGCTGATGTCCGTGTTACTGATGATCATGACTTTATTCGTGCCGCTGACAGAGTGGTATTCCCCGGACAGGGTGCGGCCCGTGATTGCATGATTGCGATTGGTGAACATCATCTTAATCAGGCTGTCTTTGACGCTGCCCGCGAAAAACCTTTTCTGGGAATCTGTATGGGTATGCAGGTATTGATGCAGCATAGTCAGGAAAATCAGGGTACAGATTTGATGGGGCTTTATCAGGGAGACGTCACGCGATTTTCCGGCAAGGCGGTTGGCGATAACGGCCTGCCTCTGAAAATACCTCACATGGGCTGGAGTCCGGTTGATTTTGTACAGGATCATCCTGTGTTTAATGGCATTGATTCCGGTAGTCGTTTTTATTTTGTTCACAGTTACTATGTGTCGCCTAAAGACGAAAGTCTGACTGCGGCGACCACAGATTATGGTCAGGTTTATACCAGTGCGATTGCGCGTGACAAGGTTTTTGCCGTGCAGTTTCACCCGGAAAAAAGTGCTGATGCCGGTCTGCAGTTACTGGAAAATTTTGTTAACTGGAATATTTGATCGTGTTATTGATTCCCGCTATAGATTTGAAAGATGGTTTGTGTGTAAGACTGCGTCAGGGACGTATGGACGACGACACGGTTTTTTCTGATAACCCTGTTGAAGTTGCCGGCCGTTGGGTCGAAGCCGGTGGCAGACGATTGCATCTGGTTGATCTTAATGGTGCGTTTGCCGGTGAGCCTGTTAATGGCGAAGTGATCCGGGCAATTGCTTCGGCCTATCCGGATGTGCCGATTCAGGTTGGCGGTGGTATTCGAGATGAACAGACGATTGAAGCCTATCTGCAAGCCGGTGTGACATATTGCATTATTGGCACGCAGGCCGTCAAAGATCCAGCCTTTGTAGCGCGGGCCTGTAAGGCTTTTCCCGGACATGTGATTGTGGGACTGGATGCTAAAGACAGCATGGTTGCGATTAACGGCTGGGCAGAAGTGACTGATCATCATGTTGTTGATCTGGCCCGGCAGTTCGAAAATGATGGTGTGGTTTCTATTGTTTATACCGATATAGGCCGTGATGGCATGTTATCCGGCCCTAACATCGAGGCTACGGCTGAACTGGCGAACAGTATCAGTATTCCCGTCGTTGCTTCCGGTGGTATTACCGGTATCGAAGACATTGAAGCACTGTGCAGCGCGCCAACTAAAAATATTACAGCAGCAATTACCGGACGAGCGATTTATGAAGGCACGCTGGATTTTGCTGCCGGTCA
>Ga0181582_10002985_pt1 | contig 13524 bp, 10 predicted proteins | sample 071ome_32_FD_132438 | JGI IMG/M metagenome (GOLD analysis project Ga0181582, IMG submission 132438) | Coastal salt marsh microbial communities from the Groves Creek Marsh, Skidaway Island, Georgia - 071405AT metaG (megahit assembly) | ecosystem: Environmental > Aquatic > Marine > Intertidal...
AAACGAGATCGGATATTTCTCAAAATATTTCTAATATGTTGATGCAGTGGGGTGATAGCGAATATGTCGACCTTACTTTACTAGATATAAACCTGGCCGATTTAGATACAGAAGAGTTTCGAAGAGTTTTCTTCTTTTATACAGCTCAATTTAGGACTTGGGAGAATATACATTATCAGTACCGAAATGGACTTTATGATGAGAGTGAATTTACAAAAGAAAGAGAAGTTTGGAGACAAACAATGAATACCGACGCAACCAAGGCAATGTTTTGTCGAGATGCTCACGTGTATAGCGATGAGTTTGTGAATGAAATGTATTTATTAATGGAAGCCCCCTGTAATTAGAGCATTTAGAGTCAGCTTTTGGTCGATAGCATCCTTTAAAAATAGAATATGAAAGAGATTAACTGGGCAAAATGGTCTTCGATTGCGGAAATTGTAAGTTCAATTGCCGTGGCGATGTCCCGGTTGAAGAAGGGCAGGCCCGGTCCGACCCAACCCGCGTCCATTGCAACCGGCCAGCCGCGACCGACACTTTCAGTTGCCGGCGCGCTGACCTGCGCCTGTCCCTGGATGGTTGCCAGGAGGGCGCACAGGAGTAAGGCCTTTCTGGGCATCAGCGTGAATCAGTCTTCCTGGCCTTCTATGGGCGCGACACCGCGCGGCTGGTTTACGCCCATGCTGCCCTGCAGGCTCTGCTGTGCGCCCATGCGCACCAGCGCCGTATCGGGCGGTCCCTGGAAGAATGTAAAGCCTTCGCGGGTGTCCTTCCAGGCGGAAGGGCCGGCCACGTATTTGCCGGCGGCTAGTGTGGCATCCTTGATGCGGGTAACCAGCGCCTCGTAGGCGGCATCGCCCTGGCGCAGGCCGGTGAAGCTGCCGATGTCGGAGCTGGCGGCGAACACCACGTCCACCTGTTCCAGTGCGGCAATCTGGTCGGCAATTTCAACGCCGGCCGGGTTTTCGATCATGGCCACGATCATGATGTTGGCGTTGGCCAGTTGGCGGTAGTCCCGTCCCCAGATGGCGCCGTACTGTCCACCACCCTGGCTGCGCTTGCCGACTGGCGGGAACTTGGCGTAAGTGATGGCATTACTGATTTTCTCGATAGTGTCGACCATGGGCACGATGACACCAAGGGCGCCGATGTCGACGGCTTTCTGGATATCGCCCTCGCTGTCCGTGGGCACGCGGATGAACGGGATGGCCGGGCCAGGGCAGGCGCGGATCATGGTGGCCACTTCCTGGTAAGTCAGTGGTGAGTGCTGCATCTCGATCCAGAGAAAGTCGAAACCGGAGGATGCCATCGAACAGTAGATGTTGAGGTCGGCCGTGGTCACGGTGCCGCCGACAACCTGCTCACCGGCCTGCAGTTTCAGCTTCACTGTGTTGAACAGTTGCGCGTCAGCGGCCTGCAGGGGCAGGGCGCCCAAGCCAAGCATGACCAGCCAAGTGCGGATGACATGCAGCAGGGACTGGCGTTTTTCAATTCTTGTTGCGGACATTGTTGGTTCCCCTGAAAATTTGCGAAGGCATGGAAAAAGTCTCTTTTAAAGACTGTAGTGCCCGGATATTATGGTTAACAACCATGAAATGAAAGCAGTTTAATAGTGGTACTGTAAACATCTAAGGCCCCTGTTGAAGGCAGCCAGATTGCGGGAGGGCAGCAATCATGACCAGTACACCGGAAAACAACAGGCGCCGCCGCAAGGTGCTCAAGGTCATCGCAGGTGCAACTGTGCTGCCTTTCACACCGAATTATCTGCTGGCCCAGCCCGGTGGTCCGCTGGCGGACCTGGAAACTATTGCACCCCTGCCAGAGCCGCGCGACTGGTCCGGCAACGCCCCGCTGAAATATCCCGACCCCGATGTCATCGCTCTGGATCCGCGCTTCCGCGCCCTTGTGCAATTCAATTCACCGATCCAGCGCCTGCATACCGGCACACTATGGGCGGAGGGACCGGCCTGGAACGGTGTCGGCAAGTACCTGGTGTGGAGCGATATTCCCAATAACGTCCAGATGCGCTGGCTGGAGGACGACAACCAGGTTACGACCTTCCGCAATCCTTCCGGCAACAGCAACGGCAACACCTTCGACTTCCAGGGGCGGCAGTTGTCCTGTGAACACGGCAACCGCCGCGTGGCGCGTTACGAACCCGACGGCACCATCACGGTGATCGCCGACGGCTTCGAGGGCAAGCGCCTGAACTCCCCCAACGACATCACGGTGCACCCGGACGGCGGTATCTGGTTCACCGACCCGATCTTCGGCATCAGTACGCCGTATGAAGGCAATCCTGCGGAATCCGAGATCGCACCCGCCATCTACCGCGTCGACGGCCAGAGCGGGCGAATCACCAAAGTGACGGATGACGCCACCATGCCCAACGGCCTGTGCTTCTCACCGGATTATTCATTGCTGTACGTGGCTGACCGCGGTGAAATCAGGGTCTTCGATGTGGACGGCGTGCGCCTGCGCAACGGTCGTACACTGGTACGCATGACCGGGCCGGGTGGTACCCGTTCGGGACCGGACGGCATGCGTTGTGACGCGCGCGGTAATGTCTGGGCCGGCGCCAATCCCGGCGTGATGGTGGTGTCGCCTGAGGGCGACCAGATCGGCATGATCCGTTTGCCGGAAGTCTGTGCGAACATCTGCTTCGGCGGCCAGAAACGCAACCGCCTGTTCATGACCGCCAGCCAGTCACTGTACTCGCTGTACCTGGCCGTTCCGGGAGCACATATCTGCTGAATGACCGCTGTGCCGCATGCGGTACAACTTTTTATGACAACTTCCATTGCTATTGAAAGGCGTTATTACGTGAGTTTCACCACCGATTACAGGAATCATCCCGACCGCCGGCCTGTCCGGTACTCGTGCCTGCTGGCCATTGCGGGATTGCTGACCAATTCTGCCCTGGCACAACCGGATATCAACTGGAATCTGGTTGATGAATATTGCACCGAATGCCACAACCTGAATGACTTTGCCGGTAACACCGCGTTCGACCTGATGCCCCGCGATTCGCTGGCGGGGGATGCGGACACCTGGGAACTTGTCATTCGCAAGGTGCGTACCGGGATGATGCCTCCTGCCGGCAAGCCGCGTCCGCCGCGCACCGAACTGGACACGTTCACTCATGGGCTGGGCAAAGCGCTGGACGCCGAATACGCGCTGGATCCCGATCCCGGCAGCGAGGGGCTGGCCAGGCTCAACCGCCAGGAGTACCAGAATGCGATTCGTGACCTGCTGCAGTTCGATGCCGTGCATATCATTGCAGCCATTCCGGCAGAGTCGGCCGGCGAGGGTTTTGACAACAACATCGACCTGCTCAGCGTGTCACCGACGCTGATCGACGCCTACGCCAGTGTGGCCATGCGCATCAGCCGTGAGGCGGTTGGTGATCTGTCCCTGATACCTTCCGAAGCCGCTTTTGACGTCAGCACCGGTACCACGGAGGGCTTGCCTCTCGGAACGCGGGACGGCCTGGCGGTCACCCATAACTTCCCGCTCGATGCCCGCTACCAGTTTGATATTGGTGTTGCCGGTGGCGGGTTTTTCGGTGGCAATGCCTTTTGTAACGAAAACTATGCTGTGGTGGTGAGCATCGACGGTGAGCTGCTGGAACTGGAAGATGCCCAAAGCTTCCAGTTGCCAATCAGTGCCGGCGCCCACACCATTGCCGCGGCCCTGCAGGATGTCGAGCGGTGCATTGGCGTCGATGACTATTTTGACAATTACAATATCCTGGGTTCGATCAACAGCATCAGGATCAACGGACCGTTCGATATCAGCGGCGCCGGTGATACGCCCAGCCGGCGCGCGATTTTCAGCTGCTATCCCCGGACCGAAACAGAAGCTGGCGCCTGCGCCCGCGCAATTCTGACCCGGCTGGCTACCCGGGCCTGGCGCCGGCCGGTGGCATCCGATTCCGATGAAGTGAACGAGTTGCTCGCATTCTATGGCAAGGGCGAGGCGCTGGAAGGTTTCGAGATGGGTATCCAGTATGCCATCGCCCGGTTGCTGATGGATCCGCGCTTCCTGTACCAGGTCGAAGACGAACCTGCGGACCTGGCACCTGGCTCCATCTACGCCGTCAACGATTTCGAGCTGGCATCACGCCTGTCTTTTTTCCTGTGGAGCAGCATTCCTGATGCCGAGTTGCTTGAACTGGCCGGCACTGGACGCCTGCATGAGAGCGCTGTGCTCGAATCCCAGGTGCAGCGCATGCTGCGTGATGACAAGGCGCAAGCGCTGGTCCGTAATTTTGCCGGGCAGTGGTTGATGCTGCGTGAACTTGATAACGCCGAACCTGATGACACGGCGTTCAATGCGCAGTTGCGGGACGCCTTCAAGCAGGAAACTGAATTGCTGTTCCTGGACATCATGCGCCAGGACCGCGGCATACTCGACCTGCTCGACAGCGATTACACCTGGCTGAACAGCCAGCTGGCCGCCCATTACGGCATCAGCGGTGTCCGTGGTGAGTATATGCGCCGGGTGCCGTTGCCGGCTGACAGCCCGCGCCGGGGCCTGCTCGGACACGGCAGCATCCTGACCGCCACCTCGGTAGCCAACCGGACTTCGCCGGTCGTTCGCGGCGCCTGGATCGTGGAAGACCTGATGGGGGCGCCTGTGCCGACCCCGCCACCGGGTGTGGAAACCGACCTGACCAAGGAAAGTGCAGAGCCCGGTGTGGAGGTTAATACCCTGCGTGACCGCCTGGAATTGCACCGCGCCAATCCGACGTGCGCCTCCTGCCACCAGATCATGGACCCGATTGGCCTGGCCCTCGAGAATTTCGATCTCGTAGGCCGCTGGCGGACACAGGAAAACGGGTTCGACCTGGATACGCACACCAACCTCATCGACGGCACCGCCATCGATGGTCCTGAGAGTTTGCGCAATGCCCTGCTTGAACGGGGTGATGCCGTGGCTTCAACCTTTATTGAAAAAATGCTGAGTTATGCGCTCGGCCGGCACTTGCATGCGCATGATATGGCGGCGGTGCGCCAGATCGCCGGGAAGTCCGCTGAAAAAAACTACCGTTTTTCTGATATCGTCCTGGGTATCGTGGAAAGTGACCCATTTCGCCTGAAAATTGCCGAAACCCCTGCCACGGAAGTGGCGGGACGTTGATCGAGCCGGGAGAACAATCATGAATTTCCTGACCAAAAAACACCTGTCCCGCCGTCACTTCATTCGCGGCGGCGGCAGTGTCATCGCCTTGCCGCTCCTGGAGTCGATGCTTCCGGCCGGGGTTTCCGCCCAGAACCTGGCGACACCCACCACGCGCCTTGCCTGCATCTATATCGCCCATGGCGCGGTGATGAAGTACTGGACGCCAACCACCGAGGGTACGGGATTCGAATTCCCGCAAACCCTGCAATCCCTCGAACCGTTCCGCGATCGCCTCAATGTGATCAGCGACCTGCGCCTTCCGGCCGCCTATGGCGATGATGCCTCCGCCGGCGCCAACCATACCCGTTCGTCGGCCACGTGGCTCACCAATGTGCCTGTCGGCACGGGACCGTCACCGACCTCCTTTGACCAGTTTGTTTCCCAGTACATAGGCCAGGACACGCCGATTCCGTCGCTGGAACTGTCGCTCGAGGACGGCAGTTCCATTTCCTACCAGTCGCCGGAGACGCCATTGCCGATGGAGCAGAATCCGCAGATCGTGTTTGAGCGCCTGTTCGGCGACGGCAGTACCGCCGAGGAAAGGCTCGCGCGTGCCGAACTCAAGCAGAGTTTGCTGGATGCCGTCGTGGATGACGTTGCCCGTTTGCAGCGCACGCTGCCTACCGCCGACCAGTCACGCCTGGAGCGCTACCTGGAGGACGTGCGCGAGATCGAGCGGCGCCTGCAACTGGCCAGTGCTTCCGGCGTCAACGACCTCGATGTCCCGGGCAAGCCGATAGGCATTCCCGACAGCTTTGTCGCCCATTCGAAACTGATGTTCGATCTGCTGACGCTGGCCTGGCAGGCGGAGATCACGCGCATTTCCACGTTCATGGTCGCCCGGGAGGTAAGCAACCGGGTATACGGCGAGAGCGGCGTCAACGAACCCTTCCACAACCTGTCGCATCACTCGGAGGTTGCCGCGAACATCGAGCGGCTGGCACAGCTCAATGCCTTCCATACCCGTTCGACCATCGCCTATTTCCTGCAGAAACTCAGTGAAACACCGGATGGTGACGGCACACTGCTGGATCATTCCATGGTGCTGTACGGCAGCGGCATGAGCAACTCCAACCAGCACGACCACGACCCGTTGCCGCTGCTGCTTGCCGGTGGCGCCTCTGGGCGTCTTCAGGGTGGCCGCCACATACATGCCGGTCGCGGTACCACCATGGCAAACCTGCTGGTCGGCATGCTCGACAAAATGGATATCCCGGCGGATACCTTCGGTGACAGCACCGCCGTCCTGACCCTGTGAGGCCATTGTGATGAAACGACAAGTTTGCTGGATCGCTGTACTGGGAAGTGTTTTGCTGCCCCTGGGGTTGCAGGCCGACCAGCGGCTGCCGATTGCCGCCATGCAGCGTGAAATGGAAGTGGTCCGCCAGTTGCTGGCTGAACGTGGCGCCGATGTCGATGCGCTGGGGCCCCATGCCACGCCCGCCTTGCACTGGCTTGTCCATTACGAGGAACTGGATCTGGCAAAACGTTTGCTGGATGCCGGTGCGAACGTCAATCAACCGAGCGGCCTTGGTGTGTCGGCACTCAGCCTGGCGATAGAAAATCGCGACGCGGGTATGGTGCAGCTGCTGCTTGCTCATGGCGCCGACACCAACACGCCGGATGTGGCGGGTGAAACTCCCCTGATGCAGGCGGCGCGCAGCGGTTCTGCCGAGGTCGTCCGGGCGATCCTTGAAACCGGGGTCGATGTGGGTTATCGCGAACCGCAGCGCGACCAGACCGCACTGATGATCGGCGTGCGTTCCCGCTCACCCGAAGTGGTGGCATTGCTGCTGGACGCCGGGGCCGATGTGAATTCACAAAACCTGGCCGGTGAGCCACCGGACTGGCGCTTGCCGGAAAACGTCCGTGCATCCCATGGCGTTGGCGTGAACTGGGGAGGATACCCTGAGCGCGGCCAGCGTGAAGCCGTCGGCGGCGCCAAGACTCCCTTGCTGTATGCGACGCGCCAGGGTGACCTGGCGATCACCAGACTGCTGGTGACAGCCGGCGCCGACCTGGAGGCGGTCGACGCCAACGGGGACACACCGCTGCTGACCGCCATCATCAACGCCACGGTTGCCGTACAGCCGGGCGTTGTCACCGAGCATCTCGAGGTTGCCTGGTACCTGATCGAACAGGGTGCCGATATCAACGCCACCGACTGGTTTGGCCAGACTCCGCTGTATGCCGCCGTCGATTTGCGTAATGTTGAAATGCGCGGACCCGTCGATGACAACGGCATCAATCGCGACGCGGCGCTGGCTCTGGTTCGCGGCCTGCTCGAACGCGGTGCCAACGCCAATGTGCGCATTGCAGAGGTGTTGCCGGTACGCCGGTGGATCACCCGCCTGGGCAACCTGCAATGGAACGATGTCACCGGCCAGACCGCGTTTCACCGCGCCGCCTTGTCCGGTGACGTGACCACCATGAAACTGTTGCTGGAATACGGTGCCGATCCCAATATCACCTCCGCCAACGGCACCACGCCGCTCATGGCCGCTGCCGGTGTCAACTGGACCGTCGCCCAGACCTTCGATGAAGGGCCCGAGGCCCTGCTCGAAGCGGTGAAACTGTCCCATTCACTCGGCAACGACATCAATGCCCAGAATACCCTTGGCCTGGCCGCCGTACACGGTGCCGCCAACCGCGGCTTGAACGACATCATTCGCTGGCTGGCGGCCAATGGCGCCCGACTCGATATCACCGATAACGTCGGGCGTACTCCGGTGACCTGGGCGCACGGTGTTTTCCTCGCCACGCATCCGCCAGTGGATCGCCCGGAGACCGTAGCCCTGATCGAAAGCCTGCTCGCCGAACAAGACGACGCAGGTATCGACGCCAATCCCCAATAATAAAAACCAGGAGATTCATCATGAACGTCAATCGCCGCAACGTGTTGCTGGGCATGGCCGCGATGGCCGCGCCGGTATCGCCTTTCGCGCTGGCTCAGGGCAGCGTACTGCCGCTGCGCACGCCGGGTCTGGATCACCTGGATGTGATCGTTCCCGATGTGGAAGCCACTACCCGTTTTTACATGGGTCTATTCAATACGGAACTGCACGCCCAGGAGTTCCGGGGCGGCTACCGGTATTTCGTGTTGCTGAGTCCGCTGGAGCAAGACCGTGAGGTAGGCTATATCGCCGTCGGCGCTTCCAACGGCCGTGGCAGCTACATTGGCCATTTCTGTACCTCGGTGCATGACTGGCGCCGTGACGGCGAAGCGATCATGACCGAACTGGGTGAACAGTTTGCTGCCGGCGGCTTTGGCGAATTTCCGGGCTCACGGGGTTTCGGCGCGTTGTTCAGCGATCCCGACGGCATAGAAATCCAGTTCCTGCCGGCGCCGGACACGTTGGTAACGGCGGCCAATCCGTCGCAACTGGTACCCTGGCACCAGGGACTGGTCACACCGCACGGCGTGCAAAGCGTTTTGCTGCGCGTGCGCGACCTGGACAGGGCGTTGGACTGGTACGGTATCCTCTACGGCAGCCATGCCTGGACGCCTGACCGCAGCCGGGCGTATTTCGAATTCCCGGATTCCGGCACGCGACTGTACCTGGAGCAGGCCCGTTACGAGTTCGGGCAGGAGCCCGGTATCGTACTGTTCGGGATCAAGGTCGATCCCTTCGACAAGGCCGCGGTCAGTGCGGGCGTGGAAGCGATCGGCGGCACCATCCTGCCCGTGCCCGGCAACGACCAGTTGCTGCGGATTCAGGATCCGGACGGCAATATCGTCCAGTTGCATCCCGTTTGATACACATCCCGGTGCGTCAACCGGCCAATCCGGCCTAACGGCCCGGACGCGGCCCGTAGTGCGGCAAGTCCTGCCCGCGCTCGAGCGCGCCCAGATCAGGCGCGCGGCCGTTGTACCCGTCGGTCACATTGGGCAACACCCTGCCGGCATCGATGGCCGGCGAGTTCCTCACCAGTGAAAAATCGAAATCATCGGCGACGTAGATATTCTGTACGTTGTCGTAGTCCTGCGCGTTGAGCATCGGCACGTCGACGAAGGTGTCGTAACCCACCATGACGCTGTGCGTATCCTGGCCGGTCGCGGCACTGTAGTCGGCAAGCGTGCCGAACTCGCGGGTTTCCAGGTCCGGGTCGCTGCCGGGGCCGGGATAGTCCGCCAGTACATCGAATGCCGGTGACGACCAGGCGAAATTCACCCTGGCGCCGGGCCAGGGGCCGAAGCCGTTGTAATCGCTGGACGTGTAATTGGTATAGGTAGTGATACCGAACAACAGTGGTTCACCGCCGCCGAAAAAGCCGCCGGCGTTCTGCCCGAGAATCAGGTTGTTGCGCCAGTGCGAGTTCTGCGTGTTGCCGGTGGTCTCCGACAGGATGGTGTTGTTGTAGAACAGCACGCCGGCCGAACCGCCGGTCAGGCGGGTGGATCCGCCCGGCAGGTTGTAGGCGATATTGCGAATCCAGTACACGGGCCCGCCCAGTGCCGGCTGGTTGCACAGCGCGTGAGAGGGGTGGTTGATCAACATGTTTCGCAGGACGCGGATGTTGTGCATGCTGCCATCGGCTTCTATCGGGTTGTCATGGCTGTTGGTGATGTAGTTGTTGTAGAAATCGATGGCGACCGGGCGCAGGTTCCAGTATTCCCGGGGCGGGTAGTGAGGACCGTCGATAATGCCGGGACCCGAAGCCACCGAACCGTCGGGGGCGCCGTAGGTTTCGACGTTGATGCCATCGTGGAAATCGGTGATGTAGTTGTACGCCACCACATGGCCTGGGCCATACAGTTTCACCGCAACATAGGAGGCCATTGCCGGTGGAAAGATCTGGCCGTCGACGCCGTCGAAACGGCTCCACAGGGCATCGCCGGCCCAGCCGATCAGATGGTCGGGATCATTGCGCCCGAAGAACCAGTTGTCCGCAATATAGAAGTTGGAAGAACCGGCAAAGTTGGTGAAGATGCCCGCGCCGACATTTTCGAAACGCGAGTTCTTCACGGTCAGGCCCTTTGAACCCGCAATGAACTGGGTGCCGGCCAGGATGGCGTATTCCGCGTTCCTGAAAGTGATGCCTTCGAAGTAGGTGTAATCCGCGGCGCGCACGTCGAACAGGGCAAAGTTGTTGTCGCCATCGAAGATCACTTCGCCATCGCCCGCAGCCTTGATCGCGATCGGCATATCCTCTGTGCCATCCGCCGTCAGGTAATAGGTGCCGTCCAGCGGGACGGTGCGGTTGACCGAGGCGTTGTTGGTGTATTCATAGCGGTTGTACTTGTACTCGCCGGCATGCACGAGAATGGTGTCGCCGGGGCGCACGCGCGGACGGCCGGAGGTGGCCCAGTCGGTACCGGCGCACCAGAAATTGTAGGCGCACATCAGCCCCTCGAAGGACGGTTCCATTTTTTCGCCTGTGTATCCGTGCGGGTACACATGGAAGGTGCGGCCCCCGGTGAAGGGCACGGGTTCGGGACGTGTGCGCACCACCAGGGTCTTGTCCGCGGGACCGACCACGCCATCGGGGTCGTCCAGGGTGAAGCTGATTTCGTAGGCGGTGTCCGGCTCCAGGTCGAGCACACTGCCGGCGAACATCGGCGGCACCACCACGTCGACCCGGGACTCACTGTAAATGCGTTCACCGCCCAGGCGCAGCAGGGGCAGGGCATCGTGCCACGTGCGTTCGCCTTGTTCGCGGTAGCGCATGGTGACCGTGGCGTTACGGTTATCATCACCCTCGATGAACCATTCAAACCCGAGATTCTGCAGGGTGGGCGGTTCGATCAGGAATTCGCCGGGACGGGTCTGGTTCGGATCCATGGATGGCCCGGACGCCTGGGGTCCCTGTGCGAGCGCGTTAGAAGACAGGATCAACAACAGGAAAACCGATCCAGCAATATGGCGTGTCATTATGCCCCCTTTGATTGTGACCCTAATGGGTAATCATTCTTATGGAATTAAGCGATTTTCGATGAGTACCACGGTTCAACACCCCGGGCTGCAAGGCAGCTTGAAGATATCCCGTATTGCGGTCATTATTGCCAGCCGGGAAATAAAAGTCTCTAAAAAAACTAAAACGGAGAGTAGGGGGGGCGATGAAGCTCAAGATCTTGACCGCAACCTTGCTGGCATGCCAGCTGGCGCATTTACCGCAGATTACACTGGCCCAGGATGTTCAGTCGGAAGTGCTCGCCTATGTCGAGCGCGCGCGCGCACTGGCCGGCGAGGACCATGCCTTCGTGTTCGGCCAGTTGTGCGCCGGTCCCATCGAGTTCACCGGCGCCGCCCCGGTTACCGGGGAGGTACCGCGGGCGTTACCGATAACCGATCCGGAGCGCGACTGGTATGCCGAGCCGGTGCAGGTCTTCGACGACCTCTTCTTCCTCGGCCAGACCGTGTTCTCCATCTGGGGCCTGCGCACGTCCGAAGGCTTCATCCTGGTGGATTCTATCTTCGAGAACACCGTGGAGGCGGAAGCCATCGAGGGCCTGCGCAAGCTCGGTATCGACCCGGCCGAGATCAAGTACGTCATCATCAGCCATGCCCATGGCGACCATTCCGGCGGCGCCGGCATCCTGCAGCAGAAATACGGTGCCCGTGTGGTCATGTCGGCGGTCGACTGGGACCTGTACGAGGCTACCGCCCGTGAAACCGTCAAGGCCACCCGCGACATCGTCGCCACCGACGGCATGAAACTCACGCTTGGCGACCACACGATCCAGACCTTCATCACGCCGGGACATACCCACGGCACCATTTCCACCTTGCTGCCCGTGCACGACAACGGCGAGGAACACCTAGCCGCCGTATGGGGCGGCACCCTGTTCAACTTCCGTGACGACCCGAACGATCCCCGCGACCTGCGTTTGCGTGACTATGCCCGTTCGGCGGCCTATTTCCAGGGTGTCACCGCCGGTGCCGGCGTCGACATCATCCTGTCCAACCACACGGCCTATGACGGGACCACCGTAAAATTGCCGGCACTGGCAGGTCGCAGGGCAGGTGAGCCGCATCCCTACGTCATCGGCAACGACGCGGTGAACCGCTACGTCAAGGTGGCGGAAGAATGCGCGCTGGGTGCACGCATTGCCGAAGCTGCCGAATGATTGCCGATGGCATGCCGGAGTAATCAGATGTTGAGGATGTTAACGGCGCTACTCCCGGTTTTCCTGTCTGGCAGTCTGGTCGTGGATGCATTCGCGCAGACTGCACTGCTGGAGGGCGCTTTCAACGAAGCCCAGGCGGTGCGAGGCCAGGCCATGTATTACCAGCACTGCCTCGCCTGCCATGGCGAATCGATGAACGGGGTGGACCAGGCGCCGCCGCTCTCCGGTCCGCAGTTTGGCGGCAACTGGCGGGGAGAAACTTTGTGGGCGCTGGTTGAGCGCATGGCAACGATGCCGCCGGACAAGCCAGGTACACTATCGCGGCAGGAGCTCGTGGACACCCTGGCTTACGTGCTCTGGTACAACGGTCTGCCGCTGGGTGATGCCGTTTTGCCTGCGCAACAGGATATTCTTTCAGCCATGACATTTGAATTACCGCCCCTTGGCGAGTGAAGACAGGAGAGAGTGATGAGTCGATCGCGTATTTACAGGACAACACTGGCAGCATGGATTGTCCCGGCCATGTTCGCAGTGACGCCGGCGTTTGCACAGTCTGTCATTACACCGCAGCAGGCGGCCGGTGAGTGGACCACTTACGGGGCCAATCTGGGCAGCCATCGCTATTCACCGCTGGACCAGATCAACGCCGACAATTTCAAAAACCTGCAAGTAGCCTGGAGTCTGCGCACGGATTTTCTCGGTCCCCGTCCCGACGGCCTCTATGGCGCCACGCCGCTGTATGTAAACAATACGCTATATACAACCGCCGGCATGCGGCGTGCGGTGATCGCCATGAATCCCGGTACCGGTGAGATGCTGTGGATGCACCGGGAAGATGAAGGGGAGCGCGGTGCTGTCGCCGCGCGCCAGGGTGCGGGCCGCGGCTTGTCGTACTGGGAAAGCGAGGATGGTGCCGACCAGCGCCTGTTGTACGTGACGCCGGGTTATCGCCTCATTGCCCTCGACGCAAATACTGGCGAGAAGATCGAAAGCTTCGGCGACAACGGCGCCGTCGACCTGAAACAGAATTTCGACCAGGACCTCGATCCGCTGGATTCCGGCATTGGCCTGAACGCCACGCCACTGGTGGTGGGCAATGTCGTCGTCGTCGGTGCTGCCCACCGGCCGACCGGCGACGTGCGCAGCCGCTGGACGGCCAAGGGTTATGTGCGCGGTTATGACATACGCACCGGCGAGCGCCTGTGGATATTCCATACCATTCCCCTGCGCGGCGAGTTCGGTTATGACACCTGGAACGGTACGGCGGAGGA
>Ga0181582_10002997_pt1 | contig 13504 bp, 9 predicted proteins | sample 071ome_32_FD_132438 | JGI IMG/M metagenome (GOLD analysis project Ga0181582, IMG submission 132438) | Coastal salt marsh microbial communities from the Groves Creek Marsh, Skidaway Island, Georgia - 071405AT metaG (megahit assembly) | ecosystem: Environmental > Aquatic > Marine > Intertidal zone...
ATGACGTTGATGGTATGACCCGAGAAGTAGAAGCCCAACATGCCCATCACCAGCGCCAGGGGCATCACAATCAGCACGGCAATGGAGGGAAGCAGCTTTCTCAGGAAGAGGAGGATGACCAGGGCGACGAGGACGGCTCCGGCCACGACCTCGTACTGGAGGTTGCGGATGGCGTTGCGGATGTAGCTGGACTGGTCATTCACCAGTGTGACATGGGCTGCCTCGGGAATGTCGCCGCGTTCCTTCATAAGGGGAATCTCGCGAGCCAGTCCTTCACGGATGCTGTCGACGACCTCGATGGTGTTTTCACCCGGTTCACGATGAAGGGGGCAGTAGACCGAACGGCTGCCGTTCACGCGGACGATGTTGTATTGAATCGCGGCATCGTCCTTGGTGTAGCCGACATCCCTGAGGAAGACGGGTTTTCCATCCCTGACGGCGACCACAATGTTATCGATATCCTCAGGGGTGGGGAGGGTGTTGACGGGGTGGACCTGGTACTCGGTCTTGCCCATCTTCATTTGTCCACCGGCCAGGACCAGATTGGCCTCATTGACGGCCTTCACGACATCCGCCGGTGCAAGGTCATGGGCACGCAGTTTGGTCGGATCCACATAGATCATCATCTGGCGGAACTTGCCACCAAAGGGATGTGGGATCTGGACGCCCTTGAGTCCGCCCATCTTGTTGCGCACGGCGTAGTAGCCGATCTTGTAGAGCTCGGTTTCGCTCAGGCCATCACCGGCGATGGAGGCCAGAACGACAGGCAAATTGGCGGGCTCACTTCGCAGCGTGAAGGGCCATTCGATGCCGGGCGGCAGATGAAACATGTCACTGGCTTCCAGGTTGACGATGTCGTTCATCGCGGAGGAGGCGTCGGCTCCTGGCTGGAAGAAGATCTTGATGACCGAGACACCGGGCATGGTGCGGGATTCCTGGTGCTCGATCTTGCCAGCGAGGGTCAGGGCGCGCTCCACTCGGGACGTAACGGATTTCTCCATTTCGCCGGTTGGCAGTCCGGGATAGGAAAAGAAGCTGGTGACCACCGGCGTCTTGAAGTCGGGCAGGATGTCGGCGGGGATCTTGGGGATCACGGCGAAGCCAAGGAGGCTGATGCCGATGGCCATCGCCCAGACGGCATAAGGGTTTCTGAGTGCGAATCTGACGAGGAACATGGAGGGAAAGGAAAGGAGGCTTCGTGGGTCAGTTCTTGAGGACCGTGACGGATTCGCCCTCCTTGAGGGTGCCCAACATGCCCGTGACGATCCGTTCGTTTCCGGTGAGCCCGGAGATCACCTCGATCTCATTCCCGGTGTCGATGCCCAGTTCGACCGGGACATGGGTGATCGTGTTGTCGGCCTTGACCACATAGACAAGCTTCTCGCTGCCGTCCGCATTGAATCGGATGGTTCCCGAAGGGACCACAATGGCTGACTTCTCCTGCATCGTTATGGTGGCCATTCCAAACATGCCGGGAAGCAGTTTGCCATCGGCGTTGTTGATCTCGATCTCGACGGTCAGTGTCCGCGTCTTGGGATCCAGGCTGCCAGAGGTGCGGGTGACTGCGGCTTCAACCGGCTTGGCCAGGGCAGGGAAGGCGATGGAGGCCTTGTCGCCCTTGGTGATCCAGATGGCATCCTTTTCCGGAACCGGCACATGAAGCCGAAGTGGATTCACCTGTGAAATGGTGAACAGGGGAGTTCTGCCACCTGGAGCCACATAATCACCGGGGGAAACGGACCGCTGGGTGACGACTCCGTCGAATGGGGCTTTCAGCACGGCGTATCCCATCAGAACCTTGATTTCTTCTTTTCTTGCCTCTGCCTGTCGCCGTTCCGCATCGGCACTGGAGACCTGGATCTTGGCGGACTTGAGTCTGGCTTTCACTGCCTCGAACCGACTGGCCACCTCATCGCCGATCTTCTGGGTGACCGACTTCGTCTTGAGCAGTTCCTGGATACGGTTGTTTTCGGATTCCAGCGCCTTGTATTCGGCCTCGATGCCATTGACCTCTGCGGCCAGTTGCTGCCGCTTGTATTGGATCTGGTCGACTTTCCCCAACTGGGCTTCCAGAAGGTATTTCATCTCCGGCACGGCAATGCCGGCGATTTGCTGACCGGACTTGACCATGTCTCCGATATCGACGCTGATCTCACCCATGTAGCCTTCGACCTTGGGATGGATCTCGGTCTGATGATAGGGAAGAAGCGTGGCGGGCTGTGCGGTGGTTCTCTTGAGCGTGGTCTTGGCGGGTTGAACCGTCTTCACGCTGGCAGCCTGGAGGGCGCAGGCGGTGACGAGAAGGATGCCAATGATCGGCAAGGAATGACTTTTCATAGCGGGAGCCGTCCGGTTTCAGGACGTGATCCCGGTGAGGATGCCGATCATGCTGAACCCGAACGATGTCGATATCCTGAAGATTTCTTCAGGAATGGGTGCCGGCCATCGGAAGAATGATCTGAAAGATGCTTCCTTCTCCTTCCTCGCTGATAAGGTCGATCCGACCGCCATGCTGTTCGATCGACATTTTCGCGATCGCAAGCCCCAGCCCTGCGCCTCCCTCGGACCGCGAGCGTGCATGGTCAATTCGGTAAAATCGCTCGAAGATCTTCTGGTGGTGTTCCGCCGCGATTCCTGGACCTTCGTCGGCAATCTCGATCACGACATCTGGTTTCCGGGTGAAGGATCGCAGCCTGATCGTACCTCCTTCAGGGCTATAGCGGATGGCGTTGTGCAGAAGTCCCATGACCACCTGTCGCATCAGGAGCCGGCCAACGTGGATGCTGATGCCCGGTGCGCAATCGATCTCCACGGCCTGTCCCTTATCCGAGGCCAGCACCTCCACGCTTTCGCAGACGTCGGTCAGCAGATCCGCGGCGACGACACTTTCGCGGTTCATCTCGATCGGTCTTCCTTCGGCGCGGGCAAGGAAAAGCAAGGCGTCGGTCAGGTCATTCAATCTTTGCACCTCCTCGAGCATGCTGCCGATTGTATCGCGTAACGCCTCCGGGTCCTTGGATTCGCGAAGCGCGACTTCGCCTTCGGTTCGCAAGGCGGTCAGCGGCGTCCGTAGCTCATGGGAGGCATCAGCCGTGAATTGTCTCAGTGATGCAAAGGAGTCCTCCAGTCGCTCCAGTGTGTCGTTGAACACGGTTGCCAGTTGGCCCAGTTCGTCATGGGGATTCGGATTGGGTAAGCGACGTCCGAGGGATTCGGATGTGATCTGGCGTGCCTGCTCCGCCATCGCGCCGATGGGTGCCAGCATGCGTCCGGCCATGAGGTTGCCTCCCACGGCAGCAAACAGGGCCATCAACGGTACGCTGAGGGCCAGGCCAGCCATGATCTGACGTAAGGTATGGCGCAATCCGGTCTTGTTGCGAAGCACACGCAACGTCAAGTCCTTCCCTTCGATCCGGGTGTGCCTCACGAGGGTGCGTGCCGGCAGGTCCGGTACCACATCGATGTTGAAGAAGGCCTGCCCGTCACCGTCAGTGGGGCCAGGTGGTTTCGTCACCTCGACACCATGGGTTGGCCAGTGGCTTAGAAGCGATTTCCCATCCGCCCAAACATCAAACCAGGTCTCCGCATAGCCGGGGCTGCTGGGGGAGGCAGGACTGGACTTCTTCCAACGGACACCGCCGGATTCGCTCAGTTCCAGATGGGCATCGATCAGGTCCCAGTCCACCTTCAGTTGCTGGTCCATTTCGGTCTGCATCTGCCGTTCGATCAATACATAGATCAGGGGCATCAGGCCCAGCATGATCACACTCGCCACAAGGGTGAATGATACAGCGAGGCGTATCCTCAGCGAGCAACGTTGCCACCAGTCCTTCATGATGGGGCTCCTTCCCGCAATACAAACCCGACTCCCCTGACGGTCTGGATGAGTTTGGAGTCACCGCTGCCATCAATCTTCTTGCGAAGGTGGGCGAGATGTACGTCGATGACGTTGTCCAGCGGGGTGGCCCGGTTGGGTTCCCGCCATACCTCCTGCGCCAACATCTGCCGTGTCACGACCTGTCCTTCATGACGCATCAGGTAAGCCAGCAGGTCGAATTCACGGGGGGTGAGGACAATCTCTTCTCCGTTTCGCATGGCCCGACGCGTCTGGGTATCCAAGATCAGGTCTGCGACCTGGCGCTTTGTGGGTTCGTCAGGAGTGTAGCGTCGCAACAAGGCGCGGATGCGTGCCAGCATCTCGGCAAAGGCAAAGGGCTTCACCAGGTAGTCGTCGGCTCCGCTGTCGAGTCCGGTCACACGGTCCTCGACCGCATCCCGTGCAGTCAGAAGAAGAACGGGGGTCTTCGTCCCGCGGGAGCGAATTGATTTGAGGATCTCGATCCCGGTTTTTCCGGGAAGCATCCAATCCAGGATCACCAGGTCGAAGGCTTCGGTCTCCAATCGGGTCAAACCCTCATCACCGGTGCTGCACATGGTGGTGACGTAGCCCTCTGATTCCAACCCGCGATGGGTTGCCTTCAGGATCTTTTCGTCGTCTTCGATGATCAGGACCTTCACCGGGGCGACTTTCGACTGTTCCGACTCTCCGGCCAAGTCCGAGTTTTTGATTGCGGATTCAAACCACCATTTTTGACCTGACCTTGGAGGCGTCTGGATGCTTTGCTTCACCGCATGACCTCTCTTTCTCGTATACTTTTCATGGTCCTCTGTCTCTGGGCCTCCCTTGCGTCAGCGGGTGAACGTCCCAATATCCTCTGGATCATCGTCGATGACATGTCGGCCAACTTCTCCTGCTATGGTGAGAAGACCATCCAGACGCCGCATGTGGATCGGTTGGCAGAGCAGGGGGTGAAATTCACCAAGGCTTTCGTCACGGCGCCGGTTTGTTCCACGTGTCGGTCCGCCTTCATTACCGGGATGTATCAGACCAGCATTGGCGCCCATCACCATCGCAGTGGACGGGGCGAAAAGAAGATTCATCTTCCCAAGGAGGTGACACCGGTGCCTGAGCTATTCCAGAAGGCGGGTTACCATACTTCGGTCGGAGGTTGGCCCGGCAGGAAGGGCCGTCTCGGAAAGACCGACTACAACTTTGAATGGAACCCCAAGATGTATGACGGTGCCGACTGGTCGGATCGAAAGGACGGTCAGCCTTTCTTCGCCCAGATCCAGCTGCCGGGTGGAAAGCTGCGTGGTGGGACGCAGGAGGCGGCCGAGAAGTTTGCACAGCGTGCCGAGAAGATCTTCGGCAAGCGCACCAATCCGGAGGATGTCACCCTGGCACCTTACTATCCCCGCGATCCTGTGCTGCTTCATGATTGGGCTTCGTATCTGGACACGGTCCGGGAAACGGATCGAGTCGTGGGTGAGATTCTGGAGAAACTGGAGAAGGATGGCGTCCGCAAGAATACCGTGGTGCTTTTCATGACCGACCACGGGATCAGTCATGCGCGGGGAAAACAGTTCATGTATGACGAGGGACTTCATGTGCCTCTGATCATCGAAGGGCCGGGTATTGAGAAGGGGAAGGTTCGTGACGACCTGGTGGAACACATCGACATCGCCGCACTGTCACTGGGTCTGGCTGGGATCGAGGTGCCCAAGTCGATGGAGGCCCGCGACATCCTGGCGAAGGACTACCAGCCGAGGCAGGCAATCTTTGCGGCCAGGGATCGCTGTGACGAGACCGTGGATCGGCTGCGTGCGGTGCGCACCCAGGATTTCAAATACATCCGGAACTACCTGAACGAACGCCCCCATCTTCAGCCCAATGCCTACAAGGACTACAAGTCCATCTATATCGCCCTGCGCAAGGCCCATGCGGAAGGAAAACTGAATGAGGTGCAGGAACTTCTCTTCGCCCCCAAGCGACCCAAGGAAGAACTCTACGACCTGAAGAGCGATCCCTACGAGATCAACAACCTCGCTGACAAGCCTGAGTTCAAGAAGAAACTGGCGGAGATGCGTCGACGTCTGAACCGCTGGGTCAAGAAGACCGGCGACCAGGGACAGGAGCACGAACCCATCGAGATGTTCAACAGCGACATGCAGGTCTACCTCGACTCACTGGAGAAGAGAAACAAAGACCCAGAGCGCCTCGAGATCATCAAGTCCAATATCGAGCTGATGCGCAAATGGCGTAAGGAAGGGAAGTAGGATTTGAACAGGAGGAAGCAGAGGGAGCAGAGAATCGGAATGTTTCGAAGAGAATGGACTTGATGTAGCCGAAGATGTGAATCGTGGCATTCTGAGCTACTCATTTTTCTCCACGCCTTTGCGGCTCCGTGTGAGTCAATTCCTCTGACGTCGACTTTGGTGAATCTTTTGGGCAGGGTTTTCGTATCCCCAAACATTGCCATGAAAGAACGTTTATCCTTCGCTCTGCTCCTTGTTCTCGTTTCCTTCCTGACTGCCTCAGCTACGGCAGCCCAACGTCCCAACATTGTTGTGCTTTACGCCGATGACCTTGGCTATGGCGATCTGACGATCCAGAATCCGGATTCAAAGATCCCGACACCTCATCTGGACCAGTTGGCGCGGGAGAGCATGCGTTTTACCGATGGGCACTCATCGTCGGGTATCTGCACGCCGAGCCGTTATGCGTTGCTGACCGGACGTCATCACTGGCGGAAGTTCTACGGCATTGTGAATGCGATGGGGGAATCGGTCTTCGACAAGGAGCGGTTGACCTTGCCCGAGATGCTCAAGGAAAAGGGTTATGCCACAGCGGCCATTGGCAAGTGGCACCTGGGCTGGGACTGGAAGGCCCTTCAGAAGAAGAACGCCAAGCAGATCAAGGAAGGGAAGCGGACCTTCTATGGACCAGAGGCCTATGACTGGTCGAAACCCATTCCGGATGGCCCGTTGGCCCATGGGTTCGATCATTACTTCGGCGACACGGTCATCAACTTTCCTCCCTACTGCTGGATCGAGGATGACAAGGTGACGCGGGCGCCGGATGTCCTGATGGACACTTCGAAGTGGCCGAAGATCAAGGAAGGGGGCTGGGAGTGCCGGCCGGGTCCTATGATCTCGGACTGGAATCCCTACGATGTGCTTCCCACGCTGGGCGACAAGGGCGAGGCCTACATCCGCGCTCGGAAAGAGGAGAAGGAACCCTTCTTCCTCTACTTCGCCTTTCCTTCACCTCATGCACCGATCATTCCCAATGACAAGTTCGATGGTCGTTCCGAGGCAGGGCCTTACGGTGACTTTGTGGTCGAGACAGATGATGTCGTTGGCAGGTTGATCAAGGCCCTGAAGGAAACCGGGCAGTGGGACAATACCGTGGTTTTCTTTTCCGCTGACAACGGCCCTGAGAAATATGCCTATGCCCGCGACCAGAAGTTCGGTCATTGGTCGTCATCCCCTTTCCGGGGACTGAAGCGTGACATCTATGAAGGCGGCCATCACGTGCCCTACATGATCAAGTGGCCCGGAATCACCCAGGCAGGGAAGGTGTCCGATGCCCTGGTGTCGCAGATTGATTTCTTTGCCACGGTGGCGGACGCCGTCGGCTATGATTTGCCGGACAATCAGGCAGAGGATTCCCACAACCTGATGCCTTTGCTGAAGGGCGAAAAAAAGTCCGTGCGCACCACACACATCCACAACACCCGGGCCAACTCATTCGCCATCCGCGATGGGGACTGGGTCCTGGTGGCCGACAAGAACGGCTACATGAGTGGTCGCAATGCAGCATGGGAAAAGAAGCATGGCTACAAGGCAGATGATAAAAGCCCAGCCGAACTCTATCACCTCACCGAGGATGTCGGCCAGCGCCACAACGTCGCCTCCGCCCATCCCGATCGAGTGAAGGAAATGAAGGCCCTCCTCACCAAGATCCGCGAACAAGGCCACTCCGCTCCACGGCTCCGCAGATAGGTCGGCCCATCGATTTATCCGCAGATGGCGCAGATGACACAGATAGGAGATTCATCTGCGGAATCTGCGACATCTGTGGATGAGGACCTATTTCAGCCCCTTGAAGTCCCAGGTCTTGTTGCGTTGGCCTGCGGAGTAGCTGATGGACTGGATGTCGACGGGTTCGCTTTGGGCGGGAAGGTAGAGGCGGATGATCTGGACAGCGCCTTTGACGGGGAGGGCAGCCTCGATTTCCTGCCAGCCTTCACCCGCGGGGATCTTGAAGGTGACCTCTTGATCGGGATTGGAGAAGTCTTCCTGGTCTGTGGTCTTCCAGACCAGTTTTCCTTCGCCACCTGACTTGCTGCGCGCTGTCATTTTGAAGGCGATCTTTCCAGAGAACCTTGCTTGAGCCGTTCCCAGAAAGGTGGGGCGGTTTTCACCGGTCACCTGAATGAACCCCGACTTGTTGGAGATCTCACAGAACTTGGGAACGAGTCCGTTGACGGGATCCCTGTTGGCCTGAGGGCGGTTAGTGCGTTCCTGATAGTCAGGATTCGGCTTGGGCTCGAGGGCACCGGTGTCCTTAATGAATTTCGAAATCAGTCCCTCCATTTCCTTCAGCTTGGCTGGGTTCTTCTTGGCGAGGTTGGTGGTTTCGCCGATGTCCTTCTTCAGGTTGTAGAGTTCGCGTGTCTCGGGGTAGCTGGCATGGGGTTCCCATCGCTGGATCAACTTCCAGTCACCGGCACGGACTGAAACCGCGGGGACCAGATGGGGAAACCAGGTAAAGAGGGCCTCGCGTTTGAATTCGCCAGTTCCCCTCAGTACGGGGAGGAAGGACTTACCATCCACAATGTGGTCGCCGGGCAGGGGGATGTTGAGCGCGTCGAGAACGGTGGGATAGAGGTCGATGGGGCCGACGATGGCATCCGTGGTGGTGGCGGGTTTGATCTTGCCGGGCCAACGAACCATCAGGGGCACACGCTGGCCACCTTCATAAATGCGTCCCTTTCCTTCACGGAGGGGATGGTTGTTGGTGGGAGGCTGGTCGCCTGCCCATTTCTTCCAGTCCTGCATGAAGGCCCACTTTGGATGGCCGGGCTTGATGAGGTTCTGTTGCTTGCTGTCCGGAATGTTGCTGTGAGTGTTGCCTCCGTTGTCGGAGTAAAAGATGAAAAGCGTGTTCTCGGTGAGCCGGAGATCGTCGAGCTTCTTCATCACGCGGCCCAGGGAGTCGTCCACACTCTTCAACATGGAAGCCATGATCGCGTTAGACTGTTGACCCCGCGGATCCTTCTTGTCGATGAACTTGCGCGTGTATTCCAGCTTGTGGCCCCAGGGACCATGGACACCGTATTGCCAGAGGTTCAGGTAGAAAGGCTCGTCCTGGTGGGCGTCGATGAACTTGATCGCCTCATCCGTCAGTCGGTCGGTGATGTATTCTCCATCAGGTCCATCGGTGATGTTGCCAACCTTGTTCTGGCCTGTGGGGCGTCCTTCCTTTGACACCCCATAGGGTGAGAAGTAACTCGGCGGTCCCGGATCCGGTGCACAGTGCCAAGTGGTTTCAAAGCCCTGCGTCTCCGGCCAGTGCTCCGGCATGAGTCCAAGGTGCCACTTGCCGAAGTGCCCGGTGCGATAGCCCTGTCCCTTCAGGACCTCGGCAAGCGTGACGAGCTTGGGCTCGAGGTAGTTCTTGCTGTTTGGGTAGATGAACTTCTGCTGGGCCTTGCCCTTGGCGGGATAGGGAGCGAATGGCTTTGCGGCAGGACGATGGCCGCTGGCACTGGTGATGCCATGACGTGAGGAATATTGGCCGGTCAGGATGGAGGCCCTTGCCGGTGAGCAAAGAGGCAGGGCATAGGCATCGGTGAAGCGCATGGAAAGCTTCGATAGCTTCTCCATGTTGGGTGTCTCGTAATATTTTGAGCCGTAGGGTGTGGAGTCCATCCAGCCCATGTCATCCACCAGGAAGAGCACGACATTCGGACGATCCTTGGACGCGGAAAGTGACACCCATGGAAGCAGGAGCATCAACAGAAGTAACCGGGAGATCATGAGCGAAGTATTCGCCCGTCCCGATTCCCCGGTCAATGCGGGAGAAAGGGGCGTGGGGCGTGTGGGGGCGAAGTTGTGTCGCCCCTCCGGGGCTTGGGGTGTTCGTGATTTCATACCGGTGGCTTACGCTCACCGGCTACCGTATCGACGGCCCGCCGGGCCTATTGACATCAGGTCCGCAAGCGGACGAGTTTGGAGATCCGGAGGATTGAAAGAGGGTAGCCGGCGTGCGTGAGCCGCCGGACCAAATGGCTCTTAGACACGAAGAGCCCCGGAGGGGCGATACCATCTCTGGCTACCACAAATATTCGGGGCGGAATTCAATGCTACTCTTCTCCAGAAACTCCACGTATTCCTCTTGGAATGTTTTGACTCGGTGATGTTCACGTTGGTTGCGGATGTATTGTGTCACCTGATCCAGCATTTGCGGACTGACGGTGAAGGCTCCATAACCCTCCTGCCATGCAAAGCTGCGGGAGTAGCCTTCATCGTGAACCCATGACGAGGAGTTGGATTTGATGTCGCGGACGACTTCCGAGATGCACTGATTTGGCTTGAGACCGATCAAGAGATGCACGTGATCTTCGATGCCTCCGATCGAAATGGGTTTTCCGCCGATGTTTCGGATGATTCCACCGAGGTATTTGTGGAGAGTGGATTCCCAATTCCTGGAGATCCGTGGTTCGCGGTCTTTGGTGCTGAAGACAATATGATAGTGCAATGAAGTATGCGTCGATGGCATGAGTCCCCCTTGGTTGGACAAACGAGAACGTAGAAGGAGGTTGGGTGATGGCAAGGGGAAATGTTGTGAGGGTATTGTGTCGCCCCTCCGGGGCTTGGGGTGTTCGTGATTTCATACCGGTGGCTTACGCACACCGGCTACCGTATCGACGGCCCGCCGGGCCTATTGAATTCAGGTCCGCGAGCGGACGAGTTTGGAGATCCGGAGGATTGAAAGAGGTTAGCCGGCGCGCGTAAGCCGCCGGAACAAATGGCCCCTGGAACAAGAAGAGCCCCGGAGGGGCGATACACTACTGACTTTCCAATATTATGGGATGCGCGGGAGCTTATCCCTCCACTCCCGGGGGGGCACCTACGCAGCTATTTCTTCACGACCGAATCCTTGTCGGCGGCGGAAATGCGTTTCAGTTCCTGCATGAGGTGCTGCACCTTTTCAGGATGCTTCTTCGCGAGGTCTGTCTTTTCTGAAATGTCCTCTGTGATGTTGTAGAGGTAGGTCTTCTGCTTTTCGCCTTCGCCGCTGACGATGAGTTTCCAGTCGCCGTTTCGAAGCGATCGATCCTTCCATCGTGTTCCTGCGATGTAGATGGACCTCGGTTTCAATGCCCTCTTCTGAAGCAGCAGCCCTGAGAGATCGGTGCCGTCCCATTTCAAATCCTTCTCCGGCTTGAATCCTGCAAGGGTGCAGAATGTGGGCATCCAGTCGGTGACGACCACGGGGGTATCCTCCTTGCCTTTGGCAATCTTTCCAGGCCATGAGACGATGGTGGGGACGCGTGTCCCACCTTCCCAGATGTTTCCCTTTTGACCACGGAGAGGCAGGTTGTTGCCGACGAGTTTTCCATTGGGGCAATTGTCGTCAGGATACTTGAGGTCATTGTTCTCGGCGGTGGTGCTTCCGTTGTCGCTGGTGAAGATCACCAAGGTGTTGTCCTCTACCCCCTTCTTTTCCAGTGCCTTGAGAACCCTGCCGACACCGTGATCCAGGTGCATGACGCTGGCGGCATAGTGGCGTGGGACATCGCCCTTGATGGAGGCAGGTGCCTTGTCCACCCATTCCTTGGGTTCCTTCAAAGGCAGGTGGATGGCGGTGTAGGGCAGGTAGAGAAAGAAAGGGTTTTCACCACGTTCTCCAATCCACTTCACGGCTTCATCTGTCAGTAGATCGGTGACATGTCCTTCTTCCTCGATGAGTTTTTCATTGCGATGCCAGGTGACGGTCCATGGGCCCTTCTTGTAATGGTGATTCCATGGACTGACTCCACCTGCGAGGGAACCATAGGAATGATCAAAGCCGTAGTGGTTGGGGCCTTCTTCCGGCTTGGAGCCAAGGTGCCATTTTCCAATGAGAGCCGTGTCGTAGCCCTGGCTCTTCAGGGCGCGCGCGACCGTGACGGTTTCCCAGGGCAGGCCCCTTGAATTGGTCGGGGTGGTGATGCCAAAGCGGCTCCAGCAACGCCCGGTAAGGAAACCGGCCCGGGTGGGACTGCAGACAGGGGCCACGTAGTGCTGCGTCAGTTCCAGTCCATCCTTTGCCAGTTTGTCCAGGTGCGGCGTGGGTGCGTTGCCTCCGTGAAAGGCTACATCCGCCCAGCCAAGGTCATCGGCAATGATGAAGACGATGTTGGGTGGTGCTGCGGAACCCGGTAGAAGGCACGCGAGGGATAGAATCAGGCAGAGAAGGAAGCGGTTCATATTGGTTTCGAAATGGGTGGTTCGAACAGGACTTACTTGAGCTTCTTGATCCGGACATTGCGGAACGCGACCTTGCAGCCCTTGCCATGGTCCTGGAAGGCAATGAAACCTTTTCTCCGGCTCATTTCTTCATCGTGATCGGTGACTGTGGCGAAAGGAATGCCGTTGATTTTCTGAATGAGGGTTGGCCCTTCGGCGATGATCTCCATGGTGTTCCACTCATGTTCCTTGAAGTGCGACTGGATCTTCGTGGGATCGCTGACCTGTTTGAAGGTCTTGGAACCATCCTTGGCGAGGGTGACGTTCTGGCCTGCGGTGGCCATGAGGTGGCGCGCCTCCTTCTTGGGATGCTCCTTGTCGAGCAGAGAATGGTGCCAGAGTCCCATCTTGTCCTGGGATGCCACCTCGACTTGGTAGCCAAAGACCTGCCAGTCGCCGAGGTCATCGCTGCGCACCTGGACGCCGGAATTGCCCTTGTCCCAGCGGAACTCGAGCCGAAGGATGAAGTTTGCAGGTTGATCCTTGCGCCAGATCAGCCAGTTTTTCTCCTTGGAGGCACCGGTGCACCAGATTTCACCCTCCTTGACCTCCCACATGCCGGGTTTGGAATCCCAGCCGGTGAGATCCTTGCCGTTGAAGATCGGCTTGAAATCGTCCTCTCCGGCTGTCAGCAGGGATGTAAGAACCGAAAGGGACACCAATACTGCGAGGAAACGGGGCTTCATGGGTCTTTCATAGCAGTTGGACGAGGAACCGCAAAGCTTCAGGAGACTCGAGTCGTGGCCAATAAGGGGCGGGTAATGGCAAGATAAGGTTGGTTTGAAGGGCAATGAGAGCGTCAACGTCCCGTGAACCAAGTTATGTCTAATCCAAATTTAGGTCAGGGTGTCCGTGGTCGTACGGTGGGAAGGGTCTTCCAGGCCCTCCTTCTTGTGTTGGGAACCATGACTTTGCAGGCGTCCTCCGGTGAATCATCAGGGGACGGGCCTTTTCAATGGTTTCCCTTTCTTGCCCCGTTTCATTCCGTCGTGCTTCACCTGCCCATTGGCTTTGTCATCATGGCCTTCATCATGGATCTTTACTCGATGAAGAGGCCGGGCAGGGAGATTCGCAAGTTGATCTCCTTCTGCCTAGGGCTTTGTGCGCTTTCGGCTGTCCTCGCCATCACGCTTGGATTGATGCG
>Ga0181582_10002998_pt1 | contig 13502 bp, 6 predicted proteins | sample 071ome_32_FD_132438 | JGI IMG/M metagenome (GOLD analysis project Ga0181582, IMG submission 132438) | Coastal salt marsh microbial communities from the Groves Creek Marsh, Skidaway Island, Georgia - 071405AT metaG (megahit assembly) | ecosystem: Environmental > Aquatic > Marine > Intertidal zone...
GAGCAATTCAAGAAAATAGTGGAACAAGACGTCACTCACGCAGAAGCTAATCTGCAACTGGGTAAACTTTACTTAAAAACTGAGGATTACCCCGCCGCCAATCGACAGTTTAAGACCTGTCTACCCTTGCTCCCCGAATCGGGCGAGCTCTTCTTCCACCTTGGACTCACTTTCTACAAGACCTCCCAGCCGGAATCTGCGCTAGACTACTTTAAGAAAGCTCTCGATCTGGATGAGGATCTGGACAGTGCCCACTACTACAGTGCTGTAATTTACGCTGAGAAGAATCAGCTCAACCTTGCCATCAATTCCATGAAAGAAGCGATCAGAATTGATGATGAAAATGCCTTGTATCACAAAAAGATGGCTGAGTTCTTTGAAAGAGAGAATGAAACAAATGATGCCATCGAGCATTATGAAAAGGCATTGCAGTTCGATGAGAACCTGCTCGACATCATTTATCGTCTGGGAAATAAGTACAAGCTTGTGGACAACCATGTAGCCATCATTCGCTTGTACGAGAAGGCAGTTAAAAAAGTTCCCAACAACGCCCTTTACTATTTCGAATTGGGAGAAGCCTACAGGAAAGAAAACAAGCTCGACAAGGCCATCAAAGCTTATGAGAGAGCACTCAAACTGAATCCGGAATTCATTGAGGCTATCTACTCTCTGGGTGGAATCTATGAAACCCGTCAACAAACTGCCAAATTGATTCAGCTTTACGAAGATGCAATAGTTACCTACCCAACTAACGTAAAAGCACATTTTGAACTGGGTAAAGCCTATGCGGCCAAAGATCAGAATAAAAAGGCAGTGAAAACCTTTCGCAAGGTTGTTCAACTCGACAGCCAGCACGAAGAAGTCTATGTCTATCTCGGTGACATCTTGTTCGAAACTCAAAACCTCGATCGTGCTCAAAAGAGCTTTGAGAGGGCTTGTAAAATCACTCCGAACAATGCGGAAGCTCATTATAAACTCGCAAAAGTTTATGAAGCCAAGGGCTATAGCGAAGATGCTACCAAGGAATATGAACTCGCCAAGAGCCTTCAGGGGTCGAATGCGGAAATCTATTACAAACTTGGACTTTCCGCCTTCAAGAAGGCTGACTACAAGGAAGCTTTGCTTGAGCTTGAAAAATCACTGGAAATCGATCCAAATGACTCCAAAGTTTATTACCAAATTGGCCTGAACCACTATCATCTTGGAGCATTCCCCGCTGCGATTGACCACTTTAAGAAGGCACAACAGATTCAACCTGACAGCCCGGAAACAGACTTCCAGCTTGCCCGCTCCTACTTCAAGAACAAGGATTTTCAAGAGTCTCTAAAGTTTACGAAAGAACTTATTCATGAGCCAAAATGGGCACGGGAAGCACTTGCATTGCTTGGGGATACTCAAGTGGAGATGGAAGAGGCAGCTAAAGCAGTGGAATCATATAAGGAAGCTCTTTCTTTAGATGATCAGAACCTCGAAGTACTCGAGAAGCTGTCCAATGTTTATCAAAGTCAGGAAAACTGGGAGGAAGCTCTCAATACCTACCTTCGTATTTTGGAGAGACAGCCAGAGAAAACTGCATTGCATGTAATGGTAGGAGATCTTGCTAGCAAGACTGACAAGTATGATACTGCCATTGAGCATTACCAAACGGCCCATCGCATTGAACCTGATAATCTGGGATACGCGATCAAACTTGCTCAAACCTACACTGCAGTAGATCACCATTTGCAAGCCAAGCGCATCTATGAAGAGCTGGTCCAGAACTTCCCCAACAACGTGAATGTACGAATTAAACTGGGTGAAGCCTACAAAGCACTCGAAATGGAATTTGAGGCTATTACCCAGTTTCGTGAAGCATTCAAGCTTGCACCTAAAAACCTGGATGTCTTGTTTGTTCTCGGTACCGATTACTATAAAAAGGGTATCGTCGACAAAGCCCTGGAGCACTTTGAAGCGATCCTTGCGCAAGTACCGCAACATACGGACACCCTGCTCAAGGTTGCCAATATCTATCAGGAAAAGAACCTTCATGAGCAGGCAATTGGCTATCTAAAACGAGTTCTTGAGGTAGAAGCCAGCCATCTGGATGCCCTTGAAAGACTCGAACAGATTTATTTCAAGCAGGAAAATTACACGGACCAGATTGGTGTACTCCTGCAACTCGAAGAGACTCAGCCAGCAAATCTCAAGTACCTGCTCGACATTGCCCATTGTTACTTCCGTTTAATGAATTATGGAAAAACGGAAACCTATGCTCTGAAAATTTTGGATCTGGATGCCACCAATCAAGAAGCCCTGGATCTGATCTGTACCGTATATATCAAACAACAAAACTACAAAAGTGCCATGGGCTATCTGGAGAGAAATCTTCGCAAGAACCCCGAAAATATTCAGCTCTATCTGGACTTGTTTCAAGCCCACTTTCACGTGGGCGAGCTTGAAAAAGCCGGCAAGAACATCACTCAAGCTCTCTCACTGCAGGGAGATAATATTGAAGTCTTGAAAAGTGCTCTTTTTTACTATCGTGAAATCGGGAATTTGAACAAGCAAACGGAGATTTGCAATACACTTCTATCTCTCAATCCTGATGACTTTGCATTCAAGCGTCAGATGGCTCGCCTGTTGATGGAACAGCAGATGTACACTGAAGCCGGGAATTTGATCAATGAATTGCTCATGCACACTCCCAATGACTCAGAGCTTCAAGTGGCCCAAGCCAAGATTATGACACTGCAGGGTTTGCCCAGCAAGGCCGTTATCCAACTTCAACAGGTTCTCGCAACAGATCCAAATAATGCTATGGCTCACTTTGAGCTTGGCCGCACTTATTACGCTCAAAAAGAGTGGAATAAAGCCGTTGTAGAGTTCAAGAAAGCCGTAAATCTGGGAATTGATGACAGCAAAGCCTTTATTGAACTCGGAGAAATTTACGCGCTTCGAGGATTCTTCGAAAACGCTCTCGAGAGCTATCAGAGAGCAGCTACTCTGGACAAGGAGAATATCCAGATCAATATGGAGATTGCAGAGCTTTACTTCAAACTCAATATGCCTGAGAAAGCCCTTCTCGAATATGAAGCTCTACAAGACAAGCAGCCGGCTAACATCAAGATGAACCTTCGACTGGCCCAGGTATACCAAACCAATCGAATGTTTCAAAAAGCAGTGGAACTACTCTCCCACCTACTGGAAGACAATGCCAAGAATGCTGAAATTCTTTTTGAACTTGGAAAGACCTATCTCTATCTCAAAGAAAGAGACACGGCTCAGGAGTACTTCGAGAAAGTTCTCAAGATTGATCCCAAGCATATACGCGCTCAAGTGGAGCTCAGCGTGCTGGAAGCCAAGATTGATCCACAAAAGGCTATTCAGACTCTCAAGCAGATGATTCAGCGATCCCCTACCCGGGATTCCTTTGTCTACCTCAGTCGCGTCTATATTGAAAATAATATGATTGATCAGGCAGTGGCTGAGTTCAAGGTACTGACCAAGACCTACCCGGAGAGCGCTCCTACATGGGCAGAGCTTGGGAAGTTGTACACGGTCCTCTCAAAAACCTATGACGATCCAAAGATTCGTCAGAGTGGGCTGGATGCTCTAAACAAATCTGTCAGCCTTGATGACAATTACTCCCTGGCCTACTTCTACCTTGGAGAGTCCTATCATCTTAGCGATAACCTGGATGCATCCCTGGTAAATCTGAAGAAGGCCTATCAGCTGGATCCACAAAATATCGAGATCAAAGAATTTCTTAACTCTGTGGAAAATCAGAAGATCTCCATTGAAATTCGCTCCAAACTGGATGAAGCCAAAACTTATCTTTCCAGAGGAATGGATCAGAACGCCATTATCGAATATGAGGCTATTTTGGAACTGGATCAGTTTCATTCGGAAGCCAATTACGATCTGGCAAGCATCTACATCAAACAAGAGAATTTTGATCTGGCCAAAACCTACCTCATCAACTCCACCGAAAAGAACAAGGAATTCGTGCAGGCCTTTTTCGATCTGGCCCGCATCTACCGCCAGGAAGAAAATCTTTATCAAGCGGAGCTGGAGCTTATCAAAATCCTGGATTTGCATCCCCAGGATTACGAAGCCAATCTATTGATGGGTATTGTACTGTCCGAAGCTGATGAAGTCCCCGAGTCTGCAATCTATCTCCAAAAAGCTATTGAGATTAACCCAAGCTCTGCCAAGGCTTACTATGAGATGGGGAGGATGTTCTTGCGCATTGGTGAGAAGGACCAAACCAAAGAGTTTTACGAAAAGTGCTACAAGCTGGACTCGTCAATTACCGAAGTCAATGACTTCTTTGTACAGCTGGATCAGGAAGAAACAGCCCAAAAGCTGGAAAACCTGCTCAATCAGGCCAGGGACGCAGAAAGCTCCGAAGAATGGGAACTTGCTCGCGGGTTTTACGAAGACATTCTCTCTTTGCAGCCTTCCCACTTCTATGCAAGATATCGAGCCGGTGATATTAATGAAAGACTCGGACGCTTTTCCGAAGCCTGCTTTGATTATCAGCAAGCTTACAATCAGTATGAAGACAACAAGCACGAATTCCGTGACTTACCTGTAAAACTTGGACTTCTGCTTTCCAAACTTGGTCGCAGAGAGGAAGCAATTCCAGTTCTGGAAGAGGCGATTGAAGTTGAGCCTAATCACGAAGTTCTATACCTCAAACTCCTCACTCAATACAAAGAGTACTTCCTGCAGTCAAAGAATACAGACTTTGAAGGAAGGACTCCCGAGACAATTCTGGGCAGTTTTGATGATCGAACCAATGCAAATCCAAATTCACTGGCAGCCTGGATCTGCCTGGGCTACAGCTATCGTATCAACTTACTCTCAGAAATGGAGCTGGATAAAGGCTTCTCACAGGGTATTGAGGCCTACCAGAAGGCCTATCAGATTGATGCAACCAATGATCATGTTCTCTTCAATCTGGGACTGCTCCATCACTTCACCGGAAAAGTTGCCAAGGCCAAAGAGTACTTAAAGTCACTGGTTCAAATTCAACCGGACCACATCAAAGCCTACAAGAGACTTGCTGTAATCTATGAAGAAAGCAAAGAGTTTGACGAGGCGATCAAAGTCTATAAAAAGCTTATCGATCTCGAACCGGAGAATGGTCTTCACAGAATGGATCTTATCGACCTTTACAAGGTGATCGCAAGTGCTGACAATGACAAGGAAGGAATGTACGCCAAATTTATCAGGGAGTATGAACAATCTGCCAAGAGCAAAGGCGATTGCATGTCTCATTTTGACTTTGGCTACGCCATTCTGACCTTGAATTCCGAGTTTAGTCTCAACGAAGAGTCAAGTTCGCACAGTATCAGTGAATTCAAAAGTGCCGTTGCAGCAGCGCCCAATAATCCATGGGGATATTGGGGTCTTAAGCGAGTCTACAACAAAGAATCCATTGCAGGTAAGCCAAGATACCAGGAAGCTGTCGAGATTTGCCGTAAAGCCCTCGAAATGAGTCCTGATACTCCACAAGCTCATCTTGAACTTGCCAACGCTCTAAACGAAGACCATGAGACCAATCGAAAAGCCGAAGCCATGGAAAACTACAAAAAAGCAGTGCACTTTGACAATGAGTGTACAGAAGCTTACTTCAAGCTTGCTTCCATCTTCAGAATCCGTCAACAGCATGAGGATGCAGTAGAGTATTATCGCCGCGTGATTGAGCTCGATCCGACGACTGAAATGGCAAAAAATGCTCGAAGAAGTCTTGTGCATATTGACAAGTCCAGAGCAGACGCTTAAAACCTATATCGCTTTTTAATCCTTCTGAATCGGGAATCTCTATGCATAAAATACATCTCTCTCATTTAGGCTGTGCCAAGAATATGGTTGATTCTGAGATTTTTCTCTCACATTTTCACGAAATGGGCTTTGAGGAAACCCAGGAGCCCAATGATGCAGACCTTATTCTTGTAAACACCTGTGGCTTCATTGCAAGCGCCAAGGAGCAATCCATTGATACGATCTTTGAAAGCCTGGAGCAAAAGAATGCCAAAGTTGTTGTAGCCGGTTGCCTCTACCAAAGGTACTCCAATCTTCCGGACCAAATGCCAGAAGTTCATGGATGGCTGAATGAAAATAGTTTCTCCGGAGTGAAGAGCCTTGTAGAAAAGCTTGGATTCGAAAAGAAAACACCAAGCTCAAGCATTGATCAATATGGCCGTATATTGCTCGAAAAAAGCTCCCATGCTTACCTGAGAATCAGTGAAGGCTGTGACAAGTCTTGCTCCTTTTGCTCGATACCTGGATTCAAGGGGAAAATGGTTTCCCGCAGCATTGATTCCTTACTCGAAGAAGCTCAGAAGCTACTAGACCAGGGTATTCAGGAAATCAATGTTGTCAGCCAGGACACTTGCAATTACGGAGCCGACATATACGGACCTGCAAAGGGTGGTAAACACTTACGAACATTGATAGAAAAACTCTGTGAACTCGATGTTTTTCGTATCCGTCTACTCTATCTTTATCCTCTATGGCTGGATCAGGAGTTCTATCAAATGATCGCAGACCAGGACAAGGTCTGTAAATATATTGACATGCCATTGCAGCACGCAAGCAAGGATGTTCTCAGAAAGATGAAGCGACCGGGTGATGGAGAAAGGTATCTCAAGGAACTGGCTTTGATCAGAAATATTATACCAGGAGTCACTGTTCGCTCTACTTTTGTTTCAGGCTTTCCCGGGGAGACCGAACAGGATCACGAACAGTTGAAACAGTTTATCGAAGATGCCCACCTGGATTGGATGGGGGTCTTCCCTTATTTTCGGGAAGAAGGAACATCCAGCTTCAATATGAAGAGCCACGTCCACCATGCCACACGGAAAAAACGGGCTAAAGAACTCACGAGCCTGTGGGAAAACCAGTTCTTTCAAAAGCCAAGCCGTGTCAACGAAGTCCACACTGTACTCATTGAAGAGGTAAATGCAGACTATTGCATCGCCAGGACCAGCTTTCAGGCCCCTGAAGTTGATGGCGTGGTCTACTTACCCAAATACAATGGATCGGTAGGAGAAGTCCTTGATGTGAAGGTGACAGCAGACCTTGATTTTGACCTCGAAGCATCTCCAGCGTGAAACGTTTCCCATCTGTAGTGAACTCCTTCTCACCTTATCATCCATTTTTATGATGTTTTTGCCGATTTTTGTATGAATTTCAATGCATAACTGCATAAGAATCCTTGGCGTAGATATTGCAGGTTGCTAGCATGATAGTGTTCCCATCTTTATGTACTGTCGAATGTCACTAAAGACTGGATCAAGACTTGCAAAGTTCGGACAAAAATAGCGACAAAAGAGATATTGGTCTCATTCAACGAGACTTGATTCTTCTATTCGAGCGCAATTTCAGCTTGCTCTGGCAGTATGGCTTCGCCGTCGACAGTTTAAAACTGGCGTTTTGGCTGGTTTATCTGGACAACTGCCTCAGGTTCAGAATCAGTGACGCCTATCCAGCAATCTACAAGCTTCTGAGTGAATCAGACAATCTGGAAGTTGTTGCTGAACAAATCTGCAAGTCCGAGGAACTTCAGTTTCAATGCATCCACTATATAGGGTATTGCCTGACAAACCTGCAGCAGGGAGACAAGTCGAGCGAAGTATTGGAAGAGCTTGAAAACCAGATCAAGGAACTTCACTCCCAATTCATCCATGGACAGCACTTTCAGAATGATCACCCGGAACCAACCATTCCAGCAGATATTCATCTCAAACTGAGGTATTTCAATCCTTATCACCTTTATCGCTGGATTCAGGGAAAGAGATACAACGAAAAAGGAACTTCCCTCTCTATTATTTCAGAGTGGATTCACGATCTCGAAGCAATCTGTGCTCTAGCCTGGGAAATCCATTCGAAAAAGTTGCCTTTACGATCGGGGAGAGGATCTTTCAAGACATTAACACCAATTGGAGCTCGAAAAGCGATCGCCGTTGAGGATCTGGAATCTCTCAAACAGTGTCTGAGTGTTCCAGCCAAGAGACTTCGCAGACCTGCAGTTCATAACGAGAGTTTTCTTGCTGTTCTTAACCTGATTTTAGATTTAGACGTGGATGGTTTGTATCAGAATTTAGAGCGGTTTCAGGAACTTCATCGACTCATGAACTATATTCAGAAGGAGCAGTACAAGGAACACTTGTTCCTGAATCCATTCAGAATCGGAGCCGAACTTCTTCCTGAACCAACAGGTGTACCTCTCGAACTTAGCCGCGTCAAATCCATTCGGATTGTAGAAGCTATGGAAGCCAATCGTGCAAAAGGGGGTCAAGGTGGACTAAGCTATCTACTCAATGGCCTGTCTGGAGCCATGAACCTGCTTTATTCACTTCGACCTGAGGAGATTCAAAAGCGATTTGTAGACTGGAGTCATGGCAGTAAAAATCAGCTAGATCGTCTTTTAGAGCAGATCAAGGGACTGCAAGCCAGTGATTTGCAAAGACTATTCAAGAAGAGCCCTGAAGAAGTGGGGCTTGATGACCTGGATGACCCAACAAACAGTCAAACAAACAAACATACAAACTGGGGTATTGAGCTTGCAGACGGAATCCCTGGAGGAAGTGGTGCATCAGGAGCGAACAGGAATGAGCTCCTCAAGTTACGACAGCAACTGGTTGAAGAGAAGAAGAGTACGGATCTCAAGTTTAAGTTCCCCACAAACTCACCATTAAACTGTTTCGAAGAGGGAATTCAGAAGTTCGACGAGGAAAAAGTCATTGATCAGGATTTACTGAAAAATACTATGGACGGTGATAGCTGGAAAACCAACCCCAAGGGAACCAGCAATCTTTGCCGGGGAATCCTTCTGGCTTCGGGCCAGCCAAATCTTCAACAACTGGCAACCAGTGACCAGCTTGACGAACTTTGCACCCAGGCTGCAACCACAGAACGTAAGGAACTCATTTCTGAATTGATCAAAACCTGCGAACACATCAGTTCCAACATGAGCCCAGAGCAGATGGAACAGATCAATAAAGCCATCAAAGCAACTCCTGACGCCCGCGAAGTGATCCATGAAGAGTGTTGTAAGCAAGAAGCCGATCGGATCATTCAGCAGGAGGAATGGCACAATCTACCCAAGAAGGATAAACTGAAGCTCTCCAAACTGGCCAACGAGAAACATGTGTTGGAAATTGCCGAACAAACAATAGACCAGTTCCTGAAACAGGATCATTTGAGCGAGAGGGATATACAAAGAATGAGCTTCATCACTCTGCGCGTCATGGATCGATTGATTCGATACCTGGAGCAACAGACTCTCGATGATGAGCACATGGTACTGCTTGATAAGGTAAAACTCATCAATGAACATCATTCGGACTCCCTTACAGGAAAAATAGCCAATGTCGATCAGGGCTTCATTCTTGAGTGTCAAATATGGCTACTAAACATCTGTCGCTACATCCACGACAAAGACAACCAACACTACCTTTCCCTTGTGAAGGAGGTCGAAAGTTTGTTTGTAACTGTTTGGAAGAAAGTAGAAGAACAGTTGAGCCTCGGCGTTGCTGTTCAATGGAAATCAAAATCTCAAACACTGAGTTCTAAAGCATAACTTGCAATGAGCAATTCTAAAACTGACACGGGCATTGATTCCGAAGAACTGCACACTGGGGAAATCGACACAAATAGTCCTGGAGATCTGCAACGCAAAAGGGAAAGTGAGATTGAACTAGCCTTGAATTTACATCTCGAAGAAAACGCAGCAGGGAAGGGGACCGAAGAAAACTCCGGCCTTGATACCTTTGAAGTCCCAAAGTTGAGCCCGGAAGAATTTGCCCAACTCCTCAAGCAAAAGTCCATGACATCGGAATCAACACCCAATTCCGGGAATTTACCCAAGTCTTCAGGACCCAGGCTCAATTCTCTTACCAGATACAATAGCGAAGCACCCACAAGCCAATACAGCGACCACTCGGAAGCACAGGGTATGGATTATGTTAACCTGATCAATGTTCGCACCAACCGGCAAATAGACAGCAGTTTGAGAAATCTGCGATGGCAGATCAATTCCGACGAACTGCTCAAAGAGCTAGTTCAAGGTGAATTCGTACTATCCGATGAGAATGTCATTCAACTCATTCTCCTGCATTACTTTGAACCCGGATCCAGCACAAGTTCATTACAAGGTTTTTTGGCGAGTCGAATAGGGAATGTATCAGATTCTTTAAAACAGGCCACAGAAAGGCTCCAGGAGATTCTGATGAATTTCACAAACTACTGACTCAACCTGTCCAACTCTTCTCACCCTAAGCACAATCTCAACTGTTCGCGCCCGTCTTTAGAAAATGGTCGTTTAGCGATGAACATTGGACTGAACAAGCCTCAAAGAGTGACCTAAAGCCACTTTTTCACCGGGATACACGCCCACAGAAGCCCACTACAGTCACTCCTGAGCAAACCGAGTCGAAAATACACTTGCAAGCACTCGCATACTCGTGTTAAAACGAGGTTTATGGATAACGATCACAACGTTTCGAATGCACCAGAAACAAGCCTCAACCATGTCATGCTATTAGCGGAAGTCTCTCAGACATTGAAGATCAAAGAGAACTCTATCCGCTACCACATGAGGAAACTTCCTGAGATTTTTCAGCACATCCCTAGAGATCGTTACAATCGATTTCTTTTCGTTAAAAACGATTTGGAGATTATTAAAAACGTTCATTCACTAAAGAAAAGGGGGTTGAAGTATCCTGAGATCCGCGAAGAACTCCTTCACGTGGAGCAAAGGAAACCAATGATTGAGGATCAGGTCCATAGTCTGAGTGCAACTCCACTGGTATCTGAAGTAAGTCGAAATTCGCAACACAGCACAAACAATCTCCATAGTGAACAGTACAAACAATTAATCCAACAACAAAGGACCCTTCAGGAAAGGCTTGCCAAAACTCAGGAAAAACAGGACAAACTACAGAAGATCAACGAACTTCTTTATGAGAAGAACATTGCACTTAGTAAGGAAGTGGAAGACCTAAAGACTGAACTCTCTAACGCGCTACAAAGCATTCGCTCAATTGAAGAAAACCATAACTCCAGACAAACGGAAATTGACTCACTCGAGGAGCGAGTAGCTCTTCTCGTAGATATCCACACAAAGATGATGCTGGAAAACTGACCCACCAAACTAACCCGAGTATCATCCTTTGAACTTCTGGGTGATTCGGTCAGTAGACCAACCCCCTCAAATTGAGCTCAATTCACAAGTGATAAGCCAAAGCAATATTTCAACTAGACCTTGAGAAAACAGGACGAGACCAATGCAGCAAAACAGGCCGCAATCTATCCGGTGGATTATGTTAACCAAAGGCTATTGCATCAAATCCATACACCTGGTACATAGACAGCAGGCCGTCAGATGTACATAAGAACGCACTTGTACATAGATACAGACAGCTTTGTCTTACAAGCCTCAACTACCTGATCATTCAGGGCAGGCATAGACACCTCGAAAAATCGCCACCCCAGAGCAATCCTTGAAACTCAACCCAACAGCCCACGATCATAGCTCGAACAAATAAAACAGTTCTTCGAACAGTTAACTAGCTATCCATTTTATACGAACAAACAAGTTTTCAAAATTGCTTGTTTGCATGTTTGTTTCACAATGTTATTCTTTTAGCTCTCAGCTCCGAAGGTCTCATTAAGAGTGGAGCGCCCATTTCACTATGAAAACAGTCTCAATAAAATTATGAGTCAAAACAAGGAAGAAAAAACCTATGTAACCGTCAAGGAAGCCTGCTTCCTACTAGGCTGCGGTCGCACCAAAATCTACACCTACTACCTAAAGAACGATCTTCTGAATGTAGCCAAGAAAGTTGGCAACAGAACTCTGTTCTTAAAGCGTGATGTAGATGAACTTGTTAGACTCGAGGATCAACAGGAAGCCCGCGAAGAAATTCAAAAGCCACTGACTATAACCCTTGAAGATGGACACCAGGGAAAACTACTTATCAATAGAGAACCTCCCACCCCAGACCAAAGTTATCATAATCCAGATAGCGGTAGCGTAGGTCCCATTGAAATAAAGAGCGATCAACCCAAAGCACCAAAATTTTATCGTCCCCCGGCAAGCAATATAAATCACGGTGAAAATACTTTGGTTACAGACTACATCAGTGAACTCAAATCCAGAATTCACGAGCTCGAACAAAACTTGAGCGAGAAGGATGACATCCTCTCCAAACTTCAGGACAAGCTAATCAACAGTATCCCCAAGATTGAGTATAGCCAAAAAATTGAGTTCCTTGAAGAACAACACAAACAACTGGAAGATAAACTGGAAACCAAATCCAAATCTCTCGAACAGTCTGAACAAACAGTTCATGAACTACAAAGTCAGACAGACCGACTAGATCAAATCCGCATCGAGCAGGATTTACAGAATGAAGCCCTCAGTCAAAAATTTCAGAAGAGCTTGGAGATCGCCCTCAGTTTTCAGGAAAACATGCGCAAGCAGGAGCAGGAACTTCAAGAAATCCGATCCGTGGAAACCAAGCTCAGGCAAGCCAAGTCCGAGCTCAATTCTTGCGGCCTGTTCGACTTTTCAATCAAGCGTAATTTGAAAAGCAAAATCCAAAAACTCGAGCAGCAACTACAAAAGCTGCTCAACAAGTAGAGTAAACCCGCATCTAGAGCGGCCGGATCGATTTTAAGCGATTTGTGGCGCTTTTGAGTCTTTTTGACACCTTAGGACCTTAATCCCGAATTTAAGCGTTTAAATTTTAACCGTTTTTACACTTTTCTATCTTTTCTGAAGAAAACCAGAGGATACCCCACAAGCATTTCAAGACTTGGAGGCCAATACCCCAACAAGCAATTGAGATAATTGGGTGGAGCACTCTAAGTGCTGAGTAATACCCAGATCTAGAATTACCCACATTCTATTTATTGAATATTGATAATTCTAACAAAGTTAATCTCGCTTAATTCTTAATCAACCCCAAGCAGCAAAACTGCTGATACGAAGCTCAACCGATGCAAGACTCTACCAAGGACTCACACACCAAGGCCTCATTGACTAAGAATGTGAACTCAATACCAAGAGGACCACAAGTCAAATCCTGATCTGAATCTAATCTCCCAACCAAGTCGCATCACAACTTAAACCTACAATACAATAGACTAAGCTCAAAATCCTCAGTCAATCGCGTACCCAGGGAATGAGACTACAATTGAGAAAATGGATTCGCAGCACATTTCATACTTGATAAACCTGAGAATTCGATCACCTCAAGAAGAGTTCCAACAGAACTGCGACCAACAACTATATACTCCAAAATCCATCCAAGCAGACTCTTAACACAGAGATCCATTCAAGCAGACTTTTTCCTCTGAGATCCATACAGGCTTTTAACTCAGAAACTCCGCTCCAGTAAATTCTCCCCAAAACAGAACAGTTTCTCGATTAATCAGGGACATCCAAAAATCTTAAGACATAGCCACAAACCAGAACTTCTCATTTCAAAGTGCCTACACAAAATGGA
>Ga0181582_10002999_pt1 | contig 13500 bp, 6 predicted proteins | sample 071ome_32_FD_132438 | JGI IMG/M metagenome (GOLD analysis project Ga0181582, IMG submission 132438) | Coastal salt marsh microbial communities from the Groves Creek Marsh, Skidaway Island, Georgia - 071405AT metaG (megahit assembly) | ecosystem: Environmental > Aquatic > Marine > Intertidal zone...
CCCTGGCCGCCTAGTTCCCGCACTGACTCATCAACACCCGGCACTGGCTCCACCATGTGACCGGCCGCCCGGCACTGGCTCCACCATGTGACCGGCCGCCACCGACTCACCAACTGTCCTCGTCGGAGTCCTCCTTCTTCGCCTTGAAGGTGTATTCCCGGGCCACGTTGGCGCCGCCCCTGCCCCTTCGGGCACCCCTACCTCCCTCGATGATGTTGCTCGTGTCCACGGCATCCCCCGAGAGGTTGTCCATCACCTCAAAGTCCTCGTCCACGAGGGCGTCGAGGTCGTCGTCGTCCGTCTCGTCGTCCCCCTTGGTCTTCCTCTTCTTCTTCGGGGGCTTGGAAGGCCCCGCCCCGGACTTCTTCTTCTTCTTGTCCTCCTCCTCCTCGCTCTCGTCGCTGTCCTCCTCGTCGTCGCTACCCTCGTCGTCGTCCGTGTACTCCTCGGACCCGGTCTCCTCCTCCTCGGACTCCTCTTCCTTCTTCGTCTTCTTCGTGGGCTTCTCTTCCTTCTTAGAGGGCGCGGCGGCACCCTGAGAAGACGAGCGGGGGGGCGCGGGGCTAGTGGGGGCCAGGGACGGAGGCTGGGCAACTCACGCCCCCGTCCGAGGCGCGTCCAGGCAGGTCGCACGCGGCTCGTCCTACAGTGCAGCGATCAACCGCCGAAGAAATGCAGCTTCGTTCCCCGGGAATCAATCGGATCTTCCTGGGGCCGCGAAAAGAGCAGCAAACGCGGGGGGGCGGGGGGGCGGGTAATCATTGCGCGGCCCCCCGCTCACCTCCGCGGCCTTCTTGGCCTCCTCCTTCTTGATCTCCTCGCCCATTGCTACGTGATCTGCGCCGCAAGACTCACAGCGTGAGTGAATCAGTCACGAGAGCGCCGGGGAAGGGCACCCATCTGCGAAGGGCAGGCCGGGGATGCACAGTTTTGGGGCTTGGCGCCAACTCACCGGGTTCTGCGTTTACGGATCTATGTCAAGTATGCGGGGCAGGAGTGAGGCACTTTGGCTCTCGGCTGGACGTGGGCACAGTCATGAAGTCGCCTCGGCTCGCGACACCAAGTCAGGCCCCGCCAAAGCAGCGCGGGCTGACCTGGTTGGTCTCGCTGCAAGTTGTGCCCCCCCGCTCGACCTGGCGTGGCGGTTTGAGGCGCGCGTCGGCCGCCGCCATCGTGTCTACTTCCGTCAAGTTGCGGGAGCTCGCGCAAGTGGCTGGGCCCCGCACCAACGCCCGCACGCCGCGGCAGGACGCGAGGGCCTCGGAGGGTCCAGGGAACGTTGGCCATGGCGGACGCCCCAGAGGGCGGCGCTTCCTCGGGCGCAGGGCTTCCGAATGAGATTGAAACAGCGGATACTTGTGTCGGCATCTCGCCGGACGCCTTCAAGGGGGGAGATTTCGACGTTGACGCCTACATCAACGTGACCTTCCCCGACGAGAAATCCCTCGCGGGCCTGGACGATGTCCTGGCGGCCGTGCGGCGACAGGTGAGCAGCGCAGGGCGTGTCACTGGGGGTACTCCGTCCGAAGAGATAGTGATAGCGCGTTGCCATGACCTCGTCCGCGAGATGTGCGCAGCTGCCGTGCCGGAGCAGCCATCCCTTCGGACCCGACCCACGCTCCGGCCCCCGCACCTGCAGATGGCCCGCGTGGACGACAACATCCTCAACGCGGTCCGTCGCCACGGAGGGGGCGGGGTCGCCGCGGCGGAGAGGGGCGTAACTGACGCCGAGGCGGCCGTGGAGGACCTCCTCGGGCAGGTGGCGGAGATCGAGCGCCGTGCCGAGGCAAGCGAGTGCATGGTGGAGGAGATTTGCAAGGGCATCCGGAGGCTTGACACGGCCAAGCGGAACCTGACCGACGCCATCACGTCACTGCGGAAGCTCGCGATGCTGGTGACCACATCAGACCGCCTCCAGGCCGTCGCGGAGCGGAGGGAGTACCACGAGGCCGCCAACTTGCTCCAGGCGACGGGCCTGCTCCTCGACCACTTCAAGCGCTTTGACGGCATCCCCAAGATCGCCGAGCTGAGGGGGCGGTTCTCGGCCATCTCGGCGTTGCTCCGGCAGATGGTCCTCGATGACTTCCGCCGTTTAGGGGCCGGAAAGACGGCCGCGGACGAGGAAACGCTGCGGCAGCTCGGGGAGGCCATCGCAGCGGTGGAGGCCATGGGACCCGCCGTGCGGCAGGAGCTGGTGGCTCTCGTTTGCGACCGCGAGGTCAGCGCTTACACGCAGATCTACGGCACCGCCGGTCCCGGGGGCAAGATCGACAATGTCTCCAAGCGTCTTGACTTCATTCGCGCCCAGCTGATGGGGAAGGGTGCGCAGTGGGCCCTCTTCCCGCCCAGCTGGCACGTCACCGAGCTGCTTGGACGCATGCTCTGCAACATCACGAGGGCGCAGCTCTCGGAGATGCTGGACCTTCAGCGGGCATCCTTGCAGCCTGCCCAGGTGGTCTCCGCGCTCAAGCAGACGCTCGCCTTCGAGGCAGAGCTGACGCGACACTTCTCCTCTGCGGCAGACCCGCGGGGGCCCAGTGAGCGGGGGAGTGGGGCGCCGAGGGAGACGTCGCACATGAGTGCCGACGCCCGGGCAGTCAAGGACAAGTACGTCCAGGCGAGCGGCGTCGACGCCGCGGCGGAGCAGGCGGCCAGCGCGGGCGGCGACTTCCGGGGCCTAATCTCCGGGTGCTTCGAGGAGCACTTGGGAGGTTACGTAGAGATGGAGCGCTCAGAGCTCCTGGCGGAGATCGACTCCCTGCTGGCCAAGGAGACGTGGGAGCCAGAGCAAGGGGCGGAGGGAGTGCTGGGATCCGCGGACCAGCTCTTCAGCACTATCAAAGACAGCCTCCGGAGGAGCCAGTCAATGCTCCGGGGCAGCGGGCTTGCCATGATGCACGGGGTGTACTCCGAGGTGCTGCAGGTGTACGGCAAGCGGATGGGGGAGAAGCTGCCTAAGACGCAGTCAGGGATGTCGCTTGCGGAGGGCATTCCGCGCACGACGGTGGACAACTCGTCCTGGCACGTCAAGATCGATGCAGCAGTTCTGCGAGTGTGCTGCGCTGTCGCAAACACGGCCGAATACTGCCAGGACACCGCCGGCGGGCTGGCGGACGCTGTAAAGCGGATCATCGAGCAGCAGGACAAGGAGAGGGCCAGCTCGAAGCATGAGGGAGCGTCCAAGACGGCGGCCACCGGTTCCGACCGTGTGGACGCGTCGTCCACCCAGGACGTGTTCTTCGACCTCAAGGGCGCGGCGCTGGCCTCCGTCGTGCTTGCTATGGACACCCGGCTCGAGGGGGCCCTGGTGGACCTGATGAAGATGCCCTGGGCGTCGGTCGAGGAGGTCGGGGACCACAGCGCGTGGGTGAGCAGGGTGCACAAGGAGATCTCAGAGGTCGCGGGGGTGGTAGGGGAGGTCCTGGGCGAGGACGACCTCACGTGGGTGTGCGACCGCCTCGTATCGTCCTTCGTGCCGCGGCTGGAAGAGGCCATTGGGCGGTGCCGCAAAGCTTCCGAGGCTGGGATCCAGCAGATGCTCCTGGACGTCCAGGCAGCGAAGGGGGCCCTGATGGAGGTCCCGGAGCTGGCGGGAGTGGACGCTGGGGGCGGGTACGCCCGGCTGCTCGGGCGGGAGGTGAGCCGAGTCGAGGCCATCCTCAAGGCCGCCCTGGCCCCCACGAACGGGCTTGTGGGGACGTTCCTCGCGTTCGTGCCCGGCGGGTCGGGCGACGAGCTGATGCGGGTGGTGGGGCTCAAGGGGCTTAAGGGCGCTGAGCTGGCCGAGGTGAAGCGCGAATTCGAGAGGCAGACGGGTCAGGCGCTGGAGGAGGCGCAGGGGAACACCGGAAGCGCCCTCATGGAGCGGTGGCAGCAGGCCCAGGCCAAGTGGACGACCACGTTGGAGCGGAACAAGCTGGGGGGGGGCGGGGGGGCGGCGGGTCCCATCGCGAAGGATGCTTGGAAGAGGTTCTTCACTGGCACAAGTTAAGCATTCAAAGGATTCTTACAGTCTTGCAGCTAACGTAGACGTGCTTGCCCCGGAGGCTGCACGTCTATGCCGTTCTGATGTCCACTAACGCAAGGAACGCAACACAGAGACACCCAGGGTCGGTGCGTCTACCAGAGGTGGGTGAAGCCCTTGAGCCCGCGGGGGATCATCTCTGGCACGAACATCCTGAGCACGGACCAGGTAGACGGCGACACGCCCAGGTAGACGAAGCGGCCGATCTGGTGGCAGCGCTCGGGCATGGCGTCCATCCAGGCACGGCAGTACTTGATGCGCTGCTCCTCGCGGGGGAGGTTGTTGATGACCCAGGGGACAATCTCCATCATCTTCTTGGCATCAGTGGTCTCCCAGATCTTGCGTACCAGCGTCTTGGCCAGGGCCAGGGGGATATTCTTCCGGATGAGCTGCTGGATGTTGTACTCCTCGTTGTCCAGGTGCGGCAGGGTGACCTCAAAGCAGTCATGTACGGCCTTGCCGAGGCCCTTGCCGGACTTGAGGCTGGTCTCGAGGGCGCCAAGGCGCTTGTGGAGCTCCTCGTGCTCTGACTCGTACGCGGCTTGGGCCCCGGGAAGGATGTTGTCGAGCTCCTTGAAGATGATGTCGTCCTCGTGCCGGCTGTGCTCCCACATCAGCATGGCAAAGATCCGCACCTCGACCTGGAGCTCCTCGTACGCCGCGGAACGGGTGCCGGCCTTTTCGGCGGCTGCGGCGAGGGCCTTGAGGCGCTGCTCGGCGCCGCGGATGGCGTCGTGGGTGAGCTTCATGACGGCCAGGGGGCTGTAGGGCTGGAGTGAGACGAACAGCTTCCCACGGTACACTTCGGTGAAGGTGTAAAGGAGGAACATGGCGCTCAGGAGGCACGAGAGGTAGATGAAGGCGTAGGCAAGCATCTCGGAGAAGAGCGAACGCTGGCCCATGACATTCAGGCTGTTGTGGTAGCGGACCACGGCGACAGCGACGGCCGAGATGGAGAACCCGCCGGCCCAGTAGTCGGCGGTCCACTTGCCGCGGATCAGCCACCCGTCCATCACCGTGAGGCAAAGGATGATGAAGAGGGCGACGGACGCGAAGACGGAGAGCTTGGACAGGGTGCCAAGGAAGGTGCCGGTGAGAGCGTCGAGGGCCGGGGACAGGATGGCGAAGAAGGCCACCCAGATGAAGGCACCCAGGCGGCGGGCGTCATCCCCGTGGGCCTGGAAGAGGAAGGCCTGGAAGGACAGGGGCATGACGAGGAGGGCAGCCATGACTGCCGTCGCGAAAAAGAAGGCACCGGACTCGGCGTAGGCATTGTCTGACTCGGCAACGTCCTCGATCGTCTCCACAGCGGCCGCAGCAACAGTGCTGATGAGAAGGCCGAGGGGGGCAATGAGCCACGAGGGGCTAACGTGGTCGATGTTGGTGCGGTTGGAGAACCACTTGGCCACGCGAGTAAAGGCGACGAGGGCCGTCAAGGCTGACCCGATCCAGTAGAGGACGCGGGCGAGGTCCTCGGCACCCGCAAAGACGGTGCCGTTCGTGGTCATCAGGTCGGTGTCGATGAGGGCCGCGAAGAGGGTGAGCGTCATGGGAGCGAGGGCGAAGTAGTTGCCCCTCTCCAGACAGTCGAGGTCGGTGACGTACTTCTTCGGGTACATGACCAGGCGCAGGGCCGACAGGAGGGCGAGGACGCACCACGCCACAACAGCCATGACGAACACAACGTGCCAGACCGTGTTGCTGACGTTGAGGTCGGAGGGGCTCTCCGATGCAACCTTGAGAGCCAGGGCGCAGGCGGCCAGAGAGAGGGGGATCATGAAGAACACAGGCTTGCAGTGCCGGATGGGGTCGAAGTTGTCCAGGCGGAACTCCTCCACCTTGGTCTTGTACTTGACATCCACGGGGGAGCTGGCGTGGCCCTCGATGGTGTACGACTTGGTCTCGGGCTTGATGGCGTCCGGGTGCTTGAGGTTCCCGTACACCCAGGCGGACTCGGTGGCGAGCTTCTCGTTGATGTGCACGGTGTAGATGCTGTCCTTGACGATCCCGAGGTAGATCAGGATGGAGAAGATCCAGCACCCGCAGCACCAGTCGGCGAAGCCCTCGAGGCCGGCAAACAGGGCCAGGATGAAGAGGAACGCGCTGCCGACGTACTGCACCGCTTCGTTGTGGATGAAGAAGAAGACGCTCGCGGAGAGGGTCATGAAGGTGCCGATGAAGATGGCGAACTGCTTCGAGGGCCCGGGCTTGAACTTCGGCTTGATGCGGGCGCAGACCAGCTGGGCCACAACGCCCACGAGGGACGCCTTGGACCCGCCGAAGAGCCTGGCGGCGTAGTCCAGGCAGAAGATCAGGGTGGCGTACGAAACCCAGTCGTAGCCGACCGCCTCGTCCGCGCCCACGTCGTTCTTGAGCAGCCCGAAGACGCCAAGGACGAGGGCAATGACGCTGCTGAGCGCCCCGCCCACCCTCACAGCATGCACATCGACCGAGTGCGGGAAGCGGAAGAGGGCAGGGAGGTACACCTCCTTGGCCGAGCCGAAGGGGGCGTAGACGTCGCCCATCGCCGCGGTGGACGCCCCGTAGGCGCCCGCCTCGATGAGGCAGCCGGTCAGCAGGCCCTGGCGGTCGAGGTCCATGACCTCCTCGCACCCGCCGATGAAACGACCCCCGAAGAAGACGGCGGGGAAGGTGGCGTGGCCACCGGTGATCTCCTTCAGCGACTCGCGAGTGCTGGGGCCGAACGTGTCGAACCGGTGGGCCGTGTACTCAATTTCCCTCTCCCGAAGGAGACGCTCGGTCTCGGCGCAGAAGGAGCAACCCTTCTTGACGAAGACGACGACGCGTTCCGCGTCGATAGCGGCCTGAACGTCGCTGACTGAGCCACTCATATTGAATCGAACTGCGTTAAAAAAAACCGTCCGTCCGTTGATGGGTCCGGGGGCTTGCGGGCTGGGTCCCGGGGGGGGGGGTTCCGTCAACCATCCTTGCCGAGGTCATTTACTGCGTTGCTATAGATCATAACACGCAAAACGCGGAAAATCGCCCCACATTCCCGTATCAAACGCTATTGTGCAAGATGATCGGCCTTCGGAGCGAGGGACCGGATTCAGCTTGTCAACCGACCTTGTCGGGGTCGCGAAAAAGATGCGCGGGGCCACTCAGCGGAATGCTGGACCTCAACGACTAACACGTCATTGTTATTGACGATGGTACTCACATGTTCTTGAAGCGGGGGAAACCTCGACCTGAGGAACAATGTCACTTGATGCCTTCCGACGGAGACCCTTCACAGTTTGCGGATTGCCCTTGTCGGAGATTCTGTTGTCGCGAAAGACCATACGTTTGCTGGATATGGCACAGATAGCCCGGTTCTCCAACCAGCAGGCGCAGAGGGGCCCTCGAGATGATTTTCCCGTCGGTCGTCAGGCGTGGAGATACAACACCACGGGAAGATCGTGTTGCCGTTCGGGCACGAGAAAAAAATCGGAGAGTGCGAGGACCTGGCCGTGCTGTTGGGAGGTCCGGTGAGGTCTCCGGACGTTTTACTCTGGGGGCCCCAGGGGCGACCCCAGTCAGACGCGTAGCATCCGGCCAAGCGGCCCCGGGGCCCGGGCCGCGGGGCCCGCGCCCGCCTCCGCCCCCCTGCCGCGGGGATCGCCTGGTGCGGGCCGGGCGGCGCCGTTGTATCTCGACTCTTCCGTTGAAGAAGGGTTGCGTGCGGGTCGGACGGCGCACTGACCCCAACGAGACCTCCCGCCCCAGGGTGGGGACATGGGCCTCGGAGGCGGCCTACCGACAGCAGGCCTACTGCCCCGGGACGGCGCAGGCGGTCGCGCGCCACGGGGGATGTCCGCCGACGCCTAGAAGGACACGTCTGCATATGGCGGACCCCCTGGACGTGGTCGCTCAGGCGACGGGATCACGGCCGACGGTACCACCCTCGGGGCCGACAACGCTGTCGGCGCCGCCCTCCTCGACGCGCCCGCGGACGCCAAGCTGTCCCCGGGCGCGAATGTCTCTGCACCGTGGACGAAGAGACCGGCATGGCAGGCGCCTTTGAGCACGATGGCTCCGTGATCACGGGGCGCACCCTCCTCAACCTCGACCCGGCAAGCCACCCATGCCGACCCCGTCAGTGGTGGACCGTGACCGTTGGCAGACGAGAGGAAGGCTGGTCGGTCTCCCGCCCCCCCTCTCGGGAGTGGTCCCGGTGTCCAAAGGGCACGTCGAGGGCGTCCTTACGTGTGCAAATCGCGCACACCCGGTCGAGAGTGCCCCCCGAGCCTGCCCCGAGAGTGCCCAACCTGCTCTGAACACTGCGAGGGCTCTCCCCGCTCGGTTCGCGCCATGTTTTTGACGCGCAGCGAATATGACCGCGGCGTGAATACGTTCTCGCCAGAGGGGCGGATCTTCCAGGTCGAGTACGCCATCGAGGCAATCAAGGTGCCCCCCCCCCCCCCACCCTTCGCCCCCCACCGTCTAGAGTGCGCTTGGGGCCCGGAGGCGCCGGGATCTGACTCGCGACTTCCCCCCGGGCATTCTGGTGACCTAGATACGCGGCATGGCCCCGAATATTGCGTCGTATAAGCTCCTTTCATGCCCAGACCGCAGATCCCCGGTTGCCCCCCCCAAACGACCCCCTGCCCTCGCTCTCCCCCGCCCCCCCTCGTGTCCCCGAGCTGATTCGAGAGATCGAACCCCCCTCTGTGTGTGCAGCTTGGGTCTACCGCCATCGGCGTGCGGACGAGCGAGGGCGTGGTGCTTTGCGTGGAGAAGCGCATCACGTCCCCCCTGCTCGAGCCCAAGTCGATCGAGAAGGTGATGGAGGTGGACGAGCACATCGGGGCGGCCATGTCCGGCCTCAACGCGGACGCGCGGACACTGATCGAGCACGCCCGGACCGAGTGCCAGAACCACCGGTTCACGTACAACGAGCCCCTCGGGATCGAGTCGTGCGCCCAGTCCCTCTGCGACGTCGCCCTCAACTTCGGGGAGGACGGCCAGTCGAGCGGGATGAGCCGGCCGTTCGGCGTCGCGCTGCTGCTCGCCGGGTGGGACGACAAGGGCCCCGTGCTCTACCAGACGGACCCCTCCGGCACGTTCGTGCGGTACGAGGCCAAGGCCGTGGGGAGCGGGAGCGAGGGTGCGCAGAACGCCCTCCAGGAGCAGTACAAGCCCGACATGAGCCTGAAGGAGGCCGAGGTGCTGGCGCTTTCCGTGCTCAAGCAGGTGATGGAGGAGAAGGTCACCCGGGCCAACGTGGACATCGCCACTGTGGCCCCGAAGTACCACCTCTACTCGGAGGACGAGGTCCAGGCCGTCATCGACCGCCTCTAGGCCCCGCGGAACCTCGCTTAAACGCGCCAGGCCCCTCACATCCCCGGCGCTCCCCCCCGGTCCGACTCCCGCGCCGCGCGCCCCGCCCTGGCGGTGGCGGACCCGAAACCGACCCCCCCGTCGAGCATCGCCCCAAACATGTCCCTCCGCGACGGCCGCGACCCCCGCGATGCCCCGCTCAGCGTGCTCCGCCGACTCGCGCCGCTCCCAAGGAGCACCGTCTGGCTTGAGGACACTGCCGCCGCCAGAGGGGACAGAGTCTTGGCAGAGGCCGACGTGTAGCTGACCCCGGGGGCCCGGGCGGTGTTCAGCGCCTCGAGGACCGCCACCCCGGCCCGCTCCGCATCCGGGGACGGCCCCGTCGGTCCCCCGTCCGTCGCCCCGCTAGCACCCCGCGCCGCACCGCGGGGGGGGTCTGGCGCGACCGCGGCTGCGCCCGAGCGCGCCTCGCCCGGCCGTGCCGCGTCAGGTCCCGTCAGCTCCCAGATCAGGCCCCTGTCCGTCACCTCTGGCGACGGTTGGGGGCTCCTGCCGGGCGTGAGCCGCCCAGTCTGGACGCCCAGGAGCGGGTTCGAGGCCCCGCGGGAGGGGGGCACAGGGGACAAGCTGGAGCGCGACGTCCCCTTGCTCGGGGGCGCCGCCTGGGGGAGCAGCCCGAAGCCCGTGTGGCTCCACGCCAGCTGCCGCCGCTTCGTGAGCTCCGCAGCCGTCAGGGCCGACGGTGCCTTGGCCGGCTGGCGCCCGCGCCCGCCGCCCACGCCGGGCGACAGGGCGGGCAGGTGCCCCCTGGCCGTAGGGCCGCTCACCATGAGGGCGTCGGCCACCCCGGCCGGGCGGCGGGGGACGGAGCGCGGGGCCCCGATGCTCGGGAGGGCGGGCGGCGGGCTCGCGGGCTGCCCCGAAGACGCCAGGCAGGCGGCCTCCTCCGCATCCTCCCCGGCGGCGAAGGAGATGGAGCGCTTGCGCCCCAGCCTCCGCGGCGCTGGCTGGAGGGCCAGCGCCTTGGCGCCCTCGCTCCCCGTGGCGGACTGGGCAGGGCGCCGGGGGGCATTGAGGTGCCTCTGAGAGGGGCGCCCCCCGCTGCTCCGCCTCGGTGCGCGCGAGTCGTGCAGGGCCGGCTCCTCGAACGTGGCGCTCGCGATCACCTCGTCGACCTTCTCCCGGACCTGCGCCTCCGCGCTCCGCAGGTCGGCGTCCACGTCGGCGACGGCCGCCCGGCCCTTGGCCCTCTTGAGGTGGCGCAGCTGGGCGAGGCGCTCGCGCTCCTTGACCATCTCCGCCAGGCGCGCCTTCTCGGCCTGCGCCGCGACGCGGCGGCACTGCTCGACCTCCCGCTCGGCCGCCCGGGCGGCCTCCCTGCGGGTCGCCTCGGCGGCCGCCACCTGCGCCTCGACGTGGGCGTTGACCCGGCGGCGGCGGCATGCCCGCCCGGCCAGCCAGCGCCGGGCGTACGTCTGGATGACGGTGGCGGCCATGCCCTCCACCTCCTGTTGCAGGAGCATCGCCGAGTACTTGTTCTTGAGCGCCGCGTCCTCCCGCGCCATCTGGCCCAGCCAGCGGTCGAGCTTGTCCTCGCGGGCCCGGCGGCGCTCGGCCATGGTCAGGCGCATCAGCTGCTCGTGGGCCTCGGCGTTGACCGACGCCTCCATGGCCATCTGGTAGGCCTGCCCGGCGAACTTGGAGTGCGCGGTGCTCCCGTCCTCCTCCTCGTAGATGTCCTCCAGGGAGCTCAGGAGCTGCTGCTTGGTCTGACGGAAGCGGCTCGAGGCGACCGTGAGGAAGGACGACACCTTGGTCCGCGCCCGAGACCAGCCCCCGGTGGACCTGAGGGGAGAGGCCGTGGCGACGCTCGCGGCGTCCCCGTGGTCCACCGTCGAGGCCCCGAGCGTCGAGGCCCCGAGTGTCGAGGGCACCTGCGACGCGCTGCCGTTCCGCCGGTGCTGCGCCCGCTGCGCCTTGCCCACCTCGAGCAGCTTGTTGTACGTGTCCTCGAAGCCCGCCTCCTTGATGTCCCGGAGCGTCGGGCCCCTCGCCACCTCGGCCTGCCCGGGCGTCATCGTCTCCTGCCTGGCGTAGAGGGCCCGCTCCCGCTGTGGGTCTGCCTGGGCAATCAGGTCCGTCTCGCGGAGAGCCCCCGAGAGCCCGGCCGCCATGCTCACGTCCTCCAGCTCCCCCACGATGGACCCGGCCGACGAGGCGTCCGACGGCGTCGCCCCCGCCTGGCGCAGACCCCCGCGCCCGAAGCTGAAGCCCATAAAGTACGACACGTCCATGCTCCCCCCCGCGCCCTCCCGCTCCAGCGCCCGGGGGTTGTCCTGCTTGTACATCCACAGCTCGTCGCTCCCCCCCCCCGGCTCCCGGTGGCCCGGCCCGGCCCCGTCCCCCACGGCCCCGGCGCCGCGGCCCCGGGGGGCCTGGTGCACGGCGCCGGCGGGGTTGAGCCGGGCCGTGCCGCTGCCCACCCCGTCCCCGGGGTCAGGCGAGCCCCGCGCCTCGAGGGCCAGGGAGCTGTGGCGGCTGCGGAACTCGCGCGAGTCCCAAGAGTCCAGGGGGGGGGGCTCGAGGGTCTCCCCCGTGGCGTCGCGGATGACCCGGCGCACCGCGCCGCTGTCCGCCCTCTCGACCGCGCCCTCGGGGGCTCTCTCCGCCGCCCGGGCGAGGTCGGCGGCCACCTGGGGGTCCACCCACTGGGCCGGGGCCAGGTAGTCGTGGGGGAGGGCGGCCTTGTCCTGGCTCAGGCCCATGGCGGCGACGGGACACGGGGGGGGGGTCGCCGGGTCCGCCGCCGGCGCGGGGGTGGCCCGGCTCGGCGCTGCGGGGGGCAGCGGGGCCGAGCTGGCGGCGTCAGCCCCCGACGCGAAGCGGGACTTCCTTTTCGGGGCGGGGTCGGCCGCGCCAGCGGCCCCCGCGCCGATCCCGTCCTCCGGCAACTTGGAGTTGGACCTGGACAGCCCGCCCAAGGCGCTCGAGAGGCGCTGGACGATGGACCCAATGCCACGGCTCAGGGTCCTCATGAGCGAACCCCTGCGGCCCGCGCGGCCGGCCTGCGATCGGGGGGAGGCGCCGCTGGATCGTCGTTTGTACCTCATAGACGCCGACAAGACCGGACAGTCGGCCATCAGGGGCCGCGCCAGCGAAATAGCGATACGGAGGGGATTCGCCGGCAAGGGTGTCCCACGAGCATCGGGGTGGTGTGTGTGGGGGGGGAGGGACGCACCCTCCCCTTGCCGCCGTCCTCGTCCCCATCGCCTGGCTGCCAGGACGCGTGTGCCGACGCGGGGAAGGTGGATCCGTCATCCTCGCCGTCCACGGCGACGGAGGTGAAGGGCGCGACTGCAGCGAGGGGGGCGGTCAACGGTGCGATTAATGCGCGTTCTGAGAGCGGGAGCGCCCTGTCGCTAGGTCACGGAGCATAGAATGTACGATACTGGGTCTTCGAAGCACACATCAATCTCGTAATGCGCGCCCCGGAGACACTCGACCGCGCGGTGGCCAAGGCGGGAACACCACGGGTCCGGACCGCTGCGACGACGCGCCGGCAGTGAATCGCCCCTCACCTCCGCTGAGGACGTCGTCAAAGTCCGTTGCGCCGCGTTCTTTCCCCATCTTTGCGAGTGGGCGGGTTCTGAGAGAGGTCGGTCCGGGAAAGAATCAAGGCTGGGGGGGCCGAACGCAGAAAGACAGCGCTCGTCACGGAAGGAGGCTCGCTCTGTTGAAATGATGCTCCGCGGGGCCAAATCGATTGATATAATTGCGTAAATGGCGCCACGACAGCACTAATCTCTTTCAGATCGTCGAATTGAGCGCCTCTAATGCCAAGAGCGCTTGTCGAAACGCGTAGGGTGCGGTGCGGGAGGCAGGCGAAACGCGCAGTGCTTCAAGCAGCGAAGTGGTGCCGACATGTACGAGTCGACGCACACGTATCAGGGGCGCGGCGGGCCGCGATCCGGGGCGCCAGGCCTCACGGGCGGAGCCCGGCGACTGGCATGGTGCCACGTCGCTGCCACGTGGCACCCCGGCTGCGAGGCCGCCGGGCGTGCGCCATACCAAGCGAGAGCCTACTGGGAGCCAGAGCGGTCATCTCCCGCGGCGGCACCCCCGTCGGCCTCCGCCGCGGCCCGGCCCTCGCCCCCGCCCTCTGGCACGTCCCCGCCCTCCCCGGCGGGTCGCCCCCC
>Ga0181582_10003006_pt1 | contig 13486 bp, 13 predicted proteins | sample 071ome_32_FD_132438 | JGI IMG/M metagenome (GOLD analysis project Ga0181582, IMG submission 132438) | Coastal salt marsh microbial communities from the Groves Creek Marsh, Skidaway Island, Georgia - 071405AT metaG (megahit assembly) | ecosystem: Environmental > Aquatic > Marine > Intertidal...
ACCGTCCAGCGGCCATCGATCAATTAGAGTCAGTCGGGGCCCAGATCGATGTTCCCGTTTACGCTGATCGGGATTGCAAAGACGTCCCGAAGATCGGCCAATCTGGACTCGATATCGCGATAAAAGGCGGCAAGGACTTGATCATTTTCGACACAGCGGGTCGCCTGCAGATCGATGAACCGCTTATCGAGGAGATCAAGGAGCTAAAGGCCCGCATCGAACCTGACGAAGTTATCCTGGTTGCGGATGGGGCCATTGGCCAAGAGGCCGTCAATGTTGCCAAAGCATTTCACGAAGCAGTGGAGCTGACCGGTATCGCCATGACCAAACTAGATGGCGACGCTCGAGGAGGGGCCGCTCTCTCCATGAAGCAGATCACCGGTGTTCCGATCAAATTCTCGGGTACTGGAGAAAAACTGGAAGACTTCGAACTGTTCCATCCAGACCGAATGGCTTCGCGGATCCTCGGCATGGGGGACGTCGTTTCGCTTGTCGAGAAAGCCCAAGAAAGCATAGACGAGAAACAGGCCGCCAAAATGGCGGACCGGATGATGGCTTCGGATTTCAATTTCGAAGACATGCTAAATCAGTTTCGCCAAGTAAAAAAACTGGGATCCATGCAATCGATAATGGGCATGATGCCTGGCATGAGCGGGATGAAGATCGATGATAAGGCGGAGAATCAAATGAAACAGTCGGAGGCAATCATACTTTCGATGACCCCACAAGAACGCCATGCCCCAAACATTTTGAATGCCAGCCGCCGAAATCGTATTGCCAAAGGATCAGGCGTCAAAATCAGCCAAGTCAACCAACTCATCAAGCAGCACATACAGATGAAGAAGATGATGAAGAAAATGAGTGGTGGCGGCAAAATGAAAAAGATGATGAAGCAGATGAAGGCTCGGGGAATGGATCCATCGAAGATGCCTCAATTGTCGGCCGATTCAGGCGACCTCGGTTCTGGGCTAGGCGGCTTCAAAGGGAAGCTACCATTTTAATTTTTTGTGACTAGTTCGCCAGAAGGGGTCTCTCTCCGCTACTTTACGGGCTGGTCAGAATCCGCTTGGTCTTTCTTGCCGCGTATAAGCTCCATCGCTTTCACAATAGCTGCTTGCATTTGCGAGCCCGAGAAATTGGCAGAACGCCCCGCGTCCCCGGCTGTCGTCCGACGGTCGTACTGCCCAGACATGAATTCCTGATCGTTGCGCGTTGTCACCATCATGTCGTAAGCAGCTTCCGGATCGAACTCCGCAATACGCTGCAGCCTTCGACGCGGTTTGGGGTCCAAACGCTCGACAAGATCTCGCTGTAACTGGATGTCCGCCCCCCCCACATCGAGGGTTTTAAGCGTCACCAAATCTAGCTCTTCGGCATTCAAATGAGCAGGAAGGCCTTCGTTCAGCTTATCATTCTGCGTCTTCGCCTCCTTGTAGAGCTTGCGAATTTCCGTTGCATCAAAAACGGACGTCCGGCGCAATTTCGCGCTGTCGATCGAAACAGGTTCCCCCTTGGGCTCTTCCTTAGCAACAAGCGGCTGCTCTCCTATTCGAAGCTGCTTTCCATCCTCCTGGCCGAGAAGAGTGAAATTGCCAATACCGAAAGCTAAACTTACGAGGAAAACTAATGGGTGCAGACTCATGGCAAAAACGGACTTATTTTGAGCTACTATACCAGCAAGGGAGCGGTTTGCGAATCAAAAATCAAAGAGCCTCTAGCTCGTTTCTGACCAACTCTAGCTTAGAAAGATCCTTGATGCCCGGCGATTCCTCAATACCGCTGTTCAGATCGATTCGTTTGGCACCGGTTTCAGACAGAGCCTCCCTTACATTATCCGGCCCCAAACCCCCAGCTAGAATCCAAGTCTTTTCTGGATACTCTCTGGAAAGTCGGGCGAATTCGCCCCAATCGCCTATCTTGCCTGTCCCTCCGTACACCCCCTTCTTGTAGGCATCCAATAGCCAAGTACCAGCCAACTCAAGAGCGTCCTCATCAAATCGATCATGGGGAGCGATCCTTGGGGCCAGCCAAAGCCTATCCGGACCCAAAAACTTCGACCATTCCCTCAGCTGCGAACGCGAGGTCTCCAACGCAGAATAGTGTAACTGAAAGTAATCCATTCCCAGAGCTTGCAAGTCGGCGATCATCTTTACGTCGGGCGCAACCGCTATCGCTACTTTTGGCAAATGCGGCAGTGCTCCCGCTATCGATCGGTAGTCTTCATATGACAGGAAGCGGGGCGATTCCTTGAAGAAATTGAATCCCAAGTAGTCCACTCCCAAAGTCGCCGCATCCATCGCGTCGCTCAAACGAGTTAATCCGCATACCTTGATTTCGATTCCGTTAATCATAGGAAATCAGGAAAAGGCGTTGAGGGAATCAATAACATAGTCGATTTCTGGATCGGTCAATTCTGGGACGATCGGCAAGCTGAGACAATGCTTCGCCAGTTTCTCCGCTTCCGGAAAATCCCCCGGACCATAGCCTAGGCTCGCGAAGCAAGGCTGCAGATGCAGCGGATACGGGTACACGATATCAGTCCCAATTCCTTTTTCGGAAAGATAAGACCTCAATCGATCGCGCTCAGGGTGCTGCACGGTGAACATGTGGAAGACAGACCTGCCCCATTCCGGCTCCTGAGGGAGTATTCCACCATCGAGTTGAATGCTTTTAAAATACCTATCTGCGATTTCCATACGCCTCGCCGTATTGGCCTTCAAGTACGGAAGCTTTACGTTGAGGGCCGCCGCCTGCAGGCCCTCCATCCGGTTGTTGTATCCTACGAAATGATTCAGGTACCGCTCCTTCGATCCATGGGCTCGAAGTATGGCTACTTTGTCTAGCAGATCATCGTCATTCGAGCTGACGCACCCGCCTTCACCCAAGCCACCAAGGTTTTTTGTCGGATAAAATGAGAATGCGCCGGCATCGCCAATCTCTCCCACCGGCTTCTCTTTGTATCGAGCCAAATGGGCTTGAGCGGCGTCTTCCACTACTTTGGCCCCCGACAGGTCGGCAATGGCTTGAATCGCGTCCATATCTGCTGACTGTCCAAACAGGTGCGTCGCTACGATCGCTTTCGTATTACTGGTCAACCTACTTTCGATGCTCTTGGGGTCAATCGTATAGGTCTTTGGATCGATATCCGCGAATACGAGCTGGGCCCCAACGTATTTCGCCAGCCATGCGCTGGCTACAAAGGTGAAGGCTGGCACGATGACCTCGTCGCCCGGCCCTAGATCCAATGCGCAGGCAATCAAATGCAACGCTTCCGTGCCGCTGCCCACCCCGACGACGCGAGACAATCCCTGGACGGTAGCGAAACCAGACTCGAAACTCGAAACCTCCGAGCCCAAGCAAAATTCTCCGTGGTCCAGCGTTCTGGCGAATGCGTCCAGCAACTCGCCCCGAATGGGATCGTGAGCTCTATCGAGAGCTATAAATGGTACTTTCATTTTAATGGGAGCCTTTTCCGAATTGCTGCTCTATGATTTCCACCAAGCTTTCGAGGCTTGCCTCCTTGGCTTGATAGTCGATTGGCATGCCCAGCTTTGACATAGTTGATGTAGTGATCGGACCAATGCTGACCGTTTTAGGGCGGTCGGCACCGTCTTCTAAGACAAGGTCTTTTGCTTGGTCCACAAAAGATTGCACTCCAGAGGAACTGGTAAAAATGATAGCGTCCGCTCCCCGGACTCGAAATTCTTTAGCAGCTGGATCGCCTGACAAGTCGGTGGGCGCTGTCTTATACACCTCAAAACGATCCACAATCGCCCGGGCTTCTTCCAATTTCGAAGACAAAACTTCTCGGCCAAGATTTCCAGTGACAATAAGAACTTTGGCGCTATCCAAACTTCCCGTCCCCACCAGCGCTTCCGCTAAACTTTCCGCATTCGCTTCTTTCGGTATCAGATCTGTAGATACATAATATCTCTTTATCTCTTCGGCCGTCGCTTTTCCTACGGCGGCGATTTTAAGAAATCCGAGTGAACGAATATCGTCGAAAGTCTCGAAAAAGGCTTCGAAAAAGTAGCGCACTCCGTTTGGGCTGGAAAATACGATCCAATCGTAGGAGGCAATCCCGGCGAAAACATCGTCCATCGTATCCTCGTCGACATGCTTGGTGATCGATATCAGCGGCAACCCCAGCACCTCTGCGCCTCGCTTCTCCAACATTTCGCTCAACTCGCTAGCCTGCCCCTTGCTCCTGGTCACCACGAACCGCCGCCCTTGCAGGGGCTTTTCTTCAAACCATGATATCTTTTCTCCCATAACTGCGTTTTCTCCTACCAAAATCACTGCGGGAGAATTGAGACAGAATCCCTCGGCATCTTCAACTACCGTATTCAGCCGGCTTCGACAAATTCTCTGTCTGCCAAGCGTCGCCCATTCTACGCAAACGACAGGCATGTCCGGGTCGAACCCGGCTTCCATCAATTTTCCGACGATGGGCTCTAGATTACCCACACCCATGTAGATGCAAAGCGTGGCATTCCGCCTAGGCAATCCATGCCAGTCGACCATGGATACCTCTTTCTCCGGATCCTCGTGGCCCGTCACGAAAACCACCGTTGAGTTTACGCCTCTTTGCGTTATAGGCGTTCCACTGTATGCAGCCGCTCCCAATGCCGCCGTCACGCCAGGGATCACTTCAAAAGCAACTCCATTTTCCTTGAGGAAAAGCGCTTCTTCCCCACCTCTTCCGAAGACGAAGGGATCGCCGCCTTTCAAACGGACAATCTCTTTGCCTTCTCTGGCCTTTTCAACGAGAATCTCCTGAATGGATCTCTGCTGCACAGCCAACCCGCCCGACTGCTTGCCCACGTAAATCAACTCGCAATCCGGCGAAGCCAAAGCTAGAACTGCCGGATGAATCAGGGAATCGAATACCAAAGCCTGGCAACGTTCCAACAATTCCTTCGCCCGAACTGTCAGCAAACCCGGATTCCCCGGCCCCGCCCCAATTAGCCGAACAATACCTTCAGGCATCGCCCAACTCGAGTTGCCGAATTAGCTGCTCCGCTATCTCGTAGGGTTTTTCACTGGCATAACGGAAGGGAATCGTTCGCTTCTCGTAGCCACAGTCTTTGTGATATATCCTGAGGGTATCGTCGGCGTAGTTCACAGCGAAAGCTACTTGGCACCCCCCACCAAGCCTTTCCATAAAGGCCCTTTCCAATCGAACGGCCACTGCAGTGGAACTGTGCAATGCCGCTTGGTAGCGCGAAACATCCTCATTGCGGCATTGTATCGCTACTGCTGCCTGCCCCACAGCCGGCACACATTCGTCCAACGACAATGTCTTGAAGCTAACGCCTTGCCAACTTTCGATCCCCAACCGTTTGAGCCCAGCAGCCGCCAATACTGTCGCATCCGCGTACCCATTGGCGATCTTGTCAAGTCGCGTATCCACGTTTCCCCTAATTTCAATAAAATCAGCTTGTGGATACAGAAACCTTAACTGAATTCTTCGACGAGGGCTTCCTGTCGCAATTCGAGCTGGTTCGCCAACGCCATTTCTAACTACAAGCACATCTTCAGGCGACTCCCGGGGAAGGAATCCAGCTATTGCCAATCCCTCTGGCATCTCTGAAGGCAAGTCTTTCGCGCTGTGAACCGCCAGATCCGCCCGACTATCGAGCAACGCATCTTCGAGTTCTTTCGTAAACAGGCCTTTGCCTCCCTTTTCCTCCAAGGACCATTCTCGACGCCGATCTCCAGTAGTAACCATCTTTTCTATACGAAACTCTAATCCGGGCATAGCCACGCGAAAAGAGGCGATCGCCAGCTCGGCCTGAGCCAAAGCGAGAGGGCTCTTTCTCGATGCGATTACAATTTCTTGGGAAGGCTTTACCATAGCCAGCGTCGCAGGCTTAGAAGCCCGCCATCAAAATGGGTGTTCTGAAAGAAGCTAACGATGCATCGCCAGGTTTCCCGTGCGCCCTAGCTCGAGGATGCCGAATTTCTCAATCAGACTTAGGAAGGCGGTAATCTTGCCCTCGTCGCCAGTGAGCTCCGCCACTAGATCCTCGTGCTGGACATTAATTATCTTGGCCCGAAACAGCTCGCAAATCTGAATGAGTTCAGACCTGTTTTCAGCATTGGCCTTCACCTTCACCAGAATAAGCTCTCGAGAGACAGCTTGGCCGCGCTTAAAATCGTGTACTTCGATCACGTTGATCAGCTTTTTCAACTGCTTAGTTATCTGGTCCAGCACGGCGTCGTCACCCCTCACTACGGCAGTGACTCGAGATATTTTTGGATCGTGAGTAGGAGCCACATTCAATGTGTGGATATTGAACCCTCGACCGCTGAATAAGCCCGAGATCCGGGCCAAAACGCCGAATTTGTTTTCTACGAGTACTGAGATAGTATGCCTCATTTTGGGTGCCATTTTATATTGAAGCGGCCCTTTTAGACCTACGCCCCACAGCATGCAAGTGGGATTTGTCGATGCTTCGCATAGAAATTTCATCGATTCTCCGTCTACCGCGTTTCCCACATTTTTCCTTGCCATGGCCAATTGAATTGGGCCTTATTTCCAGCCTTTGCCAAAGCGCGGGTAGCTCAGTTGGTTAGAGCAACTGGTTTACACCCAGTAGGTCGTAGGTTCGAGTCCTATCCCGCGCACCAGACTAAGTTCCTGTATACCAATAAAATAGGATTACTTGCATAGACGATCCGTTGTCTAAACTTTGACAACACAGGAATAACGTTCCACTAAAACTCTTCCGTGAACGTTTTACCCAAGGTAGGGGTCCAGCTTATCTGAACGGTATTAAGTACCACAACCGAACAGAAGATCCGCATTTTGCGGGAGGCTGAAAGAAGCGACAAGACGATCCTGGACGTCTGGCGCGAGCAGCAGATCAGCGAGCAGACCTTCCACCGCTGGAAGAAGGAGTTTGGCATGATGGAGGTCGATCAGGCCAAGCAGCTCAAGGAGCTTCAGAAGGAGAACGCTCGCCTTAAGCGAATGCTCGCCGAGTACACTCGGGAATATCTATGCATCCATGTTGATCGCCGGATCAACGCTTGCAAGTTCAGGCGTATCGTGTCCGCGTTGATAGGGCGGCATGGAGCGCCTGAACACATCCGCAGCGACAACGGTTCTGAGTTCATCGAACGCGGGCTGCGCCGCTGGCTTGCCGAGAAGAAGATTAAAGCGCTCTACATCGAACCGGGAAGCCCTTGGCAGAACGGATACGTCGAGAGCTTCAACGCTCGCTTCCGGGAGGAATGCCTCAACCGCTAAAAGCTCTGGACTCTAACCGAGGCTCGGGTGGTAATCGAGGACTGGCGATGGAAGTACAACCACATACGTCCCCATCGCTCGTTGGGCTATGTTACTCCATTGGAGTTCTCCCAGGAGCTGCCAGAGGAAAGCGAACCGAACCAATGTTGGGCCTCCAGTCGGCCTACGGCCTCCTTGCATCCCAACATTGACAAACTATATAACCTTAACCACGACGTCAACAGACCCAGGCTAACGAAAGCGATGGCTCATTTCGGGTAACTCGACCAGCGCGAGCGCGTAGGCAGACAAAAAACTTACACACCGGCATCAATGCTATCCTCAAAGAGGGAGGGCAGCAAGCAAAGCAGTTTGACGAAGCTATTCGGCCCTTTCCACGGACTCGAGGTTTACCAAAACAATCTGTTTTGCTTATCGAGGGGCCACAGGACTAGCCTCGCCTCGATTTCTCAAAGGATCTCCTAATTCGATTTCCGCGGAATCGAGGCTGAAAAAATAGTAACGGCGGCCGATCCGGTCGTACAGCTCGTTGTACTGGATATTGCCGTCATAAAGATAGAGAATTCCCGTTACGCTGGCGTAGCTGCTAACTTGCGGAAACGAGTAACGCCTATTGTTAGGCGGGTTTTCCAGCAAGTAGAAAACTCGTCCCGTAATGACGATCCCCGGAGCATTGAAAGCGTCTCTATGGAAGACCCCTTCGACTTTAGCCTTCTGGCCGATCAACGCTCCCAAATCCGCTTCGCTCACATAGGGCCCGATTTCCGTCTGGGCCTGAAGAGCGGATGCCAGAGCGAGGGACAGCCATCCATGGACAGCGAGAAAAAGAGCCCGCTGAATTCTCTGGCGCCCTTGCTGGTCAACAATCTTCTCATTCCTTATCAACCTCATTGGCTAAAAACTGGATAGAACACATACAAAACGAAATGCCGACAATCACTCAAGCAAGCATTCAGCGATTTGGATGGCATTGAGAGCCGCCCCCTTCCAGAGCTGATCTCCAACTACCCAAAAGCTCAATCCATTGTCGAAAGCCAAACCTTTCCGAATGCGACCTACTCCACAGTTTTCCCGGTTGGCGAAATCAAGCGGCATTGGATACGATAGTGTGTCCGGATCGTCCACCAAATCGATTCCCTTGGCCGAGTTTATCGCGGATCGCGCTTCCTCTACGTCAACGGGTTCAGCAAACTCCGCATCCACCGATACTGAATGCGAACGCATCACCGGGATACGAACACAGGTACAGGCTGTAATCAGCTTAGGAAGGTCCATTATCTTGCGACTTTCATTCACCATTTTCATCTCCTCCTTCGTGTAGCCGTTCTCCAAAAAGGCATCCACATGGGGCAGAGCATTCATAGCTATTTGGTAAGGATAGGCTTGCACGCTTAGGGGCTCGCCGCGCGAGAGTTGCCCCATTTGCCTTTCCAACTCTTCCATCGCCGCTACGCCGCTCCCGCTAACTGCCTGATAAGTGGATGCAACCATCCGCTTCAATCCGAAGCGCTGGTGAAGCGGGTAAGTGGCCATCAACGTAATGGCAGTTGTGCAGTTAGGGTTGGCGATAATTCCTCGGTGCTCTTTAGCCGCTTCCGCGTTAATTTCCGGGACAACCAGGGGCACATCGGGATCCATTCGAAAGGCCGAGCTATTATCAATCGCGACTGCCCCAGCTTTGGCAGCCGCGGGGCAAAGCGCTTTGGAAAGCTCTCCACTTGCGCAAAAGATGGCAAAATCCAGTCCCTCAAAAGCTCCTTCATTCGCTTCCTCAACAGTGTGCGTCTCTCCGAAAGCATCGATCTGCTTGCCGACCGAGCGGCTGGAAGCCAAAAGCCTTAATTCGGAGACCGGAAAGTTCCGCTTTTCCAATAGCCCTAGCAATTCAGACCCAACCGCTCCGGTGGCCCCCACGATCCCTACTTTATACGCCATTGAAATGCATCCTCACAAATATTGTTATCGCTTTACTCCTACAGCTTGCCTCAGACCGAATCTCGAATTTAGATCCCGAAACCGCTCACTCGCTTCCAATTTAATTGCAATCAGAAATGCTTTCCGAATTACAAGAGCGCTACACGCATAAGGCCCGATCTCTGAATATCAAGCCCACAACGCTACAGCTGTTCGTTTCCATCGAGCGGCAAACCTGCTGGCTGGTTCACGACGAAGAACCGCTCATTCGAACTTTCCGAGTGTCCACCGGAAAAAAACCGCCTTCGAACCAAGAAGGCTCTAATGGGACGCCTATTGGCCTGCACTGCATTGGGGAGAAGATTGGAGCGGGGAATCGCGTCGGAACGGTTTTCAAGGGAAGAGTTCCCCTAGGGAAAACCTATGCCGAACTCGATGCGAAGGATCGCGAAGCCAATTTGATCACCACCCGCATTCTTCGGTTATCCGGCCTGGAGCCCGGATACAATTTGGGATCGGGATGCGACAGCTATGGTCGCTACATCTATTTCCATGGAACGAACCACGAGGACAAGATCGGCGAGCCCGCCAGCGGCGGATGCATCCAGCTTCTCAACACGGAAATGGTCGAATTTTTCGAGCTAGTCGATGAGGGTGACCACGTATATATTTCCTAGCGATGCCACCTTCCCTTCTTTTAGGGAGATCGGGAATTGAAAACGAATGTTTGAACGATCGAGTCGATCCAATCAGGTATTCAGCCAACTATGATCTCGCCCAACGATGGAGCCGAAAGCCGCTACTCCCCGAAGATATTAGAATCTCTCGTTTCCCGAGTATTTGAACCATCCGGCTGGCTGCAAACTGCCTTGGATCTAGAGCATAGGCCAGAACAGGCGGAAATGGCTCGAGCCGCCAGCGAATCGATGTCGCAAGATACCCCGTTGATTTTCGAGGCAGGCACAGGCGTGGGAAAAAGCCTCGCCTATCTGATTCCTGGGATCATCCACTCCACCGAAAGCAGACGCCCGTGTATCGTTTCTTCCAACACAATTTCGCTTCAGGAGCAAATTGAGGAGAAGGATTTGGCTATTTGCCGACGTCTATTCAAAACGATTCCCGAACTCGAACCGTACTCAGAATTTAAATCTGTAGTTCTAGTAGGCAAAGGGAACTATCTCTGCCCTACACGTCTAGCTAACGCGATCGTCAACAAAACCGAGTTGTTTCCGAACGACGAGCTAGACGAACTCCACCGAATTCAGAAATGGTCAACCTCAACCGCCACAGGGCTGAGACAGGAACTCGGCCCGGTTCCGAATTTCGATGTGTGGGAAATGGTCAACGCCGAGGGATCCGCGTGCAACCGGAAGAACTGCGATCCGAGAACCTGTTATTACCAGAAATCGCGCCTCGAAATGCGCAATGCGCAGATTGTCGTTGTCAACCATAGTCTGCTATTCGCCCTGATAAACGCCGGCGGTCTAGCGCCCAATGCGAAAGGCATCCTGCTGCCCGACGATTTTCTGATTGTCGATGAAGCCCATACCGCCGCCGATGTCGCCACTGAGCATTTTGGATCCCGCATCAGTTCCTACGGACTGGACCGGCAGCTTAAAAGCCTATTCAATCCCAAACGAAAATCTGGGATCATTCGAAGATGGTGCCATCCCAAGCAACTGCAGCAGATCGTCGAGGCCCAGGAGGCGTCCCAGGAATTCTTTAGCTACCTAGCAGCTACCCGTCTTGAAAAAAGGCCCATCGCCCGAATATCGGAGCCAGATTGGACCGACGCCACTTTGCTTCCTCCCATAAAAGTAGTTGTCCAAATATTGGATACCGTTCTTTCAAGAGTTGAGGATGGTCCGATGCACGACGAAATAAAGGATCAGCGAGCGAAAATACACAGCTACTATTCCGGTATAAGGCAGTTCATCGATCTAGCCGAAGAGGACCACGTTCATTGGATCGAGCGAAGTGGTAGAAGAAAGCAAATCGTAACGCTGCGAACCGCTCCTGTTGACGTAGCCCCCTATCTGAAAGACACTCTCTTTACAGATAATAGATCCGTTATTTTGACCAGCGCAACTTTATCGATCGGGCAGGACCTACATCCTTTTCAAAAGAAGATCGGGGCGGAAACCGAGCGAGCCGAACTCGTAGAGTCTCCCTTCGACTACGAAAGCAATACCCGCATATACGTCGCTAGCGATGTTCCCCACCCCACCTTGGAGAACTCCAATCTATCTATCGAAGCGATAATCGATTACCTTTGGTTTTGCATCGGAAAGATCAATGGAGGTTCGATGGCTTTGTTCACCAGCTATTCTGACCTTCGCAAAGCGAGCGATGCCCTCGAGGATCGGATAACGCGATCCGGCCGGGAATTCTTTTTCCAAGGCAATGGCCTGAGCCGATCAGAGGTTGCCAATCGCTTCCGGGAATCGGGCAATGGGGTTCTTTTCGGGACCGACAGTTTCTGGACCGGAGTCGACGTTCCAGGTAGCGCCCTCTCGCAAGTGATTATCACCAAGCTTCCATTTGACGTGCCTACCCATCCCATAAAGGAAGCCAAATCCGAGCGCATCAAAGAGCTCGGCGGCAACCCCTTCGCAGAGCTCACGCTTCCAGATGCCCTGATCAAATTTCGCCAGGGCATTGGCCGCCTGATCAGAAAAAAGGATGACAAAGGAATCATAACCATCCTGGATTCCCGCATACTCAGCAAGTCCTACGGCAAGCGATTCCTGCAAACCCTGCCCAAACGCAAATTCATTCGAATGAGCAAATCGGATCGCGAAACCCGGTTTTGCAACATGAATGTAACACTACCCCCTTTACATCGTCGCTTTCCCTCATCCTCATAAACTCTGAGCCAGCCCATCAACGCTGGCCATCGAGACAATAGGCCAGAAAGATAGATGATTATCGTTATCACCACGCACGGATCGACCGGCGACATTTTCCCGCTAATCGGTCTATCGGTCATGCTCAAAAAAGCGGGCCACCAAGTGAGATTCGCCACCAGCAAGCCATTTCAAAAGGATATTGAGAACGCTGGAATCGACTTTTACCCAGTCCCTCCAGACTGGAGCCAATCCGACCTGGCAAACTGGATGGGCAAACTGCAAACAGTGAAGTCGCCCATTCGGCAACTAAAGATCCTCTACCGGGCAGCTCTTCCTCATCTTGCAGAATCTATCGATGTCATGGAACGCATTCTAGAAAATGCCGACTGCCTAATTTCCTCATACCTATTTCCCATCAACGGCTCGATCGCGAAAAAGCATAAGGTCCCCTTCATTACCTACGCATTCGCCCACAACACGGTTCCCTCCCGTTACTGCCCGCCACACGGCTTACCCAGACTGCGCGGACTCCCCTATTGGATACAACTCAGATGGAATCGGTTTGCCTGGAAGCTATGTAATATTGCGGTAGATACAGCGATCAATCAGACTGTTTCACGAACTCTCAAAAAGAAGGGGCTCCCACCAGTACGGGACTTTTTTCCAAGTCCGCCAAACTTGTTCTCGTCGCCGTATCTCCCTCGTTGATGCAACCGAAAACCAAACTTAACAGGCGCTTCCAATTCACTGGATACTGCAGGTGGCAATCTCCCGAGATCGAAGAAATCAGTCAGCAGGTCTTGGAATTTACCGGAGGCAAGCTCACACCTATTTTGACTTTCGGCAGCATGGTCTACCAAAATCCGGACGACTATATCGAACGACTCCTCAACCATTGGCCCAAAGATAGAAAGCTCATTTTGCAAACCTGATGGTCGGGATTCCAGGTTCCTCAAAGCGCGTCCCACATTCTTCAGATCGGACCGGTGTCGCACGACCAATTGATTCAGCATGGATCTGTCATCATTCACCACGGAGGAGCGGGAACCACAGCCTCTGCCCTCCACGCAGGCAAACCTCAAATTGTCGTTCCCCATATAGGAGATCAGGATTTCTTTAGTTCAGAAGTGATCCGACTTGGATGCGGAGTGAAATGCTTAAAGCGCAAGTGGCCCGAGCAGCTATTCAGGAAGGTTAGTCAAGTTGAGTCGAACCGACAGATTCAAACAAAGGCCGATGAATGCCTCGAGCTCCTTAAAATGGAAGATGGTCCTCGTGAAGCGCTGGCCCAAATCGAAAAATTCGTCTCGCAAGCGATTGCAGACTAGCCAGAAACAGGACTTGACTTAGATTCCGCTCCACCTTTCCTCCCTTGTATTCGGTCGCCAGGGTAGCTCAGTGGTAGAGCAGGAGACTCATAAGCTCTTGGTCGGCAGTTCAAATCTGCCCTCTGGCACCATTTTTCACC
>Ga0181582_10003009_pt1 | contig 13481 bp, 10 predicted proteins | sample 071ome_32_FD_132438 | JGI IMG/M metagenome (GOLD analysis project Ga0181582, IMG submission 132438) | Coastal salt marsh microbial communities from the Groves Creek Marsh, Skidaway Island, Georgia - 071405AT metaG (megahit assembly) | ecosystem: Environmental > Aquatic > Marine > Intertidal...
CGCCGATCGCCGATCAGAGACACGCGCGCCCTGACGCTCACGCTTCCTCGCGCGCTTCGCTTGTCGTCCAGAGCTGTACGTGCGGCTGAAGGAGGAGGCAATGATTCGGCGCGACGTCTCCATCGACGTGCGCACGAGCAGTTGCCTGAAACACTGCAAGCGCGGGCCGGCCGCGCACGTGAGTGTGGTGTTGGAGGGAGAGGGGGTGGTGCTGGAGCGGGAGGTGATCTGTGTCAACGTGGGCGCGCACGGGATTGGCGACCTGGCGGTCGCCTATGCGATGCTGGAGTAGGGGTGTGTAGCCTTCCGTACTTCCGTAGAGGAATGAATGAAGTCGTTTAATTTTCCAATGGTGATTTTGATTGCTGTTTAAACGTGTCCTTGTCGAGTGAAAGGGTCCCGAGGCCAGGCCAGTGCCAGGCACGCGCGTGGCACGTGCCTGATACCGCCGCGCGCACGCTCGATCGTGGCTTCCTGATGCCCGCTTCTGCCGATCTCCCCGCACTCTAAACGTAACTATTCGTTGACCTAGCGTCTCTGGAGCATCGGTGGGATCAGCCACCACCGCGTCCGACCTCCTGCGTGCATTTGCTGAAACGAGTGGGTCGGAATCCATCCTCCCAACGAGCACGCAACCCCTCTCCAGACGCGCATCCCCCGCCGACCGACTGTCATTGTCAACAGCACTGGCCTTGAAAACATACACAGACATCCACGTCCCTGAACGCCTCCATTGACCACCAGTCTTCGGAACCACCATGAGCGAATACTTCTCCATCGGTATGTCCCCCCTCCTCCTCCCTCCGTCGCGCCGTCGCCCCACCCTATGCTCACTGCACCCGCCCATCCCGACCACCTGCCTCAGCCGCCTTCCTCATCCTCTTCCGTGAGGCCCTGGAGGCCTCGATCATCATCGCCGTCCTCCTTCAGATGCTTCAGAAAATGAACATGGTCCATCTGAAGAAGTGGGTGTGGATAGGGGCCCTGATAGGCGTGGCGATATCCCTGGTCTTTTCCATCGTCATGATCCTCATCTTCTACGTGGCCAACACCAAGTTGTTCTCGTCGCAGGCGTCGATGATCTTCAAGGGATGTATCTGCTATATTGCGAGCATTCTGATCACGATGGTGAGCTTCTTCATGCTCAACTTTTACGGGCTGGAGCGCAAGTGGCGGAGGAAGCTGCAGGAGGCCTTTCAGCGGGACCAGGCTTCCAAGGACAAGGAGACCAAGAACATGAAGTGGAGCATGTTGCTGCTGTCGGGGAGTGCGACGCTGCGGGAGGGCGTGGAGGCCATGCTGTTCCTGACGGGGACCTCGGCCGGCCTGTCGGTGAAGAGCGTCATCATCCCGGGTATCGTCGGGATCATCGTCGGTTCGCTGCTCGGTGTCGCCGTGTACTACACCGGACACACGATCAAGTCGCTCAAGTGGTTCTTCATCGCGTCGGCGGCGCTGCTGATGCTGATCGCGGCGGGCATGGTGATCAACGGGACGCTCTTCTTCTCGTACGCAGGGCTGTTCGGGATCATGTTTCCCTACGAAATGCGGCCGTGGTCGAACCAGATTGTGTGGAACGCGATCGACTGCTGCAACCCCAACACGAACCAGGGGTGGGCGCTGCTGCGGGCGCTGTTCGGGTGGAGCGCGGCCCCGACCAACCTGTCGGTGCTGTACTACGGGCTGTATTGGGCGGTGACGTTGCCGCTGCTGGGGTGGAAGGCGTATCACGGGACGCTCACGGACAGGCGCCGGGCTCAGCTGGACGACCTGAAGAGCTTTGCGCAGCACGGCTTGAACGGGTCGTTCAACGACGTGGACGTGGACGGTTTGGAGGACGGCGACGAGGCAGAGGGCGGAGACGGGGCGGAGACGGGGAGGTTGGGCGGTGGAGAGACTGGAAGCGACTTGAGCGGCAAGGATAGCCTCAAAGACAGCAGCAGTTTCGGCAAGCTGTCGGGGTCGAGCGGGGGCAGCTCGAGCGGGCGTGGGAGCGAGGACAACGGGACGACGGAGGGCGGCGAGGTCCTCGACGAGGGCGGCGATGGTGGGCAGAAGCGGCGGTGGTGGGACCGGGTGCGGATCCCGGGGCTGCAGAAAGGCGCGTAGGGTGGATCCAAGGCGGGCAAATGCGAGCCCGAAACGGCGGAGCAAGGACGTGCTCGCGAGCATTGGCGATCGCGAGCACCGCACATTCTTTCTCCTTTCTTCTTTCATTCATTCATCTTCTTTGATTGTGAAAGTACAAATCGAACGGCACGATGATCATGTTGGCGTATCCATCGCACACACCACGCGTCACCACGCCGGGGCGGTCGACGAGCGAGACGCCACCGACCACCAGGTGCGGCGATTTCAGGGTAGTCGATATAGACCACGTGACCGGGCTCGACGGCGCGCGCGTCCTCGACGAGACCGACCGACCGGTTCAGGTTGTCCGGCTTGACCTCTTCGAATCCCAGCTTATCGTCGAGAGTGAGCTTTCGCGTCCATCCACCGGCCTTCACCCGTCCGCGGGTGATCTTGTCGGCGATCTTCTTCCTGGGGCGGTCCGGGTTGACGCGCACCACCCGGTTGACCTCAGGGATCTGCACGACGGCATGCAGCCTCTTCAGCTCCTCGCATTCATTTACCCACTTGTGCGCATCCTCGTCGACCTCGATCAGATCGACCGTCCCGTCGGGGCGGTCGACCTTCGCATCGATGCGCCATTTCTTGTCTTCAACGAGGACGTTCGGGCGCCACTCGTACGTGACGGTCAGCGCCGCGGCCTTCTCGCGCTGCCAGAAGTCGAGCAAAATCGACTGGCGCATCTGCGGGAACCAATGGCTGTCGATGCTGCCCGCACAATCGGCACATTTTCCGTCCTTTGCCAGTTTAGCCGAAGCCCACCCGTTGATGGCGACGCACACCGTGCACCGCGAGCTGAAGTTGTTCACGTCCCCGGGCTTTGCGTGCTTACCGCACCGTTCGCAAGGACCGCGGACGTCCCCGTCTTGAATCTTGGGTCCGTGTACGGCTTGCGCGTAGCACGTCCCCGTCCACTCGAACGCCTTCTTCTCGTCGTCGTCCTTCAACGCCTTCCAGTGAGTGAGGCACAGCGCCTCGTCGGCGCGTTTCGTCACCGATTCCTCGGTGCACCCTTCCGCCGTACACATCTTCCCCTCGCACGGGCTGGGGGCGTATTTGAACGAGGTGCGTTGATCGAACGATATGGTTGGGTCCGCCTTCTCGGCGTCGATCTTGTCTTTCCGGTCGCGTGAGCAGTACCGCTTGTTGTTCCCGATGAATGAGCCATGCGTTTTCTTGTTCGCACACAAAGCGCCGACACACATGCGCGTGTCCTCCTGCCCGAGCTGTTGTGACCAGGCACGCTTGAATGTCTTCCCGAGCAACAGTCCCCATATGATACCACAATCCTTGCACACCAACGGCTTTTTCTCCTTCAGGCCGAACGCTGACTGAACCCCGCACGCGCAGTTTAACGTTCCACACAGGCCGACGATGGTCGGGTTCTCGAGGCCCTGAACTTCCAGGACCGCGTGCGCGAGACAGACGATGACGCCGTTGACCGTCACGGCGGCACTCGATGACCGACACTTCGAACAGCCCACCACCATGTCTTTTTCCTTTTTGTGCGACTCGCACCTCCGCGCCTTTTCGTTCGTATTGCTCCTGTATATCCCTGGCGATTTGCATCCGTCCTCCTCGCACTCTTTCGGCGTCGATATCGACTCTGCGGCGACGAGGAGTTCATCGACGACTCGGAGTTTGTACACTTTGACGGTGGCGAGTCCGTCGGTCGTCAACGCATCACACCCGTTAGCCGTTGCTGGAAGATGGAATTCGCGACTGAGCAGCTGGTGCGCGATCGTCTTGTATTCCGTCGTCGACGGTGCGTGACTGGGCTTGCGCTTTTTGCTGTCCTTGCGCCCGGGCGGGGGTCCACGCCTTTTGGTCGTCGTGGCATTCGAATCCGCAATATTCTTCTCGAGTTCCGATTCGAGCTTCGCAATCTTCTTCTCCTGCGCCTCCCTCTCCTTCTCCAGCGCATCAGACACCTTCTCGTTTTTGGCGGGCGCCATGACGAAGTAAGAAAGTTTTTTCAACGGACGATTGGGAGACGCATCGGCCACGTGACATGGCGTGGCAAAATCGAGCAAGACTTGTCGCCTTGGAGTTCACGTCTCCCTCGCGGATCGTTCGACGAGACACTCGGCTGGTTTCTTATGCCGATTGTACCCGATGCACGCGGCAATCTGTGACGCGTACAAAATCACCGACCCGGGTCGAGGAACAGTAGGCTGCTTCGTTGGTTCCAATTTCACCAACGGAGGGAAACAGTGTAAGAATTGGGGCTTCGAAAGAAGTCCATGTAACCTGCTAGTGGCTGTCTAAACAACAGCTGCAACGCTTGCCGATTGCGGGAAACTCCTGAGAGCTTTCACTACGTACTTGCTGTCGAAAGATAAGCAAGGGCCGGGGTAATGACCTAGGGTATCGTAAAAACGTGAAAGATTGGACAATCCGCAGGGACTCACCTACGTGCGCTACTGACAAGCATACGGTGACCCCTCAGAGACTACCAGGCAGCGGGGAACGAGCATTGATTCACATCCCAATACGCGCCACTGCCCGTGCCGTTTTGGATGCGCGACTCCCGAATGATCTCGTCGATGACATTCTCCAGAAAGCCCGTCTCCACGACATGAGGGGCCCGGCAGTTGGCGACGGGCCGCGGCTCAACAACATGCGGCGATCCGACCGGCGCCTCGCCTCGTACCGGGACACGATCGTTCCAGCGCTGGTGCAGCAGCTGCGGTCAGAGTCGAAGAAGACCGGGTCGACGAAGACCGGGTCGAAGAAGACCGGGTCGAAGAAGACCGAGTCGAAGAAGACCGAGTCGAAGAAGAAGTGATCTCAAGATTTCAATGTTGCACTCCCCTCCTCTTCTTCGCTTCTTCGCTTCTTCGCACCGACCTCGATCGAATCAATCTGTCACACCCCCGCTCTTCACACTTGTAAACGTCAAGGTTCGTCCGCACGTTCTTTGAACCGACAACGAGACAACCCCGTCCGTCCCCGAGGTCCGCGCAAGCACGGGAGGACGAAGAACCTGCGGCAAATTCAGTTGCGAAATTGGCTTGGAACAACAGACCCTGGGACACACGCACGCACATTCCCAACATGCGCGCGCCCTCACACGTGGGACGAGTTCAACCGTACAGGTCGGGGCTCTTCGCGCAGTCCGCGTCGCAAAACCAACTACGACCGGCGAAATTCAGAGGAAACCTCTTCCCGGGAATTCCCTCGGCCCGTTTTTTGGCAGTCCGCCTCCGCGCCTCGCGCCCGGGATCCGGAGAGCCAAACGAAAACGGTGGTGGCAGAGAGAGAGAAGGAGGCGAGGAGCAGGCGGTGTGCGAATACGATTCGGACGACTACGAGGAGTTCCAGATCGACAGTGGCGAGATCGACCAGAGCCGACGGCGAGGGGAGACGGCGACGGCGCTCCCCTCGACGTCGTCTCGATCGCATACGCATTCCGTCCTCGCGCGAGTCACGGCGCCCGTGTCGCGAGCGTACAGGGGGGCGCAGGCGATGCTGAGGCCGTCAATCACGCGGACGTCGGCGACGATCCAGCGGGTGCGCGATCGCGCGCGGCAGATTCACGAAGAGCTGCCCGAGGATACTTGGGGGAAGCTGTTGTGGGTGTGGGACCGGCCCGGGATCCAGAAGATCCGACTGACGTTTAGCATGGTGAACCTGAGCTTCAGGCTCCCGGCGCTGGTGGCCTTGATCGTGACGCAAGGTGCGACGATGTTTCGGATCGTGACGACGTTTGGGGTGGTGACTGGTGACTGGTGATGGGGGTGGGGGTGGGGGTGGTGATTGATGAGGGCTGTGATGAGGGCCTCGACTCGTCAGGTGGCGACTCGTCATCATCGGCGACCTCGCCCTGACCTCGCCAACCGAGTCTTTTCCACCCCCATCATTATGTCGATGACAAGTATTATCTCTCCCGCTCACTCTCAGTCCCCTTCCCCTCTCCATCCAACAGGCTCGCTGCTGGCATCGCAGGTGTCGCTGCCGATGCTCGCGCCGCTGCTGCTCGGTACGGGTATGATGATGCGGTCGATCAAGACAAACGCGTCGTTCCTGTTCCCGCGGCTGGGACTGCTGGTGGTTATGCTGTGGATCCTGTGGTTCACAAACTCGGTCATCCAGAATACGATCCAGTACCTGAAAAAGCAGGGCGCGTTGGACGACAGGATGGCGGGTGGCATCATCACGGTGACGGAGATATCGACCCTCCTCGTTGCCTCCGTGGTGTTGCTGTCGATGATCGGCGTCAACGTGTCGGCGCTCCTGTTGCCGGCGGGGATTGCCGTGGCCGTGGCCGCCAAGGACCTCAGTCACAACTTTTTGGCCGGTTTTTTCCTGTTCATGGCCCAGCCTTTCAAGCTGGGGGACCGGGTTGCCGTCTCGTCGGTCGCGCCAATGTCGGGAGCCGGGGGCGGCTTGGGCGTGGCGGGGTCGGGCATGGGCGCGCCGCCGGGGTGGTTCGAGGGCATCTGCGAGAAGGTCGACCTGCGGTACACGGTCGTCCGCCAGGGACGTCGCAAGCTCATGATTCCGAACTCGGCGTTCCTGACGCGAGAATTCATGGTGCTGGACGAGTCTTACAGCGAGGCGTCCGACAAGGGAGATGAGGGGGACGAGCGGAGGACGGAGATGCTCACTGCGGACAACAGGCACGTATGGCAGTACTTGGACAGCCCGCCGATCCACAACGAGCTGATGCCCGGGGATGGAAATGGGAACGGGAACGGGAACGGGAATGGCGGTGCAGGGGTCGGGGTGGACGGTCACCACATGGGAAACGGTCACCACATGGGAAACGGTCATCACATGGGAAACGGTCATCACATGGGAAACGGTCATCACCCGCCCCCGATGCAGCAGATGCCCCCGCCGCAGGGCAGCCCGATGCCGCCGCAGTCCACCCAAATCCCTCCCCAGGCCACCCAAATCCCTCCCCAGGCCACCCAAAACGCTCCCCAGGCCTACGGGCAAGTGTACTACTACAGCAGGCCCGGGTACGTCAACCCTCCGCAGCAGGAGTCGATGCGGCCGTGGGCCGCAACCTACCAAACGCAGGCAGATATCGAGCGACGTCGCGAACAGCAGAACAACAATTGAGCACATACGACAAATATACGACATGACATGACGACATCGCACGTACAGGACCGTGTTACAGAATTTCATTCCATCTTCGCCGAGGCGACCGTTCCACCTCGGATGGGTCGTTGCCCAGACCCCCCTATCGTTCGTTCGTGTTCACCCACCTCAACATCCATTTCAGTGTTCTCTATCTCGCCTCGGTATCCGTCACCACGGGCCCGCTTTCGAAGAATCCGACCGGCTTTTTCGCTTTGATCATCCCGTACTCCATGAGCCCGTCGGCGAACGCACGGTGCATACGTTCCAGCGTCACAATCTCCCTCGTCACCGAGTACCAAGCCTTCGGGCCCTTGAACACCACGATCCAAGGGTCCCACACGCCCACCCAGATGCTGTGCCTCCACGAGTCGATCGTCGGCGCCGTCCAGTCCGAAATTGTCACGTCTCCCAGCTTGCCAGTCTCCTGACACAGCGACCCATACGCTTCCTTGCTAATAAAGTACGGATGCGCCCACTCGTCGTACAAAAACTGCAGCCGGGCCGCGTCCTCTTCCGACAGCGGCACCTCTTTGTCGTCCCGCTGGCACCACGTCGCGATCACCAGCGTCCCACCCGGCTTCAGCACCCGCGTCATCTCCTCCACATACGCCTTCTTATCGGGCATATGCTCGCCGGACTCGCAGGCCCATACCAAGTCGAACGAGTCGTCCGGGTAGTCCATCTTGAGCGCATTCATGACCTTGAAGTCGACGTTGTCCAGCCCCCGTTCCTTGGCAAGCTCCGTGGCACGCTTCACCTGGTTCGGCGACAGCGTGATTCCCGTCACCCGGGCGTCCGGGTAGGACTTGGCGAGGTACCGGCTCGTTCCCCCGATCCCGCAACCCACGTCAAGGACAGTCTCTGGCGAATCGGCGCCAGACCACTCGAGCATCTTGTCAATGAACGTATACTTGGCCTCGATGAAGTCGCGCTTTTTATACCCAGCGTCCCGCTCCGCTTTTGTGTAATAGCCCAGGTGGATGTGCTCGCCCCAGTAGTACTCCAGGATGCCGTCGCTCGTCCAGTTGTCGTACTCGTCCCCCACGTTCTGATCGTCGTAATCGTACGTCCTCGAAGGCGTGTCAAACACCTTCTTTATCGCGTAGACGGCGACCGCCGCGGCCGCGATCGCGAGGCCCGCGGTCAGGGCGGGCGGGCCGGCCAGGGCCGCGAGGGGCGGGGCTGGGACCGCGACGCTCGATTTCGGCCCCGCAGCGGCCAGCTCTGCCGCCACATTGTCCGCTCCGTGCCACGAAATGTCAATCGTCGACGACTCGGCGCATGCCTCCCGGTCGAAGGAGCCGATCGCCGCAGCGCGCGACCGTCGCTGATTTGTGTGCGAGGCCAGGAAGGCGCCTCGACTGGCACGGAGGGCGTTCGTGCTCACTTGCATGGTACGCACGTGATGAGATCGTGGTGGTTGTTACGTGAATTGAAAATGCAGTCCGTTCGGGCGTCGTCGTGGTCGTGGTCGTGGTCGTGGTCGTGGTGGTGGGTGGAGTCTTGGGACGAATCGCCTCGATTCGAATGAGGTGCTCGAGCGCACGTCGGTCGAGACCAATACCCGATACCCGATACCCGATACCCAATACCGGCCGCCGTGTCATCGGACCTCTCGATCTCCACGCATAGTATCATCCCTCCTTCCGCTTGCTGCGGTCGAGGGTGAACGCGTTCGTCTTGGCCGTCTCCGCCGCATCCACGGCCGCCTCCTCAGCCACCTCCACCTCTGCCTCTGCCACCTCTGCCTCTGCCACCTCCGCTTTCAGTTTCTTCTTCCCACCTCCCCCCACTTTGTCGAAGATCGTCAGCGCCTGTGCCACCATCCCGCCCACATCGCCGAAACCGCCGCTGGGCGGCAGCAGCACCGTCGTGCCCTCCTTGGCGAGGTTTCCGAACGCCTCGACGTACTGCTCGGCGACCCGCATTCGCACCGCCTCTACCCCCCGGTCCTTGTTCATCGACTCGGCCAGAATTCTGACGCTCTTCGCCGTGGCTTCGGCCTTTCTGAAAATCGCCTCAGCCTCTCCGGACGCCGTATTGATCCGCCTCTGCTGGTCCCCCTCCGACTGCAGGATGCTCGCCCGCTTCTTCCTGTCCGCCTCTGCCACCAGCTCCATCGCCGCCCGGATCCCTGGCGGCGGCAGAATATCCTTAATCTCGTAGCGCAAAACCTCGAGTCCCCACCCGCGCGCAGCGGGAGCCAGACTGGCGACCACCCGTTGGTTCAGCTCGTCGCGCTGCGAGAAGGCCGCGTCCAGATCGATCCTCCCCAGCTCGCTGCGCATCGACGTCTGCGCCAGCATTGACACCGCAAAAAGCGGATTTTCCACACCGTACGACGCCTTGACCGGATCGACGATGCGCACGAACAGAACGCCGTCGATCGTCAGGCTCACGTTGTCCTTGGTGATTGCCGTCTGGCCCGCGACGTGGATCGGTGTCTCCTTCTGGCTGTGGATGTACGCGATCCGCTCGACCAGCGGGATGAGGAGGTGGATGCCGGGATCGAGGACCCGAGAGAAGCGGCCGAAGCGCTCCACTACCTGGAGAACGAACGAACGAACGAACGAACGAACGAACGAGTGAGACAGTCGGCGGAGCGCACGTCTCGGTCGATTTCAATACACACATATGCAGTCGACTGCGGCACGACGTTCAGGACGGTGTTCACGGCCGAACCCTGGGTCGTCGAACCCGCGAAGGAGACGCCGGACGACGACGGCGAGGACGACGAGGCAAACCCCCGCGTCGAGCTCTCCGGTGTCAGCACCCGCAGCAGGCTGCTTGACCGGCGAATCGTCTGTCTGAGTGTGCCCATGTGGAGCTGCTTTCTCAAAGTTTGTGGCCGTCGTCGTCGCACCAAACCAAAACTCTCGAAAGTTTGGCGAATTCGCCAAAAAATCGCGGCATCCTCACAGGACACGCTCCACACACGCGCATACTCCTCCTCCCGAGCACTTGGATTGGAGGCGCGCGACCAGGGCGACGACGCCCTCCTCGTCTTCGTTTTGATCCGCGCGGAGAGATCTCCCCATGACGCGTACGACCTCCTCCGCGCGTCCCCTCCTCCTCCTCTTCCTCTTCCTCTCCTTCTCCTTCGCTCCGCGTGTCGCGGAAGCCAAGGGCGTGCACAAGTATGACGAGCGCGAGGGGATCATCGTGTGGGCTGCCAAGATAGGGAGCGTGTCGTCACCGGCGAGCACGTACAGGTACCACTCGCTGCCGTACTGTTCACCAAAGCTGGAGCGGGGCAAGCCGCTGTCGTTGGGGCAGGCGGCGGACGGGAACAGGTTTGTGGCGACGCAGTATGACGTCGCGTTCAAGGTGGACGCGCCGTCGGCCGTGTTGTGCTCGAGGAGGCTGTCTGCAGAGGACAGGGCGGCATTCCGGCGGGCCGTGGAGAACGACTTTTACTTCCTTCTGGACGTGGATTCGTTGCCGGTTTGGGGTTTTGTGGGACGCCAGGAGGAGGGAATGAACGAGCTGTGGACGCATTACAGCTTCGAGATGGAGTGGAACGCCAATCGGGTCATCTCGGCGAGCGTTGTCCCGGGCAAGCCTGTGAGCCTGGACGACGCGGGGCTGGATGTGATCGACTTTACGTACGATGTCGTTTGGAAGGAGACGAAGGTGACCTTTGGAAAGCGGATGGAACGGTACAGGAACCACCAGTTCCTCGAGGACCACATGGACATCCACTGGTATTCGATCGTCAACTCGTTCGTGACGGTGCTCCTGCTGTCTGCCGTGCTGGGCAGCATTCTCGTGCGGATCCTTCGGAAGGATCTGGCCAGGTATAGTCTGCTAAGCGACGAAGAGGCGTTCGACGAGGAGGAGAGCTCGGGCTGGAAGCTGGTGCACGGGGACGTGTTTCGGTTCCCACCCGCAAAGGGCCTGTTCTGCGCGCTGCTGGGGACCGGGCTGCAGGTGCTAGTTCTGGGATTCGTGGTATTTGCGTTGGCGCTCGCAGGCGCTTTTTATCCCACGAATCGGTCGGCGCTGCTGTCCATCTTGGTGTTTGGATTTGCGCTGACCGCCGGGGTGGCCGGGTACACGAGCGCGAGCTACATGAAGCAGCTGACCAGCGAGGACCGGCGATGGATCGGAAACTTGCTTCTCACCGTCGCGTGCTTCTGTCTGCCGCTTGGGTGCGTGTTCGCGGTGTGCAACTCGACCGCGTTGTGGCACAAGTCCACGTCGGCGCTGCCCGTCTCGTCGGTGCTCGGCCTGCTGGCCCTGTTCTTCCTGGTGTCGCTCCCGTTGACTATTGTCGGCGGGATCATCGGGAAGAATGCGGCGCAGCCGTTTGCACAGCCGTGCAGAACGCGGAAGTACAAGCGGGAGGTCCTCCCCGCGCCGTGGTACCGCTCGCCCATCGTGCTCATGCTGACGACCGCCTTCCTGCCGTTCACCGCGATCTACACCGAGCTGTATTACGTCTTCAGCTCCATGTGGAGCCTCAAAGTGTACACGGTGTTCAGCGTGCTCTTCGTCGTGTTTGTCATCCTGCTGCTGGTCACGTCCCTCGTCAGCACGATGGCTACCTACGTCCTCCTGAACGCGGAAGACCCGCGGTGGTGGTGGCAGAGCTGGGCCAACGGGGCGGCCGTGGGTATCTATGTCTACGCCTACTCGATCTGGTTCTGGGTCGTGAGCAGCGGGTTGTCCGGGAGCCTGCAGGCCGTGTTCTACTACGGCTATTCGGCCATCGTGGCGTACGCGCTGGCGCTGATGCTCGGATACGTGTCGTTCAGGTCCAGTCTGGCGTTTGTCCGGGTGATCTTTGCGAGGGTGAAGGTCGAATAGGTCGTTGATGAGTGGGCTTTTTCTTCTTCGAAGCATGCAGCAAGAACCGCCATTCTCGCCAGTCGCATCGTGGACGCGTACGCCATGCCGAGGGGCGGAGCGCGGGGGCGGTGGACGGCGGCAAAAACTGCGACGGCGACGACGAGCGAGTCGAACACGACGCGCGTGGCGGCGCAAGCACGGCGGCGGACAGCGACGCCTCGCTTGCGAGCATGGGGGACAGGAAACCGTATCTGTTTCTCCAACCTCCAGCCAATTATCATTATTCTACGGTTCTTTTTTAAATCAACAATGGGACCTCATAAACCGGGTCGACCATTCTACTCAATTCAGGTGGAATCAACATCAAATCAATCGGCGCTAAAAAGTCGCCGTAGTATCGACCATCGGGCGCCTCGCTACATTTCGGCGCGTGGATCGGCGGCGGCGGCCAGACGACTGACCCATCAAGGCGGTGGACTCACTCTGTGCACGCGTCGACGGCGGCCGCCACAGCGTATCCATAAGAGCAACCCGTGCCCGAGAACAGATTGTCGGGGCCGAACTCGAGCTCGAAAGTCCCAGTGGGGGCGCAACCATAGGCGATGCCCAGCCAGCACTGGCCAGCCACATATCCGGTAATAGCCGTGTCCGCCGGGTAATAGGCAAGAACGCTGTCCGTACCGTCCCCGCACGCAACCGTAACCTCCGTGGGATTATCAACATCATCCACGGTGGCAGAGCAAAGCTGATTCACGTCGCTGGCCAACTGCCAAGCGTTTTGCGGAATGTCGCCAGCGTTCGCCCACGCTCCGACGTAATCGGAACCGCCATTCGGATCAGCTGCACCTCCACAGGCGACCACGACCTGAAAATCCGCATCATCAATAGACAGCGCATTGCCACCAGTAGAAATAGTCCAAGATGCTGTCATGTACTGGGGATCGGTACCAATATTATCGGTAAGCTCGCAAGCCGTGGCAACAGCGCCAACCTGTGGCGCGACCGACGTCGTCACCTCGACCGGGTCACTGCACGTCACAGCATCGGGTTCGCCACACTGATCAGCGGCCAACCCGAAGCAGGTGTACACCTGGTTGTTGATCAAGTCAAGCCCATCAGTGCTCTGAGTAACCCTGAGCTGGTTTGACGGCGGGCTTGCCTCGGAGAGGATCACCAGGTCGTCCCAGGTAGTCGCCACATCAGTGGCACCAGCCGCGAAGGGGCAGACCCCAGCCGCACCCAAAACACAACCCACGGCGAAATCATTAGAATCCGTAGCGAGAGGCGGGTTACCAAGACCGGGGATCGTCTCCGGCGTGACCGGGACATTCACCAGGACAGGATCGAAATCAGCGGACGACTCGGCACCAGACACGTCCACGGGGTCAGCGGAGGTACAGGCGATGTCAGAAGATCCGACATACTTGCACTTCTCGTACCCGTTCGGTCCCTCGGTGTAGAGGAAG
>Ga0181582_10003010_pt1 | contig 13479 bp, 13 predicted proteins | sample 071ome_32_FD_132438 | JGI IMG/M metagenome (GOLD analysis project Ga0181582, IMG submission 132438) | Coastal salt marsh microbial communities from the Groves Creek Marsh, Skidaway Island, Georgia - 071405AT metaG (megahit assembly) | ecosystem: Environmental > Aquatic > Marine > Intertidal...
ATCCGGCATTACATGTCGTCGAGATCCTCGGCAAGGATGCTGATCTGGACATGGAAGCAGACCTCGCCATCCTCGTCATCCTGGAATACAACACCGATGAATTCATCTTCCAGCATCAGGTCGGCTGAATCATCCTTGTTCTCGCGCCTGGCGAGTGACAGCCGCTTGTTACCGAAGCGCTGGCGCAGATAGCCTTGCACCCGGGCGGTATCGCTTGCATTCATGGCCGGTCTCACTTTCCCTTGTCCGATATCGGCTCCGTCCCGATAACGGTTTTGTTCTATCGCATGGATGCGGGGCTGTCCATGACCTGACACCATCAGCCTAGCCATAGCGGGCAATCTGGCCGCCACCATGGCGTGGCCAGGCCGGCCGTGTCGCCACATCACGCGAATCGCATGATTTGCAGCGCATGCGCCCGCCAAGCTCGGGGACCGGAAACATCGGTCCCAGCCGCGCCATCAGCGGCGCCGTGTCCAGCTCGGCATTGTGACCACAACGGTGGCACCAGCAGAACACCCGCAGCCCTTCATTCGTCAGATCCCCCAATGTCGCCGGGTTTGCCGGTTCATGACGTGCAGTCTGCCGGCGCTTGAATGCTCCCATGAGCGTATCCTCTCATCGATCACCATCACGCCAGCAGGGGTGGCGGCGATTCAAATGTTCATGATTTGTTCTAATTTAGTGATATCTGATTGAGCGGGAGACGACAAGACCGGAATCAGGCGGCATCTGTCGGCAGTGCGCGCGTCAGCCGCTGATCAGGCGTGGCAGCTTGTTGAAATGGCCAATCACCTCGGCAACCGAGTTTGAGCGGCAGAGGACACGGTTGCGGTCGCGCAGAAGGAACTGCGCCTTTTCCCTGGGATGGCGCTGTTTTTTCTCGATCACAAAGAGCGGTGTTTCATGGGTGTGGCGGAAGATCGAGAACAGGGCGGCGCCATTCAGATGGTCCAGCGCGTAGTCACGCCATTCGCCGGCCGCGACGCGCGCGCTGTAGGCGGCAAGTATCTGACCGAGTTCGGTTCTCGAGAAATAAAGTTGACGGCGAAGTTTTTTCGGAACGGACACGCGTGACACGTCAGACTTTCACCCGCTTTTCTGTTGGATGTTCTGCGACTTGTCGCTATGTTGAGGCACCTTGGCACTGGCTGTCAACCGGGGCCCTTGTCGGACAGGGGACCGGACAGGATGGCGGGGACAGGGTTCGTCCTGTTTTACAGGCGTCTGCAATCTCCAACCGGGGATGTTCCGACCGGTTTGGATCGGTAACAGGTTTTCTGCGAATGGCTGATATTTTTGATGAAATTGACGAGGATCTTAAGCGCGACCGCACACAGGCGCTCTGGACCAGATATGGGAAATATGTGATTGCCGCCGCCGCCGCTGTGGTGCTTGGCGTTGGCGCCTCGCAGGGCTTTTCCGCCTGGACGCGCTCGCAGGCCGAGACCGCCGCAAATCTGTATCAGCAATCCCTTGCCGCGGATGACACGGTGGCGGCGCTCGAGCAGAATATCGGTCAGTTGACGGATGGCTATGCGCTTCTTGGTCGATTCCAGATTGCTGCCGGCCTCGCTGAAGCTGGCGATGCCGCCGGCGCCGAGGCGGGCTATCTTGGTATCGCCGAGGATACGTCCGTCGAGGATCTGTACCGGGATGCCGCATTGCTGCTGTCGGTGATGAATGCCCCTGACAGCCAGCCTGTCGGTGACCTTCAGGACCGTATCGCGCCGCTTGCCGATGGTGCCGGCCCATGGAAGGCAATGGCGCTGGAGCTGAGTGCCGCGCTTGACCTGAAAGATGGCAAAACCGACGCCGCCCTGTCGAAACTGGAAATGATTGTCGAACTTGCCGAGGTGTCCCCCGACCTTCGCCAGCGCGCGGCGCAACTTGTCGCCATCCTGAAGTCCTGACCGCAAATCACTCATGACAGAACCGCCAATGACCCTGCACCCGCAACATCACATTGTGCCCGAGACCCGGGCCGGACGCAGCGCCGGCCTGCCGTGTCGGCTGCGCCATGGTCTCGTCCTGATGGGATGTGCGCTGACGCTTGGTCTGGCAGCCTGCAGCCCGCCTGAGCCCATCCTGAAGGGTGCGCGCATCTCGGTGTTGCCGGAGGTGCAGCTTGAAGCCGTCGATGAAGAGGCGAGGGCCGAAGGGGCGGGTTTGCCGGCCATCGTGAATATCAATGCGGCACCGATGCCGGGGCTGTCGGCCGGACATGCCGGCGGCAACCCGCGTCTGGAAGCGCCGCTGAATGAAGCATGGCGTGCCAGCATCGGTGGCACGGGAAGCGAGCTTACCGAACTCGCGCAGCCGGTTGTCGGCGATGGCCGTGTCTATACCGTCGCGCCAAACGGTATCGTCGCCGCGTTTGATGTGCGGGATGGTGGCCAGATCTGGTCAGTCCGGATCGAGGATATCGATGATGACCCGTTGCCCGGCATTGCCGGCGGGCTTGCGCTGTCGCGCGAGGGGCTTGTCGTGCATGCCGGGGGACGCCGGCTGGCGCTGCTGAACCCCTCTGACGGGTCGGTTCTATGGGGTATCGAGACCGACATACCCTTCCGCGGCAGTCCGACAATCATCAATTCCGACCGCGTTGCCGTCACCGATTTTGACGGCAACATGGTTGTGATGACGCTGGTGTCGGGTGAGCGTGTCTGGCAGCATTTCGGCATTGCCAGCAACACTGTGATCTTCGGCGCGCCGGCCCCGGCCTTTGCCAATGACGAGATCGTTCTTGCCGGCGCGGCTGGCGAGGTGTCCTATTTCGATGCCAGTTCCGGCGAGTTGTTGTGGACAGACTCGGTCGCCTCATTGTTGCCGCGCACACCGATCCAGGGTCTTGGTGATGTCCGCGCCACCCCGGTGCATGATGGCGGTCTTATTTTTGTGATCAGCCAGTCCGGCCGCTTTGTCGCCTATAGTGCCCGTAACGGCCTGCCGGTCTGGGAGCGCGCCATCGGCGGGATCGAGATGCCATGGGTGGCCGGTGAGACTGTTTTCGTTCTGTCGATTGACGGGCGTCTCCATGCATTGCGGCGCGCCGATGGTGCGGTGCGCTGGATTGCCGAACTTGACGGTGCGGTGCCGCTTGACATTGTGGTGACGAAAACGCCGCCCCGCTATGTCGGGCCGATAGTGGCTGGCGGTCAGGTATATGTCGTGTCGCGCACCGGTGCCGTGCAGGCGTTCGATGCGAATACCGGCGCAGCCGGTGCTGTCTTTTCCACCGGCCAGGACATTCTGACGCCGCCGCAGGTGGCAGGTGGCCGGATGTTTCTTCTCGGGCGCAGCGGTGCGCTGATTGCCGTCGAATAGGCGTGCCGGCGCCGATTGCCGCTGACGGCCAGCTGCGGAGCGCCATTTTCGCCATGGGTCATTCTCTATGTCTGTAACGATCGCCATCGTGGGCCGCCCGAATGTCGGCAAATCGACCCTGTTCAACAGGCTGGTTGGCAGGCAGCATGCCATCGTCGATGACCAGCCGGGCGTGACCCGTGACCGGCGCGAGGGCGATGCCAGACTGGCCGGGCTGGAATTTCGGGTGATCGACACGGCCGGGCTCGAGGAGGCGGCAACCGGCAGCCTCGAGGACCGCATGCGCCAGCAGACCGAACGCGCGATCGAGCTTGCCGACGTAACCATGATGGTCATCGATGCCCGCGCCGGTGTCACGCCGGCCGACAAGTTCTTCGCCGACCAGATCCGGCGTTGCGGCGCACAGGTGATCCTTCTTGCCAACAAATGCGAGGGAAAGGCCGGCGCTGCCGGGCTTGCCGAGGCCTGGGAACTTGGGCTTGGCGGGCCGGTGCCGATCTCGGCGGCGCATGGCGAGGGTCTTGTCGACCTGCATGACGCCATCATCGAGGGGGCGCAGGCGGCCGGCATCAATATGTTGGCCGATGACCATGATGACGAATTCACCGATGCAGATGCCGCGGACGAACCACCGCTGGATGAAGATGGCAATCCGGTCGAGATCTGGCAGGACCCGCAGGCCGACCAGCCGATGCGGATCGCCGTTGTCGGCCGCCCGAACATGGGCAAGTCGACGCTGATCAACAGGCTGCTTGGCGAGGACAGACTGCTGACCGGGCCGGAGGCTGGGATCACCCGCGATTCAATCGAACTTCCCTTCACCTGGAAGGGGCGGTCCTACCGGCTGGTTGACACGGCCGGCATGCGGCGCCGCGCCCGCATCAGCGACAAGGTCGAAAAGCTGATGGTCGATGACGCGCTGCGCTCCATCCAGTTCGCGCATCTGTGCCTGTTGCTGATTGACGCCACCGAAGAACTTCACAAGCAGGATCTGGCGATTGCGCGGCTGATCGCCGAGGAGGGGCGCGGCCTCGTCATAGGTGCCAATAAATGGGATGTGGTGCGCGACCGCCAGGCCGCCACGACACGCATTGATGACCGGCTGGAAACGTCGCTGGCGCAGCTGCGGGGCGTGCCGGTGATCCACATGTCGGGGCTTCATGGGCGCGGGTTTGACCGGATGATGGCCGCCGCCGACGAGATGTACGGGCTGTGGAATACGCGGATTGCCACCGGCCGGCTGAATCGCTGGCTCGAAGGCATGCTCGAGGCGCACCCGCCGCCGCTTGTCGATGGCCGCCGGCTGCGCATCCGCTACATGACGCAGATCAAGACCCGGCCGCCGACCTTCGCGCTGTTTGTCAGCCGGCCGGCCTCCTTGCCGGAAAGCTATCTTCGCTATCTGACCACCGGTCTGCGGACTGATTTCGGCCTGTGGGGCATTCCGGTGCGAATGGTGATGCGCAAGGGTGACAACCCCTATGCGCACAAGGCACGCCGCCGCTGACGCCGGTCAGGCCGCCACCCGCGCGGTCTCGGCAAGGAACCGGCCGAGTGCCCCGATCTGCCCGCGAAGCGTTGCCGCGCGCACCGGGTCGAGGCGGGCCGGGCCATCCATGTAAAGCGCCCGGTTGAGCTCGATCTGCACCGTCTGCCGTGGCCCCCGGCTATCGCCATAGGCACGGGTGATGAAGCCGCCGGCATAGGGGTGGTTCCAGCTGACCGACAGGCCGCAATCCTGCAGAAAACGGGTCAGCGCGCTGGCCGTGGCGCTGTCGAGCGTGCTGCCATGGGCATCGCCGCAGATGATATCGGGTAGCCGGTTGTTCAGCCGGTCATAGGCCGGCATTGAATGCAGGTCGACAAGCAGTCCGGCGCCGTGCCATGCGACCGCGCTGTCAAGCAGCCTGGTCAGCATCTCATGATAGGGACGGTACACGAATTCGAGCCGTGCCGACACCTCGGTGGAGGGAAGAGCTTTCGTGTAGATCGGTTTGCGGCCAGCGGTCAGCTTCGGGATCAGCCCATAACCGGCGCGCACATGATGGCATGGCGGTGCCGCCGCCACATCACCGGCAAACATTGTTCGGTCGAGCGCCGTTTCCGCCCGGTTCACATCGAGATAGGCGCGCGCCACCCGGTTGATCACTGTCGGGATGCCGGTGGCGATCAATTCCGGCAACAGGCAGTCGACACCGAAATCCTCCAGCCCCCGCAGCGCCTCGACAGGTTGCGTGGCACAATCCATCATACTGGCCGGATAGGTGCGCCCGGCATGCGGGCAGGATACGACCACCGGTGAGGCCGCGCCGGCGGCATAGATGTCGAAGGAGGCGTAGTCGGGGTCGGCGATCATCGTCTCGGAGATGATGACCGGAGGCAGCGCGGCATCGGGTCTGGACCCGGCGTTCGGCGCTGCCGGCGTGGCCCGCAGTGACGGCGCGGGCGTTTCGGGTGCTTCAACGGGCAGTGGTTCGGTCACAAAACTCTCACTCATGACGATCACCCTATCATGCTTTTGGCGCGCCTCCGAGTCGCTTTGAGCGGTGTGGCAAAGAGGTCGCGGCAAAAAGGGGGGGCGTGGAAAAAGGGCTTGCGGAACGGCCGCTCTTGGTGCATCACTACAGCCCTTGGCGGCCGCAGTGCGGCCCTGCCAGCCCGCGGCCGACCCGTCCGACACTTTGCCGGGCCCGGCCACCCACCGCCGCGGCGGGCGCCGGCCTCTTGTGGCTGGCAGGGCCGCATCTCCGTGGAGTATGAAACGGGGCGGATGAAATGGGGCGTGTAGCTCAGCGGGAGAGCACTACGTTGACATCGTAGGGGTCACAGGTTCAATCCCTGTCACGCCCACCATTTCTTTAGATGCAAGGCGCTGAAAACATTGGTTTTCGGCGTCTTTTTTTGTGCCTACGACACTCCCACGCCACTAAATATCAACATAGGTCACAGGCTTTCCCTGGGACCGCTAAAAATTCTACCGGTTCGTTTGCTACACGATTTGTAAAAAATTCTGAGACTTCTCAATGCCAAAAGACATTAGTCTTTGTCCGAGTTGAACGACAACCGTCGTGGTAACGAAAATTTGGAACTCAATATCTCACTACCTTTCCCCACAAAAACTGTGATGGGCCAAATCCAATGCGGGCATCTTCCATCTTCAGGAGTCTGCTATGGTCTATCATCATGTTCACATTGGGGCCGTAGATTTCAATATATCTAGACAACACGTCCTGATCGTCGGCCTCGACCATAAACTGGTCCAACTTCAGAGGGCTGATGACCTTATCGATGATGTGCCATCTGTAGTCTTCCTTTTTGATATTTTCAGTTAGCCCCTCAGATTCCAGAAGGATTTTCCACGATCCAGCATCAAGAAAATTTTTCGATTGCTGGGTCAGTCTCTCCACAAATATGTTCTTTTCAGCAATTTCAGAATGTGCAAACGCGACGCCAATTTCGTTGATGACCTTAACTCCCTTTTTGGTAGCGCTTTCGATCAATCTGCACATATCGTCGTCGTCTATCGAGCGCGCAATACTGGAAATCTCAATGATATCAATTTCATACTTGCTCACACTATCTAAATAACTGTCGACAACCTCTGCGCCACCGCTCAAAGCGACATCCATGACTGGATTGCCGACAGCGACGAGGACCTCGTGTTTTTTGCAGGTTGATATGAAGTCCACCAAAGAGCTCCGGCTCATCATGGCGGCCTGCTTGCCCGAAAGTTTGAAAACGTCAACGAGGTTACCATAAGCGCTGAGGTAATCATTTATACATTGACCCACCATGACTGGTGCTCTGACGTAATTTATTCCTCTATTTCTCGGTTTCTTTTCGCGTTTTTGAAGAGGTAGATTTGGAAATGAGAAGTCTTCCATGGTGATTCCTTTATTGTGTTAGCTCACCACCAAGCCACCAAGGCATATCAATCATCAAACCGATTGCACCAATTGGAAACTGGAGGGTGAGTAGGGAGGACAAAAACCAAAAGATCAGGATCATCACAGCGGTGATGATCGCCGAAACTTTAAACGATTTCCGGTCGTGGAACAGAATGAAGAGATTTATGAAAATCACCGAAGCGATCGGGAATCCAAAAATGAAATTCATCCCCAGATAGCCGAGCAAACTCGCGTAATAATAAAGTTGATTGTTGAAACCGTTTCCATGCTCGAAAATGTGGGTGCGCGCAAATCGGACCATCACATTGTCGAGCGCCTTAACCTGTCGAAGATCGATGACCTTAATCAGCAGAATGAAGGTAAGTAGAATCCCAGCAATCACGCTCAGGCTGGTGGGATATAAATTAGCTCGATAATCCAGATGGGCTATGGACCAGATCATGGTGATTGGCAGACAAGACAAAAACAAGACGAAGCAAATTTGCTGCACTTTGTTTTTAACAACACTTGAATCGTAGCCTACATCAAATTTCTGTCTTAACAGCAGAAGGATTGTGGCGAGGCAAAGAATAATCAGCACAATGGATACAGGGCGGGAAATGAACGACAGACCATATACCGCGTAGGTTTGATAACTCAGCAGCTCAACTTTTGTAGACAAGAAAAATCCAATAAGCAGAGCTGGTCGCGACCAGCCAAAGTTTTTGAATGTTATTCCGATCAGTCCAAATGTCAGCAATCCAATGAAGTCAAACCAATCTCGATTAACGTTGAAGGTCGCAAAAAATATTAGGCATATCATTACTGGCGCGAGAATATAGTAGGGAACGAGCGTGACTCGTGAAATTTGTGATGCAAATGCAATACAGAGCCCGGCACCGAGTATGTTGGCCAACGCCAAAGACCAGATCATGAGATAGGTAAGGTCGAGATTGGTCGTTACCATATCTAGTCCTGGCTCGATCCCTATTAGAACGAAGCCACCCAGCAATAGAACTTTGTTGCCTGATCCGGGTATGCCGAACAACAGAGTCGGGATCAATGCACCGCCTTCTTTTGCATTGTTGGCGGCCTCTGGGGCGATCACTCCCCTGATGTCTCCGTTACCCAGCTGAGACCCGTCCTTGACTGTTTGTTTCAGATGGCTGTAGGCGATCCAGTCTACTACCGTGCCCCCTAGCCCTGGCAGGGCGCCGACAAGGCATCCCAAGGTCGAACATCTCAACACCAGAAACCAGTGTCTAAAGACGTCTCTGATGCCGATGAGCCATCCTTTTTCGTTTTTCAGGCTTTTTGCTATGGCGCCTCTGCCATCAAGCAAACCGACTATTTCCGGAATAGCGAACAGTCCAAGTCCAACAATCACAAGAGGCACTCCTTCCAAAAGATAGAGTGTGCCGAAAGTGTAACGAAGATCCCCGGTAATAGGGGCGGTGCCTATCGACCCAATAATGAGTCCGAGACAGCAAGCGGTGATTCCCTTGACGAAATTATCGCCTGTAAGGGCACCGACCATCAACAGTGCCAGGACAACGAGTAGGAATTGCTCGCCAAACCCAAATGTCATGATGATTGGGATGGCATAATAAATCGAGACTGACAAAATTATCGCGCCAAAAACTCCACCCAATAAAGACGAGGAAAATGCGGCACTAAGTGCTCTTGCAGCCATGCCTTTTTTGGAGAGTGGAAAGCCATCCATCACAGTTGCCTGCGAACCTGATGTGCCTGGAATACCCATCAATACGGCAGGAAAGGTGTCTGAGGTTGTGGTTGGTGCCAGAACACCAATCATCATTGCGAGCGCGTAGGACGGCTCCAACGTGAACACAAAGGGCAGCACCAATGCTAGACCAGATGTACCGCCCATGCCCGGCAGAATCCCAACAACCAATCCGAGCAGAGTGCCGCCAAAAAGGAAGGCAAGGTGGGTTATTTCGAAAAGTTGTAAAAGAGAGGAAAAAAACTGTTCCATCGTGAAAAGCTGCTAGCTTTCGCTAGCAGCTAACCCTTTTTATTGGACCCTGAATGTAAATTGGTTCTTCTTGAGAGCAGCATTTAGCTGGTCTTTTGTGTTGTCTGAGAAGACGGCAGCTTTCTTGACAATTTCTCCAGCTTCTTCGCCTATTATAAGCGGAAACGGTCCAAGTGCTTTGGTTGCCTTTTCCTTGAACTCGGGATCATCAACCATTTTTTTAGCTGCATCCCGAAATGCCTCTACTATTTCATCTGGAGTACCTTCCGGAAGCAACATTGATTTTGACGCTTGTGACCAAGCTGCGCCAATCGAGTAGAAAGCTTCGAGGTCGTCACCAGACAGTTTTTCCCCATTCACTTTCTCATACATCTCAGGAAAGGTTGGTGCATCAGGTGCCAAAGGGTTTCTTGAAACTGATCCATCTGCGCCGATGATGCCTAATGTCATCAAATCCACTACCTTTCCTTTTTCAATCTCCGGCTTCACCTTCTTTTTATAGTTGGCTGCACCATGAGAGCTGATATGGATTTCACCACGCAAGAACGCTTGATAGCCACCCGATGAAGACAGACCTGGTATCGGCTTAGCCCCTTTGATGCCTAATTTATCGAAGACCCATATGTGGAAAAGATCTGCAGAAGCGGGCGTCTTCAGCGCATACAACACCAGATCGCGCTCTTTTAATTTTGACAAGTCATGGGGCCCATCGGCGAGGTCCGTTCTTGTAAACCAATGAGTGTTCTGTGGTAGCAGGAGTACAGGACGATATTCACTTAGGTTGTATTCAACCAGCGGGTTGCCGGTTGCAACATTGACAATCACGGATGTTGAGCATCCAAAGAGAAAAGTACCGTCAGGTTTCGCATTTTTCTGAAAATAATTCGAACCCTTGATGGCCCCTCCACCTGGAATATGCATGATCTGAACATCTGGATTGCCAGGCAAATATTTCGATAGAAACGGCTGTATGAAGCGCGCGAATCTGCTGGTGCCGCCACCTTCCTTAAATGGCACAACCCACGTTATGGTTTTTCCTGACAAATCGACGTTTGCGTATGCCGTCGACGAGATCGAGAAAAAAGCCACGATCAACAAAGCTAATATTTTATGCATTTTTTCCTCCCATTGTGTAATCGAAGACACCCACCACTAAATGATAACGTTATCTTTTTTGTCAAGCAGTTTGTAAGACTGAATCAAAGACGAAGATGATCGGGATATTTGAGGGTGTGTGTTTCTGCTGAAACCTGATGCATTAAATCGCCGTAATTCAGTTTTGATGATTTTTAAACCGACGATTGATATGATTATCTCTAAAGCCCGGCCTGTTACCTCAGCTTACAACTGATGTAAGGATATAAGTTGCCTGTTAACCTCCAAGATCTGAGGCTGTGGCCCTTTGTACAATTTAGGGTATGAAAGATATGGTTAGTGACCACTCTGTTATCTATCCGAATGGCCTGAATTAATTGCATCTACTCTTTTGGGGACGGTCAATGAATAAAAGAAAAACCATAATCGACGTGGCGAAAGAATGTGGTCTTTCGCAAGCTACTGTCGCCAGGGTTTTGAATGGTCAACAAGACATACAAGTAAAAGAAAAAACGCGGAAACGAGTTGTGAGCGCCGCGCAAAAAATTGGTTATCGCCGGAATACACTAGCGGCCAATTTCAGACTTCAGCAAAGCAATACAATTGCGATATCAATTCCAGACATCACCAATCCGTTTTTTCCAGAACTTATAAAGGGCATCCAGGAAAAAATGAGAGATGAGGGCTACAGCGTTATCCAACTGAACAATGAATGGAACCCGAATATAGAAAAGGATCATTTTCAGTATATGGTACAGACATGTGTGGACGGGGCGATTATATCACCGTCGCACTCAGGAACCGATTTCAGCACATTAGAAGGAGTACCGTTTGTACTTCTCACCAATTCAGATCTTTATTCTGAATACGATTCTGTTGGAAACGACAGCAAAGCAGGGATGCGCATCGCCCTTGAGCATTTGTATAGTCTAGGTCACCGAAAAATTGCATTGTTGGTGGGTGGATCGATGCGTTCCGACCCGTCGTGGCGCTATGATATTTTCAGCGAGTTTTACCGCGAAAAGGGTTTGACGGTTCCGCCTAAATCCCTGGTGAGCTGCGATTATAATGTAGATTCCACCTTATCTTTTTTACAGGCGCGAAAATCTATGGAAATTTTCCTAAGCGAAAACCCTATGCCAACTGCGTTCTTTGCGTCGAATGACATATTGGGACTAGCTGCTCTGCAGGTTGCTAACGAGAAGGGAATAAAGGTCCCTGATCAATTATCCATTATTGGGATGGATGGAATTTTTTCTGGCGAGGTAAGCTATCCTGCGTTGAGTACCGTGAAGAAAAATCGCTCTGAAATTGGTGGCATTTCAGCGCAGATATTATTGGATAAAATCAAGAAGCCAAAAGATTGGTCGACCAAGAAAGTCCTACTTCCCTGTAAGTTGATTGAACGTGGATCCACTGGCCCCGTTTAGATCGGACGCAAAAAACGTTGAATATTTGGCAAATGAATGATAACGTTATCAATTAATCAGGAGCCGTTGTAATTTGATTGCGCTAGCGTAATTTGGGAAGCTGGTGCAGCTGAGCTGCTAACAATTCTAGCCGTTAGCAGGCTATGTCTTCTTATGTTTTTTGAGCTTTGGCGTGAACGAGTTCACTGATGAAATCTTGCGGGAAAGAAAAAGGATGAGTGACACAAGATCGGTATCTGTTGCTGAAATCTTCTCATTGCAACGCCCTGAACAGAAACCCCGAACAAAAAATCAGCTTTGGATCAAGGATGTCGGTTATGATGAAGCTCCTTGGTATTCTGAGCGTATGGGTCTACTGGAACTAGAAGACTTTTTGGAAGTTGCTGGTGAACGAATCGACTATGTCAAAATAGCTACAACGCAGGTGTTGGGGCATCCAGAGACTTGGTTGAAGCGCAAAATGGCGTTGTATCAGAAACATTCAATTCAACCTTACTTGGATCATGGATATTTTTTGCGGGCCTTTCGCTTGGGCGTTGTTGATGAAGCAATCGAGGCTGGAGCTGCCCTAGGTTTCTCTGTAATGGAATTTATGAATACTTTTGGCGATGTTCCTGAAAGACAACTCAGAAAATGGCGCAGCCTTGCAAGGGATTGTGGCATGAGCCTAATTTATGAACATCATCCTGAGCGCGGATGGAGGAAAGGCGTCGCCGATAGGCCCGCTACTTCTGCTGAAATAATTGAAGGGGCAGAGCCATTTCTTGCGGACGGTGCTTTTACGCTTCTGATAGACCATGAAGAAATAGAAATTCAAGAAGATGCGGCCACAGATGTGATTGGCGAAGTTGTGGAGGCCCTTGGTAAAGAGCGGGTCGCTTTTGAGCTTACCTCTACAAAGGAGGCTCCAATGAAGTGGTACTCAAATTTGCTGGATTATTTCTCAATGTTTGGAACTGACTGTAACGTTACCAACGTGATGCCGAGCCAAGTTATGTTTGTTGACCCACTGAGATATGGTGAAAGACCAGCGGATATTTTGTTCGAAAGGTACCCTGAGCTAATCAACTTTAGGCAAAAGTAAAAAATCCATTTTTGAATCAGCCTAAGGAACACGTTCATATTGACTTTATGTAAAACGTCACCATTAAGGCCGTAGTCGTAGGCAACAGACGCGACAAAAAATCTTCGGCGCGAAATCCCAGGGCAAACAGTTCTCCAAGCAGCCCGAGAGCATCATGAAAAAGACGCGCCGGTTTAGGTAGCGCGACACTAATTACAGTGTCGCGGTGACACTGCTACGACACTAACTGAGCGGATATAGGTAGATATCAGCAGATAAACTATTGACTAAAATATGAGCGTGGATAACGATCCTGTTGCATTTAGTTGCATGGGTATCAATGTTTTTAACAGGTTCAATCCCTGTCACGCCCACCATTTCATCCTCAGGAAAAATACATGAATACAGGCGGTTGTGGCACATCACGGCGTCATGCTTGTGCATATGACTGTCAGCTCATATCATCTGGTCCTAGAGCAAGCCTAGACACAAACGGTTTCTGTCCAGCCAGCCAGGCCAATCATTTAGGCCAATCATTCAGAGTTGTATATTTCCAGGTCATGCGGGTTTTTCTGACAGCGGTTTTCCTGATGATCCTCATACAGCCTGTATCGGCCGGTGGTGCCTTCATCGACCGCACGGAAGTGACCATCGGGGCCTTTGCAGACTACGCCGATGCCA
>Ga0181582_10003016_pt1 | contig 13473 bp, 4 predicted proteins | sample 071ome_32_FD_132438 | JGI IMG/M metagenome (GOLD analysis project Ga0181582, IMG submission 132438) | Coastal salt marsh microbial communities from the Groves Creek Marsh, Skidaway Island, Georgia - 071405AT metaG (megahit assembly) | ecosystem: Environmental > Aquatic > Marine > Intertidal zone...
AGCTGCGAGTGCACGGACGTCCAGCCCCCCGGCTCCTTCACGTGCCGCCAGCAGAAGAGCTGGGGCAAGTGCTCCGCGCCGTGGATGGCCGGCTTCTGCGAGGTCACCTGCGCGGCGTGCTCCTGCGGCTCCGCGGGGACCTGCGAGTGCTACGACGAGCCACCCACGTGGAGCACCAAGGAATGCCGAGTACATGAGTCGCTGGGGCAGTGCTCCGAGTTCTGGATGCTCGGCTACTGCGAGAAGACGTGCAAGAGCTGCCCATGCGCCCCTCGAGCCGAGCTCTCCGCCTCGAGGGAGGAGCAGCCCCGCGCGGCGTTAGTGGTCCGCCCGGGTCCCGGGGGGGCCTCCGATGACCGGATCAAGATCACCATCCCGACGCCCAAGGCCAGCACCGGTGTCACCGTCCGGCCCCCCGCCCTCCCCACCGTCCTGCCCTCCCCCCCGGGCAGGCCGTCCACCGCAGAGGCCGGGTGCTACGAGGCCGGGAGCGCCCTTGACTTCCTGCGCCAGCTCGAGGCCCGATGGAACATCTCGGTGTTCCCCAAGGCGGCCCAGCTCGAGGGCCCCGGGATCGCCGCCCTCATGTCGGACCCCGCGCAGCCCGTCACGGTGCTGGTGCCGACAGACGAGGCGTGGGCGGCGTCCCTGGGCCGGGCCGGCCTGGACCTCCGGGACGTTGTCGAGGACCCTGACCTGCTCCGGGCGCTTCTCCTCACCCACGTCCTCCCGGGGGCCCTCTCGTCCGCGGCCCTGAGCGTGGGCGTCACGGCCGACTCGATGCTCCTGGGCACCCAGGTACTGGCAGCCGAGACAGCCGGCGGGACACTGCTACTCAGCACGCCGGCGTCCGAGGTGGTCGTGGGGGAACGGGACCTGGCGCTCTGCGGGGGTGGGGCCGTCTTTCACTTCGTCGACGGGCTCCTATGGCCGTACGGGGAGGGCGACGAGCCCCCCGGGGAGCCTGAGGAGACCCCCGCTGGGTGCTCGGCCGATTCCATCCTGGGGGAGCTCCGCTCGTCGCCCGACATGGGTACCGTCGCCGCGCTCGTAGAGGCCGCGGGCCCGGCCTGGCTCCTGGAACCCGCGTCGGGGGTCACCCTCCTCGCCCCGACCGACGCCGCGTTCGACGCCCTCGGGTCCCGACCCGACCTCCCTGCACCTGACGGCGGGTCTGACCTCTTCACCTCCTACTCGGGGGTCTCCGCATTCGCCCGCTCGTGGGGGAGCCTGTCCCGGGAACCCCTCCAGCCGGACCGGAGTCCTACCCCCCTCGCGAGGGGCCTCGCGCAGCAGGAGACCCCCCCCGGGGGGGACGTGACGGTTGGGGACCTCCTGTCAGACCCATCCCTCGCCCGTGCAGTCCTGGGGACGTGGACGCTGCCGGGGGTGCGCCGGGAGTCGAGCATGCGGGACGGGATGGTCCTGCAGAGCCTGGACGCGAGGAACCCGGGGACGCAGGTGTCGATCGACGCCGAGTCGGGCCGGATCTCGCTCATCGACGTGGGCCGGCGCGCGTCGAACGTCGTGCCCTCGGTCGTCGGGCACGTCTGCGGGGCAGCTGTCGTGGCCCTCGACTCCCTCCCACTCCCGAAGGGCGGCCTCCCGGCCCTCTCCGGGGGGCAGGCCGACCCCGAGGATGCTCTGCTGCTGGGCGCCGACGGCAGGGCCTCCCCAATCCCGCTGGCGGAGAGCCTGGGCGGGCCGGGGGACCCCGCGACCGCGGGCGGCAGCAGCTGCCGCACCATCCGGGAGGTGATCGAGGACTACGGCCACGCGTCGGAGATCGTCCGGATCGCCGACTCCTCCGGCGCCGGGTTCCTTTTCGACCAGCAGGCCCCCGTGACGCTCTTCGTGCCCGAGGACCTGGCGCTATCGGGCTTCCAGTCGGAGAGGGGTCTGTCGCCGCTCGTGCTGCTGCAGTCCCCGAGCACTGCCGTGAGCGTCATCGCGTACAGCGTCGTGCCCGAGGAGGCCGTGGGGCGGGCGGGGCTCGAGGACGGGCGGGAGCTCCAGACCCTCGTGGTCGGGAACGACGGCCCCCTGGCCGTCGGCGTCTCGGTGGTAAAGGGCGCAGTGTTCCTCTCGGGGATCGGCTCCCGCGTGCGGGTCGTCGCGGGCGACCTCCGGGCCTGCGACGGTGCCGTCGTCCACATCGTCGACGGTATCCTCCTCCCCTTCAGTCTCTCCCCGGACGCCCTCGCGCCCGCCCCGCCCGCCCCCGCCCCGGCCGACACCAGCGGCACCCCGCCTGCCCCCCCCGCCTGCAAGTCGGTGATGGCGATCGCCGAGGACGTCCCGCAGCTCTCCGTCTTCGTCCAGTGGGCCAAGGCCACGGGCGTCGACGACGACTGGCGGGACCCCGGCAGGGCGATGACCGTCTTCATCCCCTCTGACGACGCCGTCAAGGCGAGCCTGGCCTTCCTCCCGGACGGGGCCAAGGGCTTCGCGTACAACCCCGCCCTTCTCGAGCTGTACATGAGGTACCACATGCTGGACGGTGCCCGGACCACTGACGAGCTGCTCGAGGCCGGGGAGCTCCCCACCATGCTCGCCCCCGCCGCGACCCTCCGCTTCGAGGGCGCCCCCGGGACTGTCAGGGTCTTCGACGCGATGAACCCGGAGGGCTCGAAGATCGTCGTCCCTGACGTGGCAGCCTGCAAGGCTGTCGTGCACGTCGTCTCCTTCCCGCTCATCTTAGCCCCGGAGACGTTCCAGGAGGAGCAGCGGAGGCTCGGCCTCTCGGGCGGGGCTGGGGCGGCCGGGAGCATCGTCAACGTCCCCCCCACGGGGGTCGGGGGGCCGGCTCCCCAATCCGCGGCTGCTCCGCCGGCCCCTGGGGTCGTCCCCGGGCCCGGGGAGCTGCCCGGGGTCGGGTTGGACCTCGACCTCGCCGCCAGCCCCGAGGCGGACGGGTGAGACGAGTAGAGGGGGCGCAGGTGTGCCGTCGGTGTGCCATTTATCATTCAACCCGCCGCTGTTGGCGTCCGGCATCGCGGGTCGTGAGCCACCCGACCGCCCCCCTGGGCGAAGGGAGGCACCTAGTGCACGTTCACGCTCAGCCCCGCGGCCGTGGCGGCGGCCTTGACCTGCGCCGTGTCCTCCAGGAGGCTCAGCATCATCTGCTTGGGGTCCTCCTGGGAGTCGAGGGCGGCCCGCCACTCGGTGGCGCGGACGGGGGCCACGTCCATGCCGGCGCCCCAGAGCACGCGCTGGGCGACGGCGGCGCGGCCGGACCGCTGGGCGTGCCCGAACGTGTAGTCCCCCTCCTCGTCCTCGACGACGACGGCGATCTCCCCCCCGCCCGGGCCCCGGATCAGGAGGTGGATGGGCGCCGGGGTCTTCTTGACCTCGGGCCAGCACACGTGCTCCAGCCCGACCTGACCCAGGACCCTCGACATCTGCGCCACCACGTCGGCCACCCGCCCCGCCGCGTCGCCGCTCCGGGATCCCACGTCCTGCGCCCGCTTCGTGGCGAGGTACATGGCGAGGCGGCGCAGCTTGTAGGGGAAGGGGATCTGGCCCTCGGGGGACTCCCACTGCGAGATGGCGCACGCCTGGGCCAGGTCCATGATGACCTCGTCGGGGAAGACGTAGCGCACCGGGATCCGCTGCGCCTTGGCCGACAGCACGGCGTACAGCGGGTGGTCGTACTGCATGGTGGCCGAGAGCGCCCAGAGGCCCTCGACCGTGTTGCGCGGGGGCAGGCTGCCCCGGAACTCCTCGAGGACCTCGCGGTTGGCCACGGCCCGGAGGAGGTCCTGCGGCTCCTCGCCCAGGGTCGCGAACGCCCAGAGCAGCGTCGTGATCTCAAAGCCCCGGGCGTTGATGATCCGCCGGCAGACCTCCGCCTGGACCTCGGTCAGGGCTTCCCCCGGGTGGAACGAGAGCCTCCCCCAGGCCCAGGCGACCATGCTCAGCTGACGCGGGTTGAAGATGTTGACCCGGGTCGCGATGTCGTTGGACGCCTCCGTGAAGAGCGGCACGTGGAGGTACCCCATCCGCGCCAGGGACCACGGCAGGATGCTCAGCTCCTTGGGTGGTAGCCGCGACACTGCCGGGGCCAGGTACTCGCTGCACACGAGCAGCGTCGACCCGGGCAGCCGCGCCCCCAGCCGCGCATACGCGTAGATCGTCCCCACCAGCTCCGCGTGCCGGAACGCCGTCGCCCGGACCGCCAGCTCCCCCGCCACGGCGTCAAGAAGCCCCTCGTGCTCGTACTTCATCTTGGAGAACGCCCACGTGACCATGAAGATCTCCTGGGGCTTGAGGCTCGAGATGCGCACCGACACCTCGTCCCCCGCCTCGCGCAGCAGGCGCCCCGGCTGGTGGCCGAGCTTAGCGTACGCCCACATGACGTTGGCGAGGTGCTGGCCCTCGAACTGCCCCAGCCGGTCGGCGACCTCCTGCTGCGTGGCGAAGAGGAACTGGGGCCGGGGGAGCTCGTCCTCCCGGAGGAGGCCGCGGTCCTTGAGTGTGGCGAAGGCCCACAGCAGCATGCTCAGGCTCTGCGGCTCGAAGCCCCGGAACCGGCTCCCCTTGGCCTGCCGGCAGGCCATGTCGGCAAACGCCCCCGGCGGGTGCTCCAGCTTGGCCAGCGACCACAGGGCCGTGGCCAGGCTCTGGGCCGGCATCTCCCGCGCCACCTCGGCGCACCGGGCCACCGCCCCCTCCAGCATGTCCTCGCAGCCCCCCCACTCGAGGCTCGCGCACGCCCACAGCAGGTTGGCCATCGACTTGCCGTCGAACTCCCCCATGCGCTCCCCCGCACTGCGGCAGGCGCTCGCCATCAGCCCCTGGTGCTGGACCCGCAGCGTCGCGTAGCACCACAGCAGCCGCGTCAGCTGCGCGGGGGAGAACTCCCCCGCCCGCTCCGCCGCCACGTCCCCCGCCATCTGGAGCAGAGTCCGCGGCGCGTGACCGACCCGCGCGTACGCCGAGAGCGCCGCCACGATCCCCCGCGGCTCCAGCCCCGTCACCCGGCGCTGCAGCCACGCCTCCACGTCCCCCAGCAGCGCGTCGTCCGGCGCCCCGCTCTTGACGAACCCATTCAGCACCCGAAGCACCTGCCCCAGCGCAAACTCCCCGAGCCGGGCCCGCACCGCCTGGGACAGGGCGGGCCACAGCGAGGGACGCGCCCCGCCCGCCTGGCTGAAGACGTGGGCGGCCTCGGAGAGCTGCCCCGGGGCCATCCCCGGTGCCCGCGCCTCCACCTCCGCCGCCAGCGTCTCCAGGAGTCCGGGCCCCTCCCCGCCGGGGGCGGCGGCGGCCCCCAGCCTCCAGACGGCCGCGGCCGCCTCGAGCAGCTCCCGGTCCCCGAGCTCCCCGCGCGACGACACCACGGCCGCGGCCAGCGCCCCCACCTGCCCCGCCACCCCGCCGACCCCCTCCTCGGCCGCCGCGTCAGCAGCCAGCCCCACGAGGACCCGCTGCCCCCCCCGGGGACTGAGGGCGTCGAGGTCGGCGTCGGCGGCGAAGTGCCGGCGGAAGGCGTGGGCCTCGAAGCCGACCCGGGCCAGCCAGTAGAAGGCCTCGGCCGCCTCCTCCCCGGCGGCGCCCGGGCGGAGCGAGTCCAGGCGGTCGGCCCAGCCGCGCAGCTGTGGCTGAGGCCCCAGGCCCAGGGAGGCCGCGGCGCTCCCGCACGCGAGGCACTCGGGGAGGGACCAGTCGTCCCACGCGCCCTCCGCGGCCCCGAGCAGGCGCAGGGCCGCGTTCGCGAGCTTGCGCCTGGCGGCGTCGCGCTCGGCCTCGGCGGCCGCCGAAGAGCCCGTCGGGCTGGCCCAGCCCCCCTCGAGGGCGTCGGCGAGGGCGGACAGGAGCTCGAGGAACTGGGCCGGATCGGCTGCGTCGCGCATCCCCGCATCCTTGGAGAGCTCCCCGACGAACGCGTCGGCGGCGAGGACCGCCTCGGGGGGCGCTGGGGAGCGGGAGGGAGGGCCCTCCCCCCGGCCAGGAGGGGGGCTGCCCGCGAGGCCGGCCACCACGTTATCCCGGCCGACGTCGACCGACGCCGACGCCGCGGGGTCCGCTGCCTGTGACGCGGCCGACGCGGCCCTCGCCTGCGCCCGCACGTGCCCCCCGGACGCGAAAGCGCTAGTGGTTGCGCATCCCGCCCTGCATCACATCGCGAGGGAATGCGTCGCTTTCGAAGGGATTCAGTCCGTCACCTTCGTGGAGCGCGCCCATGAGACGCGTCCCGCGCCGGAGGCGATCACGAGCGACGACGTTTCGTGTCAAGGGGTGCCCGGGAGGTCCGGCCTATCCACTCGCTTCGGCTGGCAGCGGAACTCGCCGGGAACTCGGCGCGCGGTGCCGAGACGCCAGAGAATCCGCTCGCGCAGCTCACCTCGGAGTGACCGCCCGGCTGGCCACCGACGCGGACGCCAGCCAGCTGGCGCGCACGGAGAAACTCATTCCTGGGCTCCTCGGTCGGGGTGCGTTTCTCCTCGGGTTCTCTCCAGACAGAAGCGCCTATTGTGACGGCGCTAGGTCTATCGAGTTCTAACCCGGTTGTCCACGTGCAACCACGGTTCAGAGCCCGCCTGGGGGCGCTGCCCAATCAGCGACCTTTCTCTGACATGAAGAGCACACCGGTGTGGGGCTCCCCCCCCCGCGGCTGCCTCGTCACTAGATGGACGCGCGCCTCCCCACGCGTACAGATCCCGCACTTCGGGTCGCAGCTGCATCCACTACCCCACCGCGTTGCGCACCCGTACGCCCCGGTCGCGCGACGGTTAGGAAGCGGTCGCGCTCGATAGGTGCTCGGGACGGAAGCACCGCGCGTTGGTCACTGTTCCCCACGAATACCGAAGTCTTGACGCGCAACGACCCCCATATCCGGCCCCCGATACTAGCGACGGGTCTCCTGGCCGACGCCGGGCAGGAAGGGCCCAGCCAAAAGAACCCAATTGGAAGTGGTGGTCGCGCGCGATGGCGGATCCGGCGAAGAACGAGGGCGGGAAGGGTCCCGAGGGGACGAAGGGGGGGATCCTGATCCCGACGCGGATCGATGAGCTCATCCAGAGCTTACAGGACGTCAACCTCGGGACATACTCCTCCCCGGATGGTGAGCAGCGGGGCTTCGTTGGGAGGAGTCTCGCCGCCCGCCCCCCACCGCCACATCCCCGCCGCCGTGACCCTGGCTCGCCGTGAGATTCGCTCCCGGTGGCTTTCCCCGACGCCTCCACGCCCCCCCGCGCCCCTCCCCCGCAGGCGCGGGTCCCCTCCTGGCCACCTCCCGGCCCGGCAGCAACTCGGAACACCACGCCGAGGGGCGCGCCGAGCCAGGCGCGACCGTTGCCCGGGAGCTTCTGGACAAGAAGAGGAGCTCCGGCGTCTCCGGACAGGCTCAGCTGGCCCAGCCCGCGCGCAAGCCCTCGTTCAGGTGAGGCGGGGCTGCCCCGGAGCCCCCGGCCCCTCCCCCCCTCGCCAGCCCCCGGACCGCCGGCCACCCCCGCCCCCCGCCCCGCGCGCGCGCAGCCGGTTCAAGAACGACCCGCTCCTGGGCCGCATGATGCTGGAGCTGGAGCTCTTCAAGCACCAGGTCGAGGAGGAGATGGTGGCGGCCCGGGCGCGGCGGGAGGAGCAGGAGCGCCAGGTGGCCGAGATGAACGAGCGGCTCGCGGCGAGGAAGATGCTGCGCGCGCGGAACCAGACCGTGATCGGGTGGGAGACCCTGGAGGGCTCCCCGCACGCCGAGGCCCCCGCGGAGCTCAGCTCCCAGGGCATGGAGCGCCGGCGCGAGCGGATCCAGTCGCGCCTCGACGTCATGTCCAACTTCAAGTCGACGGGGTTCCCGCTGGGGGGGGAGGGGAGCGACGCGGACGACGCGGACGACGAGGGCGAGGAGAGCGGGGAGGGCGGGGAGGGCGAGGAGGGCGCGGGGAGCGGCGGGGGCCCGGGCGCCGGGGGCGGCGGCGGGGGCGGGGGCGGGGCGGCGGGGGCGCCCGCGCGGCGGGCCCCGGGGGGCCTGCTGAACTCGGCGCTGGCCCGGGCGGCCACGGGCGCGCAGTCGCGGGCCAAGGCGCTCGCGTTCGCCGGGGACGCCCCGGGGCGCGAGGCCGCCCCCCCGGGGTCGCCGCGCGGGGGCCCGTCCCTGGCCGGGGTGAAGCGGGAGCAGCTGCGCAAGGTCGACAGCCTGCGCCTCGAGTCGGTCATGGGGCGGGAGGACAACACGGAGGAGGTGCTGGTGGAGCTGGGGAGCATGGCGGACCAGGTGCTCGGGGTGTCGGACCCGTCCAACCTGGCGGGGATGGCGTTCGTCCTCGACGGCGTGCGCAAGCGGACCGACAGCCTGCGTCAGACGGTGCTGCACCGGCTGACGCGGGTGCTGGTGACGCGGCTGCTGGTGGCGGCCAACACGCTGTGGCAGGTGGTCGAGTCGGAGCGGCGCGCCCGCGACCGCTCCGACGACCGCGCCTCGGGCCCGGCCCGCCGCACGGCCTCGGGCGACCGCGCGGACTACGGGGGCCGCGGGCGCCGCAAGGACCCCGCCGCCGACCTCCTGCGCAAGGTGGCCCTGCGCAAGCACCTCGGCGCGGGGGCCTCGGACCTGACGTCGGACCGGGTCAGGGGGCGGCGCCACCCCTTCCCGGGCCACGCCGGCGTCCCGCCGGGCGCGGTCCTCGAGACGCTGGCCGAGGGCCTCAGCGGGTCCACTTCGGGCACCGACTCCAAGTCCGACTCGCGGTACGCGTCGGCCACGGTGAGCGAGTCCGAGGCCAGCGACGACGAGGTGCTCGGCATCACCCGGCGGGCCAGCTGGGGCAGGCGGGGCGGCGAGCAGCCCGCGGACCCGGGGGACCCGGACCCCGGCGGGGACCCCGGCGGGGCCCGGGCGATGCTCGAGGGGGGGGGCCTCCTGCCCCGCCCCGGGCGCGGGGTCTCGGCCGGGGGCGGGCCCGCGGGGGACGAGGACGGGGAGCTCCAGGGCGCCCTGAGCGACCAGGGCCTGGACGCCTTCCGCCACGGTTTCCTGCGCTTCACCTCGTGGCTCTCGAGCAAGCAGCCGGGGGGGCGGGGGCGCGGGGCGGGCGCGGGGGGCCGGGGCGCCGGGGGGGGTCCCGGGGAGGGGCCCGGGGAGGGGGGCTCGCGGCAGCAGGTGCGGAGCTCGACGGACGGGTCGGGGCTGTCGCAGCCGCGGGCCGGGCGGTGGACGGCGCACGGGTACTGCGGGCGGGACGGGGAGGCCCTGTTCCCCCGGACCTCCCTGGAGGGGGGGGGGCCCTCGGGGCGGCGCCTGACGAGCGACGGGTGGCGCAAGTCGTCCGGGGGCTCGGGGCCGGGCGGCCCCGGGAAGCGGCGCGCCGGGCGGTACTCGCTGGACGCGGAGCGGCAGTCGACGGCCGAGGTGATGTGCCGGGTCTGCGAGACGAGCGTGCCCGTGTCGCTCATCTCGGAGCACTCGCGCGTGTGCGCGCTGGTGGAGGCGGCGGGGGGGCCGGGGAGCAAGGACCGCGACGTGGACCAGCTCCTGGGGCGGCTGGCGACGGCGGTGGAGGAGGGGGAGGTGTCGCGGGTGACGCGGATCCTGGACGGGCTGCGGCCGGCGGGGAAGGAGGGGGGCGCGACGCGGGACGGGTCGGGGTCGGGGAACGCGTCGCGGGGGGTGGGCTCCCCGGCGACGGTGCCCGTGGTGGGGTCGCCCGGGGAGGGCGGGGGCGCCGGGCGCCTGGGCGCGGGGGACCTGCCCCCCGGGGTGCTCACCCGGTCCGGGGAGGAGGCCCCCTCGCCGGCGACCCTGGACAAGCTCGTCCGGCGCGTCACCAACTTCTTCCGGCGGCTGTCGCTGATCGCCCGCCTGGGCATGTCGATCCAGCCGGACGGGACGGGGATGCCCGCCATGCGGTGCCAGGAGCTGCTGGGGCAGGTCACGGAGCTCAAGCGGGGGCGGCAGGAGCTGCTGCAGCTCATGTACGCGACCGACCCGGGCGGCGAGTCGCAGCTGGGGGCGGACCTGCGGCACGCCGAGACCCTCAACCTGATCTGGGCGCTCAAGCTCGAGTCCCTGGTGCAGCGCAAGCTGGAGGAGATGGCGGCCTTCGCGGCGGCGCCCGAGGCCCCCGGGGAGGGCCCCCCCGAGGGCTCCTCCATGCGGATCGAGGACTTCATCATCATCAAGCCCATCTCGCGCGGGGCGCACGGGCGCGTGTACCTGGCGCAGAAGCGGGCCACGGGGGACTACTACGCGATCAAGGCCATGCGCAAGAAGGACCTCCTGCGCAAGAACCTGGTGGAGAACGTCCGCAACGAGCGCAACATCCTCGCCACGTCGGACAACCCCTTCGTGGTGCGCTTCTTCTACTCGTTCCAGTCCAAGGACAACGTCTACCTGGTGATGGAGTTCTCCCCCGGGGGGGACCTCTTCTCGCTGCTCCGGAACCTCGAGGCGCTGGACGAGGACGTGGCGCGCAAGTACGCCGCGGAGACGGTGCTGGCGCTCGAGTACTGCCACGCCAACGGGGTGGTGCACCGCGACATCAAGCCCGATAACCTGCTCATCTCGGCCGAGGGGCACGTCAAGCTGACGGACTTCGGGCTCTCCACGCGGGGCGCGACGGGGGCCGTGTACGACGGGCACGACTCGGAGGCGACCAGGCGGGCCATGGACGGCGGCGGCGCGGGGGGGGGCGGGTCGGCCGGCGCCGCGGCGGGGTCGGAGCCCCCCGGCTCGGTCACCAGCGACGGGGCCCCGCCGCCCCGGCGGCACCCCCGCCCCGGGCGCGCCCCCTCCATCCTCATGGCCACGGACAGCGCCATGGCCCAGCAGACCACGGCCCGCGGCAGCCCGCGCGGGTCGGCGCGGGGCGACGGGGAGGGCCGCGACGCCGACACGGACGCCGACACGGACGCCGGCGCGGGCGCCGGCGCCCGCGACGGGCCCCCGGGCAGCTCCCACCGCAAGGTCGGGACCCCCGACTACCTGGCCCCGGAGATCCTGCAGGGCCGCGGCCACGGCCCCGAGGTGGACTGGTGGTCCCTGGGCGTGGTGATCTACGAGATGGTCGTGGGGATCCCGCCCTTCCACGCCGAGACGCCCGAGGAGATCTTCGACAACATCCTCGACCGCAACATCGAGTGGCCCGTCGACGAGGACGGGGACCCCGTCGTCTCGGACGCGTGCCGGGACCTCATCGACCGCCTCCTCAGCATGCGCCCCGGGGACCGCCTGGGTCGCCGCGGCGCCTGGGAGGTCAAGATGCACCCGTGGTTCTCGGGGATCAACTGGACGCACCTGTCGCGGGAGAAGGCGGCGTTCGTGCCCGAGACGGAGGGCGCTACCGACACGTCCTACTTCCACCCGAAGCACGTGACGGACCAGGAGATGGCGTCAGACCTGGCGTCCCTGTCGGCCAGGTCGCGGGGGTCGAGCCAGGTGGGGTCGCGGCGGGACGCGCAGCCGGTCCGGCGGAGCAACGTCGCCGACGTCTCGGCCGACTTCCTGCGGAGCTACCGCTCCCGCCGCACCTCGGCCGACGGGCAGTGCGCCAGCTCCCCCGGGGACGCCGGCTCCGCCGGTCCGGGTCTCCTCCCGGCGGAGACCGCCGGGCGGGCCAGCCCCTCGAAGCTCGGGTCCAGCGCGGTGGCGCCCCCCCTGGCCGGGCCCCGCGCCCACGGCTTCGTGAGCAGCCTGACGGGGGAGTTCGTGGCCCCGGACGGGACCCGCTCCGCCGGACCGGCCTCCGTCGCGTCCCCGACCCGGCCCCTCGGGCCCCCCGGGTACTCGCGCCTCGGCTCCACCGGCCACCAGCGCACCTCGGTCCCGGGCTCCCCCCCCGACAGCGGCGGGGGCCTGTTCGAGGGTGGCCCGGGGTCGTCGGCGGGGTCCTACCGCTCCCCGCTCGGGTCCGGGTCGTACGATCCGGCTGCCGACGGCCCCCGCGCCCCGGCGGCTCCCCCGCACGGCGCGTCCCCGGGCCCGCGGGGCCCCGTGGCCGGGAGCCCCCCCCCGGCGCGGAGGGTTCTCGAGCTGGGCGGGAGCCCTCAGGGCGGGGGGTCCCCGGGACGGGACCCCGCGCAGGGCCCGGGCCGGACCCGCGTGTCCTCGCTTCCCGCCGTCCCCAGCGCCGGGAGCGCCCTCCGCCACTCCTCGTCCAACTCGCCCACGGCTCTGCTCGAGTCGCCCCTGCAGCAGGCCCGGCCCTCGCGGCCGTCGGGCAACTCCCACCGCGACCTGCGCACGCGGCTCCTCGAGGCCGGGCTCCACCCGGCCCCGGGCGCGGCCGACGCCCCCGACGCGCCCGCCGCCGGCTCCGGCGCCGCCCCCCGGCGCCAGCCCTCGAAGGACCGCATGGCCCTGCCCCCCATCGCCCCCAAGTCCCGCCCAGACTCGGGGGGGCGCGGGGACCGCGACCCGGGGCACCCGGCGGAGGCGTCGCTGCTGCTCGACGACCTGCGGCCCGGCGGCAGCCCCGGGCGGCCCCTCCCCGTGACGATCAAGCGCGCGAGCGGGTCCGAGGGCGGGGCCCCCCGGGCTCCCGACTCGCTGTCGTCGCTGGCGCGCGGGAGCCCCCCCGGGGGGGGGATCCTGCTGGGCGCGGCGTCCCGCGGGGGCTCGGCCGCCGAGGCCATCCTCGCCCGCCGCGAGGGCAGGCCCGCGAGCCGCGCCGCGCACAGCTCCTGGGCGGGGTCGCGGGCGTCGTCGCTGGGGCGGCGCGGGGCGGAGAGCCCGGCGTTCGACAGCAGCGCCGACATGAGCGAGGGGGAGCACGCCGCGCTGGTGGAGGACCTGACCATGGCCAGGGAGCGCGACGACGAGTCGAGCGCCGACTCCGCCGAGAGGGCCGAGATGGAGCAGCTCTTCCGGGGCTTCGAGTACGCCAACATCGACGCCCTCCAGAAGTCGACCATCGAGAAGCTGGACGAGGTGAACAGCGTCGCCGGGGCCAGCGAGGGGCCCGGCGCGGCCGGGAGCGGCGCCGTGAGCGTCGCCGCGGGCCGCGGGAGCCACCGACACAGCGTCGCCCACGGGTCCAGCCACGGGCGCGGGGGGTCGTCCCTGGCCGACAGCCCGCTGGCGGTGCGCTCGCGCCCCCTCTCTCAGGCGGACTACCTCCCGGGCCGCGGGCTCGCGTTCGACGACGAGCGCGGGCCGTCGTCGACCGTCTCGCGGCCCGCGCCCCGCCCCGGCTTCCACTCCCACCGGGGCTGAGGGCCGCGGGCCTCGCCGGGTTCGGGGGTCGCGCCGGGTTCGGGGGTCGCGCCGGGTTCGGGGGTCGCGCCGGGCTGCGGCGCTGCGTTCTAGTCCGCGGCGGGGGCTCCCGTCGGCGGGGTCCGCCTTCAACGCACCGCATCGCCGGCGGCCGCGGGCGCGTCACTTGCGGTTCTTCTTCCCCTTGTTGACCTTCTTCTTCTTCTCCTTCTTCGGCATCTTGTCCTTCCGCTTCTCCCGGTTTCCCTCCTTGACCGCCTTCTTGTGCTCCTTCATCTGCGCCTTCCTCTCCTCCCTGGTCAGCTTGGACCGCTCCACCCACC
>Ga0181582_10003036_pt1 | contig 13444 bp, 10 predicted proteins | sample 071ome_32_FD_132438 | JGI IMG/M metagenome (GOLD analysis project Ga0181582, IMG submission 132438) | Coastal salt marsh microbial communities from the Groves Creek Marsh, Skidaway Island, Georgia - 071405AT metaG (megahit assembly) | ecosystem: Environmental > Aquatic > Marine > Intertidal...
GACGCCACCTCGACATCACCCCGCTGACGCCACTCGTCGGCACGTTCGTCATTGGCTTCGACAATGACAACGTCGACTTCCGGGACTCCGGTCAGGATGCCTTCGACGATGGCACCCCCCATGGCACCCCCGCCGATCATTGCAACGCGTTTCATGGCCGCCTACTGTGCCACAGCTCCGGGCAGCGGCTTGGTGGGATCGAGCAGCCTTTGGATCGTGGGTGCCACCAATCCCACTACCTGCTCCTCGGATGCCGATGCCAGTGGCTCCACCGCCAGTCCATACCGGGCGATGACGACGCCCCCGAGGTAGGACGTGATCAGCGCACCGCGCATTCGAGCATCGGGAATACCCGCTCGGACGAGCACCTGGTCGACCACTTCACCGGTAACGAATTCCCACACCGCCCGAACTCCTCCTGGGGTGCTGGTCATAGCGCTCGGGATCGATGGGGCAATCGAGCCCACGTCGTCGCGCAATTGCTCGTTCTCGGCAGCATGCAGCGCCATGCGCACGAGCCTTTCGCCCATGCCATCCAACCCCGGCGCTACCAACCGGGGGATGGCCGAAGCCGGATCGAACGGCAAGTCCATAACAGCAGCGAACAACTCCGCCTTGTTGCGGTAATAGGACGACAACACCGACGGCCCCACGCCGGCTGCTGCGGCGATCGACTTCACGGTAACCGATGCATACCCGCGGCGCTCGAACACCGCACGGGCTGCACGCTCGATCGCCGCCTGCCGATCATCGCGTTCCGCGGTCACTCGCTACTCCTTAGGTGCTGGTGAGCGAAAGCCCTAGTCTCCCGCAGGTCGGCCACGCGTTCCTCGCGATCGGCCGCGCCACGGGTGGAGACTTCCGCGATGACCGAGCCGCCGAATCCCGAGCGCCCCAAAGCCTGGAGAACTTCCGCCACCGGTTGATCGCCGCGCCCGGGAATCAAGTGCTCATCGCGGGCGGAGTCGGTGCCGTCCGCCAGGTGAATGTGCGCAACGCGATCGGCGAGATCGGCCACCATTTCCCGGGGATCGGTACGCGACACCGCGGTGTGGGAGAGATCCACCGTCGCGTGCCGGTAGTCCTGATTGCGAATATCCCAGTCCGGGGAGTAGGCGCCAAGCGATGACGGACCCGCGCGCCAGGGATACATGTTCTCGACGGCGAATCGGACATCGGTTACTTCTTCCATTCGTTCGATGCCCTGTTCGAAGGACCTGGAGTACTCGCGCTGCCAGCGAAACGGTGGATGCACGACCACGGTCGACGCCCCGAGGCCCTCCGCAACTTCCCTGGCCTTCTCCAACTTGCCCCACGGATCCGTTCCCCACACCCGTTGAGTAATCAACAGGCAGGGAGCGTGGATCGAAAGGATGGGGACTTGGTAGTGATCAACGAGTGCTTTGAGTGTGGCTTGGTCCTGGCTCATGGCATCCGTGCCGACCATGACCTCGATGCCGTCGTAACCCAGGTCCGCAGCCAATTCGAAAGCTACGGCCGTCGACTCCGGATAGACCGACGACGAGGACAATCCGACCTTCCACTCCTGGGCCATCGTCAGTCCTTCGCCCGGCGCCAACGATCAGCGATGATTCCTGCCACCCAAACAGCGATCGCGCCAGCAATTCCGACACCGATCGCGACCAGGCTGTAGCGCTCCGGTCCGAGACTCAAGGCGAAGAACGTTGACAACGGTGGGATGTACAAGACGGCCACGAAGGCCACGACCATCCCGCCGATGATGCCCCAACGCACCAGGTTCAATGGACGAGCCGAGATAGCGAGCACGCCAGTAGCGACGATGAACAACGTGACCGTTGCTGCCTGCTGGGCGTTCAACACCGGCTCTGAAACCCACAGCGCGATCGCGTAACTGGTCCACGCCGACACCGCAGCGATGATCCCCGCAGGAATCGCGAATACGAGCACCCGCTTAAAGAAGCCGGGGCGGAAGCGCTCCTTGTTCGGCATCAGTGCCAAGAAGAACCCTGGAATGCCGATTGTGAGGGCACTCACCAAAGACAGGTGGCGGGGTAGAAAGGGGAAAGCCACGGCGAAGACCCCCGTCATCACCGAGATAACGGTGGAATAGACGCTCTTGGTCAAGAAGACGTCCGAGACGCGCTCGATGTTTCCGAGCACACGGCGACCTTCGGCGACCACGCTGGGCAGCACGGACCACTTGCTATCCAAGAGCACTAACTGAGCCACCGCACGAGTGGCACCGGAACCGCTGCCCATCGCTATGCCGAGATCGGCGTTCTTCAATGCCAAAACGTCGTTCACGCCGTCGCCGGTCATCGCCACAGTCGAACCCCCGAGATGGAGTGCATCGACCATCTGTTGTTTCTGCGCAGGCGCGACTCGACCGAACACCGAGTGCTCGGACATGGTTTGGGCAAGGTCATCGGTGTCTGTGGGCGCATGCCGAGCATCGATCGGATCCTCGGCTCCCGGGACTCCCGCCTGTTGCGCGATGGCGCCCACGGTCTCCGCGTTGTCCCCTGAGATCACCTTGACCCGAACGCCTTGATCGAGGAAGTACTCGACTGTTCCCCGCGCATCGTCTCGAAGCCGTTGATCGATGATGACGAGAGCCTGGGGCGTAACAGCTCCGGGACCGTGATCGGCGTCCACGGCTCGGGTTTGGTCCTGCGCCGCCGCAACGACGAGCACCCGCGCCCCTTGATTCGCGTACGGCGTAGCGAGTTCACGAACCCGGGCATCGTCGGGAACGACCATCTCCGGCGCCCCCAGCACCCAGGCTCCGTGATCGGCGAAAGCGACCGAGGCCCACTTCCTCGCACTCGAGAACGGAACCGTGGACGTAACGGACCACCCCGGGTCGGCGCACGACTGAGCGATCGCCAGGATCGTTGGATTGGGCGAGGTCTCGGCAGCGGCAAGGGCACCGAGGACTTCGCGGAGTTCACTCTCGGAGCGATTACCGACCGCAACCACATCACCTAGGTGCATTCCCGGTTCGGTGAGAGTTCCGGTCTTGTCTGCGCAGACGGTGTCCACGCGCGCCAGAACCTCGACCGCGGGAAGGTCCTGAACAAGCACCCGGCGTTGAGCCAGGCGAATGACCGACACTGCCATCGCGATGCTCGTCAACAGCACGAGTCCCTCGGGAACCATGGTCACAACCCCCGCGATGGTTCCCCGGATCGCTTCATTGATCGGCAACTGCGCACGCAGCAACTGGGACGTAAGGAGCAGAATTCCGACGGGCACGAGGAAGTAGCTGACGATACGGATGAATTTGTTGATGGCATCGCGAAGTTCGGAATTTGTGAGTTCAAACTTCTTGGCCTGCTCGGTCAGTCCGGCGGCGAAGGACTCTCGACCGACTCGGGTCGCCTGATAGATGCCCGAGCCGGCAACCACGAAAGAGCCGGACATTGCCGCCTCACCTGGATGCTTGTCAACGGGATCGGCTTCACCCGTGAGCAGACTCTCATCGATTTGCAGACCGTTGGCCTGCAGAACGGCACCGTCGACCACCAATTGATCCCCGGCGCTGAGGAGGATGACGTCGTCGAGCACGATCTCCGAGGGTCGAACCTCGGTATCCACGCCGTTTCGGCGCACCACCGGTTTGGCTTCGCCGATAACGGCCAACTTCTCGAGCGTTCGAGATGCTCGGTACTCCTGCACGATGCCGATCAAGGTATTCGCGACGATCACGAATCCGAACAGTGAATCCTGGATCGGGGCCACGAGCAGCATGACGATCCATAGCGAGCCGATCAAGCCGTTGAACCACGTGAAGGTGTTCTTTCGCACGATGTCGGCAAAGGACCGTGCGTTGGCGGTTGGGGCTTCGTTGATCTGCCCTTGCTCGATCCGCTTCCGGACCTCGTCGTCGCTCAGGCCTCGGTCGACGGACACCCCGACCGCCCCCGACTCCAGCGAACTACTCATCGCATCAAGCCGTCCATGCGCCGCAGGATGACTCCCTCCCGCAGCGCCCACGGACACACGTCCAACTCCTCGACATCGAGCAGATCCATCGATGCCTCGGCCACGATCGCCCCAGCGAGCAACTGACCTGCTCTCCCGGAGGACACACCTGGAAGCTTCGCGCGCTCGGCGACCGAGAGGTCCGATAGCAACGTGACCAGTTGGCGAACATCGGCTAACTTCAATCGACGACGGGCAAACGGACCTTCGGACGATGCCGGAGCGCCCGCGATTCGGGCCAACTGTTTGAACGTCTTACTCGTTGCCACCGACAGCATCGGCTCCGCGGCACGTCGAATCGGGCCGATGGAGTCCGCAATGAGGGCGCGGGCGTGCTTACGCAAAGCCTTGGCTTCGGAGGCCGATGAGGGATCGGTGGTGATGAAATCGCGGGTTAGGCGGCCAGCACCGAGGGGCAGGGAGACTGCGACTTCAGGTTCCTCGTCGGCTCCGATGGCCAACTCCAATGAGCCTCCCCCGATGTCCATCAACAGTATGCGACCCGAGGACCACCCGAACCATCGTCGAACCGCGAGGAAGGTCAGCCGCGCTTCGTCGTCTCCGGACAACACCTCGATCGAGATCCCCGTTCGGGTGTTGATCTCATCGATGACGTCGTCGCCGTTCCCAGCACCCCGAATGGCCGAGGTCGCGAACGCGATGATCTCGGTAGCACCCTGCTCCTCGGCGAGTTCTTGGCCTTCTTCGATGAAGCCCACGAGGGAGTCGATCAGGGAACGATCGATGTTCCCCTCGGAGTCGATGTGCTCGGCGAGGCGCATCTGAGTCTTGTGCTTGGAAGCGGGAATCGGAGCAGCGCCGTAGTGCGCGTCGACCAGCAATAGGTGGACGGTGTTGCTGCCCACGTCTAGGACACCCATGCGCACCGTCCCACCCTATGTCCAGAACACACCCCCGCGCCGTCGCCGATGTCACCGTCCTCGCCTAGGCTTTCGTGGTGCCTGAAGTTCCCTTGGATTTCCCGCGGCAGTGGATCGAATTCGTCGACCCCGCCGACGACAACCAAATCATCCGCGCCGACCTCACCTGGCTCACCTCCAAATGGACGTGCATCTTCGGACGGGGCTGCAAAGGCATCGACGCCGATCGCCCCGATGCCGGATGCTGCGTGCACGGCGCCCATTTCTCGGAGAAGAAGGACAAGAAGCGCGTCGAGAGGTGGGTTGAGAAGCTCACTCCGGAGATGTGGGAGAACCACGATCTCGGCAAGAAGGGCGGATGGACCGAGAAGGAGGACGGCGCCAGCAAGACGCGCGTCATCGACAACGCGTGCATCTTCCACAACTCCGAGGGATTCGACGGCGGCTTCGGTTGTGCGCTCCACCACCTCGCTGACCAAGAAGGTGTTTCCTTCATCGAGACCAAGCCCGAGGTGTGTTGGCAACTGCCACTGCGCCGTACCTACGAAGATCGCGAGTACGAGGACGGCACCGAACGCCTCGTCGTCGTCCTTGGCGAGTACGACCGCCGCGGCTGGGGCGAAGGAGGCCACGATTTCCAGTGGTACTGCACCGGCAACACCGATGCCCACATCGCCACTGACCCCGTATACGTCGGGTCGAAGGACGAGATCGTCGCATTGATTGGCCAACAGGCCTACGACGTCCTCGCCGATTTGTGTGTCAAGCGTGAAGCTCTGCTGCGCGGAAACCCAACCGATCCGGCCCTAGCCCCGCATCCGGCCGACCCAGTTTCCTAGCCGGCGACCACCGTGGCCAAGTCCAAGCCATCATTTGAATGCTCCGCCTGCGGAGCGAGTTCGTTGCGCTGGACAGGCAAGTGCGTGAAGTGCGGGGAGTTCGGGACGGTTGCCGAGGTCGTGCCCACTACTCCGGCTCCGGGTCGACGCGCATCGACGCAAGGCGCATCCCCGGCCAATCCGGCCCGACCCGTGTCGACGGTGACAGCCCAGGGGCCGGTGCCACGCATCAGCACCGGTATCGGCGAATTCGACCGGGTGCTCGGCGGCGGGCTCGTCGCCGGCCAGGTTCTCCTTGTCAGCGGAGAACCCGGCGCCGGTAAGAGCACGCTCCTGCTCAACGTCGCCAATGCGATCACGGTCAACACCAAGAAACCCGCGCTCTACGTTTCCGGGGAGGAATCCGTAGACCAAATTGCCGTGCGCGCCTCGCGCATCGGGGTCGACAGCGAGCAACTGTTCATTGCCGATGAGACCGACCTCGCGAACGTCATCGGCCACATCGACGATCTCGGCAGGGATGTCTCGCTGGTGATCGTCGACTCGGTTCAGACCATCGCGTCGGCCGATGTCGACGGCCGCGCTGGCGGAGTTGCGCAGGTCATGGAGGTCGCCCAGGCACTCACAAGGGTGGCCAAGGAACGCGGCATACCGGTATGCCTGGTCGGCCAAGTAACCAAGGAGTCCACCGTGGCCGGCCCGCGAGCACTCGAACACATCTGCGATGCCACGCTCTCCCTCGATGGCGATCGACAGACATCACTTCGCCTTTTGCGTGCGGTAAAGAACCGTTACGGCCCGGCGGACGAGGTTGCCTGCTTCGAGCAGACCGACCGCGGTATGCAGGAGGTTGTGGATCCGAGCATGCTCTTTCGCGAGGAACGGCAATCCCCCGTTCCAGGGACCTGCGTCACGGTCACCATCGAGGGCCGGCGAGCGATGCTCGCGGAGGTGCAAGCCCTGGTCGCGCCCACGACCAACCCGAATCCACGTAGAGGAGTCTCCGGGCTCGACTCCTCGAGAGTGGCGATGCTGGTCGCGATCACCGAACGTGTTGCCGGGCTCAAACTCGCGGACAAAGACGTCTTCGTGGCGACGGTGGGAGGAATCAAGCTCTCCGATCCCAGTACCGATCTAGCAACGTGCCTGGCCATCGGATCAGCCGGCAAGGACACGCCTATCGAGCTGAACGTCGCCGCGATCGGTGAAGTCACCCTCTCCGGAGATGTCCGCCGGGTGCCGATGATCAACCAACGCGTAGCCGAAGCGACCCGGCTCGGTTACACGCGGATCCTTGCGCCCACGGGAACCACCGCCACACTCGACAAGCGCACAGCCAGCGCACAGATCACCGAAGTAGCGAACCTCGCCGAGGCGTTGCGTCACATTCGATCGAGAAGTGATTCCAACCCGGACTTCTAGTTCTTCTTATTGCTTAGGGCGAACGGTGTGCCCTCGCTTGAGATATTCAGATTCCGGCCTACTACTTCGTAGCGACCGGCCTTGGCCTTGCGACCTTTGCCATCATCCGGGCAGCCCTTCTGGCTCAGGCGGCTGTTCCACGTCAACGTCGAGACAGCCTGCTTGCCCGGAGCCATCAAGGTCACGCTGGATTCATCACTCGTAGCGCAGTCGTCGCTGGACCAGACGTGGTAGCCACCCGACGTAATCTCCAACTCGTTCGCCTTCGGGCCAATGTCCCGATAGCAGGGAACTTCTCCAACGTTGGTGATCGTCAGAGTCAAGATCGGATCCTGCTGGCCGACGCGGTAGGTGGAGGAGTCGGTCGTCGCGGTCACCTCGATCGCCGAATCCTGGCAATCGGTCGGCTCGGCGGGTGTCGCAACGGCTTCCCCCGGCTGCGCTTGCGGATCGCCGTCCTCACCCACAACCTCGCCATCGACTTCGCCGTCCACCACCGCGGCCTCTTCCGAGGAGCTGCTCGGTGTGGCCGAACTGCGGGCACCGAGCAGCCACCAGGCTCCCAGTACCAGCGTTAGGAGCACCAGGACGATGGTGCCGCGGCGGACCCAGTAGACAACGGGTGGCTCGGGTCCCACGGGTTGCATGAGGCCGGCCATGTTGTCCACGTTACTGCGACGCATAGCAAGCCATGAAACGATCCGGGCCGTGGCGAAGGACACAAATCGTGTTGATCGGGTCTGCAGGTGGTTCGACCGCAGCGCCCGACCCTTGCCGTGGCGTCAAACCAGCCCCTGGGGGGTTGTCGTCTCGGAATTCATGCTCCAACAGACACCTGTGAACAGAGTCGAGCCCGTGTGGCGGGCCTGGATGGACCGCTGGCCCGAACCAGCGGATCTGGCACGCGAACCTTCCGGCGAGGCCGTGCGTGCCTGGGGGCGCCTGGGCTACCCGCGACGGGCCATTCGTCTGCACGCCACGGCTACAGCCATCACCGAGGACTATGGCGGCATCGTTCCCTCCACGGAGGCCGAACTGCGCGCCCTTCCCGGAGTGGGCGAATACACGGCCGCGGCGATCGTTGCCTTCGCGTTCGGACAACCGTCGGTGGTCTTGGATGTCAACGTACGTCGGGTCATCGCACGGGCCTGGGGTGGAGTCGATGAACCTGCGTCGCACATAACGGCCATGGAACGGACCCTGGCTCAGGGGTTGACCGCGGCGGCGTCGGACTCCGCCGGGTGGGCGGCGGCCAGCATGGAACTCGGCGCGCTCGTATGCACCAGGCAACAACCCGATTGCGGTTCGTGTCCGCTGCAACGCTCCTGCGCGTGGCGTAGGGCCGGCTTCCCAACGCTGGATGTACGACCGAGACGGCAGCCGCGCTTCGAAGGCAGCGATCGGCAGGCCCGCGGTCGCATCCTGGCCGTGCTGCGTGCTGCGGACGGAGCCCTCACCGGCCAGCACCTCCTCGCAGCCGTCGCAGATCCCGACCAGGGCGAGCGCGCGCTCGCTTCCCTGCAAAACGATGGCCTCATCATCACCGTCGGAAAGAAGTTCGCGCTTCCCCACTGAGCGGTTCGAACCTTTCGCGCTATGCGGACTCGCGTGGCAGCGGTTGCCGATCCCCTACCCGGATGACCTGACGTTCGCCCAGCGGCGCCTTCAACACGACGTCGGCCCAGGTTCGATCACCGACGATCCCGGTCGACGGGCAATCCGAGGTGCGCGAGCGCTGCACTTGAGCCTCGACCTCCACCCGCGGACCACGCTCGAAGGCCGTTACCTGAACTTCCTCATCCGAACACAACCCGCGTGGTGGCAATGCAACCGCAATCTGGATTTGACGCTCGTCGACCGTTGGACGATAGGCGACGGGTTGCAGATCCTCGGTAACCAAACCCAACGATCGAAGGGGGCCTACTCCCCCCATCAGCCCCGCTCCCACAACGAGAACCGCGACGACCGCAATCGCCACGAGGACCCACCACACGATCCGAGGAACCCGACGACGCGGCCCGTCGTACTCGTTCATTCCGGGGATGAGCGGACCAGATGTCACAACTCATCCCCTTCCTGGTCACTCCTGCTCGGCTGCCTCGATGGGCGGGGCGTCGGGAAGCTCGGCCTTGGGTGTCGGCGTGAAGGAGAAGGTTCGGTCATCACCTTCCCCATCGACATCGACGACCACGATCGAGCCGGGCGTCAAATCCCCGAAGAGCATCTTCTCACTCAGCGGGTCTTCGATCTCGCGTTGAATGGTCCGACGGAGTGGACGAGCGCCGAGAGTGGGGTCGTAGCCGCGCTCGGCGAGCAGCGACTTAGCCACGGGCGTCAATTCGATCGCCATGTCCTTGTCCTGCAGGCGCTTCTCCAGGCTTGCGATCATGAGGTCAACGATCTCGATGATCTCAGACTCGGTGAGCTGATGGAAGACGATGACGTCGTCAATGCGGTTCAAGAACTCAGGGCGGAAGTGCTGCTTGAGTTCCTGCTGCACCTTGGACTTCATCTGCTCGTACGCATTGCCCTCGTTGCCGTCCGGCGCAAAGCCCAGCATCAGGCCCTTGGAGACGTCACGGCTACCGAGGTTGGTGGTCATGATGATGACCGTGTTCTTGAAATCGACCACGCGACCTTGGGCATCGGTCAGGCGACCTTCCTCGAGAACTTGGAGGAGGGAGTTGAAGATGTCCGGGTGGGCCTTTTCGACCTCGTCGAACAACACCACGCTAAACGGCTTGCGGCGCACTTTCTCGGTGAGCTGACCGCCCTCTTCGTAGCCCACGTAGCCGGGAGGCGATCCGAACAGCCTCGATGCCGTGTGACGCTCGGAGAACTCGCTCATGTCTAGGGAGATCAGGGCGTCTTCATCACCGAACAAGAATTCCGCGAGCGTCTTGCTCAACTCGGTCTTGCCGACGCCCGAGGGGCCAGCGAAGATGAACGAGCCGGCCGGACGGCGCGGATCCTTCAGACCAGCGCGGGTGCGACGAATGGACTGAGACAGCGCTTTGATCGCGTCCTCTTGGCCAATGACGCGACGATGGAGTTCCTCCTCCATCCGACGCAGCTTCTCGATGTCGTCCTCCGTGAGGTCGGACACCGGGATACCGGTCATGAGAGCAAGGACCTCGCCGATCAATTTCTCGTCGACCTCGGCAACAACGTCGAGGTCGCCCGCTTTCCACTCACGTTCCCTTTCGGCTTTCTCCGCGAGCAGGTTCTTCTCCACATCGCGCAGGGACGCAGCCTTTTCGAAGTCCTGGGCGTCGATAGCCGATTCCTTCTCTTTACGGACGTCGGCGATGCGGTCGTCGAACTCGCGCAGATCCGGAGGTGCGGTCATCCGACGAATACGCAGCCGCGAACCAGCTTCGTCGATGAGGTCGATTGCCTTGTCCGGCAGCTGCCGGTCGGAGATGTAGCGGTCGGACAGACGGGCGGCGGATTCGAGAGCTCCGTCGGTGATGGACACCCGGTGGTGGGACTCGTAGCGATCACGCAGACCCTTGAGGATCTCGACCGTGTGCTCGACGTCGGGAGCGTCGACCTGGACCGGAGCGAATCGACGCTCGAGCGCCGCGTCCTTTTCGATGTGCTTGCGGTACTCGTCGAGCGTGGTCGCACCGATTGTCTGGAGTTCACCGCGAGCGAGCATCGGCTTGAGGATGCTCGCGGCATCGATGGCACCTTCGGCCGCCCCCGCGCCCACGAGAGTGTGCATCTCATCGATGAAAAGCACGATGTCACCGCGGGTCTTGATTTCCTTGAGCACCTTCTTCAAGCGTTCCTCGAAGTCTCCGCGGTAGCGGCTACCGGCGACGAGGGCGCCGAGGTCGAGCGTGTAGAGCTGCTTGTCCTTGAGGGTCTCGGGTACTTCGCCACGAACGATGTCCTGTGCCAAACCCTCGACGATCGCGGTCTTGCCCACACCGGGCTCGCCCACGAGCACCGGATTGTTCTTGGTGCGGCGAGATAACACCTGCATCACGCGCTCGATCTCCTTGGCGCGCCCGATCACCGGATCGAGTTGCCCCTCACGAGCCGCGGCAGTGAGGTTTCGGCCGAACTGATCAAGGACCAAGGACGACGACGGCGTGCCCTCTTGCGGTCCGCCGGCGGTCGCCGGCTCCTTGCCTTGATAACCGGAAAGCAGCTGGATGACCTGCTGGCGCACCCGGTTGAGGTCGGCACCCAACTTGACCAGGACCTGAGCGGCGACACCTTCGCCCTCGCGGATCAGACCCAGCAGGATGTGCTCGGTCCCGATGTAGTTGTGGCCGAGTTGCAATGCCTCCCGCAAAGAGAGCTCGAGGACCTTCTTCGCGCGCGGGGTGAAGGGAATGTGACCGCTGGGTGCCTGCTGGCCCTGGCCGATGATCTCCTCGACCTGCTGGCGCACCGCTTCCAGGGAGATGCCGAGGGACTCCAGCGCCTTGGCGGCGACGCCTTCACCCTCGTGGATGAGGCCGAGCAGGATGTGCTCGGTCCCGATGTAGTTGTGGTTGAGCATGCGCGCTTCTTCTTGCGCGAGAACCACCACTCGGCGGGCTCGGTCGGTAAACCTCTCGAACATCCGGCAACACCCCATCGGTCAGGCGACTTCGTCCCGGGAATTCCCGGTCGAACCATTCTCCTGCATGACCGGCGAACACGCGACCACGGCCGCCCCCTGGGCCGTACGCCCACCGCGAAACGCCTCGGAAATACGCAATACGGAACAATCCAGCCTCGTGGAGACTGCCAGCGATGATTCCCGCCTCCGGGCGCATATCCGCCTGCTGGGCGACCTTCTCGGGCAAACCCTGGTTCGCCAGGAGGGTGGGGTTCTCCTGGACCAAGTGGAGTCCGTGCGACTGGCGGTCCGCACCGATCCGGCCGCGGCGGCGGCCGTTCTCGACCACGCCGACCTCACCACCGCTACACAGTTGGCCCGTTCCTTCTCGATCTACTTCGACCTTGCCAACGTGGCCGAGCAAGTCGAGCGGGCGCATGACGCCAGGGCCGATCGACGACTGCGCTCGGGGCCCTTGCATCGGGTCGTGGATCGAGCCCGAGCCGCCAATCTGGACCCTGAATCGGTGGAGCGCATGGCATCGGCGATGTCCGTCCGCCCGGTATTCACCGCCCATCCAACAGAGGCCGCGAGGAGATCGGTCTTGGTCAAGTTGCGTCGGATCGCCGACGTTCTTCTCGACGAGGGGCTGTCAGACAACGAACGAACCCGACGGCTAGCCGAGGTCATCGACCTGCTGTGGCAAACCGACGAACTCCGGCTCGAACGACCGCAGGTCCTCGACGAAGCACGCAACGCGCTGTACTACCTAGACGACCTCACCCGCGGTCCGTTGGGTCAGGTGCTCGAGGACCTCGCCGCGGCCTTCGCCGATCTGGGTGTGCAGCTGCCACCGGACGCGCGTCCGGTGAGTTTCGGGTCGTGGATCGGCGGCGACCGTGACGGCAACCCGTTCGTCACTTCGGACGTGACATCGGATGTCGTCCGCTTTCAGCGCGATCACGCGGTGTTGGACCTGCTCCCCCACATCGATCGCCTCTTGGAGGATCTTTCGGTATCTGAACGCATCGCCGGTTCGAGCCAGGCACTGCGGGAGTCCGTCGATGCAGATCTTCGCTACCTTCCCGATCTCGATCCTCGGTTCCTCCGCATCAACGCCGAAGAACCAGTCCGACTGAAGTTGACGATCATCCGTATGCGGCTGCGCCTGACCCGCGAAAGGCTGCACGATCAAGCACCCCACCGGGTTGGTCGCGACTACGACAGCACGCGTGAGCTCCTCGACGACCTGCTGCTGATTCGCCAGGACCTGCTAGAACACCGTGGCGAGCTCGCCGCGCACGGTGTGCTCGACCAGGCAATCAGGGTCGTCGCCTCGATCGGACTCCCGCTGGCAACCCTCGACATCCGAGAGCACGCACGCAAGTTCCACGAGGCTCTCAGCCAACTGTTCGGTCGATTGGGCTTCGGATACGACGATCTCGGGCGTGAGGATCGCACGGCCCTGTTGGCAGACGAACTCAGCGCGCTGCGTCCGCTGTCACCACAACCACCACAGCTGGACGAGTCCGCGATGGTCACCTACCGGACCATGGACACCGTTCGCGAACTCCTAGATACCTACGGAACTCGACCGATCGAATCGGTCATCGTGTCGATGACCCGCGGGCCGGACGACATCCTCGCTGCAGTAATCCTCGCGCGGGAGACCGGCTTGGTGGATACCTCCGCCGGCACTTCGAGAGTGGGCTTTGTTCCACTGCTGGAAACCGCCGAGGAACTTCGTAACGCGGACACCATCATCGATCAACTCCTGC
>Ga0181582_10003042_pt1 | contig 13439 bp, 7 predicted proteins | sample 071ome_32_FD_132438 | JGI IMG/M metagenome (GOLD analysis project Ga0181582, IMG submission 132438) | Coastal salt marsh microbial communities from the Groves Creek Marsh, Skidaway Island, Georgia - 071405AT metaG (megahit assembly) | ecosystem: Environmental > Aquatic > Marine > Intertidal zone...
CGTTCGCCGTTCGCCGTTCGCCGTTCGCCGTTCGCCGTTCGCCATGGCTGATTCGTTCGAGAGCACACACGGCGCATCCGGGTGCGGCACGCGCGGCGCGGAGACGTGGTCGGACGGCGCGAATTCCGCACCGAACGGAGCCTCAACGGAAAGATCTCTGGATTCGTCAATCGCGCAGCACACGACGCATTCCCAGACGTATTCCCGGACGCATAGCAGGAACAGTTCATTGGGTAACTGGAACGACGGGCTGTTTGAGGCGCTGGACGGGCTGCCGTCCGTGACGACCGCGTCGATATCGGCGGATGCCATGGTTGCCGCGCAGTTGGCTGTGGCGGGGGGGACGAGTCCGTTGCGGGCGCGTGTGCGGGCTGGGGCTGGGGCTGGGTTGGAAACGACAACGACGGACCAGCGGGTGTCGGTGGGTCAAACGGGCCGTCGTTCGTCGCGGTCGGTGACGCCGAAGAAGGCCGGGGTGCGTGGGGTGGCGTTGCGGCTGGCGAGCAGCTGTGGGAGGCAGGGGCAGGCGGAGGTGGAGGTGGACAGTGCGCCGAGGACGAGGTATACTGGTATTCTGAAAAAGCTGGAGTTTGTGAGTGGGGGCGGGGTGGGGGGGTGTCGCGCACCCCCCCAGGGGACGACTGAGCGTACGAGGTTGATGTTTGCGAGGTTGAAGGAGACGTTGGAGGAGCGTGGGACGCCGGTGGGTGGGCGGAAGGTGGTCGAGCGGTTGAGGGAGACGCAGTCGCAGTTGCATCGGACGCCGGTGGTGGGGCGGGAGCGGGAGCGGGAGGGGGCGGTGACGGCCACGAAAAAGTTAATGTTTAGCACGTCTGGAACGTCGGGTACGATGACCACGTTGGGGACGTCGTTGGGGACGATGTCGTCTTTGGAAGAACACAAGATTGGGAGCGGGAGCGGGCCGGCGACTGTGCCGACGAGGTATCGGGGATCGGCGAGGCGCGTGACGTTTGGGCGGGTGTCGGTGGACGGGGGGGAGCGGCGGCGCGACCGTGATTCCACCGGTGTGATTGAGGCGCGGGAGGCGAAAGAGGAGGAGGAGAAGTTCTCGTTCCAGACGATGACCTTTTCGGCGGGGTCGACGCCGTACAGCGGGAAGACGTACGGGGCGAACAGGGAGGACGGGCGTGGACTTCGGCAGCTGATTACCAGGGATCAGCTGGCATCGGCGCTGAAAAAGTCGTTGACCTTTGGCGAGGGTGCGGACGATCTCGGGGAGGCGCAGTTCAGTTTCGGACTGGACCAGGTGAAGCCTGGTCGTGGGGGTGGGCCGCGCGAGCGAGATCAGGCCAGCACGCCGGACTTTTCGACCTTCAAGACGACGAGCAGGCGACTGCTGACGCCGCCGAGCCTCAGCCCCAGCCTGCTCGAGTTGCACGGCAGGGCCAGGCGCGTGTCGAGTTGCACGTGCGAGGATGCGGATGGTGCGGATGGTGCGGATGATGCGCATCACGAGAATGACGAGAATGCGAATGGAAACACGCCGGACGATGTCGGTGCGGGCAAGCTGTCCACGTTGTCGCTGCCGCGCCTGGACGTCAACGCCGAGCGGGAGGCCAACGGGGTCAAGTATCCCAAGCTGCTGAGCCCCACGGAGCAGGGCATCCGCGATTCGCTCAAGCTGGAGCGCACGAGGCGCCTGAGCTCGGCGTCCAAGTTCAACGCCGGCTCGACGACCGGGGGGTCTGGCGCGAGCCACGAGTGATAACACATTTTAAACGTTGATCCACGACATCGTTGTTCGAATCAGACACTCCGCCCCCGCTGACACTCGGTGCTACATCTCGTGATGCACGCCTCGTTCCACGCCGGCACCTGGTGCATGCTCGTGCACACCGCCTGCTGGCACGCCTCGGTGCACGAGTCGAGGGCCGACACGCCGCAGACCGTCACGCACGTGTTGGGCGTGATGTCCTTCGCCAGGCCGCCCATCCTCCGCATGAGTCTGTTGGTCGTGCATACTCGCTCGCAGATAAAGTCCGGGTCCGTCCCAGAGAACTCGTCCGCCTCGTTTCTTGTCTTCTTCTTCGATCGTCGTTTCTTGCTCGATCGACCGCTCGTCACCGCCGCAACTGATAGGGTCGACACCGCCACGCCGACTGCCCCGTATATCCAAGGCGACACGAACGGCATCGAGAGGACAGAACACTTACAAGAGTCCGCGACTTTAACAAAGCAGCTGCCGAACAGTTCAATTCCTCACCTCACTTCTTGGTCATCATCTTCGCAAACTCCTGGTAGTCGACCTGGCCGTCTCCGTCGGCGTCGGCCTCCTTCATCATGGCGTCCACCTCCTCGTCGCTCAGCTTCTCGCCGAGGGAGGTCATCACGTGGCGCAGCTCGGCCGCCGAGATGAACCCGTTGCCGTCCTTGTCAAACACCTTGAACGCCTCCCTCAGCTCCTCCTGGGAGTCCCTCTCCTTCGTCTGCCTGGACATCAGTCCCAAGAACTCCTTGAAGTCGATCGTTCCGTCCTTGTTCGCGTCGACCTCGGCGATCATCTCCTTGAGCTCGGCTTCCGTCGGTGTCTGTCCCAACGAGCGCATCACGACGCCCAGCTCCTTGGTGGTGATCGTGCCGTCGCCGTCGGAGTCGAAGAGCGCGAACGCCTCCTTGTACTCCTTCTCCTGCTCGCGAGGGTCGTGCGTGCGTGACAGTGACAGTGACGCGTGGATCATCCTTCTCGGTCGCCCGGGCCGCCTTGGAGCCTGGTGGCCCGGCGCGGGTCCGGTGGATGGACACGGAGAGGGAGAACGAAGTGCGGAGAACGGAGTACGGCGTCGCGCGGGGACGGTCGCTGACGGAAATTCGACGGACAAAGGCAAAATCTCGTTGGCGATCGAGGTGGAATGAGAAAAAACCCTGCGGAGGCGACAACGTACCTGCGCGCTTGTAAGCGTGGCCTCGGACATCGTCATTCGACCGGGTGTGTGACGTATACGTAGAGTGGAGAAAGTGTGCAGAAGAATTCAAACGAACTAGCTGTGCGCTCAGAAAACAGTAAGAGTCTTACTTCATGAGCGTTTGATCCGTCATTCTTTGTGTACAATGGTCACACCCCAGCCCGTCGTCCCTCGTCCCACGTCCTACTGCGCACCCGCCGCGACCTCGGCGGCCGGCTCGGCGGGCTTCGGCTCCTTCTTCGGGCTCTTGGCGATCTCCGAGGCGCGCGCGGTGATCCATGCGTTGAACTTGGCCACCTTGGACGCATCCGGGGTGCTCTCCGAGGCGCCCTTCTTGGCTTTCTTGGCCTTGCTGCCCGACGTGGCGGCCGCCTTGGGAACGCGGAACATGACGTCCTCGGTGCCGAGCACGTACGCAATCTTCTTCGTCTTGCGCCCGGGCGTGGTGCCCAGCTTGCACTCGAGGCCATTTCGGACGATGCACGTCTCCTGGATGGCCTTGGAGGCGAGGGCGTCGGCGTCGACGCCCTTGACCAGGCCCGCCTGCTCGAGGTTGCGCTTCAGGCAGACCCGGACGGCGTCCCGCTCGTTCTCCTCCTCGTCCTCGTCGTTCTCGCCGTGGTACGAGATACCGGCAACCCTGCCCTCCTCGTCGGGGGCGACGAACTGGTCCACGTAACCCCTGAAACGGGCGTCGACCACCGGCGGCACCTCGGACTTTTCGCCCTCCAGGTACTGGTAGGTGAGCTCCTTGAGGGCACCCCCGGCGCCGGCGACGCACTCGAAACGGACCGTCGGCTCGTCTCCGGTGATCACCCTCGCGTTGGCGTAGTAGACGCTGTCCACCACAGGGACGCTGCGGCTGTTCTCATACTTCCACAGGTCGATCAGGCGGTGTGTCTGCTCCTCCGTGAGGCAGGTGTGCGCGTGGCGGACCAACTTCTGGACGAGCTTATCCAGCGTGAAGAGCCGATAGCTGTTGGTTCCGAGCAGGTTGCGACAGTCGTCCTCGTAGGTGGACGGGTCGGTGTTGCCCTCGATCAGGCTCTCGGCCATCTTCATGAACTTCTCGTGCATCTCCTTGGCGGCCGGCGAGTCTCCCTTGTCCCCGTTCTGCGCGGCCGCGCAGATGCGGGCCGAGGCCATCCTCGTGACGAGGATCTCGAAGAACTTGAGCAGCACGAAGAGCGACTCGTTGCCGTAGAAGATCCGGCAGTACTCGTCCGACGTGGACTTGGCCGGCGTGGAGGCGCCGCCAGCCGTCGGCATGGCGGTCGACATGAACGGCGCGACGGGCCTGCACGCGGCGAACTCGGCCTCCGCGGCCTCGTCCTCCTCGGAGTTCTCGGCCTCGGCGTCGTTCTCCACGTCGGTGGCCATCTCCTCGTCGTCCTCGTTCTTGGTCTCCTCGCTTCCCTCTGGCTTGTTGTTGCCCATGCCATCCTCCGTGGCGTTCATCTCCGTGTCGTCGTCGCCAGCGGTGGCATCCATCTCGGTCGACTGGTCCACGCCGCCGGCGCTGTCCCTCTTGGCGGACAGCGTGCGGGCGGCGCGCGGCGTGGTGCCAGACGGGGCCGCCACAACGCCGGTCGCCTCGCGGCGCAACTCGGCCTCCTGACACGAGCAATGCAGGGCAAAGAGCGGCTCGATGAAGGTGTGGTAGAAGTGTCTGACGCGCTTGGAGGCGTCCGTCGTGAGCATGTTGTCGATCGAGCACTGGATGATGCGGCTGGCGTCGGCCAGCACGTTGGCGTCCGAGATGTCGGCCGACATGTGGGTGGTGATCCTGGACGCGAAGTCCACGCGGCCGGCGAGGCTGAGCAGCACCGACACCTTCTCGTTCCGCTTCTTGTCAGAGATCTCCTTGAGCTCGGTGAAGAGGAGCTTGGGCGTGAGGCTCTTCTTCTCGTTCTGCTTGAAGTAGAACGATCTATGGTCGAGCGACTTCTGGTAGTTCTCCTTGAAGATCTGCTGCCAGTGTGCCATCATCTCGACCTTGGTCTCGGCCCACTCGGCGGCCTTCTGCTCCAGGCGGGGCAGGATGGTCGGCAGAGCCACGCCAGGGTTCTGCCTCAGCAGTCCCAGCATCTGCGTCGCGCTATCACCATACACCCTATGCACCGCCCTATAGTGGAAGGCGCGCAGCGCGCCTTCGGGCAACTGCCAGTTGGCCTTGGCGTCCTCCGGCAGCTCGGAGATCTCCTCCACGAGGGGCTTCATGGCCTTGATGGCCGAGTTGTTCTGGTCCATGATCATATCAAGCTCGAAATGATCGTCCTCGGCCATGAACAAAAAGTCCTCGTACTGGTTCTTGCGGTAGTGCTTGAAGTTGTAGTCCTCCGAGCCAGACGTGACGGACACCCAGTCGTTGTTTATCAGGGCGGCCATGTCCTCGTCGCGGCCCGTCGTCCTCAGCTTGGGGTACTGAACGGGCAGACAGACGTACGAGGGCGTCACGCGCTCCCAGTTGGTCACCTCGAGCTCCGAAATGGGCATGGAGATGTACTTGTGGGTGAGGTTGGCGTGCCTGCTCCTGTCCCTGGCCTGGTAGGGCCTGGAGTACGGGTCGTCCGGTCCGAGCTCCGATCGCATCAGGAACTCGTTCAGAGACGCCATCAGGTCGTGGTGCTTGCCGATGATGTCCTCTTGGAGGGTGACCAGCTCGTCGCGGCCGATGACGTCGTCCGCGTACATGCTGAGGCACTTCATGAAGTCGGCAAAGGCTTCGTCGTTCCTGATCCTGTTCTTGACCTTGCGCAGGAAAGCAAACTCCCGCTGCACCTTGGGGTCGTCCCTGCGAAGCGGGGGCGGGGCCCTCTTGGGCTTGGCGTAGCCGCCCGCGCGGCGCGGGGCGGCCATGCTACGCCGCGCCTGGGCCGGCGCGGCGTCCGGCAGGAAGTATGAGAACTCGTTCAAAAGGTCCTCATGGTTCCTGAACAGGAGTGCGACCTCCTCGTAGACGCTCTGGATGGTCTTCTGGCCCTTGCGATACTGGTTGAGGATCTCAAGAAAGGCCTTGTAGACGCGCTCGTCGTTTGCGAACGTCTGTTTGATCCTGTTGACGTACGTGATGGCCTGATCGAACTCGACCGGCGACTTTTGCTGCGGCGGCCAGCTCGGCAGATCTTCCACCTTGATCTCGTACCCCTTGGGGAGGAAGGTGTTGAACCCCAGGATGAGCTCCTGGTGGCCGTAGAACAGGTTCTTCACCTTTTTGATGACGCCCGCGGTGTCGATCGTCTGGGCCTTGAACTGCTTCATAATCTCCAAGAAGTTGTCATAGACCTTCCGGTTGTTCTGAAACCGGGTCTTGACCTCGCGGAGGTACGAGAGGGCGTCCTGGAGAACGAGCGCGGCGTGGCACGAGTGAGGGTCCAGGGCACGCGGCGAGCGGACGTCGACGTCGACGTCGAGACCGAGACCGATACATACATTTGTTGTGAGGCGCTCTCGCTTCGTGTCGTCCATTTTCGATCGCTCTGCTATCTGTGGCGGCCGCGGGGGCTGAAGGAGGGGCAACGGGTGCGTGAGTCTTTGGGTCGGCGGGGGCCCCGTCGTCGTGACGGAGGGATTCGAAGTCCGAGTTTGGCGACGAATCCGATTCGACGGGCGCGTGTGGCGGGCGGGTCTGCGAAGTGTCCGAAACAGGCCGGGCCGAGGCTGGGGTGGACTCAGTTGAAACCGCTGCGAGCCACCGGAGAACTCAAAATTCGGGCGGTGACCCTGGTGCCGCCCCATGCCGTAAACGCCCCACGCCCGCGCGGTCTAAAGTCGTAGATCGATATGCTTCGACGATGCTCGGGCTGGGAGGACGGCGCGGGGCGACGGCGCGCTGGATTTCGATTCGTCTCGGCTCCAACACAACGTTTCAGGAACGGGCCTCAGCCGCACCGTTCCCTTGCGAATTCCCGTACTCGATATACGAATGCGTCCTGTACGTACCTATCGGCTTGCCGCGTTACGAAAATTGGATTTCTCCGTTCGGCTCGGCTCCAACAGCTGAGGAAGAAAGGGGGGAGCTGGCACTCGATCTCGGTGCCGCGTCCTCTGCCCCATGGGGGGAGGAAGCCGAGCGACGTCGTATCGCTCGCGTTCCCGGTGGCCCGGAGCGCGGGCCCTGGAGGCACCCAGCAGCGGGCCGGAGGGCTTCCGCTCCCCTCGCGCGCGACCACGGCAGTGCGCTGTTCGTTTGCCAGTGACGCCGGCTGGTGCTCCCCGGTAAGGGTCGCGGTTTCGCCCGTGGAAACCCGGCTCGCGCGCGTGGCTTGCGACCGTAGGCGGCCGTAGATGACCGTAGATGGCTGTAGACGGCAGTAGACTTGCACGCGCGCCGCCCCGACCGTCCGCCGGTCGGCACCGCGTCGTCGAACCACGCCGCTCCATTCCAACGGCATCGCTCCTCGCGTACCGACTAGAGCCACTTTCAAAACACGGCAGGAATCCCCGCTGCCCAGGACGATCTCGCTCGCTCATATCGACTCACGTGAAACCCCACGGCGGCATACACGCGGCGGTAGGGCCCGACGAAAATTCGTAATTTGTAGCCAACGACCTCGCCGCAGGGCTGTCGTCACCCGTCACGCTGAACGCGCAGGCGGACATCGAGAAAGCATACTGATCAGGCCGGTCTGCGCGCCAAAGGCCCCGAACATCCCCCGGCTGGGATAGATCACCGCATCACTTCGACCCCAGTATGTCCGAGTTCAGCGAGCTCGAGCAGGTCGACGGCGTCCGCATGGTGTGGAACGTCTGGCCCAAATCGCGCCTGGAGGCGGCCAAGTGCGTCGTCCCCTTCGGCGTGATGGTCACCCCGGCCAAGGAGACGTCCAACCTGCAAGTCGTCGAGTACGACCCGGTGCCTTGCAAGGCGTGCGGGGGCATACTCAACCCGTACGCGGCGGTCGACTTCCACGCCAAGGTGTGGACCTGTCCGTTTTGTATGTCGAGGAACCACTTCCCGGCCCACTACCAGGGCATTTCGGAGCAGTCAGTGCCGGCCGAGCTCTTCCCGCAGTGCAGCACGATCGAGTACAGCCTGGTGCACTCGCCGCAGGCTCGTAACATGGTGCTCAACCCGCCCACATACGTATTCGTTATCGATACATGCGTCGGTGAGGACGAACTGCGGGCCTGCACGACGGTGGTGGCCCAGGCGCTGACGATGATCCCCGAGTACGCCATGGTCGGGCTGGTGACGTTCGGGACGCACGTCTACGTGCACGAGCTCGGATTCCAGGAGTTCCCGAAGACGTATGTGTTCAAGGGGTCCAAGGAGTACACGCCGGGTGCGGTCCACGAGCAGCTCGGACTGCTGCACGGGGCGCGGGGGCAGCAGAGCAACAAGCGAGGCAACTTCCTGATGCCGCTGGGAGATTGCGAGTTCGTCATGTCCGCGGCCTTGGACGACCTGCAGTGCAATCCGTTCCCGGCCGTCGCCGGGCAGCGTCCGTCCAGGTGCACCGGCACGGCGCTGCAGGTGGCGACGGCCATGATGGGCGGGAGCCTGCCGGGAGGGTCGGGGTCCGGGCGCCTGCTGCTGATGCTGGGCGGTCCTTGCACGGAGGGCGTGGGGAAAGTCGTGGACAAAGACCTTACCGAGCCCATTAGGTCGCACAAGGACCTGGCCAAGGACTCGGCCATGCACTATCGGAAGGCCAAGACGTACTACGACAAGATTGCCACGCAGCTCGTCCTCCAGGGCCACACCCTCGACCTGTACGCGTGCTCGCTCGACCAGGTGGGACTTGCTGAGATGAAGACGGCCGTCGAGGCGAGCGGGGGAATCGTCATCCAGACGGACTCGTACAAGAACCCGGTGTTCAAGCAGTCGCTCAAGCGGATGTTCATCCCGCCGGGCGAGGCCGAGCACCTGGCCATGCACTCGAACGCCACCATGGAGACCTTCTGCTCCAAGGACATCAAAGTGTGCGGCGCGCTCGGGCCAGCGTCGGGCGTCGACGGCAAGAAGAACAACCTCATCAGCGACACCGTCGTCGGCCTCGGGGGCACCACCACCTGGAAGATGTGCTGCCTGGAACCGTCGACCACGGTCGCCGTGATCTACGACGTCGTGGCCCCGCACGGCTCGAACGACGTCCACCAGGGACAGAACCAGTTCTTCCTGCAGTTCGTCACCCGGTACCTGCACGAGTCGGGCACGCTGCGCTGCAGGGTCACCACCGTCACGCGCCGGTGGGTCGACGGGTCGCACGTCGGCGACCTCATTCAGGGCTTCGACCAGGAGTGCGCGGCTGCCTTCGTCGCGCGACTCGCCTCCTACAAGATGGAGGTCGAGGAGGACTTTGACGCCACCCGGTGGCTCGACAGGTCGCTCATCCGCCTCGCCGCCAGGCTCGGCGACTACAGGAAGGACGAACCCGAGTCGTTCCAGCTGCAGCCGCAGCTCGCCTACTACCCTCAGTTCATGTTCCACTTCAGGAGGTCGCCCTTCGTCCAGGTCTTTGGGCAGTCGCCCGACGAGACGGCCTACCAGCGGATGCTGCTCAACCGCGAGGTGGTGTCTGAGGCCACGCTGATGCTCCAGCCGGCCCTATACGCCTACTCGTTCAACTCGCAGGCCCCCGAGCCGGTCCTTCTTGACGTCACGTCCGTGAGTCCCGACCGGATCCTCCTCCTGGACGCCTTCTTCTACGTGGTGGTCTTCCACGGGTCGACCGTCGCCCAGTGGCGCAAGGCCGGCTACCACAACCAGCCCGAGCACGCCGCCTTCAAGACCCTGCTGCAGTCGCCACAGACGGAGGCGTCATCCATCATCCGGAGGCGCTTCCCGACGCCGCGGTTCACCGACTGCGACCAGAACGGGAGCCAGGCGCGGTTCCTGCTCGCCAAGCTCAACCCGAGCGCGACCTACAACTCGACGGCCGCGATGAGCGCCGAGGTCATCATGACGGACGACGTGTCGCTGCAGGTGTTCACGGACCATCTGAAGCGGCTGGCCGTGCAGAGCTGAGACAATGTAGTTGTGTAACCTTGGCCCCTGTCCCATGTCTCGTGTCCGACTGTGTTCGGTCGAACTGTCGACCAACAAACGCGGCGTTTCACGCGGTCGACCGAATCGATTCGTTTCGCTCACAGCGGCGTTCTCCAATTGAAACGTCATAACTTTTGTTGCACCTCTCGAAGACCTACCGGCAATTGCCGCTCGAGCAGGCGACGACGTGAGTAACCGATTGTTCCGCCATCCGTATCCGCCCTGCCACGACGATAACGACGACGACGGCATCAACGACGATGAGCCCCGCGCGCGCCCTCGCGGCAATGCTGGTGGCTCTCGTCGCCATGGCCACCATCCTGGCGCCCGCCGCCGTCGCACAGAACCTCCCAAAGCGCGAGCTCGTCGTCACGGGCGGAAACTTTGTGACCGACGCGTACATCGACGTCGGCACGCTCACGCCGCCCGTCTTCGAGCTCGATGACCGCGAGTGGATCGGCACGCCGCAGATATCCATCATGTGCTACGCTCCCACCGTGCCCAAGGAAGAGTTCCTGATGTACACCCACATGGAGGACGTGGTGTACCCGGTCATCTGGTATTACCCGCTCGAGCACGGCCTGGGCACGTGGAAGTACGAGTACGGCGACAGCCTCACCTGCGAGTTGTGGGAGTGCGACGGCGCGCCGGACGGCTGCTCGCCGAAGCGACCCAACGACCTGCCCAACCCCAAGGCCGGAGACGACCTGCTCGGCCGCGCGACCCTCGAAATGGCAAACTTCGACACCCTCGCGTCCCGCCTGCTCAACTTTACCGTGCCCGCAGACGGCAAGGGAGAGGTCGGAGCCGACGCCGGGGCCTTCCTGGTCCAGTGCAAGGGCTGCCGCGAGACCTGGGAACGCGATTCTAACTACGTCAACCCCTACGCCCAGTACAAGCCGGACGCCGGCAGCGACCCGTCCTACCCCAACCCGACCGTGCCTCCCGCCGACGGAAGCGGCGGTCTCCCGTGGAGGCCGACGCCCCTCCCCTCGCCCGGCTCTGTGGCCACGCCGCCGACCGATCCGACCGGTTCCAACCCATCGTTGCCTTGGAGAGACGGCGACGAGAACGGAGACGGCCTCCAGCCGTTCGACGGGCCGGAGCAGACAGACGCGTCCGGAGACGCCGCCGACTCCGGCGCCCCCGCCGCCGCCCCGTCGAGCAGCAACAACACCCTCGTGATCGTCCTCGCGGTCGTCGGAGGCCTCGTCGGCGCGCTCATCATCGCGGTCGGCACCTACTTCATCCTGAAGAAGTTCAGGTACCGCGCCGTCGAGCCGGAGGAGGCATTCGAGCAGAATGAGAAGGACGACGCCGTCGCCCGGCACCTCCGGATCCGGGTCGCGCGCCCGGCCGAGGCCGAGGCCGCCATCAGCGCCGCCAAGGGAGACGCCGCCATGGCTGAGCTTCCCTGGGTGCCCCAGACCAAGCACTAAGAAGGAGGAGAAGAAGAAGTACTACTACTATTATGAGGCGCGATTATGAGGGCGTGATGGACCTCGGTGATAGACCTCCGAGGTCATATATGAGGTCCAAGCGGCCAGTGCCAGTTTCATTCATTTTTTGCAACCCCATCTCGCGTATTCCAGCGATGAACATCACAAGAAACTGAATACCTACGACCCGACGGAGGCGCGTCGGGTGAAAGCAGAACGAACCCTTCAAGACGACCCCATGACGAACAACAGCTTTCAACCATCGTCCTCTCCGGCGAATACGGATACGCGCAGCGTTACGACGTCCCTCATCAACGCCGCGTCGGTGCTGGAGAAGTGCGACGAGCAGATCCTCCCGGCGCTGTACTCTCGCGTGGGAGCGTCGCTCCACGCGACCCCAACGCAGCTCGGGTTCGGATTGACCTCGACCGACCAACGACGTGCGCTCGCTCTTCGCGCGCCCAAACTCAATTCTCACTCGCGCTACGCGCGTCGCTCGTTCGCCAGGTACATCACGTTGGCCAGGGCGTTCGTCCAGGCCCTGTCGTCCCCGCTGGCGGGGGTGAGCAGCGAGTTTTATCCGCGAGGGACGGTGATCGCAGCCGGGTGCTGCATATGGGCGACGTTCACGACCCTGTTCGCCTGTGTGAGCACCCTGTGGCTCGCCATCGTCCTCTGCGCGGTCAACGGACTCGGGCTGGCCCTGGTCATTCCCAGCGTCCAGAGTCTGACAGCGGACCTCAACTCGCGGGAAGCACGAGGGACGGCGTTCGGGTCGCTGTGGCTGGTCATCAGCCTCGGTGGAATGCTGGGCGCGCTCTACGCCACCAACGTCGGCGCTTACAAGCCCCTGGGCATCGACGGATGGCGTTTTGTGTTTGTCAGCGTCAGCTTCCTGAGCGCCATCGTGGGCGTGCTGAACCACGTGTACGTCGTGGACGACGCCTATCTCGAGAAAGTGAAGCGGGACAAGCAGCGGCTCGACTACCACCCCCGGTCGTCGCTGAAGGCGCAGGTGCGGGATATTGCGGCGCAGATCGGGAGCGTGATGCGGATACCGACGTTCGCCCTGATCATCCTGCAGGGCGTGGTCGGGTCGGTTCCGTACGCGTCGTTGGTCTTCTTGACGCTCTATCTGCAGCTCTTGGGCATGTCGGACTCGTCGGCCTCCATCATTGTCGGCCTGTACCTGATCGGCGGGGGCTTTGGCGGGCTCCTCGGCGGCTACATCGGCGACCGGATCGCGATGCGCTATCCCCACCACGGACGCATTCTGGCCACGCAGTTTTCCATAGGCATCGGCATCCCGTTCGCGCTGCTGCTCTTCAAGGGTCTGCCCGCGATCGTCGGCGGGCGTGGGGACCCGGTGGGGGTGGCCTCGGCCTCGGCCTCGACAGTCGTCCTGTACGCCGTGTCGATTTTCACGTTCGCGGTGCTCACCGCGTGGCCAGCGCCGTGCTGCAACAACCCGATCTTCGCCGAGATCGTCCCGGCCCACCAGCGGAACCTGGTCTACTCGTTCGATCGATGCTTCGAGGGCGCCGTGGCGGCGTTTGCGACGCCGCTCGTCGGGTACCTCTCGGAGTCGGTGTTTGGTTTCAGCGGCACGTCCAAGGTCAGCGGTGACCCCAACGTGGACGCTGCCAACGCCCACGCCCTGGGCAACGCGCTCGTTGTCTTCACGTGCTTGCCTTGGCTCTTTGCCTTCTTCGTCTACGGTGGGATCCACGTCACCTACCCCCGGGACCTGGAGCGGACGTTGGAAAACGAACGGAAAACGCCCAGGTTTGTCGAGCTACGGCAGGGCAGTCGGCAGAACAGCGGCATCAGCGATGCGGGGGAGGGGGAGACGGACGCATTGCTTTGACGCTGATGATGATTTCCACCAGAATTCTGGTCTTCTTGCAGACCACGGGGGAAGCCCCCGAGTACAGTGCAGTCTGATTGCTGTTCTTGTTCTTCTGTAATATCTTCTTCTCGCCCTCTGCCTCTATACCTGCCTCTGCCTCTATACCTCAACGAGCGCAGCGTCTCGAAAGAAATCGTAGACGGAATCGGCCGATCCGTCGTCGCCATGCAGTCTGC
>Ga0181582_10003046_pt1 | contig 13435 bp, 7 predicted proteins | sample 071ome_32_FD_132438 | JGI IMG/M metagenome (GOLD analysis project Ga0181582, IMG submission 132438) | Coastal salt marsh microbial communities from the Groves Creek Marsh, Skidaway Island, Georgia - 071405AT metaG (megahit assembly) | ecosystem: Environmental > Aquatic > Marine > Intertidal zone...
CCCCGTCCCCCCCGCCCACGCGCCCCAGGCCGCGCCCCCCCGCCCCCTGCGCAGGTCGGCGCGTGCGGCCTGGGGCGACGTCATCCTGACGATCCCCGTGACGGTGAGCGCGGGCGAGCCCCCCGCGTCCCTGGAGGTGGTGGACGGGGACACGGCGGAGCAGGCGGTGCAGCGCTTCATCGAGGCCCACCCGGCGGCCGAGGCGCACCGGGAGCGGCTGCTGGACTTCACCCGGCACGAGGCCATGGTGGCGCGGATCATCCCGGAGCTGTCGGTGCCGATCGCCCGCGACGCGGGGGACGCGGCGTCCTTCACCGTGGCCGTGTACCGCGGGGACGACCCCCTCGAGCGGGCGCGCGAGGCGGCGGCCAAGGCCGGGCTGGAGGCGGAGGAGGACGTGGCGGCGGTGGTGGACCTGGTGGCGCGGCAGGCCGAGGGGCGCCGGCTCCTCCCCGTCATGCGCCTGCCCCTCCGCCTGCCCGACGGCTCGGAGGACGCGCTCGACGTCTACCGCGGGGACGACCTCCACGAGCTCGTCCCCCGCTTCCTCGCCGAGCGCGGCCTGGACGAGCCGTACGCCGAGCAGCTCCTGGCCCTGGCCGCGAACGAGGCGCGCAAGCGGCGCCTGCTCCCGCTCCTCCAGCAGGCGGTCCGCGTGGAGGGCGGCGGGGCCGGGGAGGCCCAGAGCGTGCAGGTCGAGGTGTACGAGGGGGAGGACATCGACTTCGTCGTGTCGCAGTACGCCGAGGCCTACGGGATCTCCGAGGAGGGGCGCGCCGCGGTCCTGGAGCGCCTGTACAACCAGGCGTGGGCGGCGCGCCTGGTCCCGCTGCGGAGCGTCCCCGTGGAGCTCTCCCTCGGGGGCGGGGGCGGGGGGGAGGGCGCCGCGGGGGAGGGCGCCGGGGCGGGGGAGGGCGCCGGGGCCGCGTCGCGGCGGCTGGAGATCCCCGTCTTCATGGGGGACACGGAGCAGGAGGCGGTCGAGCGGTTCCTCGAGTCGGTCGGGGTCGGGGAGCGGTTCGCGGACGGGCAGGTGGGCGCCCTCGTGGCCGAGGTGCGCAAGGCCATGGCCGAGTCGCGCCTGCGCCCGGCCCTGGTCCTCCAGTACGAGACCCCCGCGTCCGGCCTGGTCGACTTTGAGTTCTGGCACGGGGACGACGTCGAGGCGCGGGTGGTGGGCTTCGCCAACGCGCACGGCCTCGACCAGGCCCAGGCGCAGGAGATGGCCGACCAGGTCACCGAGCTGCTCCAGGCCAAGGGCCTCCTCCCCGTGCTGCAGGAGGAGGTGGCGCTGCCCGACGGGCGCCGGGTGCCCTTCGCGCTCCGCCACGGCGAGGACATCGCGCGGGCCGTCGACGCGCTCCTGGCCGAGCACGGCGTCGGGGGCGAGTACGCCGGGTCGCTCCTGGACCACGTGCGCGAGGTCGGGGTGGCCCGGCGCGTGCTCCCCGAGCTGTCCTACGCGGCGCGGGTGCGGGGCAAGCCCGCCGAGCTCCGCCTCTTCCGCGGGGACGACCTGGACGACGTGCTGGCGGAGTTCGGGGACAAGCACCGCCTGGAGCCGGAGGAGCTCGAGGCGCTGGGGGACGCGCTGCGCAAGGAGGCCATGGCCCGGCGCCTCGCCCCCGTGGCCCGGGTGCCGCTGCCCGACGCCGGGGAGGGCGTCGAGTTCCTGCTCTACGACGGCGACAACCTCCTCGAGAGCGCCCGCGAGTTCATCGAGAGCCGGGGGCTGGGGGACAAGCTCGACGCCCGCACCCTGGCCAAGATGGCCCAGGGCGCGCACGTGGGGGCCTGAGGCCGGCCCGGGGCGACCCCCGGGCGGTCCCGCGGGAGCGGTCCCGGGGCCCGGTTGAACCGTCGCCCGCCGCCGCGCGGCGCGCTGCTACTTCTTCCCCTTCTTCCCCTTGCCCTTCTTCTTCTTCTTGGCGGCGGCCTCGGCCTCGAGCCGCAGGCGCTCCTCCTCCTCGGCCCGCAGGCGCTCCTCCTCCTCCCGCCGCAGGCGCTCCTCCTCCTCGCGGCGCACCCGCTCGGCCTCGGCGTCGACCCGGTCCTCCTCCTCGTCCTCGTCCTCCCTCCGCGCGCGCGCGGCCTCCATCGCCGCGAGCATCTGCTTGCTCGCCTCCATCGTCCGCTGGCTCGGCTGGTAGCGCAGCGAGGCGGCCCGGGGGACGGCGGGCTCGGCGGCCCGGCTGGCCGCGCTGTAGGCCTCCCAGAGGGCGTCCTCCGCCTCCGCGCACACGTCCTCCCGGTCCGCCGGGGACGCCGCCGCCCGCTTGAGCGCCGCCCGGCACTCGACGTCCGTCGCCAGCGCCAGCGGGGCGTTGCCGTACTCGTTCCGCGCCGACAGGGAGGCCCCCACCGACACGAGGACCTTGGCCGCGTCCGTCTGGCCGAAGGCCGCGGCGAGGTGCAGCGGGGTGTTGCCGAGGTCCCCCGGCTCGTTCACGCCGGCCCCCTCCTCCGCGAGCAGCTTGACGACGCGCACGTCGCCCGACATGGCCGCGTAGTGCAGCGCCGTGTCGCCCCCCGCGCTCTTGGCGCTGATCCTGCGGGCAGGGCGCGGGGTCTCGCCGCCGTCGGCCGCCGCCGTCGGCCGGCACCGGGCGGTCCCGCCGCGAGTCCGGGGCCCCTCCCCGGCGGACGCGTCCCGCGACGGCGTGGGGGGCCTCGCCCCCCCCCCAACCCTCTCCCCGGAAGGCTCGGCCAAAGCGAGTCCCAGAACGCGTCCCGGTGCACTCACCCCGGGCGCTGCGGCGACTCCTGTAACAGGAACCGCACCGTGTCGAGTTGTCCGAACCTGGCAGCGGCCATCCTGCGGGCGAACAAGGAGGGGGGGGCGTCGCGCGTCGGTTTCGCTGCGTGGCATCTCTGCCCACCCCCCCGGCGACTTCGGGACCGGGTGGACCCTGCCTCCCCCGCTGAGGCGGCATCTGGGCAGGAAAATACGCCAGCCCTTGTGGAGAAGCCCCGTGGCACTCACAAACAGTTCATCCCGGGCAGCTCGGTGGCCTGCCCGTGAACCGAGACCCCCTGCGCGAGGGCGCTCCGCAGGCCCTCAATGTCCCCGCTCCGTGCCATCCCCACGAGCTCGTCGACGGAGATTGGGACGTCGGCCTCCATCTCCTCGGTCTGGGAGACGCGGGGGTCCCCTTCCTCGGACATGGCGCCGACCAAAGGTGTGGGGGGGGGAAAGGTGGGGTGGGGGGTTCCGCGGTGGTCGTTTCACGCGGCGCGCCGTTCCGAGGACTCTCCTGACCTACGTCCGAGAGACTGCGCGTGCCGCCCGCCCCGCCGAAGCACCAGAGGCTCTCGGCCCAGGCCCGCGCCGGCCTGCGCCCCGAGCGGGGACCGTCCCGGACGGGGACCTCCCGCCAGTCTCCCTGCCGCTGGGGACCCGCGAGAGCCCCGCGCGTCCCTCCCCAGCTGGCCCTTTGCGCCCGCCATCGGCGGTTCCCGGCGGAGGCGGCGGGCGCACGTGGGCCCGCTGCGGCCGGGGCGGGCGCCCCTCTCCTCGGAAGCGGCTGGAAGGGGTTCACTACTACTCGGGGGGGCGCGCCCCCCGTCCTGGAGTTCAGGCGGCGCCCCTCTCCTCGGAACCGGCTGGAAGGGGTTCACTACTACTCGGGGGGGCGCGCCCCCCGTCCTGGAGTTCAGGCGGCGACCGTCTCCTCGACGGGCTCCGGGTCCACCCAGCGGCCGTTGTCCTTGATGAGCTGGATGAGGGCGTCGGGGGCGCCCTCCATGGGGATGCCCTTCTTGACCACCTCCTTGCCCACGTACAGGTCGATCTTCCCGGGGGCGCCGCCCACGTAGCCGAAGTCGGCGTCGGCCATCTCCCCCGGGCCGTTGACGATGCACCCCATGACGGCGATGGCCACGCCGGGCAGGTGGCCCGTCTTCTCGCGGATCTGCTCCGTCACGTCCTGGAGGTCGAAGAGGGTGCGGCCGCACGAGGGGCACGACACGTACTCCGTCTTGGTGTTGCGCATGCGGGAGCCCTGGAGCAGGCCGAACGACGCCAGCCGGACCGTCTCGAGCCCCTGCCCCGGGGCGTCGATGCACACCCCGTCCCCGCGGCCGTCGACGAGCATGCCGCCCACCTGGGCGCCGGCGTTGAGGATCACCTCGTCCTTGGAGGCGCCCGCGGCGAAGCCGATGCGGTGGATGACGGGCACGTCGATGCCGGCCTCCATCACGAAGTCCATGAGCCTGCGCGACTCGTGGATCCTCGAGAGGCCGTCCTTGACGTCGAACAGGATGACGGCCACGTGCTCCTTGCCAGCGAGGGCGGCCACGTCGGCCTCCGACTCGGTGCCGTCGAGGACCACGGCGACCCGCGAGGTGCCGGCGGGGAGCTCGGCCCCGACCTGGGCGGCCGAGACCATGGCCACGGCGTCCTCCCGGGGGTTGGCCTGGAGAGCCGCGAGCGGGGCGAGGACGCCCACGCCCACCTCCTGGAGGCGCTTGAGCACGAGGGCGCCCGCAGCGTCGTCGGCGGCGGGGAGGCGGTCGAGGATGATCGAGTCCGAGGTGGCGATGTCCTTGAAGGGCATCCCGACGCTGAGCTTGCACCCGAGCTGCGAGTAGACCACCTCAGGGGACTTGGTGAGCTCGTCCAGGGACACGACGGAGAAGACGCTGCCGTCGCGGTGGCAGAGGGCGCCGTAGTCGAACTTGTCGTCCTCCTTCTTGGCGGGGAGCTCGGCCTGGCGGCGGCTGAACTCGGCGAAGTTGCGGTGGCGCTCCTCGAAGGGGCCCGTGGCCATGCCCCAGCCCTCCTTGCAGGCCGTCTCCCCGAGGCGGGCGAGGGCGCTGCAGGGGTCCATCTCGAACTCGGGGTCCTCGGTCAGCGACACGCGGATCGTGTCCCCCAGGCCGTCGAGGAGGAGGGCGCCGATGCCGATGGCGGACTTCATGCGCCCGTCCTCGCCCTCGCCGGCCTCGGTCACGCCGAGGTGGAGGGGGTAGTCCCACTCCTCCTCGTACATGCGCGCGGCGAGCAGGCGGTAGGCCTGCACCATCACCATGGGGTTGGAGGCCTTCATGGAGAAGAGGAAGTTGTGGTAGTCGTTCTTGCGGCAGATGCGGGCGAACTCGAAGGCCGACTCGACCATGCCGGCGGGGGTGTCGCCGTAGTACGACAGGATGCGCGCCGAGAGGGACCCGTGGTTGGTCCCGATGCGCATGGCCGTGCCGAGCTTCTTGCACTTCTCCACCAGGGGCGTGAACACCTCCTCGATGTAGTCGATCTCCTTCTGGTAGTCGGCCTCGGTGGCGAACTCGAGCGTCTCGAACTTCTTGGCCCCGTCGGCGAAGTTGCCCGGGTTGACGCGGATCTTCTCGAAGCAGTCGGCCACCATCATGGCCACCACGGGCTGGAAGTGGATGTCCGCCACGAGCGGGGTCTCGTAGCCCTTGGCGACGAGGGCGTCCTTGACCTTGAAGCACGCCTCGGCCTCCTTCCTGCCCTGCACGGTCAGCCGGACGAGGTCCGCCCCGGCGTCGGCGCAGCGCATGATCTGGTCCACCGTGGCGTCAATGTCGCGCGTGTCCGTCGTGGTCATCGTCTGCTTGGCGATGGGGTGCTCCGAGCCGATGGGCACCTTGCCCGCCCACACCGTCCTCGTCTTCCTCCGCTGCGGTCAACGGGGGGGGGGGGGGGCCCCGGGCCGGGGGGCCCCCTCCCCCCCCCCCCCCCCCCCCCTTCCCCCCGCGGCGGGCAAGGGGGGGGGGGGGGGACGTCAGGGCCCGTCCGCCGCCGGCGTCCTGGGCAAGCCCGCGCGAGACCCTCCCCCGCTACCCACCCCCCACGCCCCGCCTCCCACCCCCGGCCCAGGGGACACCTCCCGCGCCACTCGGGGAGGGAGGGACGCGCGCGCGAGCCTCCCGGCGATCTCCTCGAGCACCGGTCCCAGCGGAACGCCCTCCCACGGCCGGGCCTGCCGCCCGGGGCCGGCTCCCGTGCGTGGTCGGTTTGGGGCCCCGGATGAAGCCGGGCCCGCCGGCACTCGCCGGGGCCACCGCGGCCCCCCCCGCGCACTCGCAGCGCCCGCGTTGCTCACCTGGGCCTTGCTGATGTCGATGCAGTACTTCTCAGGGAGGATGAGGTCCTTCGGGGGCTCGATGATGGACGAGGACTGCACGGGGGCGGGGGGGGGGGATCTGTCTCCGCCGGCGTCTGGGGGCCACTGCTACGGATCCGAGGAGCGCAATTGGTCACTCTCCGGGGTCCCGACCCACAAAGGCGCCGGTAGCGGGCATCCGACCCCCCGGCGGGCCGGAGATCGCGGGCGAGCCGGGGGCCCCTCGCGATGGCCCTCCCCCCGGCGCGTGCCACGGCCGACGAGGCGGCTGGCGCCCGATTCTCGGTCTCGACGTGCGATAACCCACCGCTTCTTCGCCACAAATATCGACCGCGTCCGCCAGGGTAACCCGGGGGACAGCGAGCGGGCCTCGAAAGCAATCCCTTCACCCGCTGCCCGCCCGCGCGGGAGGGGCCAGGCGGGGGAGCACTGGCGCCCGTCCAAGCCTTCGAAAGAAAAACTCGCTCTCGGCAGCGACTAAGGGGGAATCGGACCCCCACGCGCCCGGGGGGGGCGCGACTCGACGTCGGGCTTTCGCCGGTCCCGCGCCCCGCGCGCGCGGAATGTGGGGGAGTCGTCGGAGTGATGCGAGCAAACATCGTGCTACGGGCGCAGAAACGGCCCTGATTCTAGGGAGACGTCCCCAGTCGCCGGCAATCCTCGACGGAAAGGGCCATGGCGAGAAAGTGAACATCCGGGGGGCTCTCACCATCGTCACGGCCCTCCTGGCCTTGCCGCCGGACGCACGGGGCCCCGCAAAGTTCACGCCGGGCGCGACGCCCGTCTTGCCGACAGCGAGCATGGTTCTCGGTGCCGTGAGGTGCTGCCCAGGTTGGGAGAGCAACGGTGGTACTGAGGCGAGGACACGCGGCCAGCCACACCCCTGTTGCGAGGGAATCGGGATTCGGCGAGTATAGGGCGGGAGGGGCGGGCGGCACGGCCCCTAGAGGGCCCACCCCTCGCGCCGCAGGCCCCCCGGGCACCCGTGCCGGGGGTGTGACATGGGAAGGGGGCACCCGTCCGTCCGGCGAAGCGCCAGTGCGCTGTGTCCAAGGCAGCGGCCCCCCCCCGAGGGTCGGGTCCCCCCGCGCTCCTCCGAGGGAGGGTCCGCCGGGGCGGCCCAGTCCGCCGCCCCGCCCCCGCCCCGCCGACGGGCCAAGTCGCAGGCCCCCGACCGACCCCCCGCAACCTTCGCCCGCCCGCCCGCCCGCCTACGGCAGGGGACACGCCCCCGGGTCGCAGGGCGCAGACGCCCCCCCGCCCTGTCTGCTGCGGGCGCTATGTTCTCTCTTTTCTACGGGCTGTTCGAGTACCTGCTCAAGAAGCCCGAATTCCGGTGCGGACGCCGTCCCGGCCCCCGACCCCGCGAAGCGAGGGACCGGGAGCCCCCCCTCGCGTGTCCCGGGCTCTGGCCACTGGCCCTCTCGCTGGGCGCGACGCCCTCCTCCGCGTCGAAGACCACACGGAGCGCCCGGAGGAACGGGCGCGACCCCCCCGGCGCCCCCCCGCAGCCTCCTGATCGTCGGGCTGGACAACGCCGGGAAGACGACCACTCTCGAGCGGGTCAAGGAGGTGTACACGGGGGAGCGGGCGGCCTCGCCGGACCAGATCATCCCCACGGTCGGGCTGAATCTAACCAAGGCGAGGCCCGCGCGCCGCCCTGGGGCCAGGCCGGGGCCCATCGCCGGCCCGGCCAGGGGCTCCGCGACCGCCCCCCCCCCACGCCGCCAGCCCTCCTCCCGCCCCCCCCCCCACGGCGCAGGTCGAGGTGGGGCGCGCCGAGTTCACCTTCTGGGACCTCGGGGGCCAGGCGGCGCTGCGGGCGCTGTGGGCCAAGTACTACGAGGAGGCCCACGGGCTAGTGTACGTGGTGGACTCGGAGGACGTGGAGCGGCTGGGCGAGTCGAGGCGGGTGCTGCACGAGGTGGTGCAGGACGAGGCGCTGCGGTCGGCGCCCGTGCTGGTGCTGGCGAACAAGCAGGACGGGAGGCACGCGTGCCCCGTGGAGCTGGTGGCGCGGGAGCTCAACGTGGCCGCGCTCGAGGCCTCGGGGCGGGCCGTGCGGACGGCCGGGGTCAGCGCGCTCACGGGCACGGGGGTCCGCGAGGCCGTGGGGTGGGTGCTGGGCCAGGTCCGCGGGGCCGGGTGACGGCCGCGGCCGCTCCCCCCGGCGCTGCGGGCCCGGCGGTTCAACCCGAGGCTCCCCGGCCACGGCGCCCTACCCCTCCGCGTCGACCCCGCTCACGAACTGCGCCCCCCCGAACGGCTCCCGGCCCGACTTCCACGCCAGCGTCCCGGGGAGGTCGTCGCGCACGAGGGCGAGGTAGGGGGCCCTCATCGCCATGCCCCGCGCCACGCCCAGGTTGGCCTTGGCCGTGGCCACCCGGCGGCGGTCCCCGACGGCGCGGGCGTGGGTCCACATGTCGGAGAAGTGCTCGCAGGCCTCCCGGTACTCGCCCTTGCGGAAGAGGATCTGCCCCATGCGGCAGGCGGCCTCGGCCAGCCCGGCGCGGTCGACGCCGCGGACCCCGTCCGACGCCTCGGCCTCGGTGCCCGACAGCCGGCGGTACTCGCGGAGGCTCTGCAGCGCCTCGTCGGGCCGCCGCAGCTTGTCCAGGCACTGCCCGACGAGGTAGTGGGCGAGGCCCTCCTTGCGCACGTCCCCCGCGGCCCGGCTGGCCTCGAGGAAGACGCGGAGGGCGTCGAGGGCCTCGAGGTGGTTGCCCGTGCGCATCAGTCCCTGCCCGATCCGCAGCTGCGCCTCCCCCTCCGCGGCCACGTTCCCGCACTCCCGCGCCGCCTCGCTCATCTGCCGCAGGCTCCGGTCCTCCGTGGCCAGGTCCCCCCGCGCCCGCGCCGCGTCAGCCTGCCGCGCGTACAGGTCGAGGAGGTTCCGCTCCGCCTGGCCCCGGTGCGCCGCGGCGCCGTGCTCCCGGGCCAGCTCCAGGTGCCGCTCGTGGTAGGCCACGGCGTCCTCCATGCGGCCTAGCCGCTCGCTCACGATGCCCAGGTTGAGGTGCGCGTCCATCTGCCCCTGCGCCCACCCCGTGCTCGTCGCCACGTGGAGGCACTTGGCGTAGAAGTAGGCCGCCGTCTTGTACTCGTGCGACGACACAAAGTACTGCGCCGCCTTCTCCCACGCCCCGTACACCCCCTCCACGTCCCGCGCCCGCTGGCACGCCTCCGCCTCGGCCAGGTGGTCCTTCAGCAGCCGCATCGCCTCCCCCGGCATCTGCTCTGCCCGCTCGTGCCGCTCCGGGTCCAGCCCCAGCGCCAGGAGCTCCTCGTCCGAGGGGCGCTCGCCGTCCATCAGGTCCTTGTGCGTCAGGAAGAAGAAGTCGATGAACGCCCCGGGGCACCCGTTCATCAGGATCTCGATCGCCAGCACCTTGCGGTCCACCGTCTGGGCCTGCGTTCGGGGGGGTGGGGGGTCCGGCTCGTGAGGCCCCCATGCCCTCGCCCCAGGGGGCGCGCCCCCCCGCCGCGATCGCCGCCGCCCCCCGCCGGGGCGGGTCCACGGGCGAGGGGGGGGGGGTCGGGTCCCGCGGGACGCCCAAGACCGGGGGATGCGGGCCCGGGACCCCCCCGAGCCCGGCTCAAATGTTGCGGAGCGAGCAGCGGTTCGTTCCGGGACTCGCCTGCTGGAGCATGATTTCCGACGTCTCAGCCGCCGTCTCCAGCTTCTCCATCAGTCTCTGCCGCAGGGTGCGCTTCGGCGCGCCCATGTTGCTCGGCGTGGACCTCCCGGAGCCCTGCGGGGGGAAGCAGGGGGGACGGGGAGGACATGTTTCCCCTGGTCGGGGCCCGGGAGGGAGGCAAGCCGCGGGTTGAGCGCGACCGTGCGACGAAAAATGCTAGTTAAAAAACAAACGCCCCGCCGCGAGACCCGCGGACGCCGGGCGTTCCGAGGGCGACATGCAACAAGGGGCCAGGGGCCCTCCCGGGCGCCCCCCCCGCGCGCGTGTCCACCGGTGGGGCTCACCCCGTCGTTGGTGCTCGCATCGTCGGCACGCATGCCCTTGTCAGCGAAGCTCATGGCCCACCCCTTCTCCCTCGCCCCGAAAGCCGGCCCTCTCCTCTCCCCCAACCAGGCCCTGCTTGCTCAAGGAGTGAAGCTCGCGATGGCGCACTCGTCCAGCGAACGGGAGGCTCTTGTTCACGGCGGGAACTGTCTCCGCGGGCGTCCCGGGCCCGCGCGAGAGGCCGTCTGGCTGGCGCGGGGAAGCGGCCGTGGCGCAGCGCGTCCGTCCGTCCCCGAGCGCGGCGCGTGCTCCGGCGCCCGGGGGCAATGTGGGGGGCCCGGCGAGGGCCGCGGGGCGGGCTGCCCGCGGGGGGTCCTTGGGGGGGCGGGTCGGCCCCATTCCCGCACTCCTTCACCCCCGGCGGCTTCCTGACTGCCGAGACGCTGCGATTGTCGTCGCGCGCCGACCGAGGTGAGATGTCTGTCGTGTTGCCCCCCCCCGGCCTTCCGCGCGATCGGCCGGGGGCGACCTGGATCGAAATCTCGGGACCTTGTTGCAGATACCGCGACACTCGATCCGCTTGTCTATCCCTCGGGCCCGCTGTCCCCCTCGACGCGTGCGCGGGGATCGGTGGACCCCCCACTACCTATTGCGACGAACGCCGCGCACCCCCCCCGCCGTGGCCGGAGCGCGGGTCTCCGTCGCTCCGCGCGATCTCCGTGCCCGCTGTTTTCAGATCCCTCGGGCACCCCCCCGGGAGACCTGTCGGGGGGCGCGCGAGCGGCGCCGGACGTATGAATGCCCCCAGCAACAACGCTACCGCAGGAGGAGGCGAGAGGATGCTCAAGCTGACGGTCAAGTGGCAGAAGAACACGTACGAGGTGGAGGCGGACACGTCCCAGCCCCCCGTGCTGTTCAAGGCGCAGCTCGAGTCGCTGACCGGGGTGCCGTCCGAGCGGCAGAAGATCATGGTCAAGGGCGGCATGCTCAGGGACGATGGGGACTGGGCCCGCACGGGGCTCAAGGACGGCGCCAAGGTGATGATGATGGGCACGGCCGAGAAGCCCATCGAGGCGCCCAAGGAGGAGGTCAAGTTCGTCGAGGACCTCCCCGAGGGCGAGCAGGCGGCCCAGGCCACGGCGCAGTTCGGCGCGGGCATCAGGAACTTGGGCAACACGTGCTACGTCAACGCCACCCTCCAGTGCCTCTACCGCGTCCCGGAGCTCCGGGCCGCGCTGAACAAGCTCCCGGAAGGGCGCGGGTTGCCCGAGACCATGGACCGGGGCGGTGTGGACACGCCCACGCGCCTGGCCCAGGCCTCCCGCGCCTTCTTCCAGCTGCTCGACGAGGCGCGGGGCGTGGCCGTGAACCCCATCCTGTTCCTCATGACGCTCAAGGAAACGTTCGCCCAGTTCAACGAGATGGGGCCTGGGGGGGTGCCGATGCAGCAGGACGCGGAGGAGTGCTGGTCGCGGCTCCTCAGCACCTTCCAGCAGCGCCTGGACTCGGGGGTGGCCCCGAGCATCGAGACGATCCAGGGCATTTTCGGGGTGGGGCTGGAGAGCACCCTGACGTGCGCCGAGTCGGGGGAGGAGTGGCGCGACGCCACCACGCAGCTGGGCCTCAAGTGCAACATCGACACGAGCGTGAACCACCTAGCCGAGGGACTCCGGCTCGCCCTGAACGAGAGCCGGGAGAAGAACAGCGACGCCCTCGGCCGCATGGCCAACTGGGAGGGGCAGTCCAAGATCACGGCGCTGCCCCCCTGGCTGACCATCCAGCAGGTCCGCTTCTTTTACAAGGCGGACGTGCAGCAGAAGGCCAAGATCCTCCGCAAGGTCGGATTCCCCATCGTCCTCGACACGTTCGACATGTGCGCCCCCGCCCTCCTCGAGGAGCTCGCCCCCGCCCGTGCCGCCTGGAAGCGTGTCGAGGACGCGCGCGTGGCGCGGAAGAACCTCGGGGACGCCAAGCGGCAGAAGACCGAGGCCGCCCCCATGGACGTGGACTCGGGGGACAAGGCGGGGGACGGGGCGGGCGGGGACAGGGCGGGGGCAGAGGAGAGGGACATCGAGGAGGTGCTGCGGGAGAGCGGGGGGCGCCCGACGGGGAGGTACGAGCTCACGGCGGTGCTGACCCACAAGGGGCGGTCCGCCGACTCGGGGCACTACGTGGCGTGGTGCCGGCAGGACAAGGCCCCCAAGGGGCAGGAGTGGGCCCTCTACGACGACGAGGAGCTCACGCCCAAGAGCGAGGAGGACATCCTCGCCCTCTGTGGGGGCGGGGACTGGCACATGGCCTACATCCTCCTCTACCGCGCCCAGGTCGTGCCCCGTGAGCTCTGAGCCGCGGGGCCTGGGCCGCCGCTCGACCGGGGCCGCCGCTCGACCGGGGCCGGCGCTCGACCGGGGCCGGCGCTCGACCGGGGCCGGCGCTCGACCGGGGCCGGCGCTCGACCGCGTCGTTCAATCCGCCTGTCACGTTGCGCTCAGGGCCCCGATGCGTTCGGCGAGCATGTCGAGCGCCTGTGCGTGCTTGGACCCCTCCCAGTAGATCTGGTGGCAGTCCCGGCACTCCCAGAACGCCTCCTGCCGCTCCAGGATGCCCCCTGGCACCCCGTGCCCGGGGGGGAGGTCCCCCGCGGTCAGCGTCCCGTCCCTGAACTCCCCGTTGCACTTGGAGCACCGCGACATGATCTCCCCGGCGTCCAGGCGGAGCCGGAACCGCGCCGCCACGTCCGCCATCTGCTCCTCCTTGCGCGAGCCCGCCACGAGGTACTGGCGGCCCGTGAACTTGGCGCGCAGGAAGCCGCGGTCCTTGGTCAGGACCACGCGCCCCTCCTCCTCGGCCAGCGCCGCGAGGGCCCGGTGCACCCGCCACCGCTCCGCGGTCCGCGCGTCCCGCACCTCCCCGGGGACCCCGGCCGCGTCCACCCCGTAGAGCCGCAGCAGCCGCGCCAGGCCCTCGAGCATCGAGTCCACGGCGAACCGGGGCCGGGCCCCCTCCCCCCACGGCACGTCGGTCGCGCCGTCCCAGTCCGCCGCCGGCGCGCGGCCCCGCGGCCCCCGGGACCCCTCCCCCCGCCGCCCCACCCCCAGCACCTCCGCCGCCAGGTCGAACCCGGGGGCCGCCCCGGGGGGCGCGGCGCCCGGGGGCGCGGGCACCGCGCCCCCCGGGTGGGCGAACCCGCAGCCGGGATCGGCGCACGCGGCGCCGTCCCGGCACGGCTTCGGGCCCCTCCCCCGGCCCCGCCCGCGGCCGCGGCCTCGCCCGGCCTCGCCCGCGGCCGCGCGCGCCCGGTGGGCGGCCGCCCGGCGCCCCCCCCACGCGCCCCCGGCCTCCGAGACGTCCGCCTCCACCGCGAGCCCCCCCCTGCCCCGCCCCCCC
>Ga0181582_10003049_pt1 | contig 13433 bp, 16 predicted proteins | sample 071ome_32_FD_132438 | JGI IMG/M metagenome (GOLD analysis project Ga0181582, IMG submission 132438) | Coastal salt marsh microbial communities from the Groves Creek Marsh, Skidaway Island, Georgia - 071405AT metaG (megahit assembly) | ecosystem: Environmental > Aquatic > Marine > Intertidal...
CTCGGATGGCACCAGGATTGCGCGTGTCGATGAATACTTGTAGACACACTTATGATGCACGGTATTCATCCGGCCTTCAATAGTTTAACGCGAGAACGCGCATTCGCTGAATTGGAAAATCATCCTCCCAAGATCCGGCGGAACGGTTCAGAGGAATAATGGCTTGAATAGATAGTGTACTATGCAATTGTATTAAAATGTATTTTATATTACTAGGATAGCCTTTAACGTATACTAAATACGTATGCGCAAAACGATAAAAAGTTGCTTCGGCCTGAGATTTAGCCACGCCCCTGGTAACCCCATACCGTTCGAAAAATTTCGCACAGTTGTCGCAACCTGAATCTAGTGTCTCAAGACCTGAATTTACACGTCGAAGAAGGCAACGCGTGATTTTCTGAGCCGTTGTAGTCGTCACACAATCTGTCACGTATGGACGTGCTCCACGACAGCGATGCAGAACTTGATACGTTGCTGGAGCGCGTCAAAACGCAACCCGATCCGAGTATGTTAGCTTAGCTAGCAAGGAAAACTATAATTAACAAATGAACGCACAACAGAGCTGAGGGATGCACTTCTGAAGCTATTACTTCACTCGACACAAGGCATGTTACCTCCCTTGAGACGACGGTACGGAGGCATGCTCGCAAAGGTGAACTCAAGTGAAAGTTGTACTTTTGTTTCTCCCTCTCTTACGACATGAGAAGTTGTGCAAGCTCAATCGAGTTCTCCAAACCTGCGGTAGCTTTCTACCCTCATTAACTACTTTGAAAGCGATAGAGGACCTGGAAGATTCGGCTCTGCGTGAACTTCTTCGGCAAGGAAGATGCAATTTGGTGTGTGCGATAGGGAAACTGGTACGTTGATATTTCATTTTCATTACATATGGGGATGATAGTGTGATATCCGTAGTTGAGTCGAAAGTCCAACCCATGCACGTCGTTTCTCTCCAGCTTCGAGGGTAAATATTGGACGTGCTTTCCTGCAAGTCACGAAGAAAAGTGCAACTGTCTTCATTTTGATATGGAGTCAATGCCCTTAAAGCCTACGATGGAGGTGAAAAAAAATCTTGAGGTAGAGAGTTCCTGTATTGGGGATCAACTTTTATTTGAAGACATATCTAGGGGCAGTTAGCAGAATGCGACCTCACAAAAAGCAGGAATAGATACCTTGCTTACATTTTTCCAGTTTGGCGACAGCCCCACTCAAGTGCACGGAGTCCAACCATGGTACTGAGTGTTGCTCATACTCGCACATCTCGCTAAACTGCCAATGTACAGGAGATGGTTGAAAAGTCCTTAATTGAACCAAGATTAAAGTCTCATGATGTAAGTGTGGAAACTCACTTTTTTCCGTTACTCAGTGACTATTTTTCAGCTAGTTGAACGTTCGGGTAGCAAGCATGAACGCGTAGTTTTCAGTTTGTTCTTGGAGTCTGCAAGAACACTTGAGGACTAAAACAATTTTGAACACAAGTTTGGGTGTGTGAGAAACAAGCAAATAGATTTAGATTAGGACATGTTCATAGTTTTTTCATAACACAATAGTCCCAACACTAAGCATCTAGTAAGAAATAGGTCGTCCTACAGTGCTCTGGTTTACCCTCTAACCCTGTCCCTGAGTGCGGGGGCTTGCGGAGGCTCCCACAAGAAGGTCTCATTAAATGAGCTTGATCTTGCTAAGCGCAACGTACTGGATGAAATAACACGATGGTTAGTGACGTGGACAACTGACTGTATGGTGACTTACCGCTCCAGCTGCAAAGGTGAGGGATGAAGTAAGGAAACCGAAGTACAAGAGAGGAGTGGGAACATCTGCGAGCTGAATAACCTAGTAAACATGTCGTTATATTTGCACACATTTACCATTTCGACTAAGGGTACCTCAATTGCGCTTTGATCGAATGTTTGTGCGGCGACGGCCGTTTGCGCAGAAAGAGTTGCGCCTGTGGATTTGATTTTCACACACGCGTGTCAGTCACCGAAGGTAGAGCGGGACAAGGGAAACGTTCATAAGTATCGCAATTATCCTGGATATTTTTTACGCTGCTGACGAAACTCACCCATGATGGCCGCAGCTTGCGCGGCTCCCTTCGGCCTGACAAGCGCAGCAGAGGGTTTGGCGGGCGTGACTCGCGCATCGCTGGCACGCGGGGCGCGGGACGACTTCGACACGAAGGTCACATTCGACGGAGCTGCGGCGCGTACGGTAAACATATTATCGCGGAGTTTCCGTGTTTACTTGTGCGCTTCACGCTTCGGCCTTGTCACCCGTTTGTTTGGATCATCGTTATCCGCTCTCCTTCGCAACCTTCAAATTTTCTTTGAGAAAAATTGTTAGATTGAAAACCAACAATATATGTGACATCCGCATCTTAGTAGTCTTTCGACGCCGAACAAAAAATGGTGGTCGTATCATCGTGTTGTGAACGTCAAATACGCTAAGATTCATACTGAAGGTTCAAGCCGGCAGGGATCCACCCACGTCGCGTTTGTTGCCAACAGCTTGGATAACAACTTGGACGAGCAACGAACTAATGTTAGACAGCAGGTCGACATTATAACACAGCGCCCGACAAGGAACATTGAATGGTCGTTGTGCAGTACCCGCACCAGTTGATCCGGCGCCACGTTGAAGTGCGAAGATATCCACGGAAGAGGAACTCTGTTTGTGGCCGTGGACTAGAAGAGAGGAACCTGAGTCACCGCGACTACTCAAAACCCCGTCGTTTTTTCTGCGCAGCGCTTGAATATGACGATATAAGCACCCGGCCGCTAGAAGTGATCATAGCAGGCGGCGGATTGGGGGGTCTATTCACCGCTATATGCTTATTGGAAAAAGGCTTCAAAGTCACCGTACTAGAGCGAACTGCAGAATACAAACCACTTGGTGGCCCCATTCAGTTAGCTAGCAATGGTATGGGAGTTGTTCACGCGATCAGTGATGAACTTGCAGAGCGTATCCAATCGGTCAGTCGACCTTTTTGGTCAACGAGAAGTGGTATACGGGATGGACTGACGTCTGAGTGGATGTTCATGTTTGATGCTATCACTGAAATACCAGCCGCTGACAATTTACCTTTCTCGTTATGTATAGATCGATCAGACTTGCAAGCGGTACTTGTCGATCATCTAAAAAGTATTTCTCCGCATAATGATATCGTGAGACTAGATTCTGGAGTATCGAGATATGAAAGGTCAGATGAGCGTATTCTGGTTGAGCTCGAAGACGGTAGAACTCTGTCAGGTGATATTTTGATCGGCGCCGATGGGATTTGGAGCACAGTTCGCTCACAGTTGTTCAATGAAAAATGTCAATCAACGCAAGATAAGTTCGCAGTTGCCTCATACACAGGATTCAAACTTTACAGTGGTTTACCAGAAGTTCAATTATCAGAGTACTTTGACATTGGCTATTGTGCTTTCATCGGTCCAAATCATTACTTCGTTGTCTGTCCTGATCGCAATGGCCGAGTTCAGTGGTATGCCTTCGTACGAACGCCACCCCACACCCCTAATAGTGAAGCACCGAAGGAGAGACTTCGCGAGATCTTCGCAGAGTGGGCACCAGAGGTGAAGCGTTTGATAGAAGCAACGAGTGCAGGAAGTATCATTCAAAGAGATTTACTAGATCGAGCGCCTAGCTTAACGAAAAGTTGGGCAGCTGGACGTGTTACATTGCTAGGGGACTCTTGTCACGCTACTATGCCTAATATAGGTCAAGGCACTGGTTTGGCATTTGAAGACGGTTACGTGCTTGCACACATGCTCACTGCAGTTCAGTCACGATCCGACATTCCACGTACATTGCAGAGGTTTTATCGACATCGAATCATACGAACATCGATAATACAAGGCCTGGGGCGTTTAAATAGTGAAGCGATCAAGTTCTTAACTCCGTTGCTGCCGATCCGTGCAGTCGTGGATTTCTTCCTGTCTCCTTTACTTCCAAGAATCTTTTTTCTGCAGTTCAAGTATTGTTATTCGTTTTGTCCAATTCGCGTGAAATCACACGACAGTATTCGAATTGCAACTATGATGAACGAGAGGCATTTTGCTGAGACTATTAGTGCGTGGGCAGGAAACGAAGATAGCGCTGAGCGGCACAACAAGCAGTAGTAGTATTGACACATTCCTAAAGATCGCCTTCCATCATGTCCAGCTCTCCCTGATGTGGTATAAGTTCCAAACTTCTCTCGCTCAAATAAACGTACCCCAATCGCGTCTAGCTTGCCTTGTAAAATGTGTATCGCTTGCAGAACGACCTCCTCAGTTTCGAGGACACCTGTAGACTCGACATCAAACGTGAAACTATCTGTACCAGGGCGGATTGTAATCAAGCCGTGCTTCCCCAGTTCATCCGCCTGTGCCTGATCAGTACAAAATTCCATACGAACGACGGCCACTCACCTTCTTTATTATTTCTCCATCGAAAGTACATGTATCACAAGTTGCGACTTGCAGTGAGTCCGTTTCTGCATCGTACTTGAACATTTTAGAAGGATCACTTTCAATTAGACTCTCTCTCTCCGAATCTGTGTATGGTTGCATAAATTTTATTTTTCGAACTGTGCATAGAGCCGAACTTACCTGTCAAAGTTTTCACAAGTGCTTGATTGATCTCAATCACCGGATCGTGCTTGAACACCGCTGTTGCAACTGGGGACCACTTGGCATGATCTTTACCAGTGCCCTTACGCGCGATACATTTCAATGATAATTGCTGATTTTTTCGAAGCTTCGCGATAAGGATTGCAGAAGATTTTTCTACTTGACCGTCGTTACCCCAGAAACATACCGGTTTGACTCTTTCATCGTGCGAAAAGAGATCTTCACTCGTCACGTCTCTGGTGTGTTCACCCGTGCATCTCACATTCAGCTCCAGGTGGACATCCGTCGCAGAATCATCTTCTCCCATATATTCATACGGCTTGACAAGCTCCGAAACCTTCGTGCTATCAAGGGGTATGAGACCTAGCCGGTGTGATAAGAACTCGTCACAAAGAACAGACGAATTCTCGACTATTTCAACCAGGTCTATTGCAATAGTAGGTACTTCTGCGATCATATCCTCCGTAAAGCGTTTGCTAAACTCACATCAACGCATCTCAAGTTGAATTTGAGGGTTTGACCCTCTGAACGAGAAACTGTTACAGCTGCACTCGTGCTGGCCGAGGTGTGAGTGTGACTCATCTCGATCTTTTTCAAGCTCTGAAAGTAGCCGGTCTATTTAATTTTACGAGTACAGCAAGAAGAATTTCGTGACAATGTCCCGAGTCCTGAAATTCTCACTCACAGGGAGAAGTGTCTCGCCGAGCAGTGCGACGTTGACTGCCGCGTGCTAGCAGGATGCGGGAAGCTAATAAATTAACCCTGTCAAGTTAGAGCGCTGTTGACTTTTAGGTAACAGCGGTATGCTCGTGGCTCAACGCTCTGGCTGCATTGCAAGATTGACAGCAAATCTGAGAAGAAAATCTCTAGCTAATCGTTTGGGAAATTTCGCGGATTCGCTCTGTAAAGTTGTCAGCACGGTGGTGCTGTGTCGTGACAGTTCGGGTGAGAGCTCTAGCACTGACAAGAGTATTTATCAAGGTTATGTGTCGCACTACAATCGGCAGATATAAAAGAACACACTTACTTCGTATCCGCAGGCGCCTTACGGCTCGCCTTGCGCATGAGGTTACCCATCTCTTCTCTTTTTTTCTTCCCTCTCAAGTGGGTACCAAGCTGTAGATTGATACCGCACATCGGTCAGTCACGTAGGCGTGCCATCAACACGTTCTGCGAAGAATAAAATCACACGAAGTGATATGGAGCGGTAACAAACAACCTCTCTCTCGCAGGGCTAAAAAAGCTCACGTGAAAACGGTGGTTTCTTGAAAAGCCCTAGCGGACACGAAGCGCGCCACGTACCTTTCTCTTCGCCAACTTCAAGGCGCGCTTATCCCGTCCATTCTTGAGTAATTCAACCAAACGTTTTTCGTACGGCGCTGAACCGGCGACATCTCTTATGAGGCTGCGGATCATACCGACTCGCTTTCCGCAGCGCTAAGAAAATAGTAAGTAAGCGAAACCTGTATCAATCGAAGCTGTTGCGTACCCCCTTGCGTGATCCCGGTCTTGAGGATAGAGTGCGCTTCGTTACAACATGACCCTTCTCGAGACCAACTGCTATGTTACTCTTCATGTTCCTGGCTACAGGCAGACGCACAGTGTTGCGTTTGCGCCGCCGATCGAACAACAAGGTGACGTTTTTTAAAGTGGGTTCCATCTTAAACTTGATAAGTATCTTTTGAACTTGATATGATAATGACGTCGGATGCGAGCGCACATACTTTAACACCGTCATCCGCAGTCACTCGGTTTCTCCGATTGGTATATCTTGAGCTCAACGTAATTGCTAGTACGAACGATGTTTGCGCCTAAAGCCCTGAATTTGTCCATAAAGAAACCGCTTTTCCTGCAAGACGTGACGTGTAGACGTCCTCTACCGCTGCCAAGATCATTTGAAAAACAGTCGGCTGTTGCAGATTCAGCTACCTGATCCTCGCAGAAGGAGGAATAGGTGCTAGCAGGCTTTGCGAATATTGATTTACTGCATTGCTCTACTCGACACTTATTTCGTTTTAGCGAGTGCGACTGTTTAGTAAGTCAACACATGACGGAGAAAGCTAGTATCGTGAGCTCACTACCCTGGACGGAGAAGTACCGCCCGAAGACATTAAATGAAGTCGCACGGGATGATTCTGCGATCGATATAATTCAAAAGTTCGCACAAGATGGAGACCTCCCACATCTACTCTTACACGGTCCCCCGGGGACAGGAAAGACATCGACGATCCTTGCACTAGCAAAAGAACTGTATGGCAATAACTTTACCAATATGGTTCTTACGTTGAACTCGTCTGATGCTCGTGGTATTCAGGTCGTCCGAGATGAAATACAATCATTTGCATCTACCTCGCGACCATTCGCTAACTTCTTCAAACTAGTCATACTAGATGAGTGTGACAGTATGACGAAAGATGCACAGTTCGCGCTTAGGCGCATCATGGAAAAATACACGTATCACACAAGATTTTGTCTGGTCTGTAATTACTCGTCGAAAGTTATATCTGCGCTGCAAAGTCGGTGTACGAAATTCAGATTTGGACCGATAAGCCATGATGCAATGCGTCGAAAGTTGCAGCTTATTGTGAGTTCTGAACGCTTGAGTATAACGGCTGAGTCTATCGAGACACTCATAAGACTCGGTGAAGGAGATCTACGGAAGGCAATTAACATCCTTCAAAGTGCACATCTTTCGTCAGACACAGGTAAAATTAACGATAACATTATCTTTGCGACCACTGGGAACATGGATTGGCGGAAAGTTGACGGACTTTTACACACTTTACTCAATGACTCTCTGAAAAACATCTGTACCTACTTGACCAACCTGAGAGCTGAACAGAACTTCGCACTAGCGGACATTTTGACACCGCTATGCGATTCTCTTTTCCGCACACACTTACCCCACGATGTTCGAGCTTGCTTTCTGAGAGCTCTAGCAGATGTTGAATACTCGCTGAGTTTCACCAGCTCTGAAACAAGTCAAACTCTGTTGCTGATTTCTACGTTTGTACAAAAACGAAATGGATTTAGGATTGAATAGCTAAAATTTGTATTTGAATTAAAATCCAAGTGTTTTCACACCTAAACAAGGGTGTCTAGAAGAGATGCTCGTATATCCTGGACAACCTTGCTCGAGTCGCTGTTGTGCAGCTGGAAGATACTCTCCATCACCTAGGTTTCAATTTTAAGGAGAGGCATGGGATACGATATTACTAAACAATACCTGGATCTCCGTAGAAGTGGTGTCCAAACCACAAAAGGCTGTCCAGTCATTTACCAGAAGACCAGCACCAAGTACGACACTACCACGGTTAACAGTTCCTGCCACAAGCGGTACCTCAAAAAGTGTTCTCAGACTGGTTCGATGGTTGGAGAAAGCCTTACCTGCAACAGAGAAGATAATTCGTCTACTTCTTGCACTGAGGATTGAGGATGCACGATCCCTCCTCTATTTGAAAATTTACAGAAGCTACCAACAAGGACATTACCAGCAACACTCTACTTGGCACTGATGACAGCAAAAAGATGTTTCGCAGCACTCACCTGTCGATAAACTTCTACCCCAAGAACGTCTGCGATGATTTCCTCTGTCTCTTGATCGATATCTGGATGGACAAGGGCAACATGATCGTTGCAAGCAACGCAATTGCCCAACGCTGACACAAAAAACTGTTAGCACTCCTCGAAACGCGAACATGTGGCTTCACCTGAAAGTCTTTCCTCTGTTCTTTGAACTATGACTTCGTCTGGTAGCGAATTCCGAATGTGCATGATCTCTACAAAGCTACGGTGTGATATGCAACCAACAAGTCCAAACAAAATTACCTTGATCCGTGGTTGTTGTCGGCAACAATAGCCCTTGTTTGTTACCTGAAGTTGAGAACTCAGTTCCTTTCCCAGAATGCACACAAACGTACTGACCAACACTTAGACGACCAACTAGTCTCGTTCCAGCCAAGCTTGTCTTAATGATTGGTATTTCACCGCTCAGCTCTGCTTCAAATATGCTGCAACATGTCAAGCGAGCGAGCGTAAGACAAGCAGAATCTGCTCACCTGTAGAAGTTCTCGGATCCACCCCCTGCCGTTAGGCAATAAGCGTTCGTCAACGTGGCGAACACGCCAATGTCATTGCTAGGCACGGCGTAAGATGTGTTGTCACTTCCTTCTTGTAGGTCTAACCTGTTTTCAAACTGATGTCGAGTTGCCATACACGTATCCAAGGGCGCTGTCTTGAATGCGGTGGCGGCGGCCGCTCGAGTTCAAGTTGTGTCTTTGCAGCCAATCGCGGGCGCTGAGCTAACCTTAGGTGGCACATTCTATGGGCATTGGAATATTTATTATCCCACATGACGTGGAATAATTAAATGTACGTGAATAGAGTACAATACTCTCTGTATACGGGAAATAAATTTGTATGCGGCAAATAAATAAATATTATCGCCCATATCAAAAGTAACGTCACGGTCTGTGACTCATGAGTGCGCATTTGAATATTTTTATCGCGGATTACAAAATTTTACATCGACCTGTGAAGCACCACAGTATTGTACACGTCGAGAAAAACGTGCGCGCGCGAACTTGTGAACTTTTTTATCGTGGGAGAGTGAGGTTGAGAGCAGGGAGGCGCTCCTTGGGCGTCTTCGTAGCTCAACGTTCGAGCCAAGGGCTCGTCGTCGTCGCTCGAACTATCGTCAATGTCTGGAACGATTGGTTTCCATTCGTCGTAGCCGTGCGGAAGTCCCCATCTCGTCTCGAGTCCTGACTCTACGTCGTAGCTGTGCGAGTTGTGTCCTCTCTTCGTCCGTGAGTTGTCGGCTTCCGCGCTCAACCGTGGCGAGCGCAGGCCTACACGGACTCGGCAACGCGTGAAAATTCACCATGCGAGGTGTTTTCAGTGCCACCCTTAGACGTCCACTCGCCGGTCGCGTGCGGACGGCGCCGTGTGCCTCCTTTTGCGTCCGCCGTCGCGCGTGATTTGAACTCCAGGGCGTCGACACATCTCCGACACCCGGTGCTCCAGTGCCTCGGTTTAGCACGCGAAGCGTCCGTTCGCGCTAAGACTTCGCACGCGCGCCGCCCATGCCCGGCCGGGTCGGCCGCCGCGTCGCGCGCGCGCCACTGAGGCGCGAAAGGGGGGGGGCTGTGTCAGCGTCTTCGATCGATGGAGATGGTCGTAGTGTTGCGTCATTAACCCTAACAGCGCTAAAAACTTATGAAAATCGTGGTCCAACTTTTTGGTGCATTTCCTATCATTTTGATCGATGAGTGAAATTTTCAACTGCAGTTTCCGGCGAAATTCGTTGAAAAAAGAACAGCGCAATGGCACCGTCAGATGGCGTTTAACGAGAGCTTTCGAACGCAGGGCTAGACGCGGTCATAGACGCAGTGACGCGCTCTATCGACCTATTTATGAAGTTACTTTTGATATGGAGGAGAGTAAATAAAATACACCGAGACTTCAACCTACTTCGCGGGTGGACACCTCATAACCAACCGACCTCAGGCAAAATTAGGTAACATACACACTGGTACACATGGACGCTGGTAAAATCATTCATGTTGTGTGGTGCCATCCTTTTCTTGACCTAAACCATAGAGAATTCCAACAAATTGTGTCATGTCGACATTTGCAAAATGGGACTTATGTAACTTGAAAAAAGTATGTGCTGTCAGTAGGCTGTCACTTCCTGCCTGGTGTTGTGGACCAATCCTTGGAACGTGAAGATGTTCAGCAAGCCGATTCAGACCACCATGCATATTACCCACAAACTGCATCAGATGCTTAATGTCGAAGATGTGGGGGAAATATGTCTGCAGAAGTGTGAAGAACTCTGCTTCGTGTTGTGGCAGCGGTGCGTTTGTTAGAAGTTTAAGTAGATACCCGAAGTCATAACTACTGTGAAACGTCAGCCATCGGATATCATCGTTAAGCACAACACCACTAATCATCAACCTCTCACCAAACTGTACAATATCGATTCCCTGCTCTTCCAACTTTCCGAAGTCTATCCCACTTTGTTTCAAAAGCTCTATGGAGTCTTGAGCATAAAGCTCATCTTTCACGTTAAACTCTTTGAAATTGAATTGCCAGATGCAATAGTGTCCATCGATACAAGGTAGATTGCCATTTTCGTCTGTAAAGGTTAAACCCAGTTGGATCAGTTTCAACATATCCACATTGCAACGTAACGTTTGATATTGAAATTCTGCCTGATGCTTGAACGAGCCAACTGGTCGAGCTACCTGTCGAACGAAAGTCATTATCAACGACGGTTGCGAAAATGTTTCACTGTACTCACCACACCAGGAAACTCTGTATCCATCGCCACGTAGTGAAACCGGCAGACTATTTCACGAATCAGTGCGCACTCTTCATCCAAGTTATGTGCCCACACGTTACGCGTCAGCAAACTCGAGGGTGTCAGTGAATTCATAGAAGCCATCACGAATCAATCCGTTGAGGCTCCAGTCGCCACGCTCACTACTGAATTTCAAGTGCGTTGATCAGTCGCTATCCAGCTATGTTTGGCGGGTTGCTCTTCCAAAAGAAAAATGTCGTGCATCCCTTGGAAACTCTTTCGGCGTCCATGATCAGATTTAGATTTGTCTATGGTGATACTTGCATATTGTACAATTGGTGTATTCTATAAAAAAGCCTCATAAAAGACCCATAAAAAACCCCGTGGGCTGAGTGAGCTTCGCGCGAAAAACCTGCAGCTCGACTCGACGTCGATGTTCAAACCACGGCGGTTCGGATGTACTCTCGCAAAGAAACAGAAGTCGCCACAAGGCAGATTCGAGACGATTTCGGCTATAACGCTCAACTTGTATTCGAGACCATTGCTCGTCGCGAAAATTCTACGTTTGACTACCTCAGAAGTTCCTTGCCACTGAAAAGAAGAACCTGTGGCAACATACTGTACACACTTCTGAAGCATGGTTGTGTGAAAGTGCAACCTTGCGCGTTCCAACACATACAGCGCAAAACTCATAAAAAATACATATATGGCGCCGACCTGGCCTACGTAAACTGCAGGCGTAGATTTTCGAGGTATATAATGCACACAGAACAAAAATATGGTGCAAAGCATGCACAAATTGTCCTCACGGTGTTACTGCTTGGAACAGTTTCTTTTCAACAACTCATGCTGGCGATACAAAAGCTAAATTTGAAGGAAGGTGGCATTTGGAATGAAAATCTGTATGAAAGAGGCTTCGTGGATCTCATATGTGCAGGGTTGTTGTGCCAAACAAACGCTACCACAGTGCAGCATCGCCCAAAGCAACTGGAGGAGGTTAACTTGGCCACACATGAAATAGATGGTGTAGACTATCATGGATGCTTTTGGCGCATTAATCCGCGCACCTTTGATGACGACCTTCGTCAAATGTATGTACAATCCCAATTGCAGCCAGACAGTGAGTATTTGACGGAAGAAGTTGAAACACATATTCTCTCCCAACGTCAGAAGTATGTCGAGGCAATTATTCGATGTCGCTTGGGACCGCATGCCCTTCGTATTTATCGATTGCTTTCACATTCGCACCTTGAACAGAAACAGATAGCTGAATTATCCATGGTTCATATCAAGGACACTAGAGACATTCTTTACAAACTGTTGAAGTTTGACTACGTGCGAATGCAAGAGCTTGCAAGAACGCACGACCACGCCCCTTCACGAACAAACTACTTATGGCGTGCAAATCCATCAGATGTCGAGAAGGCGATGAAAAAGGAACTCTTCCAGACTTTGATGAGCATGCAGATTAAACATTCTTCACTTTCTTCACTGTGTAGGTATCACCCACATCACTTGCAGAAACTGTTAGAGATGCAGCGTGGTGTGAAAACGGAATTGCGGCGCTTGGAATTTGCCACTATTCGTTTGGATGAGCTTCTTTTAATTTTTGATGACATCACGTGCTCATAGTGTAGGAAAGGAGACAAAACAAGTATCATGTCATTGAGAGCTCGGTTATTACAAAAGGATAAACTTTGTGTATCTGGTTTCCTGTAACCTAGTTGTGTATTCATATCGAGAAACATACTTTAAGAGACTTGCTTAGCCAATTCATCAGCCTTCGAAATAGCCTCGTTCATGTCGCCAACCATATAGAACGCCATCTCTGGCAAGTCGTCGTAGTTACCACTGATGAGACCCTTGAAACCAGAAATTGTGTCCTTGAGATCGACATACTTGCCTGGACTGCCAGTGAAAACTTCGGCAACGTGAAAAGGCTGAGACAAAAAGCGCTGGACCTTTCGGGCCCTGGACACCGTCAACTTGTCATCCTCGGAAAGTTCGTCCATACCGAGGATGGCGATGATATCTTGAAGGTTTTTGTAGTCCTGAAGGATTTTCTGAACTCCACGAGCGGTATTGTAGTGGTCATCCCCTAGTGCCAATGGTGACAGCATTCGTGAAGTAGAATCAAGTGGATCTACTGCGGGATAGATGCCGATTTCAGCGATTGATCTTGACAGAACTGTGGTTGCATCAAGGTGCGCGAACGTCGTGGCTGGAGCAGGATCTGTTAAGTCATCAGCGGGCACGTAGATAGCTTGAACAGAAGTGATAGAGCCTTTCGTTGTCGTTGTGATTCGTTCTTGCAAACCTCCAAGATCGGTTGCGAGGGTAGGCTGGTAACCAACTGCAGACGGGATTCGACCGAGAAGCGCCGACACTTCTGAGTTAGCTTGAGTGAAGCGGAAGATGTTATCTACGAAAAAGAGGACATCCTGTCCTTCGAAATCGCGGAAGTATTCCGCTACAGTGAGACCAGTGAGACCAACTCTCGCTCTCGCGCCGGGAGGTTC
>Ga0181582_10003053_pt1 | contig 13426 bp, 12 predicted proteins | sample 071ome_32_FD_132438 | JGI IMG/M metagenome (GOLD analysis project Ga0181582, IMG submission 132438) | Coastal salt marsh microbial communities from the Groves Creek Marsh, Skidaway Island, Georgia - 071405AT metaG (megahit assembly) | ecosystem: Environmental > Aquatic > Marine > Intertidal...
CGCTTTGTGGATCCGCTCACTACCGGGGCTCTCCTGTTCGACTGGATTACTCTGATCCAAGTTCAGCTACGCCCTGCGTCCGCCATTTCCTCGACAGCTGCCGGTGGCTCATTGTCGGCTTCGGTCGATTGCGTCTGAGCTTCAGCGACGCCTTTCTCCATATCTGGTGGAACAGCGTTCTCGCTGTTTTCCATGGTCAAGACCGGCGCGACCTCCGCATCGTCAGGCAAAGCCGGCGACTCTCCATGGGCGCCGAACAGATCGACATTCAGGTTGTCGAAATCCTTCAGCTCCGCCAGGGATGGCAATTCTGCAAGAGTCTTCAGGCCGAAGTAATCAAGAAATTCGCGCGTCGTCGCGAAAACCGCCGGGCGACCGGGAACATCGCGGTGCCCCACAACCTTGATCCAATTCCGGTCAAGCATCTGCCGGATGATGTTCGAGCTCACCGCAACTCCCCTGATGTGCTCGATTTCCCCGCGCGTTATCGGCTGTCGATAAGCGATGATGGCCAGAGTTTCGAGCAAAGCGCGGGAGTATCTCGGTTTGCGCTCATCCCAAAGCCGCCCCACCTGCGGCGCAAACTCGGCGCGTGCGCGGAATTTATATCCGCTGGCGACCTCCACCAGTTCGACCCCTTTGCCGCTGTAGTCGAGCTGCAGATCCGCGACGACGCCGCGCACTTCATCCCGCGGAAGGCCATCCCCCTCACCGACCAGGCGAGCGATACGGTCAAGACTGAGGGGTTCTTCGGCCACCATCAGCAACGCCTCGACGACAGGTTTCAGCGGATTCGGTTCCTCGCTCAAGGCAGTTCTCCAGGTTCCCCGGTTAGTTTGATATACACCGGCTCCTGATCCTCGTTCTGGACGATTTCTATCAGGGCCTCTTTAATCAGCTCGAGGATTGCAACCAGGGTCACGACCGCTCCCGCTCGACCCTCCTGAACGGAGAAGAACGCATGAAATGGGGTGAATGCATCCTGCTTTGCCCGTCCGAGCACCAGACTCATCCGCTCGCGCACAGATAAAGGTTCAAGTTTGATTCTGTGTCCGGCAAACAGGTCGGCCCTGCGCAGAACGTCTGCGAATGCGCGCAGCACTGCGTCAAGGGAGACATCAGGCAGTCGCTCGGGCTGGGACACGCGCTCAAAAAGCACATTGACGTCAAACCACTCCCTCTCCATCCGCGGCAGGTCATCTATATCGCTTGCAGCTTTCTTGAACCGCTCGTATTCCTGCAGTCGCCGCACCAGCTCGGCTCTGGGATCGTCATCTTCTGGGTCTTCGTTGCGCGGCCTGGGAAGCAGCATTCTCGATTTTATTTCGGCCAGCATCGCGGCCATGACCAGATACTCCGCGGCAAGCTCCAGTTTGAGCTCCTGCATCATGTCAATGTAGGACATGTACTGCTCTGTAATGCGAGCAATCGGGATATCCAGGATGTCGAGGTTCTGCCGCTTGATCAGGTACAGCAGCAGGTCCAGCGGCCCCTCGAAAGCTTCGAGGAAAACCTCAAGCGCGTCCGGCGGGATGTATAAGTCACGCGGAGGCTCAGAGATAGGTGTTCCCTGAACGACGGCAAAAGGCATCTCTACCTGCGCCGGCGCGGGAAAGACCTCCGTCTGATGTTCTTCGGTCGCTGCCATCGAATGCGTTATCGATACAGCAAGTTCATTGCCTGCCGGACATCTTCCAGCGTGTCTCGCGCGACATCTCGGGCAACTTCGCACCCCTCATCTATTATCCCGCGCACGGTGTCGGGATCCGCCAGAAACTCCAGGCTACGCTCCCTGATAGGCTGCTGCTCCTTGAGAACGGCCTCAATGATAGGCTGCTTGCAATCAAGACATCCGATGGCGGCAGACACACATCCGTCGCAGACCCATTGCCGCACGGCATCGTCAGAATAGATTTCATGAAAACGCCATACCGGGCACTTCTGTGGATCACCGGGATCTGATCGCCTGACTCGAGCGGGATCGGTTGGCATGGTGCGCAGCTTCTGCGTGACCGATTCTGGAGCCTCCCGCAATCCAATGGTGTTCTGATAGGACTTTGACATTTTCTCGCCGTCCAGACCGGGCATCCGCGACTCTGGCGTTAATAGCGCGTGTGGCTCGGGCAGAATTGTTTTTCCGCCGCCCTCAAGGTAGCCGAGGAGCCGTTCGCGGTCGCCGAGGCTGATGTTCTGCTGCGCCTCAAGCAAAGCACGCCCCCTGGCCAGCGCTTCGACATCGCCGCTTTCCTGATAAGTCCGACGAACCTCGAAATAGAGCTTTGCATTCTTGCGCCCCATCTTCCTGGCCGCAGACTCTGCCTTCTCCTCGAAACCAGCCTCGCGGCCATAGATAAAATTGAACCGACGCGCGACCTCTCGCGACATTTCGATGTGCGCAACCTGGTCCTCGCCCACCGGTACGTGACCTGCCTTGTAAATCAGGATGTCTGCCGCCTGCAGCAAGGGATACCCGAGGAAACCATAGGTCGACAGGTCTCGCTCTTTGAGTTTTTCCTGCTGATCCTTGTAGCTGGGCACTCGCTCCAGCCAGCTAAGCGGCGTAATCATGGACAAAAGCAAATGAAGCTCTGCATGTTCAGGGACTCGTGACTGGATGAATAGCGTGGCTTCCCCGGGATTAATTCCAACCGAGAGCCAGTCAATCACGATGTCATAAACCGTCTCGCTGATTACCGAGGTGTCCTCATAGGACGTTGTCAGCGCATGCCAGTCCGCAACGAAGAAGAAACACTCGAATTCATGCTGCAGCTGCACCCAGTTCTTGAGCACTCCGTGGTAGTGGCCAAGATGCAGCTGTCCGGTAGGACGCATGCCGGAAAGGACGCGGCGGTTGGTAGTCAGATTCATTGTGAAACGGAGATGCTCTCTGAAAGGTAGAAGATGCGTAGCCCGCTCGGCGGGGACCACAGGAACTCAATCGGCCGGCTCATGCAGCCAGAAGCGCCAGGCCGCGTTCGAGAAGCAGCAGCACGGGCTCCAAAAGTGTTTGAAAGGCGCCTGCTGCAATAAGCGCTACGATAATCACGAAGCCGAAGCGCTCCAGCCGGTTGTAGGCACGGGCCCATGTCAACGGCAGGGCCGCCGTCACGATTCGGCTCCCGTCCAGGGGCGGCACAGGTACAAGATTTATTACCATGATGACTGCATTGAATATTACTCCAACCTGGCTCAGCCAGAGCAGTCTGCGCCACTGGGAGAAGTGCTCGGTGACGACCAGCAGCACCAATGCCCAACCCAGCAGCATCAGCAGATTCGCCAGTGGACCTGCAGCCGCTACGAGCGCTATGCCAAGGCGTCGGGGCGATAGTCGGCGCCAGTCCACAGGCACAGGTCTTGCCCAGCCAAAAAAGAATCCGTGACCGAGAATCGCCTCGCCAGCGCCATAAAGCACTACAGGTACGAGCAGGGTCCCGATTGGATCCACATGTCGTAGCGGGTTCAGCGAGAGCCGCGACGCGTCGCGGGCGGTGGTGTCCCCCAGCTTGAGTGCTGTCCAGCCATGGGCTATTTCGTGCACGGTTATCGCGAGCACCGCTGGCACCAGCGCCAGAAGCATAGCCGCCGGCTCAAGCGGCACGCGCAGATACCCCGCCGGCCTCGGAAAGAGACTGAAGCTTGCAGTCCCGCGCCTGTCGTTTTAGCTCCGCAGGACTTAAGTTGCGGTTCCGGGCCGGGACGAAATCCTCAGGCAAGGTCCACCACTCCGGACGCATCTCCACACCCTTGTCTGATCAGCTGAGGAAGTGACTGCGACAGGTCAAGCACTGTTGTCGTTTCGATGCCGATAGCGCCGGCGTCTGCAACACCATCGATCGCATGGCCTAATCTGGCAACGATATCGTCAGGCTCGGCGAACGGCAGTCCGGAGACTTCATCAAACAGGGTCGTGCCGAGCAAGGGCTCGCCCAAAGCCTCACTCAGACCCCGGATGAATGGCTGGTCGGCGATCCGGATCCCGACCATGCGACGTTTAGGATCCTGGAGGCGTCTTGGTGTCTCTCGCGTTGCCGGCAAAATGAACGTAAACGGACCAGGCGTCAGCTTCTTCATCAAACGGAATGCGGCGTTATCGATTTTCGCGTACAGCGCAGCCTCGCCGACATCGCGACAGAAAAGAGAGAAGCTGTGGGCCTGGTCGAGGTGCCGAATCGCTCGCATGCGCGCCTCAGCCCCCTTGTTATCGAGCTTGCAGATCAGTGAGTAGCACGCGTCGGTCGGAGACGCGACTACGCCGTCGTCTAGCAGGCGCGCCACCACCTGGTCAATGACCCGGCGTTGCGGATGGGTAGGGTGCAGACTCCAGCGATGAGCAGCCATACAGCAGGTTAGCTCTGAAGTAAGGATAAAGATGACGAAAAAATGCGGCGCAGCAGGTCTCTGATGTGCGGCCGACGACGCGTCCGTCGTTTTGTGTCCCACTGCGGCTGATGAGCGGTGGTGCCGGCGCACAGCTTGAGGCACCATTGCCGGCCGTAGCCGGGCGCGAGTTTAACAGGCGTTCAGTCGGGCACAAGCCCGCCTTCCCGCTGGCAGTGTGAACCCAGGGGAGTATTCCCATTATCCGCAAGACGATAGCAATCAATGACAACATCACGCATAGACAGGATCCGCGAGCGACTCCTGGCAGAACTCCAGCCGACGAGCCTGCACATAGAAGACGAGAGCCACCTGCATCGCGGTCACGCGGGTGCCGCGAGCGGTAAGGGACACTACAGAGTGCAGGTAGTGAGCGCCGCTTTCGCAGGCAAAAGCCTTCTTACACGCCACCGCCTCGTATATGCCGCGCTCGACGATTTGATGCAGACCGATATTCACGCCCTGAGTGTCCAGGCACAGACGCCTGACGAGCTTTCGGCGCCTGCGGATAACGGTCTTTGATCGGGAGCCGACGTTAATGGCTGCGCAGGAATCACCGGTCGTCGCGCTGACTCGCGCGCTGATAGAGCGCCCATCGGTTACTCCGGACGACGCCGGCTGCCTGGACATCATCAGCGCCCGTCTCTCCCAGCTCGGCTTTGATTTAGCGCGACTGCCTAGAGGTGAGGTCGATAACCTATGGGCAATCCGTGGTTCGCAGGGGCCGTGTCTGGCCCTGGCCGGGCACACCGATGTTGTTCCACCTGGTGACCTGTCTTCCTGGCAGAGGCCACCGTTTCAACCCACATGCGAGGGTCAATATCTTTACGGCCGGGGAGCGGCCGATATGAAAGGAAGTCTGGCAGCAATGGTCCTGGCGGTTGAGCGCTTCCTGCAGAAGCATCCGCTGCATGATGGGCGCATTGCGTTCCTGCTCACCTCCGACGAGGAAGGTCCCGCGACAGACGGAACGGTCCGATTGATGGAGTTCATCGACGAAGCTGAAATTTCGATTGACTGGTGCCTTGTCGGCGAACCCAGCAGTGCCCAAAAGCTTGGTGACACGGTGCGTGTGGGTCGGCGCGGCTCGCTCAATGGTCAGCTGACCGTCAACGGCGTCCAGGGACATGTCGCCTACCCCGACGCGGCGCTTAATCCCATTCACTCCGCATTAGCGATCTTGAGCGCATTGAGCGTTCGACGCTGGGACGAGGGGAATGCTTACTATCCGCCCACTTCGTTTCAAATCACCAATGTGCGCTACGGGACCGGGGCGGAAAACGTCATTCCTGGTTCGCTCGAAGCCTGGTTCAATTTCAGGTTCTCAACAGAGCAGACAGAAGCTGGATTACGTAAGGCTGTCCAGGACGTGTGCGACGCCAGCGGTCTGGACTATAAAATCCGATGGATCCTCTCGGGTAACCCGTTCCTGACCGAGGGCGGTCGGTTGATTGAAGCCACTTGTGCTGCAATCAAACAAGTCACAGGGCTACAGACGGAACTATCGACTGGAGGGGGAACCTCGGATGGCCGTTTCATCGCGCCGCGAGGGATTGAAGTGGTAGAGCTCGGCCCGGTAAACGCTACCATTCATAAAATCGACGAATGCGTTAACGTGGACGACCTTGATCGGCTGAGCACGATCTACGAGTCAATTATGGTGCGCTTACTGACTCAAACGATCTAGCACGATGAGAAAGTCCCCCGAGCCTTTGCGCTCGGGGAAATTTCGACGCCGCGCGTGCACGGCGGTCAACCGTGACTGCTGGCCCGCGAGAACTGTTCTTCTTCAGTGGACCCGGTCAGCGCTGTCACAGAAGACTGCCCGCCCTGAATCACCGTCGTAACGTCGTCGAAGTATCCGGCACCAACTTCCTGTTGATGGCTCGCAAATGTATACCCTCGGGGCGAAGCCGCGAACTCTTTCTCCTGCACCATTTCCACGTAGGCAGTCATGCCGTCTTTCACATAGTGATTGGCGAGATCGAACATGTTGTACCACATGTTATGAATGCCGGCTAAGGTGATGAACTGGTACTTGTAGCCCATCGCGCCCAGCTCTCGCTGGAACTTGGCAATGGTCGTGTCGTCAAGGTTTTTCTTCCAGTTGAACGACGGCGAGCAGTTATAGGCAAGCAGCTGCTCCGGGAAGTCTTTCTTGATCGCCTCAGCAAAACGCTTCGCCTCGTCAAGATCCGGAACCGCTGTTTCACACCACAGAAGATCGGCATAGGGCGCGTATGCAAGACCTCTCGCGATTGCCTGATCCAGGCCAGCGCGGGTGATAAAGAACCCTTCGCTGCTGCGGTCGCCGGTGACGAACGGGTGGTCACGTTCATCAATATCGCTGGTCAGCAGCGCCGCCGCGTTAGCATCGGTGCGTGCCAAGACCACGGTCGGCACGCCCATAACGTCGGCCGCCAGACGTGCCGCCACCAGCTTCTGGACCGCTTCCTGGGTAGGCACCAGAACTTTACCGCCCATGTGCCCGCATTTTTTTACGGACGCCAGCTGATCTTCGAAATGGACTCCGGAAGCGCCAGCCTCGATCATCCCCTTCATCAGTTCAAAAGCGTTCAGCACACCGCCAAACCCCGCTTCTGCGTCAGCAACAATAGGCGCAAAGTAATCAGTATCGCCGGATTGCTTCTGCCACTGTATTTCGTCCGCTCTTTTAAAAGCGTTGTTGATGCGACGCACCATGGTCGGCACCGAATCAACGGCATACAGCGACTGGTCCGGATACATAGTCTCTGATGTGTTTCCATCAGCCGCCACCTGCCAGCCGGACAGATAGATGGCTTTGATGCCGGCTTTCACTTGCTGCACCGCCTGGCCGCCAGTCAGTGCACCAAGGCAGGGGACGAAATCTTCTTCGTTCACAAGCTTCCAGAGCTTTTCTGCGCCTCGGGTAGCAAGGGTGTGCTCGACCATGACGCTGCCGCGCAATCGCACAACGTCCTCTCCGGAGTAGGGGCGAGTAACACCTTTCCAACGCGGATTCGCAGCCCAGTCCCGCTCCAGTTCTTGTGCTTGTGCTTCGAATGACGCCATCGGTTGTTACTCCTGCAATCGTGTTTCGTGAAAATTCCATCCCGCGCCTCCGAAGGCGGGATGTTCCTGTATCTTCTGCGGCTCCCGAATCGGGAGAGACCGGCTTGGGCTTTTCGGAGGCCTGAGCCTGGCGGGGCGCGCATCGTAATACGCACGTTTGCCGCCTTCAATGCTGCGGTGTCAGAGGGTGCTCCGCAGAGGTAACTACCCTATACCTCGTGGCGGACGAATACCCATCTCTCAATGCGCGAGCACCTGCACAAAAGCCGGCACTGTCCTCACCACCCAAAAAAGCGGCGCGGAAACTACGCTGCACTGCACCATTTGTCAAATTCGAGTCATAGCTCACGACGACGGAATTCAGCCATGAATAGACTGGTGTGACCGAGCATTCGGGATGTTGCCACATCGTATTGCGTCGCTAGGCGACCGTTGGAGACGTTGTGGCAGAATTGATTGAGGCAGATCATCGCCGAGGTCTAAAAACGCTCGCGGCGCGTATTGTCTGCCTGGATACTCCGCAGTCTTCTGCTGCAGCGGCCTTTACTTCGACGCGCAATCTCTCAATAAGAAACGTGCGAGCCTGAATGAATCCGGCGCTGCAAATTGATACTCCGTGACTGAGAACATCTGTGACATATGTCTGACGACTTAACTCCGCATCGAGAAACGACGCTGGCGGTCAAAGAAGCGCCGCCCAAACTGGCCAAGCCGCCCCTGTACCGCGTGGTCATGCTTAATGATGACTACACACCCATGGAATTTGTTGTTCATGTACTAGAAAAATTCTTCACCATGGACCGCCCGACGGCTACCCGGGTGATGCTCGAAGTTCATACCAAGGGCAAAGGGGTGTGCGGTATATTCACCCACGAAATTGCTGAAACTAAAGTTTCGCTGGTCAACGGTTATGCCCGCGATAACGAGCATCCGTTGCTCTGTACACTCGAGCTGGAGTCGTGATGCATCCGAGGAAAAACCAGTGCTAAGTAAAGAACTCGAAGTGACTCTCAACATGGCATTTAAAGATGCCAGGGAACAGCGTCACGAATTCATGACGGTGGAGCATCTCCTCCTCGCTCTGCTGGACAACCCGACCGCTGCCAAGGTACTCCGTGCCTGCGGAGCCGATATCAACGAGCTCAGAAAGCAGCTCAAAGACTTCATCAAAGACAATGCGCCGCTCCTGCCGGAGGACGAGGATCGGGACACGCAGCCTACCCTGGGATTCCAGCGAGTCCTGCAGCGCGCCGTCTTCCACGTTCAATCGTCCGGCAAAAAGGAGGTGAACGGCGCAAATGTTCTAGTCGCCATCTTCGGCGAGCGCGAGTCACATGCCGTCTACCTGTTGAACCGCCAGAACGTCGCCAGGCTGGACGTGGTGAACTGCATTTCTCATGGCGTCTCGAAAGTTGACGAGGAGGAAAGCCAGGAGGAAAACGCTTCTTCTGGCGAGGAGGATGGCGAGCAGGCAGAAAACGGCAATAACGCACTGACTGCGTTCACAACGAATCTGAACGAACAAGCCGCTGCAGGCAAAATCGACCCGCTGATCGGACGCCAGGACGAGCTCGAGCGCACGGTTCAGATCCTCTGTCGTCGGCGCAAAAATAACCCCCTGTTTGTCGGAGAAGCCGGCGTCGGCAAAACCGCAATCGCCGAAGGACTGGCCAAAAAAATTGTTGACGGTGAGGTGCCTGAAGTCATCGAAGAAGCAACCATTTATGCGTTGGACCTGGGTGCACTGCTGGCCGGCACGAAATACCGTGGAGATTTCGAAAAACGCCTAAAGAATGTGCTGGCGCAGCTCAAGAAAGAGCCGGGGGCGATACTTTTTATTGACGAGATTCACACCATAATCGGCGCCGGAGCCGCATCGGGCGGCGTGATGGACGCCTCCAATCTGATCAAACCCATGCTTGCTTCCGGCGAGCTGAAATGCATCGGTTCGACGACCTATCAGGAATACCGCGGCATTTTTGAGAAAGACCGGGCGCTGGCGCGACGCTTCCAGAAAATAGATGTCGGTGAACCCTCTGACGACGAGGCCGTGAAGATCCTGCAGGGGCTGAAATCAAGGTTCGAAGATCATCACGACGTGCGCTACACCAGTCAGGCCCTTCGATCGGCTGTCGAGCTGACGACCCGCTACATCAACGACCGCCATCAGCCCGATAAAGCGATCGACATCATCGATGAAGCAGGGGCTCGGCAGCGTCTTCTGCCGGCATCCAAGCGGCGAAAGACCGTCGGCGTCAACGACATCGAGGAGATCGTTGCGAAGATTGCGCGCATCCCGCCCAAAGCCGTCACAAGCTCTGATCGCGATACGCTGAAGAACATCGAGCGCGACCTGAAGATGGTTGTTTTTGGCCAGGACGAGGCCATCAAAACGCTGGCCTCAGCCATCAAAATGTCTCGGTCCGGCCTTGGCCACAGCGAAAAACCGACCGGCTCCTTCTTGTTCGCGGGCCCAACAGGGGTGGGCAAGACGGAGGTCACGCGCCAGCTGGCACGAATTCTCGGCATCGAGCTGATTCGCTTCGACATGTCGGAGTACATGGAGCGCCACACGGTTTCGCGACTGATCGGCGCCCCGCCCGGCTATGTCGGCTATGACACAGGCGGACTGCTGACCGAAGCGGTGCACAAGCACCCGCACGCGGTGCTCCTGCTCGATGAAATGGAGAAGGCCCACCCGGATGTGTTCAACATCCTGCTGCAGGTCATGGACCACGGCACCCTGACCGACACGAACGGCCGTAAAACCGATTTCAGGAACGTGATCCTGGTGATGACAACCAATGCCGGCGCGGAACGCATGAGCCGGGCATCTGTTGGCTTTACCCGACAAGACCACAGTGCAGACGCGACGGCTGAAATAAAGCGCCTGTTTAGCCCCGAATTCCGCAATCGGCTCGACGGCATCATTCAGTTCAATTCCCTGGCACCAGAAACCATCACGCACGTTGTTGACAAATTCCTCGTGGAACTGGAAACCCAGCTCGACAGTAAAAAGGTGACCATGGACGTCGATGCATCCGCGCGCACCTGGCTGGCTATCCATGGCTATGATGGTGTCATGGGCGCGCGCCCAATGGCCCGTCTGATCCAGGAGAAAATCAAGCGCCCTCTTGCTGAAGAGCTACTGTTCGGTCGCCTGGTCAACGGTGGACACATCGTGATCAGCGAAGTCGATGACGACATCGTGGTCGACGTCGAGTGCGAAACCGAGCAAACAACCTGAGCGGCCAAGCTATCCGGCTGCCCGATGCACAGCATCGGAGTACTGAGTATGACTGAGACTCGATGCAGTCAGAGACGAGACTGGAGATGAGCACATGACCCAGGTGAGCCAACCCCAGGGAGGGCGTGTGTTCCGGGAAACATTTGGCCGCTACTACGAGGACTTTGAGGCCGGCGACCGCTATGAGCACCGCCCGGGCAGGACGATATCGGAAGCCGACAATACATGGTTCACCCTGCTGACCATGAACACCCACCCACTCCACTTTGACCGTGAATACGCCAGCGCATCGGAATTCGGCCAGCTCCTGGTTAACAGCGCGTTCACTGTTGCGCTCGTCGTGGGCATGAGCGTGAGCGATGTCAGTCAGAAAGCCATCGCCAACCTGGGCTGGAAAGAAATCAAGCTGCCCGCGCCGGTTTTCGTCGGCGACACACTTTACGGCGAGTCACTAGTCCTCGAGAAACGAGAATCGCGGTCTCGCCCGACGGCAGGGCTTGTCTCAGTCAGAACTTGGGGGAAAAAACAGGACGGGACGATCGTCTGCGAATTTGACCGCACCATGCTGATTCCCAAGCGCGGCCACGCGGTCGAAGACAGGCTGTAAACGTTTCTCGTCGAGTCAGCGCCTGCGCGCCGGTCAGGATAAGGTTTTTATCAGCACGCTCGAGTTTCGCTCCGCGTTGTACAGCGCGCGCCTTTCCTGAGGCAGGCTGTCCGGTCCTGCGGCCGTGTAACCCCGCTCGCTGAACCACTGAGCAGCCTGCGTCGTCAGGACAAAGACCTGCTTCTGGCCTCTGTCCTGCGCCCGCTGTTCGAGTTCATCAAGCAGCAGGTCGCCGAATTGACTGCCACGATAATCAGGATGAACGGCGATACAAGCGACCTCCGCACTATCAGCGCCGGATACCTCAAGCAGCGCTCCGCACGCGACCACAGTATTGTCACGTACCATCACCAAAAACGAATCAATCTCGCTTTCGAGCTTTTCTCGCGATCGGCGCACCAGGACCCCGCTTTCTTCCAGCGGCGCGATCAAGGCCAGTATCCCGGCAACATCGTCGACTTTGGCGCCACGCAGCTGATCGAACGGTGCACTGCTGACCAAGGTCCCTACTCCATCGCGCGTAAAAAGCTCGCGAAGCAACACGCCATCGACAGCGTGATTAACAATGTGGACCCGCTCTACCCCAAGCTGACAGGCTCTGGCAGACAGCTCTAGGAGCTCAGAATTTTCTGAGCCGCGCACTTGCAGTTCGCGCATCTCGCGCGCTTCTTTCAGGGTGAGCTGGCGCCGCAGCACACCATCTTCACCGCAGATCCCATCTGCAGTACAGACCAACAGCAGCTTTGCGGCCTTCAGTTCAACCGCCACCGCGGCAGCGAGGTCGGCCGCGCGCAGGTTGTACAGTTCACCTGTTGGCGAGAACCCGACCGGCGGGAGCAGCACTATCTCCCCATTTCCCAAGCGCGATTCAATCGCAGGTCGATCAATGCTGCGCACCACACCGGTAAACATAAGGTCCACACCGGCAATGACGCCTGCCGGACGCGCGATGACGAGATTTCCGCCGGCCACACGGGCTGGTGTCGCGCCGCCGCCCACACTGCTACCCGCCGAAGAGAACAAGGCCTCGATGGTCAAACGCAGACTACCGGCTACGTCACGTACCGCGTCCATCGCCTCGCGATTGCTGGCCCTCAGCTCACCTACAACCTGTGTTTCTATCTGCAGCTCAAGGAGCCTTGCATCAATTTGAGGTCTCGCCCCGAACACCACCACCAGCCGGATCCCGACCGACGCGAGAAGCACCAGATCCCGGATCACATTGCTCAGTCCGGATTCCGCAATAACCACACCATCAAGGTACACGACGAAGGTTTTACCGCGATGCCGCCTGAAATAGGGCGAAACCTGCCGCAGCCAGGCAACAGCGGCGTCAGCATTGGATGCGTCATTCATAGCGCCGAACCTTTGTCATCTCGTTCCGATAAGTCTTCCGCGGTGCATGTGATGGTTCCGCTTCGCGTTGAGCGAGCCAGCCTCCCCCTTCCGAGCAATTCCGCTATAAAAATCTTGTTCCGGTAATCGGATACCGTCCGCGCGGTCAGCCCATGCTCAGTCCGTCGGTGCCCATGGAATGGCCTGCCCAAGCGTATTTTAGTACGCCGCTAAAACTCGGCCAGACCAGACAGGGCAGAGTTTCCAACGACGCTGTGCAGAACAAGCGCTATCATTGCCGCCCTTCCACGCACGACAATCGTCAGCAGATCCGCGGAGCACACAGTCATGGAACACAAACTGAATCGAGTGAGTGAACGTATCACCCAACCGCGGGCCCAGGGCGCCTCTCAGGCGATGCTATATGCCACCGGCCTGACTGAAAAAGACCTCGAAAAAGCGCAGGTTGGCATCGGCAGCGTCTGGTATGAAGGCAATCCCTGCAACATGCATCTGCTGGATCTTGCCGAAGCCGTGAAAACCGGGGTGCAGGAAGCCGGTCTGGTCGGAATGCGTTTCAACACTGTGGGTGTGAGCGACGGGATCTCGATGGGAACCCGCGGCATGAGCTACTCCCTGCAGTCGCGTGATCTGATAGCCGACTCAATTGAAACGATCATGGGAGGCCAGTGGTACGACGCCAATATTTCAATTCCCGGTTGTGACAAAAACATGCCTGGTTGCCTTATGGCCATGGCGCGCCTGAATCGCCCCGCGCTCATGGTTTACGGCGGCACGATAAAGCC
>Ga0181582_10003055_pt1 | contig 13422 bp, 8 predicted proteins | sample 071ome_32_FD_132438 | JGI IMG/M metagenome (GOLD analysis project Ga0181582, IMG submission 132438) | Coastal salt marsh microbial communities from the Groves Creek Marsh, Skidaway Island, Georgia - 071405AT metaG (megahit assembly) | ecosystem: Environmental > Aquatic > Marine > Intertidal zone...
AGGTCGAAAGCGCGACGCAACCCCCGAGCTTGACCTCCGAGCGTAACGCCGAGGTGAGCGCGATGACTCCACCTTGGGAGAAGCCGCCCACGATGATCTTTTCACTCGGAATTCCTTTTGCCATTTGTTCGCGAATCAACGCGTCGACGTACGCCACCGACTCGTCGATCATCCCTCGATCGTCCACGATCGACGCCTCATCCAGGGCGTTCAAATCAAACCACGCCGGCATGCGCATCCCCCCATTCAGCGTCACCGGCACCGTTCTCGCCGTCGGAAAGATCCACCGCAACCGCGTCCCTCGCGGCGCGCGAACCTGCTGCGCCGCGCTCGCCCAACCGCGTCCCGTGTCCCCCAACCCGTGCAGCATGATGAACGCCCCGTTCGCCGCACCATCCCGCGGCTCCACCACGATCGCCGACGGACGATCGCTCATGTTCACCTCACCGATCGACGCCGACGTGGAGACGTCCCGCGACGGACCCGTCCCGCGACGCGCGCCGTACGCGCGCCCGAGACCACCGTTCACGCTCGCGCGCGTGGACGCGCTCCACGGCGCCGCCGCGGCGTGGACGACGACCGCGCACGAACACGCCACCACGAGCGCGGCGCGCATGTCACGCGCGCGCGTCGCGTCGCGTCGCAACGAATTCGCATCGATCGCGCGCGACGGGTGTCCATCGGTCCGATTCATTTATCTCGGACCGATGGACACCCCCGCGTTCCACACCCCGCGATGCCCGTGTGGTGGACGCGCACCATCGGCGAGTCGTGACCGAACGCGTACCCCCCCCTCTTCGCGTCGTCGCCCCGCGCGCGCGCGCGCGCGCGTCACCCACACGCACCGACGACGATGTCCGCCTCATCCCTCGCCGCGCGACGCGCCGTCGCGCCGACGCGCGTGACGCAAGAAAAGGTACGTATTATCGTCGTCGTTGACGCGCGCGCGTTGAGACGCGCGACGCGTCGCGAGCGATGAGGCGCGCGACGCGTCGCGCGCAGCGCGGGGGTGCGACGTCACCGCCGCGTCGGCGACGCGTCGCCTCGACGGCTCGCGCGCGATGGTCGATGCGCGCGGACGCGCGCGTCGTGGAATAGCGTGGAAATTTAGTCGTCTCCGTGCGCGGGAGTGGACGCGCGCGCGCGGGGTGGTTGGGCGACGCGCGGGACGTGTGCGCGCGTGGACGATGCGCGCGCCGCCGGGTCTTATCTGCTCGCGCGCTCGCGCGCGAGTGGACGGGCGCGCGGCGTTGGAACGCGCCGGGGATGGGCGATTATTTCGTAGAGAAAATCGTTCGATGGGATGCGCGCTCAACGTGGGCGAGTGCGCGCGCGTGCGGCGCGTGGGGAGGGAGAGGATGCGCGAGACTGGAACCGAATCGGTGACTGACGGATGGACCTCGCGTGTCTTTCTTGTATAGGTTGCCCAAAAGGCGCAACGCGGCTCCCGCGTGATCCGCGCCGCCAAGGGTGATGAAGGTGCCCGCAGCGTGCCGTTGAACAAGTACCGCAATATCGGTATCATGGCGCACATCGACGCCGGTAAGACGACGACGACGGAACGCATCCTGTACTACACCGGTCGCTCCCACAAGATTGGTGAAGTGCACGAAGGCGCCGCCACTATGGACTGGATGGAACAAGAACAAGAGCGTGGTATTACGATTACGTCCGCCGCGACGACGTGCGCGTGGAAGGATCACCGCATCAACATCATCGATACACCGGGCCACGTCGACTTCACCCTTGAGGTTGAGCGTGCGCTTCGCGTTCTTGACGGCGCTATCTGCCTGTTCGATTCTGTTGCCGGTGTTGAGCCGCAATCCGAAACCGTCTGGCGCCAAGCCGACAAGTACCACGTCCCGCGCCTCTGCTTCGTCAACAAGATGGACCGCATGGGTGCCAACTACTACAGAACTATCGACATGATCGTGAAGAACCTCGGCGCTCGCCCGTGCCCTCTTCAAATCCCGATCGGCGCTGAAGACAACTTCGCCGGCGTTGTCGATCTCATCACCATGAAGGCGCTCATCTGGAACTCCGAAGAGCTCGGCGCCTCCTGGGACGTCGTCGACATTCCGGCTGACCTCAAGGACAAGGCTGAGGAGATGCGCGCCAACATGATTGAAATTGTCGTCGAACAAGACGATGCCATCATGGAGAAGTACCTCGAAGGCGAAGAGCCAACGGAAGAAGAAATCCGCATGTGCGTCCGCAAGGGTACGTGCTCACTCTCCTTCGTCCCGGTCTTGTGCGGTTCCGCGTTCAAGAACAAGGGTGTTCAGCCGATGCTCGACGCCGTCCTTGCCTACCTCCCGGCGCCGACGGATGTCCCGGATGTTCAAGGCTCCGAAGTCGACGATGCCGAGAAGAAGCTCACGCGCAAACCGTCCGACGACGAATCTTTCTCCGCGCTCGCCTTCAAGGTCATGACGGACCCGTTCGTCGGCTCCCTCACCTTCACCCGCGTCTACTCCGGCGTCCTCAGCAGCGGCTCGTACGCGTGGAACTCTGTCAAGGGCAAGAAGGAACGCGTCGGTCGTCTCCTCGAGATGCACGCCAACGCTCGTGAAGACGTCAAGGAGGCCCGCACTGGTGACATCGTCGCCATCGCCGGTCTCAAGGACACCACGACCGGCGACACGCTCTGCGACCAAGAAAGCCCGATCATCCTCGAACGCATGGAGTTCCCGGATCCCGTCATCAAGGTTGCCATCGAACCGAAGACCAAGGCTGACATCGAAAAGATGTCCACCGGTTTGATCAAGCTCGCGCAAGAAGATCCATCCTTCCACTTCACCCGCGATGAAGAGACAAACCAAACCGTTATCGAAGGTATGGGCGAACTTCACCTCGAGATCATCGTTGACCGCCTCAAGCGCGAGTTCAAGGTTGAGGCCAACGTCGGTGCGCCGCAAGTCAACTACCGCGAGTCCATCTCCAAGCCGGCTAGCATCAAATACACGCACAAGAAGCAATCCGGTGGTTCCGGCCAGTACGCCGAAGTTCAAATTAAGTTCGAACCGCTCGAGCCGGGATCCGGCTTTGAGTTTGCCACCGACCTCAAGGGGGGCTCCGTGCCGAAGGAGTACATTCCGGGTGTCGAAAGCGGCTTGGAGCAAATGATGAGCTCCGGTGTCATCGCCGGTTTCCCGGTCGTTGACGTGCGCGCCACGTTGTTCGACGGTTCTTACCACGATGTCGACTCCTCCGTCATGGCGTTCGAAATCGCCGCGAAGGGCGCGTTCCGCGAAGGCATCGCCAAGTGCGCGCCGAAGCTCTTGGAACCGGTCATGCAAGTCGACGTCATCACTCCGGAAGAGTCCATGGGTGATGTCATCGGTGATCTCAACTCCCGCCGTGGCCAAATTTCCGAGCTCGGCGAGAACCCGGGTGGATTGAAGGCCGTGAAGGCGTTTGTCCCGCTCGCGGAAATGTTCAACTACGTTTCCAAGCTGCGCGGCATGACCAAGGGGCGTGCGAACTACTCCATGAAGCTCGCTAGATACGAAGCCGTGCCCGCTTCCGTTCAAGCTGCGATCGCGTCGGAAAGGACGAAGGCCTAATCTTCCTTTCTCTTCCATCTGAGCCGTTCTGGATCATGTAAAACCCACGTCGCCACATTCATTCTCACTCATCGTAAACGCGCGTCTCGTTCAACGTCGACCCGCGCGCGCGCATCTCATGAACGTCGTTTATTTCGGACGTGGCGGGGACGCGGGGCGGTGCGGTTGCAGGTGACGCGTTCACGAGCCCTGGGTGCCGGTTCGCGTCGCTGCTACGAATTGTATCGCGCTCGACACGACGCGCGAACGAGAGGCGTCGATGCGCGTGACGGGGTGTGAAGACAGCTGCGCGCTCGGCTGATGACTAGTCGCTGATGATTCAATCGACGCCGTTGTTGTTGCACAAGCGAGATGTGTTGGTTGGTCCCGCACTACCGTCTGCGACGCCCGCTGACGCCGCCGACGCCGACGCCCCCACCGACAAATCCGGCGGAACCTCCGGCGACGCCGCCAATGGAGCCACCGCCAATACCACCCGCGACGTTCCCCGTAGGTCCGTTCACGAACGACCCCTCGGGCGCGAACTCGCCCTCAACGTACGACTCGTCTGCGCCGTCTTCGACGCCCGCGACCTCGCCAACGCACGCGCGGAGCCGGTAATCGGGATGAAGCCAAGGATTGATCAACTCACACACGGGATCGAACACGGCGCTCGCGCTGAGCTCGAATCCGAACACGTCGAAGAACGCGGAGCCTGTGACGTCGGCGAGGAGTCGCCGCCTTCGGTCCAACGAACGCGACGACGCGGCGTCGCGCGCGCTCGCCGCTCCAATCGCCCCCGCGATCGCGAGCGCGAAGACAAACCGCTTCATATACTTTCGAACAACACCTTCGACGCGCGCCCGCATCCCGAGATGCGTCGAGAAATGACGGAGACCGCCGCGCCGTTCGCGTCCCCGAGGACCGCCGTTCGCGCGTCCCGCCCGTCAACCGTCAACCGATCCGTCGTCCAAATCACCGATCACGCGTCGCACGCGCGCTCTTTCCCGCCAGTACGCGAACGCAAATCGCATCACCACCGACGCCGCGATCTCCGACTCCGCGCTCCACGTCCGCCCGTCTCCTCGCCGCGGCGTCGCTCGAAACGCGCGGCGGATGAAATCCGCCGCCGACGCCGCGCCTTCCTCACCATCACCTCCATCGAGCGCGCGTCCGTGGAAACATCCAGCATCACGCAATCGACGACACACCGCCGCTCGAACGACGCTCGCGTCCACGGAACGCACGTTCGAGTTCATGCGCCATGGACCGGGTGACGCACAAAAATTCGCCCGCGAATGCGCGCGCGAGATGAATTCGCGCGCGCGAGACGCACACCGCGACGCGCGCCGAGAATGCGCCGACCGACGGTCGCGGAGACGCGCGCCGTGCTCGCGAGCGCGATCGGTCTCGCGTGCGCGGCGTCGTTCTGGCGCTCGCACGTCGCGGACGCGGACGCGGGGTCGGTGAAAAACCTCTCCGACGCCGCGGTGCTGGCGACCGCGCTCGTCGCCGTGCTGGGCGCGGCGCGACGATCGGTGCGAGATGACGCGTACGATGCGTTGTCCTCGCTCGCGCCGGTGCTGGCGCTTCTGGTGGCGTGCGCGTTGGACGGGCCGACGCGCGCGGGACGGGCGGCGGCGACGCGCGCGCGGGCGCTGAGCGCGTCGGCGACGGTGGCGTACGTCGACGCGTGGACGAGCAACTCTCCGAGGAAGAATGTGTTGAGCTCGTGTGGTTGGGTATTGGTGATGCGGGTCCTCACGGGGTCGTTCTCGCCGGAGGCGATCGCGGTGGCGTGCGCGAGAGCGTGCGCGTGGGCGCTGGACGGCGCGGCGGCGCAGAGCGAGACGACGGCGCTCTCGATCGGGTTCGCGGTCGCGATCGAGTGGTGCGGGTCGATGTACTTTGATACGCAGTCGAAATATTCAGACGCGAGCGTTTTAGGAGGCGCGTACGCCTTGGCTGGGTGCGCGCTGTTGCTCGCGAGCGCGCGGCTGGTGTGCTGGCCCGACCCCGCGAATCGAGCGACGCAGCTCGGCGTCATCGGCGTCGCGCTCGCGGTTCCGGAGGGATTTTATCGCGCCGTGTCGAAACATTCGAACGAGTCCATGGTCAGCGGGTTAATTCGGTACGTGACCACGTCCAACGACCGCGAGGCGCTCGTGTCGCTGGCGTCGCTCTGGACGGCGGGCGTCGCCGTCGCCGTCACCGTGGCATACAACGCTCGATCGATTCCGATCACGATGCGAAGGAAGGCGTTCCACTTCCTCGCTGTCGCCATGTTCGCGCCCACGCTGACGGCGACGAGCGCGCACGGTGAGCTCATTCGAGTGGCGTTCGCCGTGGCGTTCGCGCTCTTCTCGGCGGTGGAGTGCGCCCGCGTTTTTGACGCCTACTACGGTCACGGTTTGTTCGGGTGGAAACTGAGCGTTCTTCTCGCGCAGTTCGTCGGCGACTCCGTCGTCTCGCTCGTCATTCTCGATCACTTCTCCCTGCTCCTCGGCGTCGCCGTTCCCGCGTGGTTGAGCGCCGATCGACGCTCGCTCGCCCAGTGGGCGGGCGTCCTCACGCTCGGCGTCGGCGACAGCTTCGCCTCCATCATCGGCTCCACATTCGGTCGAACGCGCGTTTTCGGCGACAAGACCTACAAGACACTCGAGGGGTCCATCGCCTTCGCCGCGAGCACGTACGTCGCCGCCCGCGTCGTGGACGCCGACGTCTCCGCGACGCGACTCGCCGTCGCGTGCGTCGTCACCGCCCTCTGCGAGCTCTCCATCGAGGGCACGGATAACCTCGCGATCCCACTCATCTTCGCCGCGCTCGCGCGCGCGTCGTGAGCTCGCGATCGCGCGTCGCCGGTGCGAACTGCCGAACTGTCATCACAAAGGCACTCCAGACCGCCACTCGCGGTCGGAAATCCTTCCCAACACACGTTCCCAACGACGTTCCCGATTCCGCGACGCGTGCGAGCGCGTGCGAGCGCGTGAACCATGACGCGCGCGCGAACGCGCACGACGTACGTCGCGCGCGCGGTGATGGCCAAACTCCGAGCGATGCGCGCGCTCGCGAGCGCGGACGTGACGCGCGATGCGGATGACGTGTCGAACGGTGCGCTCCGATTGAGCGCGCTGTATGAACAGCGGTCGCTGGCGTTCCTGGCGAGCGCGCACGCGCTGGCGACCTTGGTCGTGTGGGCGCACTTCTTTTACGCGAAATATCGCGCCGTGGAACTCGCGACGCCGTCGGGGGCGAACATGTACTGGTGGAAGCGGTTGACGCCGCCGATCGAATTCGGGGCGATGCACGCCATCCTGTTCCAGATGGCTCTCATACCGCTCACGATGGCGAGACAGACGGTGGTTGCTGTGTCGCAAACGTGGTTTGGACGAAAATTTTTACCTCTGCATAAGGTTGTCGCCATGCACATCCATCTCGGATACGTCATGGTTTCCTTTGTTTTCGGGGCGACGATTTTATTTTTTGTCTTCTTTGGGCAAGGTTGCGCGCAACAGGTGAGCGGTAAAGAGCCAAAGCCGGGAGGCGTGCATACGTTCTGTCAAAAGATGCAAAGTGAGATCATGATCACCGGTCTGACGATTATGGGCTGTCTGCTCCTCGTCGCCGTTACTTCGTTCATGCGTAACCGCATCAAATATGAAATTTTCTATGTTGTGCATCATCTCGTGTTCGTCATGTTTGCGCTCGCTATCGCGCACACTTTGGATTCTGCATTTCGTTCCGGCAAAGTTCGCTCGCAAAATTTCAAATGGTTCTCAGCGTCGCTCGTTTGGTATTTCACCGATCGCATGCAGGCGATCTCCAACACGCGAGACTGTCCAGTGGCTGAAGCGCACGCACTTGGCTCCGATGAACTCGACGCGCGAAAAGTCGTGCACCTTAAACTGCATAGACCAAAAGCGTTTACGTTCAGAACTGGCCAGTACGTTTTCCTGGGCATCAAATCAATCGATCTCACGTGGCACCCTTACTCCATCGCAAGCAGCCCCCACGACGCCACGATTGACTTTTTCATAGAGGTGATGAGCGCAAGTCGAATGGACGGAAACGACAGTTGGACACATAAGCTGTGGAGAGACATTAAGGCGGGTTTAAACCCAATCGTCGCCATCAATGGACCGTATGGCACCGGATTCAACGATATTTACGAGCGAACCGAAATCGTCGCCATCGGCTCTGGAACTGGCGTAGTGCCCATGCTTTCGCTCACAAAGTCAATCGCGAGTGACTTGATCAGGCTCGATGCACGACAGCACGTGCTTATTCGAGAGGAACGAATGGACAAAGTGCGTGATTTCACCGAAAACTACATCAAGGAGACGAGATCGCTCTTAACATATCTACTCAGTTGGTGCGCGCGTCTGTTTAAGACCCGACGCATTCAGCCCGAGCGCACGAAGACGCTGAAAGCAAATTGGTCTGCAGTCGACTCTTTCAGAGATGTGGTCATTTGCAAGCAAAACAGTTTCCGCGCGGAACAGCTGCGCAAAGCCGGAAACAATCCGACGAAGGCGTACTTCCGTCGACAGATGCTAAGAAATTTGATGGGTCACTACTTGGACTTTACACAACTGATATTCCCCCTCTCCGACTTGACGGCGATGGGGTTTTTGATTTCGATAAGCGTCAATTCTCGCATCGCTACGCAGGCCATGCGAGAGGTCCCGCTGTGGATTTTCTTTGTCAGTCATTGCTACTTTTTCTTGCACTGGGCACATTCCAGGATGAGCACCGTCGTTTGGTACGCAGATTTTGTCGTGCTCGCCGCTTCCACGGTGGCATTTGCAGAGATGTACGATAGAATTGTCGATGATGAACTTGGCTGGACTATCATGGCGCGTTGGGGGTACTGTGCTCTGTCCCTGTACCGCTTCGCGCGCATCGCTTCGGAAGTTTTGCTGGACGGAACACCCAGAGCGAGAGCGGCGGCCGCATATCTCAGTCGAACAGGCGATAACACCTCAAAACTGCAAAAGCTAACGCTCGTATTCGTCACGCCCATGGCAGATTTCTGCGGCGTGATTTGGAACGATTTGGAGGAAATTCACGTCACCCTGACTAACGCGTTCGGTCACTTCGCCAAGAATTTCGTCGACATACAAGTGCATTGCACGAGCGTGGACCCTCTCGAAAACGAAGCTTTGATCGCGCAGGTAAAAGGTACCGAATTATATAAAAGTGGGGCTCTTCACATGGGTCGTCCCAACTTTGACGCCATCGTGTCCGGCCCCATTCTTCGTGAAGAACAGCGCGATGCCTTCATCGGCGAGGGTCGACCAAGTTTCAGCACCTCACTTGTCGCATTTTGCGGATCAACAGCGTTAGGAACCACTATTGCTCAGGCAGTTGTCCGTGCTCGCATGCGAATGTGTGCAATTTCACGTAACCACGCGCTCGTTTTCTTTCAAGAAAATTACGGGCAAGCGACACCGCCGGCTGACCGTGGGCGCCCGCGTCTGCACGTCAAGGTTGATGGGCGCCGCGCGAAGGATGCGTAAACACGAACTTTCGACGCGCGCGAGCCTACTCATCACACGCGCGGCCGCGGCCGGCGGCTGGCGGCTGCGTTACAAGACTTCTCGAGACCCGCGCAGGGTCTGGAAAGCCCCTTTTTTCCCCCACAGAATAGCCTTATGTTTACTGATACATCAGAGTCCCTATCATTTCGTGCAAACTAAGCAGCCCATCAATCCACCAGGGCTGAGCTCGTAAAATTTCGCCTCGCGAAATCCGGCGTCGCGCGCCAAGTCAACCTGTTCCCGCCCCCGGGGAAACCGCTCGATACTCGGGCGGAGGTATCGATACTCCGCGGCGACGCCGTTCAGATCGGCGATCGGAACGACGACGTTATCGAGCAAAAATCCCTGAATCGCCGCCGTCGTCGGGTCGACGGGATTGTTAAAATCCAGCACCGCGAGCTTGGCGCCCGGACGAAGCACGCGCCGGAGCTCTCCCATCGCCCGCGGAATATCGCTGACATTTCTCAACCCGTACGCGATCGTCGCGCAATCGAACGCATCGTCTTCAAACGGCAAATTCAGCGCATCACCCTCGATCCAATCAATCTTTCCGGCTCCGCTCGCGCCTCGTCTCGCCCGCTCTTCTCGCTCCTTCTCCGCCGCCCGCGTCAACTGATTCGCCGCGAAATCCAACCCCACCACGCTCCCGCTCTCGCCCACGACGGACGCCATCTTTATCGCCACATCTCCACTCCCACAGCATACGTCCAACGCCCGCATGCCACGATCGCACTCGATCCACTTCACCGCCGCCCGCTTCCACGCCCGATGCAACCCGAGGCTCAGCGCGTCGTTCAGCCGATCGTACACCGGCGCGATATCGTTGAACAGCACCCGTCGTTCGCTCGCCGCGTCGGATGTTTGTTCAAACGGGTTCCCCGCGACGGATTCTTCGCGCGAATCCGTCGTCGCGCGCGGAGAGACGAAGACACGCGCGCCGCGGGGCGATCGCGGGCGATAAGGTCGTCCTCGCTCTCCGCGCGCGCGCGCGCTGACGGTGCGCGCATCGGACGCGCGACGCGTCGACGTCGCGGTGGCGCAACTCGCGCGCGACGTTCGGCGCATCTCCGCGGGATTTCCGAGAGAGCGAGACGAGGAGTGGCGCGCGCGCGGCGGCGACGCGCGCGCGGCCGGCGGCGGCGTTCGACTATTCGTTTACACAGACGCGTCGTCCCTAGGAATCGTCCACGAGCGCGGCGATTAATTTTAATCTGTGCGCGCGCTCGGTGCGATCGAGCAGACGCTCGACGAGACGCTCGAGATGGTCTCGATCGAGCGCGCCGCGCGTCGCGCGCGCCGTCGCCGTCTCCGCGCGCGCCGCCTCCTCTAATTCCCTCGCCCGCGCTCGCGCGTCCTCGGCGAGTCGACGATTCGTCGGTGCGTTCGCCGTGCGTTTCATCACCTCTCGAGACGCCCGTTCGTGCGCGCGGAGCGCTCGCGCGTGATCTCCGGACCGCACCACCGCGCGCGCGCTCGCGAGCGACGCGCGCTCATCCAGGAGTGATTCGTTCCCGTCGCACAGCGTCGCGATCTCCCGCGCGAGATCGCGCGTGAACGTCGTGGACTCACGCACCGCACTCGTGGACGCGAGAAGCTGATCGAACGCGTCGTCGGAGGTGATGCAGCGATGTAATTCTTCGTCGGTGAGCGCCTCGAGCGTCGGGAAGAAATCTTTAGGCGCGCTGAATTTACGCTCGAGCGCGTCCTCCGTCGCGGTCTCGCGGGCGTTGAGCGAACTGGATCGTATGAATGCGCTCGTCATGCGCGAGTACGAAGCTCGAGGACGACGACGACGCGCGATGGCGTGTGCGGATGACGCGACGCGTCGGTTGACCGCGCCGACGCGCCGACGCGCGCGGGCGGTGAAAGCGCGCTCGATCGATCGCGCGGCGTCACGCGCTCCCGCTCAGGGCGCGATACGCCTTGTTCAGCTTCTGGAACGCTTCCTTCGCCCCCGGGGCGGAGCACTTGTCCGGGTGCAATATTTTCGCCAAGTCGCGATAGCTCTTCGTCACCCACTTTTTCTGCGACCCGGGGGGCAAGTCGAGCACCTGCCAATCCGTCCCCGCGAGCTGCACCCGCTGCACCGCCCGTCGCTCAATTTCCTCGGGACTCAAATTCTCCACCGGCGCCGCGAGTTTCTCCTCGCGCGCCTCCGCGTTCTTCCGAACGCCTCGAAAGCCGCTGAGCAGGTTCCCCGCCGCGCGCTCCCGTCGCGCGCTCTCCGCCGCCTTGGCCGCCTCCCGATCCCGCTTCTCCGCCTTTTCACGCGCCGCAGCCTCAATAGCCGCCTTCAATTTCGCCTTCTCCGCCTCCACCGCGCGCATCTTCGCCTCCAGCGCCTCCCGCTCGACTCGCCGAGACGCCGGCTCGAACGCCGACGCGCCCGCGCGCAAGCGTTTCCCCCCCTTTTCGACATCCGCGCGGCTCCACGAGCGCGCGCTCGCGGCTCCACGCTTACGAGACGCATCTCCCACGCCCACGTCCGATGCGCCATCGTCACCGGTCGTCGACGCGCCGTCACCGCGCGTCCACGCGCGCGCCGGCATGACTGGCGACCGTTCGTCTTCACCCGATCGATCGATGCCGCGTCGTCACCGCGCGCGCGACGCTCGCACGGCACCACGAAGCGCGCGAACGCGTGGGACGAAAATTCTTTCACGCGCGTCGCGCCACGTCGTGCCGACGCGACGACGCGATGACGCGCGCGCGGCGTGGGATCGACTTGTCCCCCTGACGCACCGTGAACCCTACGGAATCACCGTCATCGTCGCGATCGAGCGCGTCGTCGCGTCATCGCGACGCGCACGTCATCGCGATGATGACGGTGACGATGACGCGCGGTGTGATGACGCGCGCGATGTGGGGCGTCGATCGAGAACGCGACGCGACGACGCGCGGACGCGCGACGCGTGGACGCGCGCGCGAGGGGATGATGATGACGATGACGTCGGTGCGTCGGACGCGGACGGGCGCGCGAACGCGCGCGCTCGAGGACGAGGATGAGTACGCGTTTAAAGCGCCGCGGAATAAGAATCTGGATCGTGATAATCCTGAACTCGAGGAGCGGTTCGCGGTGATCGGACAAGGCGATCATCAGTGCCAGAGCTGCATGTACGAGTACAAGCCGAAGGTCGGTGATGAGTTTTATCCCGTCGCCGCGGGGACGCAGTTTAAGGATCTGCCGAGCGATTGGCGATGCCCCACGTGTGGAGCTGATAAGTCCAAGTTTAAGTCGCTCGGGAAGCGCGTCGCGGGGTTCGAGCAAAATCAAGGGTACGGGTTGGGGACGAACTCGATGACGGAGGGCGAAAAGTCGCAGCTCATCTACGGAGCGCTCGCGTTCTTTTTCGCGTGCTTCATCGCTGGATACCTGCTTGATTAAGCAACGCACGTACCGAACGGGTTTTCGCGCGCTCGTTTTGCTTTCTTTCGCACTCTCGCGAACGGCGAGCGGCGGTAGTTTTGACGCACATTGAATCGAATGATCGTAACCTCTCTCGTGGGGCGATCGTGTAATATAGCGTAACGAGATCTCGTTCATCGTTTATTTATTAAATGGGAGGAGAGGATGAGCAACGCGCGGGGGGTTAGTTGAGGCGAACGAGCTGGACGGTGACGTCGTCGGTGCTTCCCTTTGCCACAGCCTGCGCGACGAGCTCCTTGGCGAGCGACTCCGGATCCTTGGAACCGTTGGCGTTGAGGAACTCAGCTATTTCTTCATTTCTCCATCCGCCGCCTCCCCCTCGCTCGGGATTCTCGAACAAACCGTCCGTCGCGACGAGGACCCAAGAATCCGCCGGAGTGACGGTGTCAATGTAACAGTCGGGCTCGGCGTTGAGCCCGAAACCACTGCCGTAATCGGCGTTTCTCTCGCCCAAACCCTCGAAGCGTCCGCTTTCCTTGAGGAAGGAATCGCCGAACGCGCGAGAGAGCGCGAGGACGCCACCGACGCGCCACGAGCCGTTCGTGAAGGACACGAGCGACTTGCGCAGATTCGGGTTCCCTCGATCGATGCGCTTGCGCTCGTTCTCGTCATCCGGCACGTGATCGACGCTCAATTGCACAGCCTTACCGTCACGAATCAGCAAGATTCGCGCGTCACCGACGTTCGCCGTGCTCAAGCGCGTCGCACCGCCCTCTTCATGCAGCGCCACGATGGCCGCCGTGCTCCCGCACTTGGACCCGCCGACGCCGCGTTCGCCAAACGCCGCAAAAAACCCTTCAGGCGGCTGCACCAATTCGTAATCCGCCTTCAGGCACGCATTTCGAAGCGCGTCCAGAGAAAAATCAGCGCTCGCCCACTCCCGCAGGATGATATCATTCAACTTTTCCCC
>Ga0181582_10003066_pt1 | contig 13394 bp, 10 predicted proteins | sample 071ome_32_FD_132438 | JGI IMG/M metagenome (GOLD analysis project Ga0181582, IMG submission 132438) | Coastal salt marsh microbial communities from the Groves Creek Marsh, Skidaway Island, Georgia - 071405AT metaG (megahit assembly) | ecosystem: Environmental > Aquatic > Marine > Intertidal...
GTCTTATTTTATGAACATATGCATTATTATAAAGAAATAATGATGGGTTTAGAGTTTTCAATTAATGTTGAGATAGATGGTTATAGTGATGATGGACGATTTTTCTCTCTTTTTCAAAATTTTTATGATATGAATGGAAACCATTTAGCTCATCTTGATTTAGCCTTTGGTATCATTGACACAAAACTTAGAAAACTCATCTCAATGCCAAATGAATCATTTGAAATTTTTAAAGAAGGTCCAAAATCTAAATCATTTAGTATAATTACAAAAGAGGATTTAAGAAAACATGGAAAGCTTCCAGTAAATAAAATATAAGCAGTAATTATGCAGTAAGGTATTTATTTAATTATTTTTTAATTTCAAATAAAACAAAATGAAAGAAAAATATTGGAGAAAAAACATATTTTACCTAAGAATACTTTTAACAATATGGTTTATTTGTTCTTTTGGTTTTGGTATTCTGCTTGCTGAAAACTTAAATCAATTTTACCTAGGTGGATTCCCATTAGGCTTTTGGTTTGCTCAACAAGGATCAATTTACATGTTTGTTATTCTAATATTCATATATGTATATTTAATGAACAAGCTTGATAAAAAACATAATCTAAAGGAATAGATATGGATGCACAATTTTGGACATATTTATTAGTTGGAGTCACCTTTTCGCTTTATATAGGTATTGCTATATGGACAAGAGCTCAAAGTACAAAGGAATTTTATGTTGCTAGTGGTGGAATTCATCCTGTTCTAAATGGAATGGCAACTGCAGCTGATTGGATGTCAGCGGCTTCATTTATTTCTATGGCAGGTATTATTTCATTTCTAGGTTATGGTGGATCTCAATATTTAATGGGATGGACTGGAGGTTATGTGTTATTAGCACTTTGCCTCGCTCCTTATTTAAGGAAATTTGGAAAATTTACAGTACCAGATTTTATTGGAGAAAGATATTATTCCAAAAATGCTAGAACAATTGCATTAATTTGTGCAATTTTTGTTTCATTCACCTATGTAGTTGGACAGATGAAGGGAGTTGGAGTAGCATTTTCAAGATTTCTTGAAATACCATATGATCTTGGAGTAATTATCGGTATTGGAATAGTCTTTTTCTATGCTGTTCTAGGAGGGATGAAAGGTATAACATATACTCAAGTAGCTCAATATTGTGTTCTAATTTTTGCTTTTACAGTACCAGCAATTTTTATATCACTACAAGCAACAGGTAATCCTATTCCTCAAATCGGATTTGGTAGTAAGACCACTGATGGAGTTTATCTTTTAGAGAAACTTAATCAATTATCTGTTGATTTAGGTTTTGAAAAGTATACTGACATTAATCAAACTACACTAATTAATGTATTTTTTATCACTGCTGCACTAATGTTTGGAACTGCTGGACTTCCCCATGTGATTGTGAGATTCTTTACTGTTCCTAAAGTAAGAGATGCAAGAATATCAGCAGGATGGGCATTATTATTTATCTCATTTTTATATACAACTGCTCCTGCTGTAGCAGCATTTGCAAAAGTAAATTTAATTAATACTGTGTCAAATGCTCAATATTCAGAAGTACCTCAATGGTTCAAAAATTGGGAGAATACAGGTTTACTTCAATTTGATGATAAAAATGCAGATGGTATAATTCAGTATGTGGCTGATGAAGAAGTTAACGAGTTAACAATTGATAGAGATATTATGGTCTTGGCAAATCCTGAGATAGCTAACCTACCTCCATGGGTAATTGGGCTTATTGTAGCAGGAGGTTTAGCTGCTGCTCTTTCAACTGCTGCAGGGTTGCTTCTTGTTATTTCAACTTCAATTTCTCATGATCTTCTAAAGAAGAATATAAATCCCAATATTTCTGAAAAAGGAGAATTGTGGGCAGCTAGGATTTCTATTGCAGTAGCAGTTGTTGCAGCTGGACTGGCTGGATTAAATCCCCCTGGATTTGTTGCTGAAGTTGTAGCATTAGCATTTGGTCTAGCTGCATCCTCTTTTTTCCCTGCAATAATCCTTGGGATTTTTGACAAAAGAATGAACAAAGAAGGAGCATTATCTGGAATGATAGTAGGTGTGGTCTTTACAACTATATATATATTTTACTTTAAACCACAACTTGGTGGATCAGGATTACCTAAAGATTATTTATTTGGAATTTCACCTGAGGGAATTGGAACTATTGGCATGATAATTAACTTTATAGTATCTTTAGTTGTGTCAAGATTAACAAGGCCAACGCCTGAAAATATCAGAGACTTAGTTGAAAGTATTAGATATCCTAAATAGATATGCAAAGAATAAAAACCTTATCTGAATATTTTAAAAAATACGAATTAAGTGAAAAAGATCCTGAGAAATTTTGGTCTGAAATTGCTGAATCATTCATATGGAAAAAAAAGTGGGATAATGTTCTTGAATCGGATTTTGAAAATGCAGATTTTAAATGGTTTAAAAATGCTCATTTAAATATTACTGAAAATATTTTTGAGAAAAACCTTTCTGAAAGAGGGGATAAGACTGCAATCATTTGGGAGCCAAATGATCCTAAAGAGTCACCAATTTATTTATCATACAAGGAACTTTACGAACAAACATGTACTTTTTCTAATGCTCTTAAAAGTAAAGGAATTAATAAAGGAGATAGAGTAATTATATACATGCCAATGGTGCCAGAGACAGCTATTGCAATGCTTGCTTGTGCAAGAGTGGGTGCAGTTCACTCAGTTGTTTTTGCTGGCTTTTCTGCTGCATCTTTAGCCGATAGAATAAATGACTGTGAAGCAAAAATGGTATTAACGTCTGATGGAAACTTTAGAGGAAATAAGACAATTCCTGTTAAAGATGTAGTTGATGAAGCTCTTGAAAAATGTTCATCAATTGAAAGTGTTATTGTTTTAGAAAGGACAAAACAAAATATTAATATGGAGGACGCAAGAGACTTTTGGTGGCATGAATGTATTGAAGATGAATCTAACATATGCGATTCTGAAGTTATGGATTCAGAGGACTTATTATTTATTTTATATACATCAGGCTCTACAGGTAAGCCAAAAGGTGTTGTTCATTCTTCAGCTGGATACATGATATACTCTTCTTATACATTCTTAAATGTATTCCAATATGATGAAGAAGATATTTATTGGTGTACTGCCGATGTAGGATGGATTACAGGACATTCTTATATAGTATATGGACCTTTACTTTGTGGTGCCACTACAGTAATGTTTGAAGGTGTTCCAACATATCCTAATGTTAGTCGTTTTTGGGATATAGTTGATAAATATAAGATTAATCAATTCTATACAGCACCAACTGCAATTCGAGCTCTTCAAGCTCATGGTCTAGAGCCACTTAAAAATAACTCACTCGATTCATTGAAAGTTATTGGATCTGTAGGAGAACCAATAAACGAAGAAGCATGGCATTGGTACCATGATAATATTGGTAAAGGAAAATGTCCTTTAGTTGATACATGGTGGCAAACTGAAACAGGTGGAATAATGATCTCAGCACTTGCAGGAATTACTCCTAACAAGCCAGCTCATGCTTCATTGCCATTACCAGGTATTATGCCTGTAATCGTTGACGCGGATGGTAATGAATTAAATGGAAATAATGTTCAAGGTAATTTATGTATTAAATCTCCTTGGCCATCTATCATCAGGACCACATATGGTGATCATGAAAGATGCATTAATACATACTTCTCAAACTATAAAGGTATGTACTTTACAGGTGATGGAGTTAAAAGAGATCATGATGGATACCTGAGAATACTTGGTAGAGTTGATGACGTAATTAATGTATCAGGTCATAGAATGGGAACAGCTGAGGTTGAAAATGCAATTAATGAGCATGAAGATGTAATTGAATCAGCTGTTGTTGGATATCCTCATGATATTAAAGGTGAAGGTATATATGCATATGTAATAGTAGGTACAAAATTAAATGATGATAAAATTAAGGATGAGATAATAAATGTTGTAAGAAAAGTAATAGGACCAATTGCAAAACCAGATAAAATTCAAATTGTTAGTGGTTTACCCAAGACTAGATCTGGTAAGATAATGAGAAGAATCCTAAGAAAGGTTGCAAGTAACGATTTTCAGAACCTTGGAGACACATCTACACTTTTAAATCCTGATATTGTTACAGAAATTATAGATGGAGCTATTATCTAAATAATTTTTCTAACTTAACTCCCCTTGACCCTTTTACCAAAATATTCATATTTTTTAAACTTTTAAATGAATCAGATTGTGCTATTTCATCTGTGTTTGAAAACTTAAAAAAATATTCCTCCTCAGTATTACACTTTGAAAAATTATCACCTACTAAATAGACTTTACTATAATCTTTGTTTTTAACAAAATCAACTATTTTTTGATGTTCATGATCTGAATACTTTCCAAGTTCAAACATGTCCCCCAATATTAATACTTTATTAGTTGTATTGATATTTTCAAAATTTGAAATAGCTGCTAGCATACTTGAAGGATTAGCATTATATGCATCTAAATAAATTTTATTACTATCAAAAATTAAAATTTCTGACCTATTGGAATCATTTAAAAATTTATTAAGACCTTCTTGAATTTCTTTATTTGATAAATCGAGAAACTTTCCAATTGTAATACTTGATGCCAAATTTGAAAAGTTATAATCACCGTAGAGATTTGAATTAAATTCGTATCCATCAATTTTAAGCTTCAAAAATAAATTATCTTTTATATAATCAAATATAAAGTCTGAATCTTTACTGCTTCCAAAAGTTATTGCAAGATCTCCTTTACAATTTTCTACTTGTAAGTTATCATCATTATTTAGAATAAAGTGACCATAGTTTTCTGTTAAGTACTCATAGATCTCAGTTTTGCCTTTTATGACTCCTTCAAAACCTCCAAAACCCTCAAGATGAGCATATCCGTAATTAGTAATTAGTCCTATATCTGGCATAGCAATTTCACATAATCTTTTTATTTCTCCAATATGGTTAGCACCCATTTCTATAATAGCTACATCAGTCTCATGTTTAATATCTAAGAGTGATAGTGGAACTCCTATATGGTTATTTAAATTCCCTTTTGTCTTGACTACATTATATTTTTGAGAGAGGATTGAATAGATTAAATTCTTAGTGGTGGTTTTACCATTACTACCAGTTATCCCAATAACTTTTGTGTCAAATAAAGATCTATGATAATTACTTAAATCTTGAAGAGCTTTTAAACTGTTCTCTACATAAACAATTTTATCATGAATATCTTTTTTCTCAATATCGTCAACAATTGAAAATTTTGCACCCTTTTCAATTGCCTCCATTGCAAAATCATTACCATCAAAATTCTCTCCTTTTAATGAAAAATATATTTCATCTTTAATAATATTCCTAGTATCAATAGACACTCCTGAGCATGAATTAAAAAGAGAATATAATTTTTGAGTGTCCAACCTAATTTTATTGCAATATACTAAAGAAATCAGTATTTTTGCTCGGTCTTTTGATTACAGACTTCAACTATATAATATGAAAAAAATTACTGGAAAGACTTATTTAGGTTGGTATGAAGATATGCTTTTATGGAGAAAGTTTGAGGATAAGCTTGCTGCTAAATATATTCAACAAAAGATAAGAGGCTTTTTACATCTTTATAATGGTCAAGAGGCAGTTTTAGCTGGCTGTCTTCATTCCATAGACCCTAAAAATGATAGAATGATTAGTTCATATAGAAGTCATGTCCATGCAATAGGTTTAGGAGAAAATCCAAAATTTGTAATGGCAGAATTATTTGGTAAAGCAACCGGTACATCTGGAGGCCTAGGTGGCTCAATGCATATTTTTTCAAAAAAATATAATTTTTTTGGAGGTCACGGAATTGTAGGAGGTCAGATTCCATTAGGTACTGGGATTGCTTTTGGTGATAAATATTTTAAAAGAGATAGTGTTACACTATGTTTTCTAGGAGATGGTGCCATAAGGCAAGGAGCTTTTCATGAGTCAATTAATCTTGCTGCTTTATGGAAACTTCCTGTTATTTATATAGTTGAAAATAATGGCTATGCTATGGGTACATCAGTGGCAAGAACAACAAGTCAGGAAGATCTTTGGAAACTAGGTGAGCCATATAAAATTCCCTCAATGCCAGTAGATGGGATGGATCCAGTTAAAGTTGCCGAAGCAATTGATAAATGTCTAAAACATGCAAGAGCTGGAAAAGGTCCCTCACTTCTTGATGTAAAAACCTACAGGTATAGAGGTCACTCAATGTCTGATGCTCAGCAGTATAGAACTAAGGAAGAAGTTGAAGAATACAGAAAGATTGATCCAATTACTCAGGTTGAAAAAATAATTCTTTCAAAGAAATATGGAACTAAATCTGACATTGAAAAGATTGATAAAAAAGTTAAAAAAATAATCACTGAGTGTGAAGAATTTTCAGAGTCATCTCCTTTTCCGGATAAATCTGTCATGTATGATGTTGTTTACGAGCAAAAAGATTACCCATTTATTAAACATAAAATAGATTAATATGGCTGAGGTTATAAATATGCCAAGACTAAGTGATACTATGGAAGAGGGTACTCTTGCAAAATGGTTCAAAAAAGTTGGTGATGATGTCAAGGAAGGAGAAATTTTAGCTGAAATTGAGACAGATAAGGCTACAATGGAATTTGAATCTTTTCATGATGGGGTTCTTCTACATATTGGAATAAATGAAGGTTCTACAGCTCCAGTAGATAGCATAATTGCTATAATAGGTTCAAAAGATGAAGATATATCCTCACTAATAAATGGCGCATTAAAGCCAGAAGTTAAAGAGGAACCAAAGCCAGAAGTTAAAGAGGAACCAAAGCCAGAAGTTAAAGAGGAACCAAAGCCAGAAGTTAAAGAGGAACCAAAGCCAGAAGTTAAAGAGGAACCAAAGTCGGGTCCTAATCATAGAATACTTGTTTCACCTTTAGCAAAAAAACTTGCATCTGAAAAAGGAATTGATATTTCCTTAATTAAAGGAACGGGTGATAATGGAAGAATTATAAAGAGAGATATAGATTCATACAAACCATCTAATTTCAGTTATTTTGCTCAACCAAAGCCTCATGTTAAAGAATCATCATATGAGATTCCTAATAATACTATGAGAAAAGCCATAGCAAAGAGATTGTCTGATTCAAAATTTTCAGCACCTCATTACTATCTAAACATTGAGCTGCAAATGGATAATATGATATCTTTTAGGCAACAATTTATAAATACTCAAAACATAAAAATCTCATTTAATGATATAATAGCAAAGGCTGTTGCACTATCTCTTGCCAAGCATCCAAAAGTTAATTCTAGATGGTATGATGATAAAATTTTATTTATTGAGCATATTCATCTTGGTGTTGCTGTTGCAGTTGAGGATGGCTTAGTAGTCCCTGTTGTTAAGTTTGCAAACTCTAAAGATCTTCCTGAAATTAATTCAGAAATAAAAGATTTTGCAGAAAGAGCAAAAAACAAAAAATTAAATCCTTCAGAAATTGAAGGAAGTACTTTTACTATATCTAATCTTGGCATGTTTGGTATAGAAAGTTTTACATCTATAATTAATCAACCAAATTCTGCAATACTTTCTATTGGTTCAATAATTCAAAAACCAATAGTTAAAAATTCAGAGATAGTTGTTGGAAATACTATGAAGTTAACATTAGCATGTGATCATAGAACAGTTGATGGTGCTACTGGTTCATTATTTTTAAAAACTTTGAAAGATTATATTGAAAATCCAGTATCTATTCTAATTTAATGAAAACTATCCTTATATCTGGAACAAGCTCTGGTATAGGCTATGATATATGTGTTCAAGCTCTAAAGCTAAAATATAAAGTTATATCTGTATCAAGAAATTCTAAACCTCTTCAAAACATTAAGGGAATTGATTGTTATTCAGTTGATATTACAGATAATAATCAATTAAATAATTTAGTTGAAGATTTGAAAAGCAAAAAAGTTACCATTGATTTTTTAATCAATAATGCAGGTCATCTTAAAAATGAAACTTTTGATAAAACTTCATATGAATCCTTTAAGCAAACATACGATGTAAATGTTTTTGGTTTAGCACAAATTACAAGATTGCTTTTGCCAATAATAAATAAGTCAGGTCATGTAATTAATATAAGTAGTATTGGAGGTGTAAATGGTTCAAAAAAATTTCCTGGTTTATCAGTTTACTCAAGCAGTAAGGCTGCAGTTATTGCTTTAACTGAAGTATTAGCTGAGGAATTTCCAGATGGCCCTTCTTTTAATGTTCTTGCTCTTGGTGCCGTTCAAACAAAGATGCTTAAAGAGGCTTTTCCTGAGTATGTTGCACAAACAAGTCCTAATGAAATGGCAACTTATATATTAGATTTTGCTTTAAATGGTGGGAAATTATTTAATGGAAAACTTATATCTGTTTCAAAATCAACTCCTTAATTTTCCAACTTTTCTTAGTAATTCAGACGCATATACAAATTCGTTAACTAGTTTGTTATTGGTTTTTAGAATTTCTTTATTATTACCTTCCCAGACTTTTTCTCCATTAACTAAATAAATAATTTTATCACCAATCTCTATAACTGAATTCATGTCATGGGTATTTATTACAGTTGTAATATTGTACTCGATTGTTATCTCTTGAATTAACTTGTCAATTATTATAGCTGTCTTTGGATCAAGTCCAGAATTAGGCTCGTCACAAAAAAGATACTTTGGATTTAAAACAATAGCTCGAGCAATTGCAACCCTTTTTTTCATTCCACCAGATATTTCAGAAGGATATTTATTATCAGCATCTTTTAAGTCAACTCTATTAATTACTTCTTGAGCTCTCGATAACATCTCTTCATCAGTTTTATTTGAAAACATTTTCATTGGAAAAATAATATTCTCTAACACTGTCATAGAATCAAATAAAGCACTTCCTTGAAAAACAGTTCCAACTTCTTTTCTTAAACTAGTTAGTGCTGATATATTATCTTTATCAAACATATTATTATCAAAATAAATATTTCCTTTCTCTACCTCTAGTAGTCCTAATAGACATTTCATTAAAACAGTTTTTCCAGATCCACTCTGACCAATTATTAGATTGGTCTTTCCCTTATCAAAAACAGTTGAAATTTCTTTTAAAATTTCAATGCCATCAAATGATTTTGATATTTCTTCTACTTTAATCATCAGGCTAATAAAAGTTGTGTTACAATAAAGTTAATTATGATTATTACGATACTTGTCCAAACAAAAGATATATTACTTGCTTTTCCCACTTCCAGTGCTCCACCTTTCATAAAGAATCCGTGATAAGATGGAATTGTGGCTAAAATAAATGCAAATAATAATGTCTTTATATATGCATATACCACATGAAACACTTTAAAATCTAGCTGAATTCCTTGAATAAAATCAAAACTTGTAGAAAACCCTGCATAAACACTTGCTACGTAACCACCTAGAATTCCTAAGAACATTGCTAAAGTAATTAAAAAGGGATATAACATTAAAGAAATAATTTTAGGGAAAATTAGATAATTAAATGAATTTACACCCATGACTTCAAGAGCATCTATTTGCTCAGTAACTCTCATAGTTCCAATACTAGATGTAATAAAAGATCCAACCTTTCCTGCCATAATTATAGAAATTAAAGTTGGAGCAAACTCTAAAATTACTGATTGTCTTGTTGCAAATCCAATAAGATTTCCTGGAAGAAAAGGACTATCTATATTAAGCGCAGTCTGAATTGCAACAACGCCTCCCACTAAAAAAGACATGAAGGCTACAATCCAAATTGAGCCAATAATAAGATCATCAATCTCCTTAACAATTAATTTTTTTAAAACATTCCACTTGGTAAATTTTGTAAAAGTGTATTTAATCATTAAAAAATATCTACCTATATGAAAAAAAAGTTTCATTATGATTAAATCTTATAGGTTATAGCATTTATATTCATACCTGCCCCTACACTAGCAAACATTATTATATCTCCTTTATTTAAAACATGTCCTCCATAATTGTTTTTTTTAACTATATCAAAAAGAGTTGGAATTGTAGCTACTGAACTGTTACCAAATTCTTCAATGTTCATTGGTAGAATATCCTTGGGTGGGGTACTTTTATAGAGTCTGTAAAATCTCTTAATAATTGCCTCATCCATTTTTTTATTAGCTTGATGAATAAATATTTTTTTAAGATCGTTAATATTACTTTTAGAATCATCAAAACATGATTTCATAGCTATTGGAACATTTGTAAGAGCAAACTCATATACTTTTCTACCTTGCATTTTGATAAACTTCTGATCATTTCTTTTTCTTAAGTCTTTATTATATGATGACCCATAGAATATAAACTCATTCTCACCCTCATAGGTGAAAGTTGCAGATTTATGAGATAATATTCCCCCATCAAAATAGGTTTCTTTCTCTAATATGGTAGCACCAGATCCATCTGCATATATCATTGAGTCTCTATCATTTTCGTCTAAAATTCTTGATAGTGTGTCACAACCAATTATTAAACATTTATTTGCCATTCCAGACTTAATTAATGATTTTGCCTGAATCATTCCTTCTAACCAACCTGGACAACCACAAATAATGTCATATGCTACACAATTAGGATTTTTTATTTTAAGTTTTGCTTTAACTTTTGAAGCAATTGAAGGAAGTGTATCTACTTGTCCACTATTACATGATATATCTCCTGCATTATGAGCGACAATTATGTAGTCTAATGTTTCTTGATCAATTTTTGAATCAATAATTGCAACTCGTGCAGCATCTGAAGCTAAGTCAGAGCTATTTATTTCATCAGAGGCATACCTTCGCTCATTAATACCAGTTATAGATTTAAATTTTTCGATTATTTCTGGATTTGAACTTTGAATATCACTACCATCTCTGTCGAGGAATTTATTCTGAAGAAAATCTGAATTTTTCTTTGTGATATCTGGTGTGCAGCTTCCTGTACCAGTTATTATGTAGTTCATTTTATAAAATTACTTAAATTATTGATAAGTCTCTATAGGAGGACAACTACAAAATAAATTTCTGTCACCATAAGCCTCATCTACTCTTCTAACTGTAGGCCAAAATTTATTACTTTTTAAATAGCTTTTTGGGAATGAGGCTTCTTCTCTACTATATTTATATGGCCAATCAGTAGAAGTTAACATCTTCAATGTATGAGGAGAATTCCTAAGCATCTCTCTCTTGGAATCATCATTAGACATAATCTCAGTATAAATTGAATTAAGAGCTTCACAAAACTTATCTAATTCATTTAAATTTTCACTTTCAGTAGGTTCAATCATCATAGTGCCGGGAACTGGAAATGAAACTGTTGGAGCATGAAAACCATAATCTATTAATCTTTTTGCAATATCTACAACTTCAATATTATATCTTTTGAACTCTCTACAATCTATAATAAATTCATGTGCTGATCTTCCATTCTCTCCACTGTAAAGTATCTTATAATTTTTTTCGAGTTTAGTTTTTAAATAGTTTGCATTAACAATCGCAATTTCCGTAGATTTTCTAATACCCTCTCTACCTAACATTCTTATATATCCGTATGATATAAGGCAAACAAGTGCAGATCCCCAGGGTGCTGATGAAATTGCTTCAAGTGAATCATTTCCACCTATATTGATCAATGGATTAGATGGAAGAAATTCTTTAAGATGTTCTGCTACACAAATTGGCCCAACACCAGGACCACCCCCCCCATGTGGAATTGAGAAAGTTTTATGTAAATTCAAATGACAAACATCGGCACCAATTAATTTTGGACTAGTCAAGCCAACCTGTGCGTTCATGTTGGCTCCATCCATGTACACTTGACCACCATTTTGATGAATTAAGTCATTTATTGATTGAATCTCAGATTCAAATACGCCATGGGTAGATGGGTAGGTAATCATCAATGCAGCAAGATTATCTTTATATTCGTTTATTTTAGTTTTTAAGTCTTCAATATCAATATTACCTCTCTCATCAGTATTTATAACTACTACTTTTAATCCAGCCATAATTGCCGAAGCAGGATTAGTCCCATGAGCAGAAGATGGAATTAGACATATGTTTCTGTGGCTATCACCTTTTTTATCTAAATAAGATTTGATCACCATTAATCCACTGTATTCTCCTTGAGCACCAGAATTGGGTTGTAATGAAGTTGCAGCAAAACCCGTAATTTCTGAAAGATATCCTTCTAATCTATTTATTACCTTATGGTATCCTTTTGCTTGATCAACAGGAACAAAAGGATGTATACTATTCCATTCGCTCCAACTTAATGGAATCATTTCTGAAGCTGAATTTAATTTCATAGTACAAGATCCAAGTGAGATCATAGACTGAGTTAAAGACAAATCCTTATTTTCTAGAGATTTTATATATCTCATTAATGAAGTTTCAGAGTGGTATGAATTGAAAACAGGGTGGGATAATATATCAGATTTTCTTTCATTTATAAATTCAATATTTTTTGGAAATTCTTTTATTTTTGATTGTTTATTTGTAAAATTCTCAAAAACTGAAATAATCTCTTTAAGATCTTTAAAATTAGTTTTTTCATTTACAGAAATTGATATTTCGTTATCTGTAAGAAAGCAGAAATTAATCTTTTTTAATGTAGCTAATTCTTTAATTTTCTTTGAATCACATAAAACGGTTATTGTGTCAAAGTATTTAGAATATTTAATCTGAAGTCCAACTGACTCAATACTTCTTTTTAGGTAAACAGCTTTAAGATGAATTGATTTTGAAATTTCTTTTAAGCCTTCTGGGCCATGATATACTGCATACATTCCAGCCATTACTGCAAGTAAAACTTGTGCAGTGCAAATATTTGATGTTGCTCTATCTCTTTTAATATGTTGTTCTCTAGTTTGAAGAGCCATCCTAAGTGAATAATCCCCATCTAAATCTTTGGTTACACCAATAATTCTTCCTGGGATATTTCTTTTGTATTTTTCTTTTGTTGCAAAAAAAGCAGCATGAGGACCTCCATAACCAAGAGGTATTCCAAATCTTTGAGTTGTTCCAACAACAACATCAATTTTATCAGTATTAGGTGGTTCAATTAAAACTATCGACATTAAATCAACAGCAACTATTACTTTAAAATTTTCATCATAAATAGATTCTAAAAAATTATCTATATCCTCGAGTTTTCCATCCTTTCCGGGATATTGAATAATACATCCAAAAAACTCACTTTCATTTAATTCTTTTAAATCACCTACTACTAAATCAATATCAAGTGGCTTAGCTCTAGTTGATAAGACAGCTAAAGTTTGTGGAAATATATTAGAGTCAACATAGAACTTATTTTGATTTGTTGATTTCTGATCTTTTGA
>Ga0181582_10003067_pt1 | contig 13393 bp, 13 predicted proteins | sample 071ome_32_FD_132438 | JGI IMG/M metagenome (GOLD analysis project Ga0181582, IMG submission 132438) | Coastal salt marsh microbial communities from the Groves Creek Marsh, Skidaway Island, Georgia - 071405AT metaG (megahit assembly) | ecosystem: Environmental > Aquatic > Marine > Intertidal...
GGGGTTGGCGAAGAAGACGATGCTCGCCACGACGACACTCACCCGCTTGAGCACGTTGGCCACCGAGAACGACACGGGGCTCATCCCCGTGTCCAACACCATGTACGAAAACTTGATCGAGCGAGCGCGCAGCGCGCGTGAGTGAGAACCAGAGCGAGGGAGCGAGTGTGGGTGCGTCCGTGCGTCAGGGGCCCCACATCGAGTCAGATGATCATAATAATGGTCGCAATACCCACCTGGTTGTAGAGATGATAGAAGATACCCGACCCGACAATCAGCCTCATAAACAGCACGAAATCGCCGCCCAAGCCCGCCGTCGCGGCATCCGCCATGGCCCCCCACTGGTACACCCCGCCCTTGAAGCCCTCCACGTAGAGCGCTGCCGGGAGCGTGATGAAAATACTGATGATGCTCAGCAGCGCAAAAAGATTAATTCCGTCGAGGCTCTTGAACTGATCCAGATACTTCTTCGAGTAAATGTTCCTCATGACCATTCCGAGGTTTGAGATCATTGCGTTGTTGAACCCGCTCCACGCGAATGACACCTCGTTCACCGCCGCCAACGAGCAACCCGCCACGATCGGAATCAACGACGCCCATACGTACACCGGATACGCCTCCTTCAACAGCACCTGGCTGAGAATCACAGAGAGCACCGGCTCGGCACTCTTGACCACGTGCGTGAAGCTCACGGCCACCTGCGAAAACGCCACACACGCCGACACGTGGCCGACGGTATGCCAGAACGCCACGGGGACCAATGCCGTGATGAGCTCCTTCGAGACCTGCGGACGGCGCTGGATACCGGAAAGCCACAGTGCGACCATGAATGTGGCAGAGGCGCACAGCTGGAACGTGGCCAGAAACCACGGCGCCGGGAAGATGTTCAGGCAGGATTTATTCAGGATGTTGAATATAATGTTGAAGACGTACCAGCCGACCACGTAGGAGCCGACCTTGACAGTCTTGGGAGAGAGCGAAGCCGCCGACGCGACGTTCACCGTGGGGGCCGGGTTCGAGAAGCCAGAGGCCGTGGCGGAAGACGTGATGTTGTGGTCGGTCGCACGACGATGCTGCATGGCAAGGTGGGCATGTACCGGTTAGTGGACGGGTCAGTGGAGGCAGCCAATCTCTTCGAATTTCCGACCCCTCACGAATTCAAAATTCACGACGCCGACAGCGCGTGCACGTACCGTTCCCACCCTCTGCACAGAACCGAAGATGTGATGGTCAGGCAGCGAGGCGCGTGGCACGAACGGGGCACCGCCGCGAGCGTAATGCCTGCCCCGGCGTGTCGAGTCCGAGGCACGCAGGCTCGGTCGGCGCAGGGCGTTGTTGTTCATCGTGGAGGATGCGGATGCTGCCCGTGATGATGTATACACATATACGTGTGGCGAGCGATAGACTTGGGGGCTTTTTCGGCCGGGTTTCTTTCGAAACCCGGGCCGGGTCTCCACCACGCACAAACAAACCGAAGGACCCCAAACCGCAGTCAACCTATGAGCCCTCTCAAGTACAGCACGGTCGGTCTTCTCGTGATCGTCCAGATCCAGACCGGCACGTCGGCGCAGGTGTCGAAAGTCTTGCAGGACGAAATCGACATCAACCGGCCGAAATGTGAGAAACAGCTTGACGACGCCTACGCCACGTTCGAGAAGGCGGGCGAGCCTGGGATGGTCAGGCAGTTGTACCGCGACTATCTCGCGGTTCCGACGGGGCCTTTCTTGTGGTGCAGTGACGTCACGGCGCCCGAGGGGGAGAACATGGTGATTGTGGCGAGCGCGCTCGTCTCGCCTGGAACGACCCTGGAGGAGCTGATGAGCCACGACGACAACACGGACGAGCAGAGGCGACTTGTCTACGAGCTCTGGGACGAGCACGCCATCAACGCGACTGATCGATGCTGCAACGAGCAGTTTGACTGGTTGGGGTACTTTGACCAGGTGGGTGGGCGGGCTTGAACACGTCCTGACTCGCTCGCTCGCTCGCTCGCATGACTCGCTTACTCACTCACTCGCGCTGCGCGCTCGTTCATTCGCCAGGAGGAGAGCAACGATGGCACGATCGACGCAAACGAGGAGAAAGTCCCGTCGTCCGTCCACGTCTCAATGATGATGTCGGAATCGATCATGTGTACGTGCACGATGACGGGCGTTCCAGAGACGAGGAACAATACTGTGGCATCGGCTGTGAACGCGCAGCTCGCCGAGCAGGAGCCAAGCGGTGCCACCGGCCTGGGGTTGGTCGGAGCGATGGCTGCCCTGGCCCTCGGTAGTTGCATTCTCTCGTGAATAGAAAAATTCGCTTCCACCGCATTCCATCGTAAAGATCGAGGTCTTTTACCCTTCTTTCTGGCTCCGGGACGCCGCGGCCCTCTCTCCTTCCCGTTGTGAGTCCGAACCAAAGTGAAATTTCAGACGTCATCATGGGTGGTTGTTTCGTTCTCCTCGTGCTCCTGTTCTCAATCCTGGGCACGGCGGGAGCGTTTCCAACCCTGTATAGAGCGAGGAACTTTACACGAACCGTTCCCGGGTCATATTACGGAGCGGACGTCGAGTACGCGTTTCTCCCCAACGAGCGCTCGCCCGTCCCGACGCCCTCACGTTCACGCAAACTCACTCGCGCCTCGCCCTCGTTCGGTCTCCAGGTATCTGCCGGTGTTCACTGGTGCGTCGTCCGGGTGTTGTCCCGCGCGCTCCGTTCTCTACTCTGCTCTCTCTCTCTCTCTCTCACCCGACACCTCTACTCTCGTTTCCTCCCCAGTCGGTATACTCAACCGGGTGCTCCAGGTGTCGCCAGGGGTCGGACAATTCAGCGCTGTCTTTGAGCTGTTGATGGAGTGGTGGGCATTGGTACCTCGACCGGCACGCGCTCGCTCTTCGCGCGCCCTGACTCTCTCACTCGCGCACTTCGCTCGTTCGCCAGGGAGGACCTGACGGCATACGAGACGATGAAGAAGTCTACGGAGAAATATCATAACGGGACCGTTATCTCATGTCAGAAGCCGTGTACTTCGGGATATTTGAAGGATCTGTGCTGTGACGATGTGTTCTCGGTGGGCGTGGCGTTTTCAAACGCGGCGGAAAAGCCAGATATCGTAACGTCGACACTCTACGTAGGGGAATATGGGCGGGTCTTTCAGGGCCTGCAGATTTCGGGGACGTTTTTCCAAGACTTCAAGCTAAGGAACTACCCGTTCGGTGCGTCGATGATGTCTATGTTGTCGTCGTCTATGTCGTCGTCTATGTTGACGTCTGTGTCTGCTGACTCGCTCGCTCGCTCGCTCGCCGCTCTCTCAGGATCGCTCGAGGCCGCCATCAGTCTTCGTCTCACGACACAGTTGTATGACGAGCCGGAGGCGGCGACGATTCTTCCAATTCCGGTGGCGGCAAAGTACCTCATGTCGAACAACGGGAACAGCGCCGGCAATGGCTGGTACCTGTCGAACGTCTCGCTCGCGGGCAACCGTCCGGACTTTGTGCGGGGACTAAGTGAGTACGAATTCTCGAATCCTTTGAATGAATCGGAGAACATGAACTTTCGGGGGGCGCTTGTGACCAAGGAGCAGCTGGACCTGGCTCGAGACCGGCTCGGGGGGTTCCTCACGCTTCTCGACGCGTTCACGCCAACGCTCGATATGAGATTCATCCTGTATGTGGGGTCTGTGGATGCGTTTATCACGACGCTGCCATTGGCACTGCTCGCGCTGCTGAATCTGGCGGTTTTTTTGACGGTGGGTGCTGCTGCTCGAACCCGCCCGCGCTCTCCAAGACTCCCCGAGACTGAAGCGCACACTCACTCGCGGTTTGCTCGTTTCGTCACGCTTCTTATTCGGTCGACAGCCGCTGTACGACCCACGCAGTCGCATCTCCAACTCGATCTCGCTCTTCTTCACGACGACGACGACGCTCGTGATGCAGAACTTTGGCGGGACGAACGAGCTGAACGCCATCCAGCGTCTGGCGGTGACCATTTTCTCGATGCTGGTGTTCACGATCTTCAGCACCATCATCTGGAACAGCTTGTACCAGTACAAGGAGGGGAAGGCCGAGCTCCGCAACGACTGGCTCCTCGTGACTGGGCGGTGGGTGTCTGAACTCGGCCGACGTCCGACGTCCGACTTCCGACCGCTCCTCCTACCCCCTGACCCTCACTCACGCTTCGCGCTTCGTTCGTTCTTCAGGTGGAAGAAGGAAGAAGCGTTCAGGTCAGCGACCTACTACACGGAAACCAAGCGGAAACCAGCTGCCGACAGTCCACGAGGATCGGAGCGCGACGACGAAGACGACGAAGACGATGCCCATGGCGACCAAGAACTGGGCTTTTCCACGAAGGGGGACAGCCTGAGGACGAGCATGGCCCGAGACAGAGACCGATACCGAGACGGTAGTCGCAAGATCGCAAGCGCGACGTCCAAAGACGCGCTGATGACCCAAACAACAATGACCCAAACGAGAACGCCAAAGACGTTCGGCGAGCGGTTCCGCGACGACTGCCACTTCCGCACTTCGTTCTGTCGCTTTGCCGACAGGTGCTGTCTCTTCGCCACCTTCACAATCTACCTGGTGACCTTCGTCGCCATTTGCACAACGAGCAGCGAACAGGACCTGTACGGCAGGCTGGACACGGAGATTGCGATCAACGACGCCGTTGAGTCGTTGAACTTGAATCGCACCATGATGGGCACCCTGAAGGCGGGCTGGATTTGAAGCGGTCTGTTCTCTGTTCCGGTTGTTGCGTTTAATACGTTGAACGCATTATGGCACGTATCTAGAAATCCTCGTCATTCCCGAGGTCAAATGGCGTGTTGACGCCCACTCCCCCCCCGTCGCCCCGCACCCCAATCGACCCGAATCCAAACGACGCAGGCGGCACAGGTGTTTCCTCCACCCCCTCCCCGATGGTCGTATCATACACCCGCGCCTCCTCCACCTCCACCTCCTCCACCTCATCGTAATAATAATACCCGCCATCGTCCTCCCCATACTCCCCGTCATTATACTCCGCCCCACCCCGCCACGCCTGCACACCCGGGTACTCAACGAACCCACCCTCTGGCGGCGGCAACTGCGGCGGCGGGCCCCCCTCCCAACGGCCACCCCCACCCCCGCCCTCGCTCCAGTCCCGCCCTCTCCGCCGCCCGCCGTACCCCGACGACGACGCATACTCCCCCAGCGCCTCTCGCTCCTCCTGCTCATACACCTCATTCCGTAACCGCAGCGCCTCTACGGCGAAACTCAACGCCGCCCCCGTCGTCATCAGCTGCCCAAACAGCAACAACGGGTCCAGTCGCCACCCCTGAAAGATCAGAATGCCGCCCACCAGCAACGAAATACACGAGATCACCACGTCGTAATCCTTACTTATCCACGGCTTTGTCTGCCGAATCTGCCACAGCGACACGCCTGCGAGCGAGCGAGCGAGTGAGCGAGTGAGCGGCAACAGCAACCCGTCGTCCACCACGACACGACGTACCGCTCCCGATGAGTCCCACGCCGAGAATGACCGACGGGGACACGTCTACATTCACCATAGCATACGTCCGTATCGCAGTCGTCCCACCGGCCCGCCGACGCGGCAACGCGCGACGTTTCGTGACGAATGATTCGTTCATGCTGAGGAAATTGGCGCTCCCAAGGCCGCGTCGTCGTCTCTGCGCTGCTCCCGAAGAGGAAGCGGAGAGACAGACGGCACGTCGCAGCATGGAGGACGGCGTCAACCTTGCCTGTGTCATCCTCATCGTTAAAGTTCGAAAAAAGGGATGTCAGCTACATCAAACCTCGCTCGGCCATGACCTTCCGCATGAGCCTTCCCATCCCGGCCGGACTCTCCGTCACGGCCACCCCGGCCCCTTTGAGCGCCGCAATCTTGTCCCCGGCAGTCCCCTTGCCGCCGCTGATGATGGCCCCGGCGTGCCCCATCCGCCTCCCGGGCGGAGCCGTCAACCCCGCAATGAAGCTCACCACGGGCTTATCCACGCCACACGACTTGATATACTCGGCAGCCTCCTCCTCCGCCGTTCCTCCAATCTCCCCGATCATGATGATCCCCTCTGTCTGCTCGTCCTTCATGAACCGCTCCAAGCAGTCGACAAAGTTCGTCCCGTTGAAGGGATCCCCGCCAATGCCAACCACGGTACTCTGCCCGAGCCCCTCGTTGGTCGTCTGGAACACCGCCTCGTACGTCAGCGTCCCGCTCCGAGAGACAATACCGATCTTTCCCGGCGTATGAATATAGCCGGGCATGATCCCGATCTTGCACTCCCCCGGCTTGATGATGCCCGGACAGTTGGGCCCGATCAACCGCGTCGTGCGCTGCTCCTGCATCGCACGCTTGACCCGCACCATGTCATGCTGCGGGATGCCCTCTGTGATGCATACCACCAGGTCCATCTCGGCATCCACGGCCTCCAGGATGGCCGCGGCCGCGAACGGGGGCGGCACGTAGATGGCCGTGGCGTTTGCCCCCGTGGCAGCCTTGGCCTCGGCGACCGTGTCAAAGACTGGAAGGCCCAGGTGGGTCGTCCCGCCCTTCTTCGGGGTCACGCCGCCCACCATGTTTGTGCCGTACTCGATCGCCTATCGTGTGTGATGATTGATCATGATGTGGTGAGTTGTTGGGTCGTCGAGAGCAGAGAGCAGCGAGGCGACAGTGTCGACGACGTACCTGCTGGGAATGGAAGGTGCCATTCTTGCCTGTAAAGCCCTGTGTAATCACCTTTGTGGTCTTATCCACGAACACCGCGGGCGCGTGTCCGTCTTCCGGCGCCGGGGTGGAAGAGAAGCGGCGGGCGGTGGTCTGGTCTGGTACGGCCGCTGGGAGACTGGATCGGAGCGAAGCGATTCCGAGGTTTTCTGCGAGCGTTGCACCTGCTGGGCATCCCCCGCTGCCGAACCGGGTCAGGAGCGTCACGGTCGATGCCAGTGTCCGCTGCGAGGTCGACATCTCGTGTGTGTGATCAGTTCCGGCCGAGAAAGTTTTCTTTTTTTCGGATCTTGACGATGGGCACCGACAACGACGGGGAATCGCTGGAGTTTAGTCCGTTTGTGTTCCCATCGACGGAACTGGTGGTCGATGGTGGTGATGGTGATCTGGGTCGGGGTCGGGGCCTCGGCACTGGGACCTTTGAAGTGCGGGAGAGGTACGATTTGTGCGTCGGCATGCCGTCGTCGTGACCGGCCGACCGAGGACGTGGTCGCGCTCGCCCACTCGTCCACTCTCCCACCCTCTCATCCGCTCATCCGCTCACTCGTCGTTGTCACCGCCGCAGTGAAATCGCGTGGTCGCCGAACGCTGACCCCCCGTCCACGTCGTCCACGTCGTCCACGTCCAGGGTTGTTCCGTTTCGCGCCGTGTCGCTGTCTGCCGTCGCGCAGGACGCTTCCGGGCGGCAGTGTCTCTACTTGCAGATCGACGGGGGCCCGGAGAATGGAATGGGCGCGGAGAATGGACACGGGGGTCATGACGATAGCGTCGAGGAGGATCCGTTTGAGGCGTTGAAGGAGTGGAATCTGGTGTTTGGGAGCGAGGAGGACTTGCAGAAGGCGTTTCAGGCGATGTGTGATGGGGCCCTGCGGAATCCCGACAGTGACGAGGAGGGGGAAGAGGATTGGGAAGGGGAAGGAGGGGAGGCTGGGCTGGGCGGGTGGTTCACGGCGGGGAGTCTGGCCGAGTAGGACGCTCGAGTTCCATTCCATGCTGCTGGAAAGACCGCGCGGTAACCCGCGGCCCATCAACGACTGTGAAGAGGAGGACGAGGACGAGGACGAGGAAGGTATGTAGTGAAGGTGGCCGGGGGTCGACGACGCGGTTCCGTCTCCGGTGATGAGAATAGATTCTATCATTCATGCGTGTCATCTGTAGGTGGGGTTTACCTCCCGCCGGTGATGAATACATGATCTTCTCTCTGAGGGGCTGAGCTGGCGGTTTGGTTTTTGTTCGATTTCCAACGAGGTGCCGGTGATGAGTCACTATATATTTGCTACTCGCGAGCCGTGGCGATGACCAAAACTTACTACCAAGATCTCTGAGGCCTTCTAGTCGTTTGTCTGTCTATTCGTGTGTCTCCGTCTGTCTTTTGTTGTTCTGTCCGGATGCCAGTCGGCGCTCACTGCCACTCGGCGCCCGCCTGCAGGCCGACTTCCCGAGGCGAACGAATCGACACTCGGTTGCGTTGGTGCTCTGATGTATTACACTACATGTATCTGTATCATTGGGTTATGGACGTTCATTCGTTCATTCGTTCATTCGTCTTCATCATATCATCTCTTCTCCCCCGCCTCGTCGACAGCGACGACGGCCATGCGCGACGCCTTGACCGCGGCGAAGCTTTGGACGTACTCGTCGTACGATAGGTCCAGAATGTTCTGCTTCTTCGGAGGACCACGGTTGTCCCCGTGGGCAGGCGCCGGGGGCGGGGGCTGCTGCTGGTACATGACTGCCGCCTCCTGGCGTCTGCCTGAGGTTTCGTCCCGCGACGCGCCGTGCGTGAGTGCGAGGAGGGTATGCGGTGCTCTCTGGGAGTGCGGAGAGAGAACGCCGTGCTCGACACCACTTTTGCCTTGAAAAATTGTGCGATCCCGGATCGCGATCCTTTCGATCGAAAAGCCACTGGATTGGGCCAATCCCAAAACGAATCCGTTCAATTCCCTCTCGATCTCCGCCCCTTTCTCGCCCAGTACAGAGTCACGTCTATAAACATGCAGACCGCAAAGATCCACACCGCCTCGAAGGCCCGCGCGTCCACGATCGGACTTGCCGGAGCCAGGCGGATGGCCCCCGCCAAGCGGGTCGCCACTCGCGTGTCTGCCCTGGCCGACACCAACCTGTTCGTCAACCTAATCGCGAGCGTGACGGCCGGCGCGGCCGTGACTGGCGTGGTCACCGCCACCTCCGAGGACGGCCTGGACAAGGGCTTCGACAAGCTGATGACAGTCGAGGGAGGCGCGCCGCTGGCCGGTGCCTTCCTCGTCGACGCCATTGCCCACTCCATCCCGGGCCTCAACGTGCTCTTCAACCTCGTGTCTGAGCCGGCCGGTGCCGCTGCCGGCGTGGCATACATGTTCTCACTGGTCCTGTCGTCTGCTGCGGTCGACCCCAAGACGCTCGCCCCCGAGGGCACCGTGCTCGATGCAAAGAAGGCCGAGGACTCTCGAGGATTCGTGCGCGTGCCGTTCACAGAGATTGTGCCGACGCTGCTGGATGTGATTGACTACGAGAACGATATGAGCAGCGGAAAGGGGTGGACGACCGGTCCGGACGGAAAGCCCAAGCTGCCGCTCAACTCTGTGCTGATCGTGGTCGGTATCGGGTGCGTCATCCTGGAGGCTGCGGCGCACGCCCCGGTCCTCAACATCCTGCTCCCGAGGGTGCTGAGCTGCGCCGGGTGGCTCGCGGCCACTGGGTATGCGCTGGAGAAGACCGGCGTGCTCAAGAAGAACTAGGTGTTTCAAACCATTTAAGGATGGACTACCGTTTTCAGAACCTGATTGGCGCGCCGTACCGCGGTGGCGGGTGTACGATGCATGGAGATATACTGCTCACGCCCGTGGGAAACAGGGTCTCTTCGGTACGTCGTTGTTGTTGGTTCCACGCAAATTGGTCGCCATGCATGAACTGGACTCGACGGTCGGGTTGGGGTCACCGATACGATACTCACCCGCTCACCCGCTCGCCCGCTCGCCCGCTCGCCCGCTCTCAGGTCGACTTGGTCAAGTCGCAGGCCTCGACCCTTCCGTACGAGCTCCGCTCGAACGTCCGGACGATGTGTGTGTCGCCGGACGGCGCGCTGTTGGTGGCCATAGACGACACTGGGAGATCCCTGGTCATCAACAGAAAACAAAACGCGCTGTTGCACCATTTTTCGTTCAAAGATACCGTCCGGGTGGCGTCGTTCAGTCCCGACGGCCGGTACCTAGCGGTCGGATCGGGGCGGCTCGTCCAGGTCTGGTGCCGGCCAGGGCTCGTCAAGTCGACCAATCCGCTCGAGCTGCATCGGACGTACGGCCACTGTCATTCGGACATCGTGTCGTTGGACTGGAGCGACGACTCGACGTGGGTCGCTGCCGGATCGAAGGATTTGACGGTGCGCGTGTGGTCGCTGCATTCCATCGACGGGTACGTGCCGCCGACGCTGGCAGGACACAAGGACTGGCCTATAGGGGTGTACTTCACGACGAAGAACGCCAGGGAGGCGTGCGGCTTGATCGGAAAGAGCGTGGTGCACTTGTACACGCTGAGTCGGGACGGGGCGCTGTTCTCGTGGAACTATACAAAGACTCCAGCAGATGGAGGCAGAAGAGACGAACAAGAGGAAGAGGACGAAGAGGACGAAGAGGACGAAGAAGACGGCCGGAACCGAGAGCAGTCGAGCGCCTACCAGGGCGGGCATTGGAGGCTGGTGGACAAGTACTACTTCAACCAACGGGGATCCAAGCTGACGTCGTGCGCCATACATAAAGATGTCGGGATTCTGGCGGTGGGATTCTCCAAGGGACTTTTCGAGCTGCTGCAGCTGCCGGATTTGACGACGGTGCATACGCTGTCGATCGGGTCGGACCCGATCACGTCGATGTGCTTCAACCGGTCCGGGGAGTGGATCGTGGTGGGGAGCGCGAACTTGGGTCAAATGTTGGTGTGGGAGTGGCGGAGTGAGACGTACGTGCTCAAGCAGCAGGGCCACGCGTACGACATCACGTCGTTGGACTTCTCCCGGGACGGGTCGATGATCGCCACGGGGTCGACGGACGCCAAGGTCAAGTTGTGGACGGTGACCAACGGGTTCTGCTTCGTGACGTTTGCCGAGCACTCGGCACCCATCACGGCCGTTCGGTTCCTGCCGAGCGGTCACGCGGTGGTGAGTGCCTCCCTGGACGGGACGGTGCGGGCGTTTGACCTGGTGCGGTACCGGAACTTCAGGACGCTCACGGCGCCCAAGTCGGTACAATTCTCGTCCCTGGCGGTGGACCCGTCGGGCGACGTGATCGTGGCCGGAAGCAAGGATACGTTTGAGATTTACGTCTGGAGCCTGAAGACAGGAAAGCTGCTCGACATCCTGGCCGGGCACGAGGGCCCGGTCTGCATGGCGGCGTTTGCGTCGGGGTCGTCAATGCTGGCGTCGGCGTCCTGGGACGCGACCGTGAGGACGTGGGACGTGTTCAGCGGCAGCGGGACCACGGACGTGCTGCAGCACAATCACGACGTGCTGGCGCTGGCCTGGCACCCGGACGGCAAGCACCTGGCCTCGTCGACCCTCGACGGCACCATCTACTACTGGAACGCCATCGACGCCGAGATCGAGTTTGTGATCCACGGGCGGATGGACATTGCCGGCGGGCGATCCAAGTACGACAACCGGTCGTACAAGAACTCGTCGTCGGGCAGGGCGTTCACGTCTCTCGCGTTTAGCGCCGACGGAAGCTTTCTGCTCGCGGGCGGGAGCTCCAAATACGTGTGCGTCTACGATCTCAAGGAGCAGGTGATGCTGCGGCGGTTCCAAATCTCGCACAATCGGGCGCTGGACGGGGTCCTCGACCAGCTCAGCTCGAGGAACATGACGGAGGCGGGCGCCCTGAGCGATATCCGTGACGTCGACAGCGACGACGACGAGGAGGACGAGACGGCCAGGCTGCTGCCGGGGGACATCTCGTACCAGAGCCAGGGCGCCGCCGTGACGCGGTGCGTGTCGCTGTCGCCGACAGGACGGATGTGGGCCGCGGCGACGCCGGGAGGCGTGCTGATGTACGGCCTGGACGAGTCTCTGACGTTCGACCCGACCAATCTGACGGAAGACATCACGCCGAACGCCGTGCTGCAGAGCATCAACGCCGGCGCCTACCTGCGGGCGATGCTGATCGCCGTCCGCCTGGGCGACCCGGCCCTGCTGCAGCGGGTCGTCCTGTGCACGACCCCGGCGATGGTGCCATCCGTGATCGCCACGCTCCCTACGAGCGTCCTCGTCCCCGTGCTGCAGGCGCTGGCCAACATCATGGCCGACGGCACGCCGCACGTCGAGCACGTCGTCTCCTGGCTCAACCAGATGTGCTCGCGGCACGCGATCGCGATGCAGCAGATGTCGAACAAGACGGAGCCGGTGCTTCGGGGGCTCCAGAAGTCGCTCAACCAGCTCGAGAGCGACATCGGCGAGCTCTGCGACTCCAACGTCTACAGCCTGCGATACCTGACCAGCGACCGTGCGGGGTGAGGACAAATTTTGTGTGTGAATTCACGACTTCGAAGTTAAAACTTCTCTAATGCAACATTCGTTTGTGTGATTTGACCGTTTCTTGCTGCGATGACCGCTGATCATTCGTCGCCAAACTGCCCGCCGAACCCAAAGTACTCCATGTCCTTCCGCTGGAGCTCGGCGGCGATCGACGGCCGCACGTCCGGCGCGAACTCGACGGCGAGCAGCGTGTCCAGGCACTCGAGCAGCTCCTGGTCCGCCGGATCGTCGATGAACGTCCCGATCGGGACGGCGTTCTCCGGCTGGAACGCATACGAGTGCGGCGAGTTGTCGACGAGAATCATGCTCTTCATGTCCCGCCCCATGCATTGCAGGTCCTTCACGTACGAGCCCTCCCACGGATAGCACGCCTCCCGGAAGAGCCGCCATTTAATGACCCGATGCTGGTCCAACAGGTCGAGGAGGGGATCGGCGTACTTCCCCAGCGAGGCCGTGAACACGATGACCTCAAACCTCGGCCCGACCGCCTGCAAGAACTCGTCCACGTACGGGCGCTTGAGCACGTACACATCGATCAGGCGGCCATCTATTTCTACTGGAATGATGAAGTCAGGATTGGGAACCGGTCGGAACGACGAGTGCACGAGCGTCTCGTCCAGGTCGAGGATGAGCGCCTTTTTACCCACGTCGTCCGGCTGCGGCGGCCCGATCACCGGCTCTGGCCACCGGCACACGTCAACCAGTTCTACTGCCGAGACGCCCGCCGTCGATGCGTAATACGCGGTCTCGTCCTCGTCGTCGGTACGCTGGCCCCCGATGCAACACACGAACCGCCGCCACGTCGAGCTCATCCACGACGAAGTCGAGGGTTGCGTCGAGGGTTGCGACCTTCCCGTCGCCGACGACGTCGCCGTCGCCGTGCCCGTCGCTGCGTTATTCACCTGGGTCACCACGCTAGCGATCATCTCGTCCGTGGGCTCGTTCGTTTCATCGTGGGGTTTCAGCGCCTTAACCGGCCGGCCCCCTCCGTCGCTGGCGCTCGACCTGCGGTCTTCCGCCATGGTTTTCGGTTTTCGCTAGCAGCGGCGACGTCCACCGGTTCCTCCGCAAGACAGCGTTACAGTCTCAACTTCCCGTCCCTCTGCACGCGCAAGCAACAACAGACCGTCGTCGTCGGAAAGCGGAAGCGAAAATCTCTTTCGTTCGGAC